>Ga0208297_1000605_pt1 | contig 61879 bp, 43 predicted proteins | sample LMS_cellobiose_e_FD_187367 | JGI IMG/M metagenome (GOLD analysis project Ga0208297, IMG submission 187367) | Rumen-fistulated moose microbial communities from Alaska, USA - LMS_cellobiose_enrichment (SPAdes) (version 2) | ecosystem: Host-associated > Mammals > Digestive system > Stomach > Rumen...
CCGCCGCCAACTTCGTGCGGGAAAGCGTCGGCCCCTCCGAGCGGGTGATGGTCACCGACTGCGTGAACCGCAACAACATCCAGAGTTCGCTCGCGATCTTCTGGAACGCCGGAGCCGGCGGCACCGGAGCGACCAACTTCTACGCCTATCCGTCGCCGCTCCACTCGGGCCGGATCAATATGCTGACCTACGGCGGCAACGTCGCCTCCGTCGACCCCGGCGAACTCACCAACTTTTACTACAGCCGCCACATCGGCGGCGGGCACTTCGTTTCGGTCATGGTGAGAGCCTACATGGAACAGGGCAGCGGCGGCAACTCGCTCGTCGATCTGGTCTACTGAACACCTCAACCCACGGGAAGGAAACAATATGAAACGCCTGTTGATGTTCGTCACCGCCGCCGCCGCGTTCGTCGCCGCCGCCGCGGAGAACCTGCTCAAAAACGCCGACTTCGCCCGCGCCGGAGCCACCGGCGTTCCCGCCGCGTGGACCTTCCGGGGCACCCCCGGCGCCGCGATCGAACGGCTGGCGATGAAAAACGGCTTCGCCGTCCGCCTCGCCCACCGGGACCGCTCCCCGCAATGCCGGGTGTTCCTGATCCAGTCCCGCGTCCCCGTCGTCAACGGCGGGAACTACCTGCTGAGCGTCAGATACCGCGGCGAAGCGGGCAGCAAGGGGCTCTTCTACATCGAGCGCGGCAACCCCTACTGGGTGGCGAAAGTGCCGCTCGAATGCACCGACGAATGGCAGGAGGCGACGATCCCCGTCACCGTGAACGACCGCGGCGGCGCGCCCTACGTCGCCGTGGCGCTGATGGGCGGCGGCATGATCGAAGTGACCGCCCCGGAACTCGTCGCCGCCCCCGCGCCCGACAGTCGTAACCTGCTGAAAAACCCGGGCTTCCGGCTCACACGCCAAGCGAAAGGCAAGACCTTCCCGCTGCACTGGAACCCCGTCGCCGATCCCGACGTCCGGATCGTGAAGTGCCCCGGCGGCGGCCGGGCGGTGCGGATGAACTCCACCGCCACGCGGTCGCATCTGGTCCAGAGCGGGCTCAAACTCAAGAGCGGCCGGGACTACCTCTTTTCGCTCCGCTACCGGGGCGCGCCCGGCGCCAAGGCGCTCTTCTACCTCGAACGCGGCGGCCATGTGCTCGGGATCAAACGGATCGTCTGCTCCGACCAGTGGCAGACGGGAGAAGTGCTTGTCGCCATGCCAGCCGACAACGGCAAACTCCCCTACGCGGTCCTCGCGGTCGAAGCGGGCGGCGGGTATGCGGAGTTCGCCGATCCCCGGCTCGCGGAACTTGCCCCGCGCGGAGCGGGCAACATGCTGCGCAACGGCGACTTCGCCCTGACCGTGACCGGCGATGGCAACCGAAAACTCCCGTCGCTGTGGAGCACCACCAACGGCGCGGTATTTGAGATCGTCCCCGGCCCCGACGGCAAAAACGCCGTCCGCTTCCGCCCCGACCCCAAGAGCCGCACCCACTTCGTGCAGTGGGGCGTGCCGCTCGCCCCGGGCAAGGACTACCTCTTCTCGATCCGCTACCGTGGGACTCCCGGCACGAGTTTCATCTACGGCGTCGAGCGCGGCGGCAAAAAGGGTTTCAGCCGGATCAGGAAGGACGTGAAGTGCTCCCCCCAATGGCAGACGCTCCGCCACCTCGTCCATGTCCCGGAAGAACCCGTGCCCAACGTCCCCTACGCGGTGATCGCGGCCGAACCGGGCGGCGAATACTTCGAGGTCGCCGAACTGCGGATCTTCCCCGCCGAGGCTAAACTCCGCAACGGCGACTTCGAGGCCGGCGGCAAAGAATGGACGCTCGAAAACGCCGTCATCACCGACGAAGCCGGTCGCGGCAAGGTCGTCCGCCTCGACGGGACCGCCGCCAAAGCGCGGATCCGGCAGGGCGAACTCCTGCTCAAACGCGGCCGCCACTACGAGTTGAGTTACGACGCGCGCGGCGGCGCGGACACCCGCTTCACCGACAGCCAGAACGCCACCTGGTACCGCCTCACGATCCTCGCCGACGGCTACCCCTATTCGAGCACCGCCAACTGGCAGGACTCGTTCAGTCGCTGGCAGCATAAATCCATCACCTTCACCGCCAACCGCGACGCCACCGCCGAACTCGTCGGCGAACTGCGCGACCCCGGCACGGTGTACTTCGACAACATCCGCCTCCGGGAGATCGACTTCATCGGCATCCCGCTCGAAGTCGCCCTCGACGCCCCGTGGAACTATCGCCGCGGCGCCGACGTCGGCACGACCGGAGAGTTCTCCGGGACCGCCTTCATCGCGGTCAAGGCGGACAAACTCCGCATCACCTTCAACGGCAGGCAATACGAATTCCCCGCCGCCGAAACGGTCCCGTTCAAACTCCCGGTGCCCGGTGACGCCGGGCGCTACGTCATGACCTTCGAGGCGCTCTCCGCCGACGGCAAGGTCCTCGCCCGAGTCGCCGACAACTTCACCGTGCGCGGCAAGGCGCCGAAGCACCACTCGCACGTCGTCACCTTCGACGAACAGCACCGCATGTACCTCGACGGCAAACCGTTCTTCCCGATCATGACGTGGCGCAACCGCGGCCCGATCCCGGTCGAGGAAAGTTATCCGCGCTTCGTCGACCTCGGCTTCAACATCATCGAATGCCCGATCCGCAACATCGACGTTGCCGACGCCGCCGGTCTCTACGTCCTGCCCGAGATGCCCGAACAGGTCTTCAAACTCCGCACCCCCGAACAGGCGCGCGAGTATTTGGGCGAACTCAAGCGCCAATACGGCCGCCTCGTCGCGCACCCCGCCGTCGTCGGCTACTTCAGCGTCGACGAACCCACCTGGCGCGGCGATCCGCTCGAACCCTACGCCGCCGGATACCGGCTGCTCCGCGACGGGTTCGACCCCTGGCGCCCCGTCTACATCAACGAAGCCCCCCGGGGCGGCGTCGAAACGCTCCGCCCCGTGATGGCGGCGTGCGACATCTACGGCGTCGACATCTACCCCATCCCCTCGCCGAACCCCCACTCCGAACTCGCGGACAAGACCGTGACCAGCGTCGGCAAGTACACCGACATCTGCCGCGAAGTATCCCGCGGCCGCAAACCGATCTGGATGTGCCTGCAGGGCTTCGCCTGGGGCACGATCACCAACACGAAGGAGATATATCCCACTTACGACGAAACGCGCTTCATGGCGTTCGACGCGATCGCCCACGGCGCGACCGGCCTCGTCTACTGGGGGCTGTGGATGGGCGAGGGCGAGGATCCGGAGTTCCTCGCCGGACTTAAAAAGACGCTCCGCGAAGTCACCGCGCTCGGCGCCTACCTCGTCGGCGACACGATTGCCGACCGCGTCAAGTGCGACGACAAGGCGGTCCGCGTGATGCAAAAGCGCTCCGCGGAACACGGCGACCTTTGGATCGTCCTCAACGAAAGTCCCGACCGCCGCTCGTTCACCCTCGACGGGGACTTCCCCGAGCGGCTCGTCGAGACCTCCGGCGCGGAACTCCCCGCCCCGCGGGAGGGCAAACTTGCGATGACGCTCCCGGGGTTCGGCGTGCGCGTCTTCCGCGACGGGACCCGCCCCGCCCCCGCTCCGCTCCACGTTCCCAGGCCGAAGCGCAAACTCGATACCTACAAGAGCCGCGAAGGGTACAAGCGGGCGGCGTGGGTCTGGTATCCCGGCGCCAACACGCATAGCGGGGACAAGGCGTACTTCCGTCAGGAGTTCGACCTCGGCGACAAGATCCCCGCCCGGGCGGAACTGTCCATCGCCTGCGACGACATGTTCCGCTGCTACGTCAACGGCGTCAAGGTCATGGAACAGATGGCGTGGTCGTACGCCTACACGCTGGACGTTTCCAAACTGCTCAAGCCCGGCCGGAACGAGATCCGCATCTTGGCCGCCGACGCGGGCGGTCCCCCCTGCGGACTCCTCTACGCGCTCCTCCTCGACGACGACACCGCGATCCTCTCGGGCGCGGAGACCCGGACCAGCCGCGACGGCAAAAACGACTGGATCCCCGTCGAAGTGCTCGGCAAGTACGGGATCAAACCGTGGACGAAACAGGTCTTCGCCGCGCCCTATTCGCCGCCCGAGGAGCCCCTGCCGCTCCCGGAGAAGTGAGCCGACCGGAGCACTTGCGGCTGGCGCGGCGGGGGACATGCGCCGCCCTCCCGCGTGGCCCCGGTTTACAACACATTGCGGCAACGGTGATTTCAAGGTGCAAAAGCAGAAAAAGGATGCGTGAGCCCGGCAGAATGAATGGGTACTGCCGACGTTTATTTGCGTTTGATCGTCCCGCTTGTCCCTTCGGGGCGCGTCCGTTCGATGTGGCGCAAAAATCAGGGCGTCAGCACCCGCTCCAAGTCGATGCTGTCCAAGACAAAGGCCGTCATTATGACGGTCGGCGGCTGTTCGATGCGCACGTCGAGGCGGAAATGTCCCAGACTGTCGTGTTTCGACACGGTGAACTCCAAGTGCCTTTCGAGGCAGTCGAACCGCCACTCCGAACCCGCGGCGCCCGCGGCTTCCGCCCGGCGGAACAGGTCGCGAAAATCCCGCGTCTGAAAACTCCCGGAATACCCGAAACTCAACTCCCCGACCCGCAGCCGGACCGGAGCGTCGAACCACTCTTCCGCTCCCGGCAGACGGGAGGGCAGGCGGATATTCAGTTCGTCGCGGCCATTGGAAAACCGGATCTCCATGCTCACATCCCCTTTCCGCAAAGTCGTTTTTGGATCTAAAAAATTGATCGCCGCCGATTTGGTTACAATAGCGCCGGGGATTGCAAAAATCAAGCCGCCCGCGCCCGTTATTTTGCCTGCCCCGCCGACGACGAAAAAAACGCGCCGGGGTCACTCGCCCCGGATCATCCGCCGCAGCCGGTCGCGCTCCTCGAAGTCGCGGTCGCCCCGGTACTTCGGGTAGAGCGTCGAATCCGCTCGACGGAACGGCACCCGCAGCGTCGTCGGGTAGTTCCGCGTGTCCGAGAACACATCCAGTTCGGGGTAGTACATCGCCGCGTCCAGTTCCTCCGGCGGCAGCAGCGTCGTTTCGATGCACCCGCGGGAGCGTTCCAGCCCCGAGATCCGCACCTCGTTCGGCGCCGCCTTCCACCCCTCCGGCAGCCGCCACACGAAGCGCACTTCGTGCATTCCCGGGATGCCGTCGCGCAGCCACAGCCGCACCTTCAGCGGCTGTCCGGGCGTGAGATGCACCCCCTCGACGTATTCGATGCCGACCTTCGCGTACGAAATGTCGAAGCCGAGTTCGTAGCTGGAGCGCGCCCAGATCGCCCGCGCCGCCGTGTCGTCGAGCAGGTTTTCGACCGGCGGCCGCGGATTGTCGCGGTCGGTCTGCCGCTTAAGCCGCAGCACCCGGCGCGTGAGTTCGTCGATCGTCTTCGGGACCGGCAGCTTCAGACCGAAGCGCCGGATCGCTCCCGTGACGATCGTGCTGCCGATGGGACGGGTCCACTTTTCGGGGATCGCTTCGATGCCGTACAATATCCCCATCACCGCCCCCGCGGTGGCGGCGGTGCAGTCGGTGTCGTCGCCGCAGTTGGTGGCGAGGCAGACCGTGCGGCCGAAGTCGCCTTCGCCGTACAGGAGCCCGATGATCGTGAACGCGATGTTCGCCGGCGCCTGGAAGAATCCGAGATCGGCGTTGAGTTCGACCACCTTTTCGCGGGCGGTCTGCCACGGTTCGCCGCTGTCGTAGCACTTGCAGACGAGTTCGACGGATTCCCGCAGCCGCGACTGGGGCGGGATCTTGGCGAGGCCGACGGCGATCAGTTTGCGCAGATCCTTCTCGACGAACGCGGCGGATTCCAGCGCCACCGTGAACATCTCGGCGTAGATCCCTTCGCCGGTGTGGTCGCAGCACGAATCGAGCCACGCGAACTTCAGCGCTTCGTCGGGATCGCCGGGGAAGAGGCACGCCCAGATCTCCGAGCGGATCCACGCGCCGTTGCTCCTGCACCACGGAGCGTTGTCCACCGCGCCCGAGAGCGGGGGATAGAAGCCGTTGATGCAGTTGAAGCGGCAGGTGGAGTATTCGTTCCACGGGCCGATGATGTTGCTGATCCAGTATTCGCCCATGAGCCGCGGCGTGATGTTGTACAAGCCGTGCTGCTCCGCGATGATCATCCACAGCAGCTGCAGATCGAGGTCGTCGTTGGGCTCCGGCTTGCCGAAGAGATCCTCCTGCACATAGAAGTTTACGTCGTGGACATCGGTCTTGCCTTCGAAGGGGGTGCCGAGCGTGCCGCCGATGTTTTTGCCCATCCAGCAGCCGCGAACCGACGATTCATAGGAAATTTTTTCGAACATATCGTATCACCTCTTTGAATTTTTGTCGTTGAAATATTATATTCCATAAAAATTTGAAATGCAACCGTAAACGCGACTAAAACTTTAGATATCGTTCAACTTTTTTTAGATATGATACCGGGTGGCGGAAAATCATCCGTCGGCGGGGGGTAAAACATGGTAATTCAAACCGGCTACGAGGTTTATGTCGGCAAACTGGATTTTCGGGCGGCGCACTCCCATTACGGCGACCGGCGGAACTGGAACCTGCTGCTTTCGCTCGACGGCGAACTCCGGCTCGAGATCGACGGCCGGAGCCTGACCGTCGGCCCCGAAACGCTGTTCATGATCGCCCCCGGAGCGCCGAGAAAATTCGTCGTCGCCTCGTTCTGGCAGACCTACTTCCTGCACTTCAACATGGATCGGCACATCAATGTCCGACCCGAGTGGAACGAGAGTTCCCCCGGGGTGTACACCGTCTTGCCGACCCCGGCGGACTACGCGCAGATGAGTCGGGTGTTCGCCGAAGTCTATCGCGTATGTTCGATCCGGCGGCACGGATGGTATCTGCTCGCCTACACGCTGATACAGGAACTGATCCTGCTCGGCAACATGGCGTGCCACGCGTCGGCGCTCGGCGAACACATCGAACCCGCCGCCCGGATGCTGGAGGATCTCGACGAGAATATAAGCGAGATCGCCAGAAAGTGCTCCATGTCGCGCACCAGTTTTTTCAATATGTTCCGTTCCACCTTCGGAACGACGCCGGCCCGATACCGGGAGCGGCAGATGCTGATCCAGGCGCAGGCGCTGCTGGAAAATACCGACATGAGCATCAAGGAGATCGCGCAGAATCTCAACATCGCGCACCCCTGCTATCTGACGGCGCGCTTTCACCGCGCGTTCGGGATGTCGCCGCGCGAATACCGCAAAAGCCGCCGGGGGGAAATTTCCCGGACCGCTCCGACTTGCCCGAAATAGCGGTCCCGCGCCCGGAGCGGCGGCAGCCGGAAAAAAGAAACTGCCGCCGGCTCCGACTGGGGAGGGGGCGGCAGTTCCGGTCGATCGGTGAACGATTGGGAGTTACTTCGTCGTGGCGGGGGCCGGGGCGGGTTTCGCCTTGGCGGCGGGGGCCTTGACGAGGATATCGACCTTATTGGCCTTCAGGAGGTCGACAAAATACTTTTCCTGAGCGGCTTGGGCTTTCTGGGCCTCAAGCATCTGGACGAGTTCCGCCTTGACCTTGTCGAAGGGGATGACGCCCTTTTTGACTTCGGCGTCGCAGCGGATGATGTGATAACCGAACTCGCTCTTGACGGGATCGGAGATCTCGCCGGTCTTCATCTTGAAGACGGCGTTCTCGAACTCCTCGACCATCTGCTTGCGGCCGAATTCACCGAGTTCGCCGCCGTTGGCCTTGCTGGGGCAGTCGCTCTGAGCCTTGGCGATCTCGGCGAAGCGCTTGGGATCCTTTTTGACTTCGGCGGCGATGCGCTGCGCCTTTTCGAGGGCGGCCTTGCGGACTTCCTCGGTGGCGTTCTTGTCGACTTTGACGAGGATGTGCGCCGCCTTGACGGTCTCGGGCTCGTTGAAGTAGTCCGGATGGCTGTCGTAGAAGGCCTTGGCGTCGGCCTCGGTGGCCGCGACGCCCTTGAGGACGATGGACTTCATGAAGATGAAGCGCTTGATCTGGTTGAGGATCTGGGGCTGCTGGAGCATGGTGTTGAGGTGCTGGTCCATGGTCTTGCCCTGGGCGGCGAGCGCCTGAGTCATCTGCTGGAGCTGGGCTTTGGGGAGTTTCTTGAGTTCGTCGTCGAGGAACTTGCGCGCCTGCTCGTTGGTGACCTGGAACTTGCGGGCCTGCATATCATCGGTGAGCAGCCGGTCGCGGATCATGCTCTCGATCATCTGGGGGGCGAGTTCCCGGACGTTGTCGGCGGTGAGGAACGCGGGGATCTTGCCGCCGGGGAACTGACCTTTCACGAAGTCGATGAGCTGCTGCTTGGAGACGTTCTTGCCGTTGACGGTGGCGACGGTCTCCGGGAGGACGTCCCAGATCTTGGGGGAAGCCTCGGCGGGGGCGGCGGGGGCGGGTGCGACCTTGACTTCGGTCTTCGCCGGTTTCGCCTCGGATTTGTTGGCGGGGGCGTCGTGACCGGGGTGGGCCATCACGGGGACGGCGAGCGCGCCGGCGGCGGCGACGGCCAGATAGAATTTGCTGATATTCATGATTTGTTCTCCTTCGTTGAGTACTGCGTCAAGCGGTCGTGAAAAAACTCTGTTTATTAAGATATATCGCCGGAGCGCGATTTGCAACCCCCGGAACGGGATAAATCGCGGCGACGGACTTACTTCTTTTTGGAGCCGGGCTTCTTTTCGATGTGCGTCACCTCGAGCCGCAGGGAGTCGCCGCCGACGGTGGTGAGTTTTCCGCGGAGGATGTATTTGCGTTCGGGGCGATTGGCGCGGGGGGCGTCGGTGCCGAGTTTGTCGATCAGCGCGGTGGGGATCTGGGCTTCGACGCGGGTCTTGAGCTGCTGCTGGAGTTCGCGGTCGGGCGATCCGGCGATGAAGGCGAGGCTGTTTTCGCGCGTTTCGCCGGCGGGATCGGCGGTCAGCAGCGCGACGAGTTCGACGTTCTTGTCGGTGAAGGCGCGCCCGGCGGCGGCGATCTGCTCGATCTGGTCGAAACCGAGTTTCACGAAGCGGTCGGGCATGAAGCGCTCGAGCAGCAGGATGCCGCCGACCGCCATCGCCCCCGAAATGACGGTGGAGATCAGACCGACCTTGAGCCAGCGGAAGAAGGTCATGTGTTTGCCGGAGTGCTTTTCGAGCATGCCGAGCGCGACGATGTTCGCGGTGGAGCCGATCATGGTGATGTTGCCGCCGAAACACGCGCCGAAGAGCAGCGCCCACCAGAGCGGCATATCCTGCACGCTGAGCGAGAGCTGGTCGATGACGGGGCAGAACGACGCCACGAAGATCACGTTGTCGACGAACGCCGACCCGATGGCGGACGAGGCGAAGATGATGGGGACGAGGGTGTACTTGTTGCTGCCCGCGGCGCCGGAGAACTTCGCGGCCATGACCTGATCGACGCCGGTGTAGGTGAGCGTGCCCGCGACGGCGAAGAGCATCATGAAGAAGAGGAGCGTCCACCAGTCGACTTCGGTCTCGATGTAGTGGCGGGCGCGGTTGGGCTTGCAGATCATCACCACGCCGGCGCAGATCAGCGGCGCGATGTAGAGTACGGTGTTGGGGGCGAGGTTCAGCAGGTTTTCGAGCTGGTGGTGCGACGCGATGGCGAGCACGGTGAGGATCAGCAGCGTGAGTCCCGCCTTGTAGGGGATGCGGATCACCGGGACGAGGGTCAGTCCCTGTGCGAGGCGGGCCTGCAGTTTGGTGTCGAATTCGCGGAGCGCCTTGCGGTAGATGAGCAGCGTCAGCGCCAGCGTGGCGAGCAGCGCGGCGAGCATCATCGGGAACGCCCACATCATGAAGTCGCCGAAACTCAGATTCCCCTTGCTGCCGATGAGGATGCCGACGGGGTTGCCCATCATGGTCCCGGAACTGCCGACGTTGGTGCAGAGTACGGCGATGAGGATGTAGGGCGTGGGGTCGAGTTTGAGGCGGTCGCAGACTTGGAAGATCAGCGTGGCGATGAAGATGATGGAGGTGACTTCATCGACGGCGCAGGCGAGCAGCGCCGAGGCGAGCGCGGTGACCGAGACGAACTTCCAGCCGGTGAGGTTGGGCATGGAGACGATCAGCTGGACGATCCAGGTGAAGAACCCGAGGTCGCGGAGCGCGCCGACGACGACCATCATGCCGACGAGGAACAAGATCACGTTGAGTTCGCACGATTCGACGAAGTGGGGGATGTCCAGCGAGCGCGAGAACATCAGCACCGCCAGCCCGAGGAACGCGACGGCGAGCCGGAAGTTCCAGAAGAAGAGCGTTCCGCAGATGATCCCGATGAACACCGCGCAGGGGATCGCCTGATCGATCCGCAGCCAGCCGGAGAGCACTCCCGCCAGCCCGACGCCGCAACTCACCGCCAGCAAAATGGCGGAACGGGTCAGCAAACCCTTGCCCGTCAACGATCCGGCCGATTCTTCCGACATGATGCAAAAATCTCCCAAGTAGCAAAAAAGAAATACGTTTCAAGTGCCGCGGCTCCGCGGTGGCGGCGGGGTCGCGGCGAGTTGGCGTCCGCTCCCGATCGGGAGCGCGGCGGTTACTTCGCGACCGCCGGAGCGACCGCCGCGGCGGCGGCCTGCGCCTCGGGCATCGCCATCAAACTGAAGACCAGCGCGAAGATGGCGCAGGTCTCGACGATGCCGAGCACCATCAGATAGAGCGCGAACCCCTGCTTGGTCTCGGCGTAGGCGACGCAGCCGCCCGCGCCCGCCTTGCCCTGGAAGATCGCGGAGAACATCTGCGCCAGACCGCCGAAGATCCCGACCGCCAGATAGATCGGGTACTCGGCGGGATCGCCGAGGCGCCCCTTGATCATGGTCATCATGATCATCGCGTAGATGGTCTGCGACAGCGGCGCGCCGACCAGCGCCAGCAGCAGGAACGGCGCCTGCTTGCCCTGCGCGTAGCACTTTTTCCACGCGCCGATCGCCGCCTGACCGGCGATGCCGGCGCCGATGGCGGAACCGATCGCCGCCAGACCGACCGTGATATATCCCGCTCCCTGCGAGATCGCGTTGAGAAATCCGTTCATGATTGTTTATCCTCCGTTTTATGGGTTTTTCTGAAAGGGTGGAAAGCGGCTCCGCTCCAGGTGAGGCCGCTGTGGTTCGAAAATTCGAGCGTGTTGAGCCGGATCGCGTGGACGAGCACGCTCATCACGCAGAGCGCCAGATTCAGCGCATGGCCGATCAGCACGACGAGTACGCCGAGGATGACGCAGTAGGGCGAGATCCTGGCGACATCGACCGCCATCGAGTTGAAGGTCATCGCGATGCTCGCCCCCGCCATGCCCACGGCGAAGAGGCGGATGTAACTCAATACATCGGTGAAACTGCCGATCACGTCGAAGGGGAACTGGAAGACCGCGGCGGGGTCGGTCCAGCGGACGGCGCAGACGACCACCAGCGCAAGTCCCGCGCCGTAGAGGTAATACATATAAACGGGGAAGGCGCCGGGGCTGACGATGATCTTTTGGGCGAGGAAGAAGTTGCCCCAGATGATGAGCGACCAGCCGAGGTTCGAGCCGATGGAGCGCCACGAGCGCTCGCGAATCGCGCGCCACATGTGGCCGAGCGTCAGTTGCGCGACGGCGAGCACGAAGCAGAGGATCTGCACGTTGGCATCCTTGACGGCGGGGTCGGTGAGCGCCCGGATGCCGCCGAGCTGGACGCCGAACCACAGCCCCGAGAGCGCGCCCCAGACGATGGTGGCGACGCTGAGCAGCCCGAGCAGCGCGACGAGGGCGCGCTTGGACTTGTCGCGGCGGAACTTCAGCCCGAGCAGCACGGTGAGCCCGAGGAAGAGCGCGCCGTACCCGGCGTCGCCGATGATGATGGCGTAGAAGATGGTGAAGAAGAGGAGCACGCCGCCCGAAACGTCGATCTCGCGGTAGCCGGGGACGATCCCGAGGAAGTCGAAGAGCGGCTGGATCATCCGGGTGTAGAAACTGCCGTGGCGGATCAGTACGGGGACGTTGTCGTTTTCGTCCGGGTCGGTGACGTGAAGTCCCCAGCCCTCGCGTTTGGCGCGGTCGCGGAGCGCGGGGAGTTCCGGCTCGGGGACGAATCCCGCGAGCGAGAGGATGGCGCCGTGTTCGCCCACGGTGTCGCGGACGCGGCAGAACTCCGTTTCGGCGGCGAGTTCGTCGCGGCGGCGGAGCAGCAGCGCGTTTTGGGGCTTGCGGCGGCGGAGTTCCGCCATGATGTCGTCGAGTTCGGTTTTGAGCCGGGCTTGCCGCCGGTTCAGTTCGCGCGGATCGTCCGTCGGCGCGAGTTTGAAGACCGGCAGCCGGCTTTCGTCGACGGGACCGGCGGCGATGGCGGCGAAGAGGCGGTTCCGCCCCTCGGCGCGCAGCAATTCGCAGTGGACGCCCTCGAGTTCCCGGGCGGCGGAATACTCCGCGGCGGTGCCGAGACACGGAATGACCCGGATGCCCCGGGCGGCGAGGTCGTCGAGGAGTTTCCGGTCGAAGTCGCCCCAGACGGCGAGCGCCTTGAGCCGGGCGTTGACGGTGTCGAGTTCGCCTTGGATCCGGGCGCGTTCGTCGAGCAGCCGGGTGATCTCGCGCTCGGCGTCGTCGGCGGAGATGTCGGCGGCGTCGGCGTCGGTGTCGGAGCGCTCCGTCGTCTCGGCGGTCAACTGCCCGAAGAGCGTGATCGTGCGGCCGAGCGCGTCGTAGTGTTCGGCGCTGCGCTGGGAGTCCTCGGAGCGGCGCTCGGCGAGTTCGATCTGCATCACGCCGAGGTCGCGCAGATGCTCCAGCACCGTCTCGCGCTCGGCGGCGAGCGCGAAGAGCAGGACTTTTTTCATCGGTACGATCATCGCGCGCGCCTCACTGCCGGATCTGTCCGTTCCCGACGACGAGATACTTGTAACTGGTCAGTTCGTCGACGCCCATCGGCCCGCGCGCGTGGAGTTTGTCGGTGCTGATGCCGATCTCCGCGCCCATGCCGAACTCGCCGCCGTCGGTGAAGCGGGTCGAGGCGTTGGCGTAGACCACCGCCGAATCGACGAAGGTCTGGAAATATCTTATCGCCTCCGCGTCGGTCGACAGGATGCCGTCCGAGTGGTGCGATCCGTAGCGGTTGATGTGTTCGACCGCGGCGTTCACGTCGGAAACGACGCGCACCGCGAGGATGAGATCCTGATACTCGGCGTAGTAGTCCTCCTCGGTCGCGGGCTTCGCGCCGGGGACGAGGCGGCGGACCGTGTCGTCGCCGCGCACTTCGACGTGTTCCGCGCGCATCGTCTCGGCGAAGCGCGGCAGGAACGCTTCCGCCGCGTCCCGGTGGACGAGCAGCGTTTCGAGCGCGTTGCAGACGGCGGGGCGCTGGCACTTGGCGTTGACGATGATCCGGAGCGCCGCGTCGAAGTCGGCCCCGCGGTCGACGAAGAGGTGGCAGACCCCTTTGTAGTGCTTAAGCACCGGCATAGTCGCCTCGCTTGAGACCATGCGGATCAGATTCTCGCCGCCGCGGGGGATCACGAGGTCGATGTACTTGTCGAGTTTGAGCATCAGTTTGACCGCGTCGCGGCTGGTCCACGGCAGCAGCTGGACCGCGCCGTCGGGGATCCCCGCCGCCATCGCGGCGCGGTTCAGCACTCCGGCGAGGAACCGGTTGCTGTGGAAGGCGTCGCTGCCGCCGCGCAGGATCACCGCGTTGCCCGCTTTGAGGGCGATCCCCGCCGCGTCTACGGTGACGTTGGGGCGCGATTCGTAGATGATGCCCACCACGCCGAACGGAACGGCGACCTTGGTGATCTCGATCCCGTTGGGGCGCACGCGCTTTTCGATGATCCGGCCGACGGGGTCGTGCTGGGCGGCGACGGTGCGCAGCCCGGCGATCATCGCGTCGATGCGCGCGTCGGTGAGGGTCAGGCGGTCGATCTTGGGGGCGGACAGCCCGGAGCGTTTAGCCTCGTCGAGATCGATCCGGTTCGCTTCGCGGATGCCGTCGCGCCCGGCGTCGAGGTCGCGCGCCATGAGTTCGAGTGCGCGGACCTTGTCCTCGGGGGAGACGCCGCCCAGCGCCAGCGCGGCGCGGCGCGCCCGTTCGCCGATGGCTTCGAGTTCGCGGCGGAATTTTTCCAGTTCTGCTTCCATAGGTCGTATTCTCCCCATAATCCTTAAAAGAAAGATAAAATACCGCAAAACCGCCGATTTTACAAGTCGCGCACCCTTGAAAAACCCGAGGATAAATGCCATATTTCACCATGTTGAACGGTAGATGCGGGGAGTGATATGTTTCGTTTCGTTCATTGTGCGGATCTGCATTTGGGCAGTCCGTTCGCGTCGTGGCGCAAGGTGCGTCCGGAGACGGCGCGGGAACTGGCGCTGGCGCCGTTCGCCGCGTTCGACCGGCTCGCGGAGCGGGCGATCGCGGCGGGAGCGCTCTTCATGGTGCTCGCGGGGGATGTTTTCGACGATCCGGCGCCGTCGCTCTACGCGGAGTCGCGCTTCCGGGCGACGCTGGAGCGTCTGGCGGCGGCGGGGGTGCGCGTCTTCTGGGCGTGGGGAAACCACGACTGCGGAGCGCTGGCGGGGGCGGAACTCCCCGGCAACACGGTGCTTTTTCCCGCCGACGCTCCCGCGCGTTACCCCATCGAGCAGGGCGGTCGGGTCGTCGCCACGGTGGCGGGGATCGGCCATCCGGCGCCCGGCGAGCGGCGCGACTTGGCGGCGCTGGCGGACGGGATCTTGGAGGGCGCGCCGGGGTTTCGGGTCGCGGTGGTGCATGCGAACGTCGACGGGGATCCGGATCACGAGCCTTACGCTCCGGCTCCGCTTGCGGAGTTGAAGCAGGGCCGCGCCGACTACTGGGCGCTCGGGCACATCCACAAGCGGCGGGTGCTGTGCGAGCGGCCGTTCGCGGTGTACAGCGGCTCGGCGCAGGGGCGCAGCGTCCGCGAGCCGGGGCCGCGCGGCGGGGTGCTGGTCGAAGTGGACGACGCGGGACGGGCGACGCTCGAAGTGCTGGACGCCCAACGCTTCCGCTTCGAGACGCTGACGCTGGACCGTCTGGCGGCGGCCGCCGACTTCCCGGCGCTGGCGCGGGTGTTCGAAGCGGCGCTGCCCGAGCTGCGCGAAGCGTGTTTTCTGCGCGTCGTGCTGGCGGGGGGGACGGCGCTGAACGCCCGGCTGCGGGCGCTGGGGCAGGAGGAACTCGCGGAGTTGTTCCGGCCGCGGCTCCGCGCGAAACTCCCGACGGCGGAGTTGGAGAGCGTGGTCGTCGCCACCACCGGACTGCCGGGAGCGTCCCGGCGCGAGGGGCTGGCGGCGGAGGTCGCCGCGGTGCGCGAAAAACTCGATCCCGGGGCTTTGGCGGCGGCGCTGCCGTTCACCCATGCGGAACTCGACGGCTTCACCCCGGAGGAACTCGCCGGGATCGCCCGCGAATCCGAGGAACTGCTGCTCGACTATCTCGCGGGCGATCTGGAGGCGACGCGATGATCATCCGCAAACTGCACATCGAGAACTTCGGGCACTTCCACGACTTCACGCTGGAACTGCCGGGCGGGCTGACCCGGCTGCGCCGGGAGAACGAGTTCGGCAAGAGCACGCTGCTCGAGTTCATCCGCCGGGTGCTGTGGGGCTACCCCGACGGGCGGCGGACGCAGCTCAACCGCTACCCCGCGCGCTTCAACGCGGGGGAGTACGGGGGCAGTCTGGAGGTCGTCCTCGCGGATGGAAGCCAAGTGACGTTTGAGCGTTACGGCGCGCGCGGCGCTCTGGTCGCGCGCCGCCCCGACGGGCGGGAGGAGCCGGGCGACGCGCTGCTGCGGCGGCTGACCCCGGTCTCCGAGGAGTGCTACCGCAACGTCTACGCGGTCACGGTGGACGAACTCACGGAACTTTCGAGCCTCGACGGGGAGGAGATCCGGGGGCGGCTCTACGGCGGGGCGATCACGGGGGGCGACATCTCGCTCCCGGCGCTCGGCAAGCACTTGGACGAGCGGGCGAAGGCGCTCTTCAAGGCGCGGAGTCAGGCGACGCTGACCGGAGCCGCGCGTCAGGAACTGCGCGCCGCCGTGGAAAAACGCGACCGGGTGCGGAGCGACCTCGCCCGCCGCCCCGCGCTGGAGCGGGAACTCGCCGAACTTGAGGAACGCTCCCGCGAACTTCGCGCCGCGGCGGCCAAACACGCCGCCGGGGTCGCGCGGTCGGAACTTCTGCTCAAGGCGCACCCGCGCTATCTGGAACTCGCCCGCACCGAGCGGGAACTTGCCGCTCTGCCGGAGGCTCCCGAAGTGCCGCCGGGCGCGGTGCTCCGGGCGGAGGAACTGGCGCGCCGCCTCGCGGAGGCGACGGCGGCGCTGCCGCCGGATGCCGCCGCCGACGCGCCGCAAAGCGAACTTCTCGCCGCCGCGGTCGCGCTCGCCGACCGGGAACTCGCGGGGGCGGTCGCGCCGGACGCGCCGACGCCGACCGAGGCGGATCTCGCTTGCGCCGGGGAACTCGAAAGCCGCGCCGCCCGGCTCGACCTCCCGGTCGAACTCGCTCCGAATACGCGCGCGGCGCTGCTCGTTTGCACCGCGCTCGCGCTATGCGCGGCGGCGGGGGCGGGGATGCACTCCCAGACGGCGGGGGCGATCGCGCTGCTCGCGGGCGTCGTCGTGACGGGCGGGGCGTGGGCGGCGGCGCTGCTGGCGCTCCGCCGTCGGCGGGAACTCGCCCGGGCGGAGCGCGAAGAACTCGAAGCCGACCGGCGGGAGTTCCGCACCCGCTGCGGTCTGCTCTGCCCGCCGGAAAAGTTTTCCGCGACGCTCGCGGCGCTCCGGGAGCGGCGCGCCAAGGCGGCGGAACTCGACCGGCTGCGGAAGTCCCGGGCGGCGCGCGCCGCGGTCGCGCAGCTCCGCAACGAACTCGCCGCGCTCTGCGCCTCGTACCGCAGCGCCGACCCGGCGGAACTGCGGCGCGGCGCGGAACTCACCGCGCGGCGCAACACGCTCCGGAGCCGCCGCGCCGAACTCGCCGCCGCCTTCGACGCCGTGATCGGCGACGCTCCCCGGGAAACCTTCGACCGCTTCGATCCCGACGCGGAACGGCTGCGCCTCGCCGCCGCCCGGAAGCGAAATGCGGAAGCGGAACAGGCGGTGCTCGAACTCCACCGGCGCGCCGGGGAACTTGCGAACGAACTTCGGCACCTGCCGCGCGGCGAGGAACTCGAACTGGCCGACAGCGAAGTCGAACAGGCGCGCGGCGCATTGCGGCGGCTCGTGCGCGACTATCTGGTCGTCCGCGGCTGCCGCACGCTGCTCGACGCGGCGGTCGAACGCTACGAACGCGAATCCCAGCCCGAGGTGCTGAAGCGCGCGGCGGCGCTCTTTGCCGACTTCACGGGCGGGCGTTATCCCCGCGTCTACAAGTCGGTGGCGAGCGGCGAACTCGTCGCCTGCGACGCGCGGACCGGGCTGGAAAAGTCCTTCGCGGCGCTCTCGCGCGGCACCCGCGAAGAACTGATGCTCGCCATGCGCCTCGCCCTGATCGAATGTACCGAGCGCGACTCGGAGCCGCTGCCCGTGTGTTTCGACGACGTCGGCGTGAACTTCGATCCCGCCCGCCTCGCCCGCGTCGAAGCCGCGGTCGAAAAGTTTGCCCGCGGCCGCCAGGTGATCTGGTTCTCGCACTCGTAGCGCTCCGACTGTTGCAGTATAGTGCATGTTTTTGCATTATAATCAATGTTATTCCGTCACCCGCCGGTATATATTACGGCACTATGATTCAAAAAACTGGAAATTTCAGGAGGCGTATACGCATCAACGACCGGGGGGCGGCGGCAGGGCGAAAATTCCGCCGCGGACGCGGGCGGGGAAGGGTCATCCCTGCTGCTTGCGCGCGTTCCGGCGGATGGAGGGGGGCGGCGGTAGTTCCCGCTCGTGCTGTTTCCGCCAGCGGGCGAACGCCTGAGGCGACGAGAATCCCAGCTCCTCGGCGCAGGTCTTGAGCGGGCTGGGCTGGTTGGAGGTGTAACTCGGCCGGATCAGCGACTTGTAGCGCCTTATGCGCTGGCGGTTCACATATTCGAGGATCGAGCACCCGGCGTACTTGCGGAAGCCCCGGATCAGACTGGTGCGGCTGCATCCGGCGATCTGGGCGAGCATGTTGATCCCGCAGTTGATGCCGCACTGGCTGTCGATGTACTCCATGACCTTTTCGATGCGGAAGCGGTTGCGTTTCCCGGGGTTGTATCCGTCGTAGTTCACGGCGGCGGTGTAGAGTTGGACGACCTGCGCCGAGCGGAGCGCGAGCAGCAGTCGGAGTTCGGTCAGATATTCGCGGGCGGCGGCGTGTTCCCGGGCGCGGTCCCAGGCGTCGAGCAGGATCTTCTGACCGTGGGGGTCGTAGTGGTGGTAGCCGGAGAGTTTGTTGACCAGCCGGTAGCCGCGATCGGAGAGGCTGAGCAGCGTGTAGATTACGTGTTCGGGCATGACGTGGAACCAGAAGTGCCGTCCGGGCGGCGACCCCGGCGGGTAGAAGAACTGGTGCCTTTCGCCGGAGCCGACGAGGAGCGCGCAGCCGCGCGTGAGGTGGTAGATGCGCTCCTCCAGAAAGTAGTCGCATTCGCCGCTGAGGACGATCAGGATCTCGCGTTCGTTGCGGTGGGATTCGATGGTGCGGACTCCTCGGTCCTCGTCGGTGGCGTGGCGGACCGGGATGTCGGGGTCGCAGTAAAACGACGCGGCGATCCGGGGGATCCCCAGATCGAGCAGTTCGTCCTTGAAGACTTTGAAATCGAGCGGCGCCATGTAAAGTGGTACGATATGTTAATATTTTGGCACGATATGTAAAAAAGGAACTGTTGTTTCCGCAACCGTTTAATAGTATAATATACATTAACCAATTAAGTTTTGCAACTGATCGGCGGATTGCGAAGTGCCGCGACATGGTCGGAAAACGCTTGATATCGCATAATGTAGATTATGTTAAATTGCTTGATGTGCAAGATGTTGGATCGCAGAAAAGATTGCCGGATCTTCAAGATCGGAAGGAGTGCCGGGGAGCGTTTTTGAGGTTGCGGGGTTAACATAATCTACATTATGCGGCGGTGCGAAATGTCGGACACCCAATCGGGGTATAACCAATAAAAAGGATGGAAAGATATGAAGAAGCGGGGTTTCACATTGATCGAACTGTTGGTCGTGATCGCGATCATCGCCATACTGGCGGCGATGCTGCTGCCCGCCTTGCAGGCGGCGCGCGAGCGGGCGCAGGCGACGAGCTGCCTCAACAACATGAAGTCGCTGAACACTGTCGCGCGCATCTACATGGACGACAGCCGGGATTTCTGGTGGGGGCTAAACAACCGCACCGTGGCGGGTTCGTGGATGAAGCGCCTCGTCGAGGGCAAGTACATCCAGGGGCCGCGCGGCGACGACACGGAACTGGCCAAGGTGGACTTCAAGGCGTACCGCTGCCCGAAGATCCAGTTCCAGCCCTCCGTGGGGACGGCGAACATGCAGGTCTACGGCGCCCCGTACCACCCGACCAGCGGCACCGTCACCGCGAGGCCGGGGACGTACATCGACTGGCCGTACGCCCGGGAGCGTTACACCGACGACGGCGGCACGACGTGGATCACCGACAAGGGCGGGATCCCGCTGTCGCACCGGGTGCTCTTCGCGTGCGCGATCAGCAGGTCCAACGACACGCAGGAGCCGTGGGTCGCCAACTGCATCATGGCGGGCTGGGGCGAAACGACGAGCCGCGGGCAGCCGACCGACGTGCACAACGGGCGCTTCACGGCGGGGACGGCGCTCGGCAGCGCGGTCTCGCTGTCGCCGGGGGACAACATGCTCGAATACTATGTGTACCGGAACGTGCTCTGGGGCACGAACAACCATTCCTTCCCGGCGAAACTGCGCTGGTACATCCCGGCGGGCGGCGACACCTGCATCGACGCGGGGAAGTAGTGGTCAGTGGTCAGTGGTCAGTGACAGGCGATCGGCGGTCGAACCGTTCGGATAATTTAATTCCGGGAAAGGGATCGGAAAGATGAAAAAACTGGTTTTTGCGGGTGTGGTGATGTGTGCGTTGACGGCGGTGCTGGAGGCGGCTCCGTTCGTGCGGATCGACTTCCCGTGTCAGAACTTCTGGGGGCAGCTAACGGCGGAGACCAAACTCCCGGACGGGGTGTGGATCGGCGAGCGTCAGGGCTTCCACGACAAGCGGCGCAAGGGTTACACGCACCCGGTCTTCGTCGACCTCGGCAAAGTCACGAGCTTCGACGTCACCTTCAAGTTCGCGGGGCAGGGGCAGGCGCGGATGTGCCCGGCGCTCACCGGGTATCTGACCGACGCGATGACCGGCGACGACATGATCGATCTCGAATGTACCGCGTTCGAAGTCGACGGCGACAAGAGCGCGCTCGCGCCCTGCCAGTTCAGGAACTGGAAGACCATGACGCCGTTCGTCTCCGCGACGGACAAGGAACTCAAGACGGGCACTCCCGTCAAGGCGGGGCAGAAGTATTATCAGATCTTTGTCGTGAACGGCAAGATCATCCGGGTCAAGGCGGCGTTCAAGAATCCGCTGGAGTAAGGCGCTCCCGGCGTCAACTAAACCGAAAACACCAACTCTAACAGAAAGTTTCGACCATGGCTTACAAATCTAGTGAAAACGTATACGGCGCAGCTGTGAGCAGAACCGGCTGGGTGATCGCCAGCGACGCATATATCGACGATCCCGATTGCATGACGTACTATGTGAACGGCCGCGGCGGCGTCATTACCGACACGGACGTTCTTTCCGGGGGAACGCTGTACAACCACGTCATCGGCACCATCAGCGGGGTCTCCACCGGATATATCGAAAACATCCGCGTCAGCGATGGCGGCATGGTGCTGCTGCGTTCGGCGGGCAATACCGGCTCCGGCATCACCGTCCGCGACGGCGGCGTTCTGCACGTTCAGGGCAACGCCACCGCCCGGCAGGTGGAGGTCTTTGACGGCGGTCAACTGTTATGCACCAACAACGACGCCAGGACCGCGGGGTGCGTCGTCAGCGGCGCGACCATCCACGCCGGCGGCGTCGCGCAGTTCACGACGACGGTTTCCGGCGCGGACATCACCGACATCACGGTCGAAGCCGGCGGTCAACTGACGCTTGCCGCCAACTTCAAACTGCAGGGCAACGTCAACATCGCGCTGGGCGCGCTGACCAACGACGCCAACGCCCATGCGGTGAACGGCGTGATCGCAGATCTCACGCTCGGCATCAACGCGAACTTCGGCAGCGGCGTCACGCTCTCCAACTACACCCAGACGGCGGGCGCGGTCAGCCTCGCGGGCGCGGCGGTCAGCCGCGCCGCGCTGAATGCGGGCATCATGAACGTGAATGCCGGAGCGGAACTCGTCAGCGCCGCCGTGAGCGGCAACACCGTGAACGTGTACTCCGGCGGCGCGGCGCGGAACTTGACTGTCGCCGCGGGCGGTCAGGTCAACGTTTTTTACGCCAGCGCCTACGACGCCGAATTGACGGGCGGGCTGATGGCGGTGCGTTACGACAACGCCTATGCCTCCAACATCAACGTCAGCGCGGGCACTTTCTACATCCAGTCGGGCGCGAGCGCCGACAACGTGCACGTCTACGAAGGCGGTTCGATGCAGTTCCACTGGGGAGCGGTCAAGGGTCTCGTCGTCGAGTCGGGCGGCATTGCCAACCGCGGCTGGGCGGGAGCCGACAACTCCCGGACGTGGGAGGATATCGACGTCCGGGCGGGCGCGGCGATGACGCTCGACAACCTCTTCACCTTGAAGGGCGACATCAACATCGCGCAGGGCGCGCTGACCAACGACGCCGACGCCTACGCGGCGGGCGGCACGATCCACGACCTCGATCTCGGCATCGGCGGCACCTTCGGGAGCGGCATCACGCTCTCCAACTACACCCAGACGGGCGGGACCGTGACCATCGCCGCCGACGCGACCGCGAACGGCCTTACCAAGACGGCGGGCACACTGAACGTCCAGGCCGGCGCGACCGCGAACAACCTCACCCAGACGGCGGGCACCTTGAACGTTCAGGCGGGCGCGAATGTCGACGGCGTCACCTACAACGGCGGCACCTTCAACATTTCGAGCGGCGTTACGATCTCGAACTACACCCACAACGGCGGCGGAACCGTCAACATGTACGGCAACGCGGCGGTCGACGGCGGCGTCCTCACCAACGGCAAACTTCAGGCGCTCGCCCAAAACGGCGCGAGCGGCGCGGTGATCCGCAACTATGCGATGCGTGGCGGCAATCTGACCTACATCTGTCTGCGCGGCGGCAACGGTCTCGCCGAAAACATCGCCGTTTCGGGCGGCAGTTTGTGCATTCAGGCGGGCGCGAGCGCGACGAACATCGACGTCTACGAGGGCGGCGAGATCAACACCCCCGGGCACCAGCCGGGCGCGACTTTGACCAATGTGCATATCCACTCCGGCGGCAACGGCGTCTTCACCGGCGTTGCCGCGAACGCGCTCAAGATCAACGGCATCACGATCGACGAGGGGGCGACGGCGACTTTCACCGTCTACGGCAACAACTACATTTCGGGCGGCGGCATCATCAACAACGCGACCGTCAAGGGGACGGGCAACCTGTGGATCACCGACCCCTACAACGCCGCTTCCGGCGGCGCGGCGTACGCGCCGATGGTCAACCGCAATCTGACCGTCGAATCCGGGGCGTGGGTGTTTCTCCTCGGCACCAACGTCACGGGCGAGGACGCGAAAATTTCCGGCTCCTACTACGTCCAGAACGGTGCGAAACTCTCGGGCGGCGAGGTCTTCGACAGCGGCTACATCAACATGTGGGCGCGCGCCAATTACAACGACAAAGGCGTCCGCGCCCGGACGGAGGGCGTGACCGTCCACTCCGGCGGCTCCGCCGACGCGACCGACGCCGACTTCGCCAACATGACGGTCGAGGCGGGCGGTCGGCTCGCGCTGAACGGCAACGCCGGACTCGGCGGCGCGGAAAACTCCATCGCGGCTGGAACTTTGGAGATCGGCGGCACGCTTGACGCCGACGCCTATACGGACGAAAACCACGTGCTCCATAACGTCGACCTCTCCGCCTCTGTCCTCCGCGTTTCGGATGGCATCAAGCTCGCGGATATGACCGTCACCGACGCCGGGCGGGTCATCGCCACCGACGCGACCATCACCGGCCTCAACGTCGACGCACCCGAACAGACCGCCGTCGGTCGGGCGTACCTCTCGAGCGGGACGGTCGTCTCGGGCGCGCGCTTCAACGGCATGGATGGCGTCACGCTCGTCTACATGAACGGCAACGCCCTCGTCAACGACGCGCGGGTCTCGGGCGGCAGCATCTTCCTCTCGAGCGGCGGCACGATGACCAACCTCGAACAGACCGGCGGCGCGGTGATCCTGCGCGGCGCCGAGGCGTATGTGAACGGCGCTACCCTCTATGAGAACGGCAATCTCTACGGGCAGAACGGCGCGGTCATCGAAAACGTGGTCGTCGCGGGCGGCGGACTTTCCGCCTACGACACCACCTTCACCAACCCGGCGGGCAAGGACGAGGTCGTCAACCATGTGACGATGACCGACGGCCGCATCTACGTCGGCTCGGGCGCGACCTTCACCGACGTCAAAGCGACGGGCGGCACGGTCGAAGTCGCCGACGGCGGCGTGGTGAACGTGATCGCCGGCAACACGCTGAACGATCTTCAGACCGATTCGGGGGCGCGCATCAACTTCGTCGAGAACAAGACCGCCGCCACCTTCACCGGCGAAAACACCAACATCGCCGAGGGTACGCTGTTCTTCAACGGCACCGCGGTCGCGGGTCACGCCGAAAACGGCGTGATCGAGGACTTCAACGCCGACAATTCGACGCTCGGGTACAAACTCTCGATCGGCTCCGGGATCGTCCTCAAGGACGCCGTCGGCAACAACGCGGCGGTGCGCGTCTCGGCGTTCGACGGCGCGGTGGTGAGCGGCATGACGCTTCGCGGCGGCGCGATCATCTGCGTCAACGGTGCGCAGACGCGCGTCTACGACACCACGCTCACCGGCGAGGCGGCGACCTGCAATCTGAACCTCTCCGGGGGGGCGCAGGCGAGCGGCACGGTGGTCGGTTCCGGCGCGAGGATCCAGATCTACGACCAGAGCGTCGTCATCGACGACACCACGATCATGGCGGGCGGTTCGATGGTCATCAACGCCGCCGCCGACACTGGTGCGAACCTCATGCTCGACTTCACCGGCACCACCGGCAACCAGTCGGTCTATATCACCAACCTCGGCAACATCAGCGATTCGACGCGGATCGAGGCGCAGGGGCTCACCGCCGGATCGACCTACACCCTCACCACCGGCGCGGCGGCCGACAGGTATGTCTGCTGCAACGCGGCGGGGCTGTACGACAACGCGGTCCGGAGCGGATCGAGTTACACCAACGCCTTCGACGGCATGACCTACGACTTCTCGACCGGCAAGTCGATCTCGATCGACACCTTCTCGATCGGCGCGGCGAAGGCGACGGCGGGGGCGATCACGACCGCCGACACCGCGCTCAACACGAACGACCGTGCGGCCAAGTGGGATGCCTCCACCGCCTGCACCGGCAGCGTGACGCTCGCCGACAGCACGCTGGCGAGCGACGCTTGGCTGGAGATCGACGGCACCGACGTTGCGAGCGCGCTCTACGGCGCGTCGGGCGACTTTGCGAACACGGTCAACCTCTACGCGAAGTCGGGCACGATCCGCAACCTCGCCGCGGGCGCGGAAGCGGGCGGGTCGGTCGGCGCGGTGAAACTCACGGTCGACGGCGCGGACTTCACCGGCACCGCCTATGCGGGCGGCTTCGGCAGCGTCACCGGCGCGACCGAGACGCTGGTCGCGGACGGCACGTTCGCCAAGGACTTCTACGCGGGCGCGCTCGCCAACTACGCCAAGACCGGCGAACTCACCGACGTGGACGACGTTAGCCTCACCGTCGAGGGCGGCTCGTTCGCCGGGAACCTCTACGGCGCGTCGGCGGTGAAGATGGGCACGCGGAGCGGCGAAGTCGCGCACACCGCGGGCAACGTGAGCATCACCCTCGCGGGCGGCGAGGCGACCAACGCCAAGTTCTGCCTCTTCGGCGGCGGCTACGCCACCGGCAGCGTCGCTTCGGAGACGGCGGCGTACACGGTCGAGAGCGTGACGATCGACATCACGGGCGGCGACTGGGGAGCCGCCAACGGCGGCCGCGGGATCTTCGGCGGCATCTACGCCTCGGGCGTGCTGGCGCGGATCTGGGCGGAAGACGAAACCGATACCGACGTCGCCATCAGCATCTCGGGCGGCACGATGGGCAACGTCTACGGCGGCGGCTGGGCGCAGAAGGGCGGCACGAGCGAAGTCGGCGGCAACGTGAGCATCACCGTCACCGGCGGTACGGTCGCCAATATCTTCGGCGGCGGCAGCCACTCGACCTCGGGCGGCGCGACGAGCGTCGGCAGCGTGGATATCACCGTCGCGGGCGGCAACGTCACCGGCGCGATCTATGCGCGAGGACAACTCGACGGCGACGTGGTGACGGGCGAAGCGAACGTGACCTTCGCGGGCGCGAACGACTACGCCTGCGGCGTCTACGGCTACAGTTACGTCGGCGCGGCCGAAGCGAGCGACGCGACGCTGACCTTCGCCGGGTACACGGGCGAATTTTCGGGCGCGCTCGGCGGCTTCGATTCGATCGAGTTCAACGACGGGACGGCGATGACCCTCGCCACCGCCGCCGCCAACGTCGCCAACAGCGCGTGGAAGTTCGACGTCGCGGCGCGCGACGTCGCGCTGGCGGGTACGGCGATGCTCGACTGGAGCGCCGCCGACTTCTCGGGCGACACCATCGCGCTGAACCTCGCCGCCGGATCGACGGCGGAGTGGACGCTCGTCGACGCCGCGGCGGCCACCGTTTACAACGAGTTCGACGTGCTGGTCAACGGAGTGTCGCAGGGCACGCTCGCCCTCGGCGAACAACTCGCCGACGGCGAGTTCGCGGGCTGGGGCTTCACGCTCGAAGACTCGGCGCTCAAGTTCAAGAACTTGTTGGCGTAACAAGAAGAACACCGGTCGGGCGCCTTGGGGCGCGCTGGCGCGTATGCAAGCGACCGCCCGCGAATAAGCGCTTGGGGCAACGCTGGCGCGTATGCAAGCGACCGCCCGCGAATAAGCGAATAGGACCTATAGGACATATAAGACACATAGGACGGGCGTGGCTGGAAACCGCGCACCGGCGGGGGGCACACGCTGACGCGGGAAACGACCGCAAGCGGTAAAACCGTACCGGCGGGGGGCACACGCTGACGCGGGAGACGACCGCAAGCGGTAAAACCGCACTGGCGGGGGGCACACGCTGGCGCGGGAGACCGGCGGAGTTGGCAATACCGACCTCGCACCGGCGCGGGCGGGAAAATCCGCCCCGCCGCTCCGGCGGCAACAACTTTTGAACCTTAAACCAATTGGGGGATTTATGAGTATGAAAAAACCTTTCACCTTGATCGAACTTCTGGTCGTCATCGCGATCATCGCCATCCTCGCCGCCATGCTGCTGCCCGCCTTGCAGCAGGCCCGCGAACGCGCCAAAAGCGCAACCTGCATCGCAAACCTCAAACAGGTCGGCACCATCGGCATCCAATACCTCGACGACCATCGCGGCGTCTGGTACTCCGGCAACGCGACCGTCGATTCCCGGAACTGGGTACACAACCTCCATCGCGGCAAGTATATCCGCCTTGACCTCGACAACACCAACGATAACTCCTGGTGGCAGAACCTCACCGGCGAACGCCTGACCAAGGCCCTCAACAGCGTGCCGACCTTCATGCGCTGCCCCACCGTCCCGTTTTCGACCGATTCGAGCATCCAGTTCTTTCAGACCTACGGATCCAACTACAACAACGGCAACCTGCCGTTCCCGGGGTTCCCGGTCGTGAGTCAGGAACTCGTGCGCGGATACCGGACCAGCACCTACAACGATTCCACCTACGTCAAGGACGTCCAGCCCTCCGAACGGCTGTGGCTCGTCGACTGCGTGTCCAGAGAAAATATCCAGAGTTCCCTCGTGATACCGTGGAACGCCGGAGTCGGCGAAAGGTTTTACGCCTATGCGTCGCCAGTACACGCGGGCAGGATAAACCTGCTGACCTTCGCGGGCAACGTCGCCAGCACCGCTCCGGAGGAACTCGTGAAATACTACTATGTGCGCCACATCGGCTCGGGGCGGCTCCGCTCGGTAATGGTGCGCGCCTATATGGAACAGGGCGGCGGGGACGGCAACTCGCTGGTCGATATCAATTACTGATCACGGCGGCGGCGAACGGAAAAATCAAGGTCACCCATGAAATACATATTTTTCGGAGTCGCGGCGGCAATGTCGGCGATTTGGTTCTGCTCCGCGGCGGAGCCGCTGGTGCTGGCGGAAAACGGCCGGACCCGCCACACCATCATCTACGACCTCGGCAAGGCGGATCCGCTGCTTGATCCCGTCGTCCGCGACCTCGCGGCGACGCTGAAGGAGATCACCGGCGCCGAATTTCCGGTCGCGGCGCAGGCGGCGGGTCCCAAGATCTTCATCGGTGCGATCCCGCCGGGCGACACGGCGGATTTCGCTCCCCGCGAACGCCGGATCAAGTCCGTCGGCAACGACTTATACCTCTACGGCGACCATCGCCACGGGACCAGCGGCGCCGTTTACAACTTTCTCGTCAAATTCTGCGGCTGCCGCTGGTACACCGCCACCGGGGATCGGCGCATACCGAAAAATCCCGACCTCAAATTCGCCGCCATCGACTACCGGCACGTCCCGAGTTTCAAGTCAATCGAACACGGCGCCCGCTATGACGAAGTGCGCCTCATGCCCGCCATCCGCAACTGGGTGCGCCGCAACAACGCCTTTCTGATGCCGGATTATGCATTCGGAGAACCAGACGACGCCTGGTTCTACATCGGCCCCGCGACCCACACGCTCGCGGCTTACCTGCCGCCGATAGTGCGCAAGCCCCGCTCGTTCAACGCCGACGGGCGTTTCTTCGCCGGGCCGCACCCCGCGCTGGCGGACAAGGCGTACTTCAAGGACCACCCCGAATATTTCACGTTGAACGCTGCCGGCAGACGCGACGCCTACCGGCAGGCGTGCTTCAGCAACCCCGAGGTGCGCCGCGTTTTGCTTGAGAATATCGACAAGGTCATCCGGGCGGAGAACTACGACCCCAGACAGTACGCGGTGCTCGACTTCACCCAGAACGACGAACAGGGCGGCTTCTGCTTCTGCAGGAACTGCAAGGCGCTCGAGGAAAAATACCGGACCCCCGGCGGCGCGTATTTCGACTTTTTGGTCGAACTGGGAAATCATTTCCGGAAGAAATACCCCCGGATCTCATTCCGCTTCTTCGCGTATCAGGAGGATATGACGGGCATCCCGCCCGCCGGGCTCACGTTCCCCGACAACCTCGCGGTGATCCTCGCCCCGCTGGAGCAGGACTTTTCCAAGCCGTTCAGCGACCGCTACAACATCCGATTTCTGAAGCAGATCCGCGAGTGGGGCACACTCTGCAGGGAGATCTGGATCTGGAACTATCCCACGCTGTACCCCCACGGAATGCACATCTATTCGCTCTTCCCCGGCGTCTACCGCAACGCGGAAAACCTGAAACTCGCCCACGCCGCCGGTGCGCGTTACATCATCGCCGAGCAGGGCGGAAGCGTCCTCCACGGCTGTGCGTTCAAAGAGCTCAACACCTACTTGCAGAACCTGATGGCGGAGGACATCGATATCGACGTCGACGCGGCGGTGAAGGAATTCTGCGATGCCGTCTACGGCGCGGCTTCGACCGACGTCATCGCGTATTTGAAGGACACCGACGCCCAGAGCCGGAAGGATCCCGGCTACTTCCGCTACTACTACGACCCGCGGGTGATGCGGCGGGTGTTGCACTCCGGCGGGAACCTCGTCCGCTGGCAGCGGGACTTCGACCGCATGGAGGCGAAGGTCAAAGACGACCCGCGGGCGCTCTTCAATGTGCGCCGCGCCCGCATCAATCTGGATGCCGTGACCGTGCTCTGCTATCCCGAATGCGCGGCGTTCGACCCCGCGTTCCCGAAAGCACTGCCGCTGGACACGCTGTACAAGCGCTACTGCGCCTATGTCAGAGACGATCTGGAGCGGCTGTACAAGGATTATCCGAATCAGGAGGCGCACCGGTATAACGTGGCGAGTTTCCTCGACCCGGTGCGAATGGCTTACGAGTTCAACCGCCGCAAGCAGGCGTTCCCGGATGATCTGTCGACGCGATACGGCGAAAAAAATCTCTTCGCCGTGATGCCCTGCCAGAGCCGTATCGCACCCGCGGTTTGGGACGATACGACTTCGTCGGGGTATGCGGTGCGCGTCGCGCTCCCCGGACCGGCGACGGCGGTGAAACTCTGGACGGTGCGCGTCGGCCAAAAGGACGGTCTGCCGTGGAACGAGGTCGTCATAACCGACCTGCGGCAGCCGATGCTGAGACCGATGGAGGTCGCAAAGATTAGACGCGAAAACGGATGGCATCTCTACCGGGTCGGTCGCGTCAAACTCTCGGAGAGCGGCATGGCGGTGTTGCGGACGTTGCCGAACCGCGACGTGCGCTTCTTCCTCGGTGCGCACTACGATCCCCGGGACCCCGACCGGAAGTACGATCTGTATTTGTCGTTCAAGTATGGCGGCGACGGAAAAAGTCTGCTGATCGATCGCATGGTGCTGGCGAGATGTTCCGAAGAAGGAAAATGATTTCAGGTCGCACGGCGATACGACGCAGGTGATGTATTTTACTCCGGAGTGCCGCCCAGCCGGCACCACTGGAGAGTTTTAGGATAGGATCATGGCAAAAACAATACCGGAATGGTTCCGCAACGCGGTCTTCTACGAGATATATCCGCAGAGTTTCCGCGACGCCAACGGCGACGGCATCGGCGATCTCGCCGGGATAATCGAAAAAATGGACTACGTCCAAAGCCTCGGCGTGGACGGCATCTGGCTCAACCCCTGCTTCGATTCGCCGTTTCAGGACGCTGGCTACGACGTGCGCGACTACTTACGGGTCGCCGCGAGATACGGCACGAACGACGACCTGAAACGTCTGATCGACGAAGTGCACAGGCGGGGTATGCGGTTGCTGCTCGACCTCGTGCCGGGGCACACCTCGCTTGAACATCCGTGGTTCAAGGCGGCGGTCTCCCGCGACCGGACGCGATATGACGATTATTATGTATTCACCGACGGCAAAGTCGGAGATCTGGACGGATATCCGTTCATCACCGGATACGGCGAACGCGACGGCTTTTATATGATAAACTACTTCTACTCGCAGCCCGCGCTCAACTACGGCTTCAGCGACCCCAAGCCGGAACATTCGTGGCAACTCGGTTGCGGCGACCCGCGGCTCCGGCCGCTGCGCGAAGAGATCCGACAGGTGATGAAGTTCTACCTCGACGCCGGGTGCGACGGCTTCCGCGTCGATCTGGCGTTCAGTCTGGTCAAGGGAAAGTCCGGCCGCGACGAGGCGCTCAAGGCATTGTGGCAAGACTACTCGTCATGGATGAAGAAAAACTACCCCGAAGCGGTGTTGGTCGCGGAGGGCGGCCGGCCGGACCTCGCCATGGAGTGCGGCTTCGATTCGGACTTTCTCATGCCGTGGGGCGGCACGAAATACGCCAATGCCAACAAGGCGATGTTCCGCGCCGAGGAGTACGAGCCCCACACCGACCGCCTCAAACCCGGCAGTCCCCGGAGTTTCTTCGCTCAGGAAAGTTCGGGCAATGCGCGCGACTTCATGGACGAGATCGAGGAACTCCTCGCCGGCGACGGCGGAACGGCGCGCTTTTCGATCATCACCGGCAACCACGACGAAGTGCGGCTGCGTCGGCAGCGCTCCCTCGACGAGATCAAGGTCGCGTTCGCCTGCATCTTCACCCTGCCTGGGCGCCCCTTCCTCTACTACGGCGACGAGATCGGCATGAGATATCTGCCGCAGGTCGGCAACATCGAGGGCAGCTACTGGCGCGGCGGTTCGCGGTCGCCGATGCAGTGGGAAAAAGGCGAAACGGCGGGTTTTTCCGCCGCCGCCCCGGAAAAATTCTACATCATGGTCGATCCCGATCCGGCGCGCCCGTGTGTGGCGGAGCAGGAAAACGATCCGGATTCGCTGCTGAACTTCACCCGCCGCCTCATCGCACTCCGCCACACCCATCCGGCGCTCGGCGCGGTGGGAAAACTCCGCCGCCTCGTCGCGGAGGCGGCGGATTTTCCGCTCGTCTATGAACGCGAACTCGACGGCGAGCGCTTCCTCATTGCGGTCAACCCGGCGGCGAAGCCCCGACGGTTCGAGATCGAATGCTCCGGCACTCCGGAACGGCTCGCCGGCGTCGGGAACGTCGATATCGAACCGCAGGAGGGGAAACTCCACATCGCCGCCGCCGGAGTTTCCGCCGGAGTGTTTCGACTTAACGACAACGGGAGAAGGACTATATGAAGATCGCCACCAGCACCGGAGACTTCCGGGAATATCTCGATTGGAACGATGCCGCCAAAGCCACCGGACTTCTGGCGCAATGCGGCTTCCGCCATATCGACCTCAACATGTATCACTCCTTCGCACCGGATTCGGCGCTCTGCTCCGACAACTGGCGGGAGTGGGCGGAGAACATCCGCCGTGCCGGGGACGAAGCGAACGTGGACTTCGTGCAGGCGCACGGCTCCGACGGCGGCATCGACCCCGGCGAAGAGCGCGACCGACGGATCGAGATACTTAAACGCGAACTCCACGTCTGCAAAATACTCGGCATCCCCACGATCGTGGTTCACGGCGTCTGGCGACGCGGCGGCAGCCGGGAGGAGTTCATGGCGGAAAATGCGCGCTTCTATCGCGAACTCATGCCGACCGCTGAGGAGACCGGAGTTTGCGTCTGCACCGAAAACACCTGCCGCCAGAATCTTCCCGATTACCACCTCTTCGAGGGGAGCGATTTCAACGAACTCCGGGCGCGGCTCGACCATCACCCGCTCTTCGGCTGCTGCTGGGACGTGGGACACGCCAACTGTCACCCGGTCGATCAGTACAAGTGCATTATGGAATTGGGCAACGGGCTGAAGGCGGTGCATATCCACGACACCGACTTCGGCGCGGATGCCCACATGGCTCCGTTTCAGGGGTCCGTGTGCTACGACGCCGTCATCAACGGGCTCCTGGATGCGGGGTTCAATGGCTATTTCACGCTGGAGTCGTACTCGCTTCCCGTGCCGCCGCACTTCTGCCGCCGCAAGCGCTTTACCGATAAGGGACCCGACTTCGAGCGGCTGCAGCTGCTGCCGCTGGAGTTCAAGATGCGCTCGGAAAAACTGCTGCTCGACGTGGCGCGGTACATGCTGACGGCGTACGGCTGTCTTGAGGAGTGATCGTTTCAGTTCGATAAGGAGAAATGACATTATGGGCATCAAATATTTTCCCGAGCATCAACTGTTCGTGCTCGACGCGGCGGATTGCACCTACGCTTTTATGGTGCATCCGCGCTATGAACGGCTGGTGCATCTGTACCACGGACCGCACCTCGGCGGCGGCGACGTGATAAAACTCTTCAACTACGACACGTCGCCGCGGTCGCAGTCGACCATCCCGCCCGGCGGCAACCCGCGGGACGGCTCGCTGAGCAATCTGCCGCAGGAGTTTTCGAGTTTCGGCTGCGGGGACTTCCGGCGACCGTCCGCACAGGTGCGCACTCCGGACGGCTTCAACGTCGTGGATGCGAAGTATGTCGCGCACCGGATCTTCGGCGGCAAACCCGAACTGCCGGGTCTGCCCGCGTCGTTCGCGGCGGACGACGAGGCGGAAACGCTTGAAGTCACACTGCGCGACGACGTGACCGACGTGGAGTTCGTCCTCGCGTACAGCGTCTTCGACAAACTCCCCGTCATCGCGCGGAGCATCCGCGCGGTGAATCGCGGCAATGCCCCCGTGACCGTCGAAAAACTCGCCTCGCTGACGCTCGACTACCGCTCCGGCATCCGGCTCGACCTCGTGAGTTTCCCCGGCGGCTGGACGCGCGAGCGACGCCCGACGCGGGAGCGCGTCAACCCCGGCATCCGCGAATTCGCCAGCAACCGCGGACTCTCCAGCCACCAGTCCAATCCGTTCTTCATCCTCTGCGATCCGGAGACGACCGAAGATCACGGGCGGGCGTGGGGCCAGATGCTCGTTTACAGCGGTAACTTTCTGGCCGAGATCGAGCGCGACCAGTACGATATGACGCACGTCCAGTTCGGTCTGAATCCCGAACGCTTCAGTTGGAAACTCGATCCCGGCGAGACGTTCCAAAGCCCGGAGGCGCTGACCGCCTTTTCCGCCGCCGGCTTCGAGGCGTTGAGCCGCACTTTCCACGACTTTCTGCGGCGGCATGTCATCCGGCGGACGCAAGTGCTGCGCCACCGTCCGGTGGTCGTGAACAACTGGGAGGCGACCCGCTTCAAATTCGACGAGGAAAAGATCGTCGATTTCGCCCGCCGCGCCGCGAGTCTGGGCATGGACATGCTGGTCCTCGATGACGGCTGGTTCGGGCATCGCGACGAATCCGACTCCAGCCTGGGCGACTGGGTCGTATACAAGGAAAAACTCCCCTCGGGCATCGCCGCGCTGGCGAAACGGATCCGGGCGCTCGGTATGGAGTTCGGTCTGTGGTTCGAGCCCGAGATGATCTCGCCCGACAGCGATCTTTACCGCGCCCACCCCGACTGGTGCCTGCATATTCCCGGCCGCCCCGCGACCTTGGGGCGCAATCAACTGGTGCTGGACATGGGACGCCCCGAGGTGGTCGACCATATCTTCGACGCCATGAGTTCCCTGATCGGCGAAGCGAGTATCAATTACATCAAGTGGGACGCCAACCGGCAGTTTTCCGAAGTCGGCTCCGCCGCGCTGCCCCCCGACCGGCAAGGCGAAGCGGCACACCGCTTCATGCTGGGGACCTACTCGCTGCTGCGGCGACTGCTCGACCGTTTCCCCGAACTCTTCATCGAGGGATGCGCCGCCGGCGGCGGACGCTTCGACGCGGGGATGCTCTACTACACGCCGCAGATCTGGACCAGCGACGACACCGACGCCGTCGAGCGGCTGTTCATCCAATACGGCACGAGTTTCGGCTATCCGCCGAGCGCGATGAGTTGCCACGTCTCCGCGGTGCCGAATTGCCATGTCGGGCGGGTGACTCCGCTCGCCACGCGCGGCGACGTGGCGCTGATGGGGGCGTTCGGTTACGAACTGGATCCGGCGACCCTCGGACCGGAAGAATCCGCCGAGGTGCGGCGGCAGATCGCGGTCGCCCGCGAGGACGAACACCTGATGCTCGAAGGCGACTTCTATCGCCTCGGGTCGCCGCTTGCGGACAACCTCTCCGGCTGGCAGATCGTCGGTAAAGACAAACGCGAATTCATCGTCACGGCGGTGCGGATCCTGAGCCGCCCCAATCCGAGCCACGACTGGCTGCAGCTTCGCGGCGTGGACGCGGACACCGTGTACCGCGACCTCGATACCGGCGAGTGCTTTTCGGGGGCGTTTCTGATACACGTCGGCTTGTATTTCCCGATCGTCAAGGCGGATTTCACATCATTCCGCCGCCGCTTCCGCGCGGAAGAAAAATGATGCAACCCAATTTGCAGGTGGAGGCGCTCGAATTATTACGCTTCATAAATAACAAAAGAGAGGTTCAGGATGTTCAAAAAATGTTTCGCCGTCATGCTGCTCGTCGCGGAGGGAGCCGTCTCCTCGTTCGCCGCCAATGTCATCGCCATGGATCTTAACTTCTACACCACCGACGGCGGCACGGTCAAGCCCGTGGGCAAACTGCCGGACGGCGTGACCATGGAGCGCAAGATCCGTTTCAGCAATCCCAAGATCAGGGGATTCGCATATCCGGTGCGGATCGACTTCGACAAGGTCAAAGCGGTGGATCTCAAGTTCGTCGTCAGTTCCGGCAGCGGCAAGATCGCCCCGTCGCTGTGCGGCATCGTTGTCAACTCCGAGGGTAAGATCACCGGCAAATTCGTCTTCAAATGCACCAAGCTCGAGTTCTGCGATGAAGATACGCCGAAAGGGCTGCCCTTCACCGTCAAGCAGTGGGTAAACATGTTTCCGCCGTGGGGCGTCCCGGCGACCGAAGGCGATACTTTCACCGTCAAAGCCGTTTTTGAAAGCGCCGAATGACCGGACCGAGATAAAAGTCTCCCGCCGCCCGGCGCCGAACGTTCCCGGAGAGGAGATCTTCCCGCCCCCTGCCCCGGCAGGGGGAAACGCCCGCCCGATCCCGGCTCCGCGTCTGGTGGCGAAGCCGGGGCCGGGTGTCACGATGCTCGGCTTCTGGGGCGGGGATCAGCGTTCCGCCTCCGCCCGTTTGAGTTCGCAACTCCAGTCCCGCGCGAGATCCAGACCGGCGAGCGCCTCGGCGCCGGGCAGACAGATCTGAAAGTCGTCGGCATAGCAGAAACGCAACTCCCCCTCGGCGAGCGAAAAATTGACGACATGACCGCCATGCCGCCGCTCCCGGTCCACGAAATGCAGATGCCAGCCGGGAGCATTGACGCCCATCACATATCCCGGCAGCCGGAAGCCCACCAAGTCGCCGCGAATGTCGCTCAACTCGAAGACCGCTTCGTTCTTCGCCGCCTCCGCCAGCCCGAGTCCGTCCCGTTCCTGACGGCCGACGGTGCGGACCTTCATGCGGCGGAAACTGCCGGTGAAGTGGACCGCCAGCGGAAAGTTTTCCCGCGGGCAGAGCTGATCCACGCGCTGTTCGAAAAGTTCGAAACTCGGGAGGTTTTCAAGCCGCAGCGTCGCGGCGGCGGAAAACTCGGCGACGGTGCCGAACGGAATGGTCGCCTCGTCGCCCGGCAGATAAATACGACCGTCCGAACACGCCTGATAAACGACCCCGTCGATCATCTGCATTTCGCCGTCGAGCCGATCCATGGTGGCGATCGCCATATTGCCGTATTTTTTCAATTCGCCGATGCTGACGACCCCGTCGTAGCGCCCGCTGAGCAGGACGCTGAAGAGCGAGAACTGGGTGAATCTGGTCCGGGAACGAGCTGCCGTTTTCATTTTTCGTTCCCGTCCGCTGCCCGCACGACCTCCATCTCCGCCGCCGAAGCGGAGATCAGGACCGATTCCTGACCGAATTCCTCGCGGTAGCGTTTCGCCACCGCCAGCACCTTGTCCCGGTCGGCGGCGGGGGCGACGATCAATATGACCTTCGTGCGCTCGTTCGCCGCCGCGCCCGACTCGGTGCGCCAGCAGCCGGCGGCATCGAACACGGTATAGCCGTCGGGGAACGCCGCCGCCACGCACCGCTCGCAGAAACGCCGCCACGCCGCCTCCGAAACTTCGCCGTTCCGCGAAGACATCCCGCAGAAGAGTTTATATTCCCGGTACGCCTGAACCTCCCCCGCGGCGCAGCCGGAAAGCAGCGCGCCACCCAGGATCAACAGGAGGAGCGGCCACGTCGAACGCTTGTCCATGGCGGCGTCACAGCCCCAACTCCGCCGCCAGCTGTTCGCCGGTCCGGAAACCGACGAGCCGCTTTTCCAGTTTGCCGTTCCGGTAGAAAAAGAGCGCCGGGATGGCATCGATCCCGAGAGTTGTCGCAAGTTCGATGTTTTCCCGATCCTCCACGCTGACCTTGCCGATGACGAGTTCCGGATATGCCGCCGCCAGTTTTTCCAGCTCCGCCGCGAGTTTCTGGCAGGGACCGCACCAACTCGCCCAGAAGTCGACGAGGACCGCCTTTTCGCTTCGGGCGGTGAGTTTTTCGAAGGACTGGCGGTTCAGGTGAAGTATTTCCATCGTTCATTTCTCCTTATAGTAAAGTTTGCAGTGGCAGAATCCGGTGAAGCCGGGATCGGCCAGCTGCTCGCGAAACTCCTTGCAAATGCAGAGGTTGTCCGGGGTGTGCAAGATCCGGCAGGGGCAAAAGCCGCCGTTTTTCGCCATAACGCTCCGCAGTTTTTCCACCACTTGGGCGTCGGCATTGAGACGCACATTCGGCGGCAGTTCCATTTATCGATCCTCCTTCGGACTGACTTCGACTTAGTATCCCGAATACGTTTTTGCACTCCCAAGTTGGCCATTCGCGAGATACCGCGCCTCGGGCACAGCATGGGAATGGGGCATACAGGGTGAGATAATATACTACCGGACGCCGGATTTTCAACCGTAAATCTTTGCGATCTCAGGTCGAAGCGGCCGACATCCCCCGGCAGGTGCAACGCGGATCCCGGAGGGGGCGGAACGGCGGACGCGGCGCGCGGCGCTACGGGTATTCCGGCAGTTCCAGCCCCATGATCCCGGCGTCCGCGGCGAACGAGGGCTTTTCGCCCAGCACGAAGCGCCCGGTCACGGAGCCGTCGGGCGAGAGCGACTCGGTCCGCCAGCGGAACAGCGTACGGGTGCGGTATTCGCCGTGTTCGAGCGACAGGACTTCGGCGAGTTCGACGATCTTGCGCGAACCATCCGGCAGGCGCATCGTGTGCACCACGCAGTCGATCGCCGAAGCCACCTGCATCCGCAAGGCGGTCAGCGGCAGTTCGATCCCGCTCATGATGGCGCAGGTCTCCATCCGGCTCAGCGCGCTTGCGCAGACACTGTCCTGCCAAGTCGAAGACCTTTTGGAATATGACAGTGAAGGAGTATTCACGGTCTCTAAAGCCGCAGGCCTGTCTTATCAGCCACCTGATCTTGTTATTGAATCCCTCCATCTTGGCATTGCTGATATGCCGGAACGTCCAATAACTGACGATCCCGTTCCGCTTGTCCCGGATGGTCTTCAATTCCGGGATCCCAGTTTCTTCGGCAAGGCGGCGCCGAATGTAAATTTGTATAAAATACAACTCAAACCCACGACCGCAGTGCGCGGGCATCCATGCGGTGCGAACGTTAAATCAGATGAGTTTGCCGGGATTAAGGATGTTCTGCGGGTCGAACGCTTTCTTGACGCCAGCCATCAATCTCTTTTCCGCTTCACTCGACGAGTTAGCGAGGTACGGCTTCTTGGCGAAGCCGATGCCGTGTTCGCCGCTCACCTTGCCGCCCAGTTCGGCCGCCTTGGCGTAGAGGTCGTCGAAAACTTCGCCGAGTTTCGTCTTCCACGCCGTTTCGTCGAGCTCGTCGCGGAGGATGTAGATGTGCAAGTTGCCGTCGCCGGCGTGTCCGAACGAGCGCAGCCGGATGCCGTGTTTTTGCTGAAGTGCGTGCGAAAAAAGCACGAAGTCGGCGACCGTTTTTCGCGGCACGACCACATCGCACTCGTCCATCTCGGTCGTCGACGCCTTGATCGCTTCGAGGAACGCGCCGCGCGCCGCCCAGATGGATTCGTTGCGCTCCAACGTGTTCGATATGAAGACGTCGAGGGCTCCGGCAGCGAGGCAGAGTTCCGCCGCCGCGTGCCAAGCCAGATCGACCTCCTCCTTGCTCGCGCCGTCGTAGGTGAGCAAGAGATACGCGTCGGCGCTGTTGTCGGGGAACTTACGAGCCAGAAACTCCTCGGCGGCGAGGATCACTTCTCTTTCCATGAACTCGACCGCGGTCGGCGTCGAGCTGGCGCGGATGATCTCGGGCACCGTGCGGATCGCCGACGGCAGGTCCGGAAACGGCACGAGCAGACTGATCTTGTGCTTCGGGAGCGGCAGGAGCCGCAGCGTCGCGCGCGTCACGATGCCGAGCGTTCCCTCCGAGCCGACCATGAGATCCTTGAGGCTGTACCCGGAGCTGTTCTTGACCACCTTGCCGCCAAGGTTCACGATCTCGCCGTCGGGCAGCACGACCTCCAGTCCCCGCACATAGTCGCGGGTGACGCCGTACTTGACGGCGCGCATGCCGCCCGCGTTGGTGCTGATATTGCCGCCGATGGTCGCGGTCTTTTCGCCGGGGTCGGGCGGGTAGAAGAAGCCCGCCGGTTCGACGTATTTCGCGATCTCCATCAGCAATACGCCCGGTTCGAGCGTGAGGGTCATATTTTCCTCGTCGAGTTCGAGGAAGCGATTCATCCGCGAGAGGTCCAGCATGATCCCGCCGCGGATCGCCACCGAGCCGCCGACCAATCCCGTGCCCGCGCCGCGCGGCGTGACGGGGATGTTGCGGCGGCTCGCGTACTTCATTATTTCGGAGACTTCCCGCGTCGAAGCCGCGCGCACCAGCACATCCGGGAACTTGCGGATGCCGGATAGTTCGTCGTGGCTGTAATCTTCTCCGATCTCGCCGCTTGGAATGACTCTCTCTTTTTCGCAGATCGCCTGCAACGCCCGCAGATCGTCGGCGTCGAAGGCATTGTATGAGTTATTCACTTGTTATCCTCCTTCCGCGAGCGCTTGATCTCGGCGATGAGCTCCGGCACGATTTTATACAGGTCGCCGCATATTCCGATGTGGGCGACGTTGAAGATCGACGCCTCGGGGTCGGTGTTGATGGCGACGATTCTTTCGGAACCGTTCATCCCGGCGACGAACTGGATCGCCCCCGAGACACCACAGGTGATGATGAGCTTCGGCTTGACCGTCCGCCCGGAGAGCCCGATCTGACAGCGCGCGTCGGTCCACCCGGCTTCGACGAGCGCGCGGGTGCTCGCCAATTTGCCGTCGAGCAGATCGGCAAGTTCCTGCAGCATGGCGAGATCCTCGGGCTTTTTCACTCCGCGTCCGGCGGCGACGATGACTTCGGCATCCTCGATGCCGCGCACCCGCTCCTTAAGCTCCGCCTTGAGTATTTCGATGCCGGAAGCCAATTTTTCGGGCGGGAGTTGCCCGTTCACGATCCGCGCCGCCGGGTTATTCACGCGCGGCGGGATCGAAAAGATCTTGTACCTGACCGTCGCGAACTGCGGGCGGTGGCGCCTGGTGTTGATGTGCGCCATGATGTTGCCGCCGTAAGCGGGGCGGATCTGGTCGAGGTCGGTCGTTTCCGACATATCAAGCCTGGTGCAGTCGGCGGTGAGCCCGGTGCGGAAGCGCGCCGCCAACCTCGGCGCAAGCGAACGCCCCGCCGGGGTGCCGCCGACGAGGATTGCCGACGGGCGCACCTTGCGGATGAACTCTTCCGCCGCCGCCGTGTAGGGCTCGATGCGGAAATGGCGGAACTCCGGCTGATCGTAGACGTACACCTCGTCCGCGCCGTACTCGGCGAGGAGCGGCGCGAGTTCGGAAACGCCCGAGCCGATCAGGAGAGCGTAAACGGGATGCTTCACCTTGGCGGCGAGCTCCTTCGCCTTGCCCAAAAGCTCGAAGGTCACGGGATGCACCGCGCCTTCCTCGACTTCGGCGATCACGGCGACGCCGCGCCACGCGGTTTTATCCGCCTCCTCCGCCGCATTTTCCTCGACGAGCTCGAAGACGCCGTTGCCGCGCTTGACGCAGTTCCGGCACATGCGGCAGCCGGACGAGATGGACAACTTGCCGTCGACAAGTTCGATGGCCCCGAACGGGCAGAGACCGACCAGCGTCTTCAGGTCGGTCGCCTTTTCCTGATGTATGACGATGTGCGGCATGGTTCACCCGAGTTTCTGCAAAAATTTGTGCTCGTCGAGGAAGCGGAAGAGCCGCTTTGCCGATTCGGCTTCGGGACCGTCCCAGCGCTCCTGACTGTCGCTCTTTTCGGGGGGGAAGATGCGCTTCACCTGCGTCGGCGAGCCGTTGAGCCCGTAGTGTTTGGGATTCTTGTCGGCGAGGTCGTCCAACGTGAGGATCTTTATCTCACGGTCGGCGGTCTCGCGCATCAGCCTGTAGGACGGCAGCCGCGGCTCATAGATCCTCTTGTCCACCGTGATGAGACAGGGCAGCTTGAGCTTCGCCGTCAGCCGGTGGAGCGGCATATCCTGCGTTATGGTCAGCGTCTTTTCGTCCGCGTCGTGGATAAAACAGACGTTGGTGACGTGCGGGATGCCGAGCGTTTCGGCGAGTTCCGCCCCGACCTGCGCGGTGTCGCCGTCGGTCGTCTGCTTGCCGCAGACGACGAGGTCAAACTCCCCCGCCGCCCGGACTCCCTGAGACAAGGTGTACGAGGTCGCCAGCACGTCCGCGCCGCCGAACCTGCGGTCGGAGAGCAAGATACCCCGGTCGGCGCCCATCATGAACGCCTCTCTGATCACCGCCTGCGCCTGCGGCGGCCCCATCGAAACGACGGTTATTTCGCCGCCGTACTTTTGTTTGAGTCGCAGGGCGGTCTCGAGGGCGTAGAGGTCGAAGGGGTTCATCTTCGACTCGACGCCGTCGCGTTTCAGAACGCCGGTCCCGGGGTCTATCTCGACCTGCGACGTACCGGGCACCTGTTTGATGCAGACTGTTATCCTCATTTCGATTCGGGATCCCGTCGGTCAATGTTTTTCAAGCGTCACCGGGAACATGCACGTAAAAACGTGCCTTCCCCATACATCCGATTTTAGTATAATATATATCGGATCCGGTTTATTTCCAAGCGAAAGCCCGGATCAGCCGCGCCGCGTGCGCCGCGCAGGCATCCACGACGGGGGCGCAATATTTGTCGACCGGCAGGAACTTGCCGTCGAATTTTTCCAGCTCCGCCCGGGACGCCTCAGCCGATTATCCCCTTGAGTTTATTCACCGTGACCGGTTTCAGCATGATGCCGTCAAATCCGATCTCGGCGTATTTGCCCTGCATTTCCGTGTCCGCAGTCACCACATGGACGGGGATCGCCGCAAATCTGCCGTCCGCACGGATGGTGCGAACCAGTCCTTCGCCGTCCATTATCGGCATCCACATATCGGTAAGCACTAAGTCGAACGGTGCGGTGGAGGAAGTCAGCAGGTCCAGCGCTTCCCGCCCGTCTTTCGCCATGGCGACGTCGGATATACCGAGTTTTTTGAGCATGGCCTTGAGCACCATCAGGTTCACCTTCTGGTCGTCGACGATCAGGACGCGCTTCGACGCGGCGGCGGGAGCCTCTTTCGCCTCCGCCCGCACATCCGGCGCGGGGCAACGGGCACCCGATCTGGCGGCCGTCAGGAGTTCGAGCAGCTGGTCGTGATCCGCCACCGGCGCGGCGTCGGTCACCCGCACGTCATTCAGCGTCACCGTGAAGACGGAGCCTTGACCGAGGACGGAGGCGATCGAGAGTTCGCCCCCCATCGCATCGGCAAGTTTGCGGCACAGCGCCACGCCGATGCCGGTCCCGCCGTGCCGCGAATGCTTCGCCTCCACCTGAACGTACGGCGAGGCGATCCGCTTCAGATCCTCCTCGCCGATGCCGATGCCGGTATCCTCGACTTCAAACCGCAGCGTTCCGGCGGCGCCGTCGGCGCCGAGGACGAACGAGACGCGCAGTTCCACGAAGCCCTTGCGGGTGAACTTGGCGGCGTTGTCCGTCAGATGGAAGAGTATCTGGCGGATGCGTTTCGGATCAATCAGCACGGTTGGCATATCATCCGCGCGGCAACGCAGTTCAATCGCCTGTATCCGCTTCGCTTCGCGGAAGAAATCCACGAAATCGTGCAGCAGACTGCCGCAATCCGTGGGCTTCGGCTCGAACTCCAGCCGCCCGTCCTCAAGCCGCGCAAAGTCGATCATGTCATTGACGAGGCGGAGCAGCGACCGGCTGCCGTCGATCAACGAATTGAACGCCTGTTCGCGATCCGCCTCCTGCCGGAATCCCATCTTGAGCATCTGGGAATAGCCGATGATCGCATTCAGCGGAGTGCGGATATCATGGTTGATCGTCGAAAAAAAGTAGCTCTTCGACAGATTGGCGCTTTCCTCAGCCTTGAATTTCCCGACGATCAGCCCTTTTTCCCGCTTGTGTAGGATCGAGATCAAATTCAGCATGATCGCCAGCGAGGCAACGAGAAGCGCGAGTTCGACCATGGATTTGAACAACATATCGGAGGAAACGTGCAATGTGCTCTTCCTGACGGTCTCCGCGGTGACGGTCGTGCCGATCAGACTGCCGAAGACCTGTTCCGCGGCATCGCACACCGCCAGCCGGAACCACATCAGCGACGAAAAAAAGATCACGACCAGCACGGTGATCCACACGACAGTGGAGTTCCCCGCGCGCCCGCTGGAATCCATGATGAACACGCGCCGGTACAATGCGAACCCCACAAAGCACCAGAGCGAAAGCAGCAGATACGATTCGGTCGAAATCGAACTGCCGGAAAGATAGTTCGGCACCAGCATGAGCAAGCTGAAGACGATGGCCATGGCAAGACCGATCGCGCCGGCGGCTTTCTCGGCAAAGCGGCCGCCGTTCCGCTCTTTTTTGAGCAGAGCGAGCGCGGCGGCCGACGTGTAGCCGTAGGCGATGGCGGCCCCCAGATTCGACAAATCGACGGGCCAGCCGATCACCGTGCGCCCCAGAAACGGCATCGGCAGGGAAATGGCCATGACCAGAAGGATCGCATTCACCGGAGTCCCGTCGCCGCCGCACCGGCCGAACCACTTCGGCAGCATATCGTCGTCGGACATCGCTCGCATGAGGCGGCTGACGGCAATATATGTGGCGAAATGCGCCGTGAGCTGGGCAGAGAGCATCGAGCCGCCGAGCACCGCCACGCCGAGCGTACCGAGGCTCCGTTCCGCCGCGGCAAAAACCGGCATTCCGGCGGGCCCCTTGAGGCGCGGAAGCGCATCGATGTACTCTTTCCAATTCGCATACCCCTCCGGCGGGGCAAGCACGGGAAGAAGCACGAGGAGGCAGTACGTCAGCGCGGAAAGCAATATCGCCGCCAGCAGCAGCGAAAAGGTGCGGCGGAGCGGGAAGCGGAACTCCGACGAGGATTGCACGACCGCCTCGAAGCCGACGAAAGCCCAAGGCACCATGGCGAAGATCCGCAGCAGCTGCATCGGAACGGAACCGTCGGTCGAAAACGCGGGAGCCATGGCCGCGACCCCGCCCCCGTGTCTCGACAATGCGGCAACAAAGCAGGTCATTACTCCGACGAGCAGCATGACAGCGAAAAACGTGTGCAGCCGAATGGCGAACCGCTTGCCGATCAGACAGGCGCCGCCGCAGAGCAAGATCGCGGCAAGGCACAGCAGGACTTCGCCGAAATACACGTCGAAACCGACGATGGTGTAATGGAAACCGAACTGAAGCGCATTGCCGAAAAGATATCGTGCCAGCAGAACCAGCGCTGCCGCGTTGGCCCACATGATCGCCACATACGTCAGAAACAGAAACCACCCGACCAGAAACCCGTGGTTGTACCCGAACATTTTCGTGATAAAACCGTAGGTTCCGCCGGAGACCCGTAAGCCGGAGATCACCTTGTGGTAGTTGTACGCGAACACAACAACTGCAAGGGCGCCGACCAGCAGCCCGATAATCGTTCCCAGCGGTCCGGCCTGCGGCAGAAACATCGTCCCCGGCAGGACGAACGAACCCCACCCGACCGCATAGCCGAATGAGAGCGCGATGACGGACATGGGCGAAAGATACGCGCCGGAACGGGGATCCTTCTTTTCATCGGTACCAGTATGCAAATTGTCGTTTGTCATATTTTTTATCTGGTTTACAGTTATCCTCGCCAGCTCGGGGATGGACATAGTTTCGATCTGCTCCGATTTATGCCGAAAACGTCAGTGGAGACGCCCCAGCCTGCAATGCTCATATTTTCCGGTTCAAAAAATAGCATGATATCGCTTATTTTCAAGCGTGGCAATGTCGATCCGCGCTTGATTCACATGCCGGAAAGCACCGGCTACGCCGACTGCCCCGGCAATTTCGACACGCCCCGCTGGATCGGTTGCGCGCCGTCACCCCGGTCATCCGGCGTACCGGATTGAGTTTTTGCCGCCCGACGCGGTTGCGCCATCTTGAAAAATACCGTTGCCGGCATTATCTTACATAAACTGTGATATGCCAAATCATAATCAGGTCGTTCGATCCATGAAAAAACACGTTTTCAAGTTCGCAAAAATCAAACCGACGGTGTGTCTCTATTGCCTTCTGCTGCTATCCTCATCCATGATCGTCTACACTATCTTCCGCGGCAACGCGATCACCTACCAGCAGAGCCGCAACTTCAACTATCATATCCAATATCTCGTTGCCATCGCCAGTTTTCGGCAGGGCACAGACCTGCTGACCGAGACCGTCCGACGCTATGTGGTGAGCGACGGTGCCCGGGAATACATGGATCAGTATTTCCATGAAGTCCGGATCGGGCGGCACCGCGACCGCGCTTTGGAAAAGGCCGAGCATCTGCCGATAGACCGGACGCTCAAAGAGATATTCGGCATCGTGATGAAAATCTCCCGCAGTCTCATGGAGACCGAGTACCACGCGATGCATCTTATCGCGCTGAATGACAAAGACTGCCACGCGAAACTTTACGAGGAGGTCAAAAACTATCCGCTTTCGGATGAGGAACGGAATATGTCCCCGCAGCAACGACGCAAGCGGGCGGAAGAACTCTTATGGGGCAACGATTACAACCGGCAAAAAACCGAGATCTATTCGCATCTCGCCAACGGATTCGTGCTGGCCGGCGGACAGGCGGAAATGCGGCATCTGCTGTTGCGGAGGAAATTATTACGTATGCTTTCGCTGAGCGCGTTGAGCCTGATCGTGCTGGTGCTGGTCCTCTGCGGCTTCGTCTTCATCCGCCGTCGCCAGCACGAACAGATGATCGAGGCGCAGGCTGAAGAGAACGCACGGATGAATGTTCAACTGATGGCGGAACGCGATAAAGCGCTTCAGGCCGAGAAGGCGAAGAGCTTTTTCTTCTCGACCGTCAGCCACGATATCCGCACCCCGCTCAATTCCATCATCGGTTTTTCCGAAATGCTGCAACTTGGCATCGACGACCCCAAGGAAAAGGCCATGGCGCTCGACGCCATCATTACGAGCGGTCAGACACTGCTCGAACTCATCAACGACGTTTTGGATCTCTCCAAACTCGAAGCCGGCAAGATGGAACTGCGCCCCATGCCCACGAACATCGCGGAACTGGTAGCCAAGGTGGCCAACGCATTCGAATTGGCGACGAGCCGGAAGTCCGTGAAACTTCGCACCGAAGTTGGAAAAATGCCGCTGCTGAAGTTGGATCCCCAGCGGATGCGTCAGATCCTTTTCAACCTCATCGGCAACGCCGTGAAATTCACCGAACGGGGCTCGATCACGATTCGCGCCGCTTACACCGATGGGACCTTCGCCCTCTCCGTGGCCGATACCGGCTGCGGGATATCCCCCGAGAACATCTCCAAACTGATGTCGCCCTACGTCCAGTTGCAGCAGGCGCGCGACAGTATCAGTGGGACGGGGACGGGGCTGGGGCTCGCAATCTGCAAGCAGCTGGCGAAGCAAATGAAAGGCGCGCTCGAACTCGAATCTACGGTCGGTATCGGTTCCACGTTCACGCTCCGCGTCCCGAATGTCGAGGCATTCACGAAAGAGGAGTCCGAAGCGTATTTCGGCAAACACAAGGCGCCCAAGGCCGAACCCCATTTGGACGAGTCGATCCGGGAAAAGCGCATTCTCATCGCAGACGACCAGAAACTAAATCAACTGGTCCTGCAGACGATGCTTTCGCGCCTCGGCATCCACAAGGTGCTGACGGTCGAAAACGGCAAGGAGGCGCTGGAAATACTGGAAAGCGCCGAACCCGTGGACCTCGTGTTGACCGATATGTTCATGCCGGTCATGGACGGCACGGCACTGGTGCGCGAGATCCGCAACTCGCCGCGGCTGGCGGGGTTAGCCGTTTACGTCATCACCGCGGATGTGGAGATGCAGAACGGATACCGGGAACTGGGCTTCGACGATATGCTCATCAAGCCGGTGACGCTCGACAATCTCAAGGAACTGCTCGTGAAATACACCGCCGCCTGCCGGCGGTCGGAGGCGGTCGCCACCGACGGAGGAACTCAAGCGCAGGACGAGCGGCGGGATGCTTAGAGCTCTTCGTAGCGCGCCTTGATCTTATCGATCAAGGAGCGGACGTTATCTTTTTCCGCCATCTTCGCGGCGCGCCGGAGCGAGATGGCAACCTCGGCCACATCGTGGTCGCCGGTGGCGAGCGCGTTGCCCTTGACCGCGTGCGCCAGATGGTCTAGCGCCGACCAGTTTTCGGCCGCCAGCGCGGCTTCGAGTTCGGGGAGTTTCTCCCCAGTCGACTTGAGGTATTCGGCGTATATCTCGTTGACGACGTCTTCGTCGCCGAACTGCTCCATCAGATAATCCCTGCAGCATCGCTTCATTTGAAAACCGTATCCGTGTTATTGTTATTTGTCGCCGTCCGCGGCGATGTGATAGATAGTTTCGTTCAGTTGCCCGAAGCGGTTGCGCTCGATGCCGCAGCATATTTGGCGCAACATCAGCCGCCCGCGCCCCCGGCTGCTGAAGGTGCGGTTTTTTAGTTCGAGTTCCAGTTCCGGATCGCCGGCCGCCACCGGAAGGCTGGGTTCCTGCGAGCCCCAGTCCCAAATCGTCAGTTCCACCTGTTTCAACTTGTTTTTCAGCCGGAAGCAGGCCTGTTCACCGGCGCGGTCGCGGATATCGTAGCCGTGATCGTACAGATTCATCATCTTCTCCTCGAAGACCAGTTCGACCTTCATGGAGATCTCCGCCCCCAAGCCATGTCGTAAGCACCAGCGTCCGATCTCCTGCGCCTCTTGGTCGATAGCATCGATGCTCATCGGGATCGACTTGATAAGCACTCCCGTTTTTTTGAGGCGCGCGCCGAAGATCAGTTCGGTAATGTCGTCGGCGAAGAACGAATAGCCGCAGGCATCGCAGGCGACTTTGAATTTGTTCGGCGAAGGGATCACGGAATCTTTGAGGCGGGCTTCCGACAAAAGGTCTTTTTGCAGCCGAAGGAGCAGTGCATCGGATAGCGGTTCGGCACACGTCTGATCCCGGTACACATCGGACACACCGTCGGTAAAGGCCACGCACATGGCGGATCGGCTCAGGCGGGTCCGTATCACGTCGTCCTCCGAATAAACGGTGTCGGGCATAAGCCCGATGGGCAGCCCCCCGCGTTTCCCGGGATTGATCTCGCCGGGACCGGGGGTCGAGGGATCGACCACGAGCAGATCCGGCGCGCCGCAGCTGATCCAGTCGACGATCCGCTTCTGGGGACGGTGCATGCAGATGAGCGCGGTCATGTAAGAGCGCGTACCCAGATTGTCGGTGAAGAAACGCTGCATCGCATTGGCGATGACCGCCGGGGTGGCGGCGGCAAAATTATCCTTGGTCGGCAGCTGTTTGAGGAAACTCTGCACCGCCATCATCGACAGCGAAGCGCCGATGCCGTGCCCCTGAATATCACCCAGAATATACAGATTGCCGCCGTCCGGCAGCGGGATCACTTCCAGCAGGTCGCCGGAAACGATGTCCTTCGGTTCCCACCAGAAGGTGTAGAAATCGGTGTCGGTGATTCTGACGCGCGGGGGGAGCATCTTGCGCTGCAGATTGGCGCCGAGGGTCAGTGATTCCATGACCTCCTTGTCCTTCGCACTGACGATCTCCTCGGTTCTCCGGGCGTCGACCATGCTCTGCACCCGTTTGAGCAGCATATCCGGTTTGATGGATTTGGGAAGATAGAAACTGTAACTGTCCTCCATGATCCGTTTGAGGAAACCGCTGCCCTCTTCGGGATCCAGCGCGGTCATGAAAAAGATGGGGATGTTCTCATCCATTCCGCGCACGATGTCCCGGAACACGAAGCCGTCCATATCGCCCATCATGATGTCGGTTATGATCGCCTTGAACTGCTTGTGACCGCCGCCATTGAGCAGCGCGAAAGCTTCGGATATGGATTCCACGCAGACCGCCGTGTAACCGACCAGTTTCAGTTTGGCGTTGAGCATCAACCTGATGAGACGTTCGTCGTCGATCACCAGTATCTTGGTTTTTTCATTTTTCGTGGGCATTGCCAATGCGGTTTGTGTTTTTGCCCGGGAACGCACTCCGGGGTCCAGTTCAGGACTATTCGTGTAAGGCAATGAATATAGCGCCCTAATGCTTTTTTTTCAAGGCGGAGATCCTCGCCTTCCGTCGAAGCCGCTATCGCTGATCTTTAATCCCCGCCATTCCTCGTACGGGGTCAGGGATTTTTCGTCCCGCCGTCCGCGAGGGCTTCCAGTTGGGCGAGCGGATGGCGGTGCGTATGTTCCTCCGCCCCCGGACGATGATCGTGCGCGTGGCAGTGCTCCACCATGTGCTCGTGGACCGACCCGCCGTGGCAATGCGAGAAAACATGCCGATGCGGATGCTCGTGGCGCTTTATCAGCGTGTCGGCCACCACCAGCGCCGCTCCGGCGATCATCACGGCGAGCGCGATGAAAAACCTCCCGGAAAACCTCTCGCCGAGTATCGCAAACGAGAGCAGCACCCCCACGAACGGCGCTGCCGCGTAGTAAGCGCTCGTTTTCGCCGCGCCGAGCACGCTCTGCGCCCGGACGTAGAGGAAGATGCTCAGCCCGTAAGCCACGAAGCCGAGGAGCAGCGCCGCCCCGATGTGAGCCAGATCCGGCATCGGTTCCCCGCCGATAACGGCGATGATCAGCGCCCCCGCTCCGGAAAACATCCCTTTCAGGACCACGATCTCGTAGGTGCTTTTCGTCGATATGCGCCGCGTACAGTTGTTCTCCAACCCCCAGCAGACCGTCGCGAGCAGCACCAGCAGCGAACCGTAGGAGAAGCGAAAACTTTCGCTCCCCTCCAGCGACAAAATCGCGCTGGCGACGACGATCAGCGCGATCGCGCTCCACAGCCGGGCGGAGACCGCCTCCCGGAAGAGCAGTAACGCGATCACCGTAGTGGCGACGATCTCGAAGTTGCCGAGCAGCGAAGCGTTGGCCGCCGAACCGTATCGGATGCCGAGCATCAGCAGGATCGGCGCGGCGATGTCGAGGACGATCATCCCGATGACGAACGGCAGATCCCCGCGCGTGAGCGGAGCGGAACTTTTCCGCCCCCGCGCGTTCAACCACGACATCGCCCCGACGCCGATCCCCGCCCCCAGATACAGCAGCGCCGCCATCGCGGTCGGGCCGACCGATTTGAGCAGCAGTTTCGACAGCGGGATGTTGACCGCGTAGAACACCGCCGCCAGAAACGCGTAGAGGATCGCCCGCATATCGCCGCCCCCTCCGGTCAGTTGAGTTTGGCAAGGGCAAGTTCCATGCGGCGGAGCGACTCTTCCTTCCCGAGGATCTCCATGATCTCGCCGGGGCCTCCCGGCGTCACCGCCTGCCCCGAAACGGCGATCCGCGCCGTCCACATCGGCTGCCCCACCTTGACCTGTTTCGCCTCGGCGTACTCCTTGAGCAGCGCGGCGACGGTGTCGCGGTTCCACTCCGCGAGCGCGGAGAACCTGGGAACGAGTTCGGTCAGCGCCGCCCGCGCCGTTTCGGGCGTGGACTTGCTCTTCTGGTGGCAGAACAGCGCGGGATCGTACTCGGGCAGTTCCCGGAAGAATCCGATCTTTTCCGGAATGTCGGTCAGTTTCTCGGTCCGCGCCTGCAGCAGCGCGGCGATGGCGGGGTACTTCGCCTCGAGCGCCGTCCCGGCGAGACCGCTGAACGGCAGCGAAAGTTCCGCGAACTTTTCCGGCGGCAGCGCTTTGATGTGTTCGGCGTTCATCCAGCGGAGTTTGTCGTAGTCGAAGACGGCCGGCGACTTGTTCAATCCGGCGAGGTTGAACGCCGCCACCAGTTCCCCGAGCGAGAAGATCTCGCGGTCGCTCTTGGGCGACCAACCGAGCAGCGCGATGTAGTTCACGATCGCCTCGCTCAAATACCCCTCCGCCACCAGATTCTCGAAACTCACCGAGCCGTGGCGCTTCGAGAGTTTCGACACGTTGCCGTCGGCGTCGCGCCCCATGATCAGCGGCAGATGCACGTACTTCGGCAGTTCCCAGCCGAAGGCGCGGTAGAGCAGATTGTACTTGGGCGTGCTGGAAAGGTACTCCGAACCGCGCACCACATGGGTGATGCCCATCAGGTGATCGTCGACCACGTTCGCGAAGTTGTAGGTGGGCATACCGTCGCGCTTGAGCAGGATCTGGTCGTCGAGCACCTTGTTCTCGATGGTGATGTCGCCGAACACGAGGTCGCTGAAGGTCGAAGTCCCGGCGCGGTCGATCTTCTGCCGGATCACGAACGGCTCGCCCGCCCGGACGCGCCGCTCCGCTTCGGCGGGGTCGAGGTCGCGGCAGTCGCCGGGGCACCCCTGCGACACCGGAGCGTCGCCCTCGCCCACCGCGTCGTGTTCCTCCTGTTTGTCGCAGAAGCAGTAGTACGCGGCGCCCGAAGCGACGAGTTTTTTCGCATACTCGGCGTAGAGCGGCTTGCGTTCGCTCTGGACGTAGGGCCCGCAGGCTCCGCCGACGTCCGGCCCCTCGTCGTGGTCGAGTCCGGCGCGTTTCAGCGTGGCGTAGATCACCTCGACCGCGTCTTCGACCAGCCGCGCGCGGTCGGTATCCTCGATGCGCAGAATGAACTTGCCCCCCTGCGAACGCGCCAGCAGCCATGCGTACAGCGCGGTGCGCAGGTTGCCGACGTGCATAAATCCGGTGGGACTGGGAGCGAAACGGGTTCTGATGTTATCCATGATCGAAGAGCCTTTCGATTTAAATTCCGTGGTTATGGTTATAACAGCATAACATACCCGAAGTCGCGGCGGTTTTCAATCGCGCGCGAGGCGAAAGCCGCAAAAAACCGTTCCCGCTCCCCGAGATTCGCCGCCCGTTCCGCTGGGAACGGCTTGCAGAAGCGCAAAGTGCTGTGTATATTAAAACATACTGCGGTCCTGATCTTCAAATGTGGAGGCATCATGTTGAAACGACTTTTTTTCGCCGCACTGTTCACCGCCGCCGCGGCATCGGCGGCTCCTGCGACCGGCAAACGCGAGTGGACCATCCGATCCGGCGGCTGCGAGTTCGTCGGGCGGACCGATTCCCCGGGGGCGGTCGCCCAACTCGGGGACACGGTGAAAATATCGCTCCGCCTGACCTCCCGGCAGCCGGGAACTTTCAGGGTCGCGTTCTTTGAAAACGGCAATCCGATCGGCACTCCGCGCGATTACAAGTTCGGCGAGACCGCCGTCCTCGAGCATAAAACGACGGTCCCGGGCAGCATCTTCGGCGTGGCGACCGCCTTCGACGCGGAGGGGAAACCGATCCTAAACTCGCGCAAACGCCGTCCGCAATTCGGGTTGGGCGTCCTCGTCGCGCCGGAGCGGATCGTGCCCGGCAATCCCCTTCCCCCGCCCGGATTCGACGAGTTCTGGGCGCGGAAACGCGCCGAAGTCGCCGCCGTCCCCATCCGGGCGACGCGGCACGAATTCCAACTGCCCGCAAAATACCGGGAACTCGTCTGTTACGACACTCAGGTCGCCTGCGCCGGCGGAGCCCCCGTTTCGGGCTACCTCTGCCTGCCGCGCAATGCAAAACCCAAGAGCCTCCCCGCTATCGTGACCTTCCACGGCGCGGGGGTCAAAAGTTCCATTCCGCCGGTCCGTTACGGCAACGCCATCGCCTTCGACGTCAACGCCCACGGGCTCCCCAACGGCAAGCCGAAAAAATACTACGACGACCTCTTCGCGGGCGAACTCAACGACTACCGCAGCCGCCACCTCGACGACCATGAGAAGAACTACTTCGTCGGGATGTATATGCGCATCATGCGGGCGCTCGACTATGTGAAAAGCCTCCCCGAATGGGACGGCAAGACCCTCGTCGTCGCCGGCGGCAGCCAAGGCGGAGCGCAGGCGCTCGCCGCCGCCGGACTCGATCCGCAGGTGTCGCTCTGCGTCGCCGGTGTGCCGTCGATGTGCGACCTCGGCGGCAGAGTGGCGGGACGGATGCCCGGCGGTCCGATCCGCCGCATCCCCGTGGAGCAACAGCGCGATCCGGTGGTCGTCCGCGAAACGGCGTATGTGGACAACGCTTTCCTCGCCAAAAACGTGAAGTGCCCCGTTTACCTCTCGGCGGGACTGATCGACCAGACCTGCTTCGCCGTCAGCATCTACGCCGTCTACAACCGTCTGCCGGAAAATCTGCGGCATATCACGATCAACCCGGTGGGCGGCCACAACGGCAGCCGCACCCTCCTCGGCTGGCGGAAAGCCGGAGAGGCGCTGAAGATGAAAGATACCCTGAAATAAATTTCCACCCAAAAACCATATGGAGGTGTTGAATATGTTGAAACGTCTGATGTTGACCGCATTGCTGGCGTGCTTCGCCGCGGTGTGGTGCAGTGCCGCCCCCGCCAAGGGCAAAACCGTGTTCACCAACACGCAGGGCAAGTACAAGGTCGTCGCCAGGACCAACTGCCCCGACGCGCTCGCCAAAGTCGGCGACGAGGTGAAGATCGGCGTGACCGTCAACTCCGAACAGCCGGGCAGTTTCGCGGCGGAGCTGTTCGTCAACGGCGTCTCGCAGGGCAAGGCGAAACGCTTCGAGTTCGGCAAGAGCGCGGACTTCGCCGTCAAGGCCGCGACGCCCGGATCGGTGTCGGTCGTCTGCTTCTTTCTGGATGCGAATAAAAAAACGGTGCTCGACGGACGCAAACGCAAGCGGATCGCCGGTCTCGGCGTGCGCGTGAGCCCCGGCGAGATCGTTCCCGGCAATCCGAAGTGCCCCGACGACTTCGACGCGTTCTGGAAACAAAAACGCGCCGAACTGGACGCCGTCCCCCTCAAGGCGACCCGCGCGGGTGCCAAACTCAAGGCGTTCCATACCAAGAAATATCCGAATGTCGTCTGCTATGACGTCAAGGTCGACTGCGCCGGGGGAGCGCCGGTTTCGGGCTACCTCTGCATGCCGCGCGGCGCCGCTCCCAAAAGCCTGCCCGCGATCGTGATCTACCACGGCGCGGGAGTCCGCAACTCCAACATGCAGGCGCGCTACGGCAGCAAGGCGATCGCCTTCGACGTCAACGCCCACGGCATTGAGAACGGCAAGCCGCAGAAGTTCTACGACGGACTCAAGGCGGGCGCGCTGGCGGGATACTGGCACCGCGGCTTCGACGATCACAACCACATCTACTTCGTCGGGATGTTCCAGCGGGTCATGCGGGCGCTCGACTATGTGAAGAGCCTGCCCGAGTGGGACGGCAAGACGCTGATCGTCCACGGCACCAGTCAGGGCGGCGGCCAGACGATCGTCGCGGCGGCGCTGGATCCGCAGGTCACACTGGCGGTGGCGGGGGTCCCGGCGCTCTGCGACCTCGGCGGGCAGTTGGCGAACCGCCGTCCGGGTTGGCCGGTCTACTTCATGCCGCCGGAAAAGCGCACCGATGCGGCGATCATCCGCGAAACGGCGTATATCGACGGAGTGTTCTTTGCGCAGCGCATCAAGTGCCCGGTGTACTTTTCGACCGGCGGCATCGACAACACCTGCCATGCGACGGCGGTCTACGCGGCGTTCAACAATTTGCAGGTCAAAGCTAAGCAGTTGGTCTACAATCCGGTGGGACACCACGGGACGAGTCTGTGCCGGGCGGGGCTGAACGAGATCGACAGACAACTCGGTCTCAAGAAGTGAAACCAACCGATCGACGCGATCCCGCGCCGGGGCGAAAAAATCGCTCCGGCGCTTTTTTTCATCCCAGTTCGGCGTCGAAGTTGAAGGTCGCCGTATCGGCGGAGCGCCATCGCGCGTTCGTGAGGTCGTAGAAGTCGTAAACGCCCGGCAGCCGCGGCAACGACAACACCTGACGCGCGTAGATCCGCGTGAGTTTGCTCTTGCCGTCGGCGCGCACCTCGAATTCATTGCCGCGCGCATCGCGCAGCGCCCCCTCCGCCGGGATCTCCGCGCGCGTCGTCAGCAGCGCGGGACGCCCGAGCCGGTAGAGTTCCAGAGGCAGCGGAGAACGGGCATCCAGTTCCTCGACCGCCGACTTCTCCAATTCGATATGCGCCATCACCCGCTCGACGCCGTAACGCCGCAACTCCTCCGCCGCGAGCGAATTGCAGACCGGCAGCGGCTGGCTCGTCACGATGTGCAGATCGGAGTATCGGCGCAACAGTTCCAAGCCGAAGAGCGAACACACCCGGAAACGCCGGATGCCGCCGCGATACGCCTGCTCGATCGCCCGGATCAGCGCCGGCAGCGCCGCTTCGGGGGTGAAGTCGGGCAGCACCGCCTCGCGGCTCGACTTGTTGAGGTCGAAGATGAACGCGGCGCGGATCGCCTGCCGGTTGGCGGGTTCGTCGCCGTGGGGTTTCAGGTACACCGTTTCGGTCAGGTGTTCGCCGGTCAGATCCGCGTGGCGCGCGAGCGTCGTGTAGTCGCGCCGGAAGCGCTCCAGCGCCACTCCCGAACGCGGGATCGCCATTTCCGGGCGCGGAACCACCCGGTGCGCAAACGCCCAGAAGTCGCGGCGCGCCGCCTTCAACTCCGGCGCGGGAACGAAGAACTCCCCCGCCAGTTCCGCCGTAAGCGCGCCGAGTTCCAGCGTTGCGGAGTCGCTCGCGGAGAACTCTTCCCGGAGTTTTGCCGCGTCCAGCGGGAACTTCTTCGCCGCCGCGAGTTCCACGGGATAGCGCCAGTTTTCGGTGACGGGCGCGTTCAGTATCTCGCCCGAAAATCCGTGTTCGTCGACCTTCAGCCGCACCTCCAGTTTGGCGCGGCACGGCGGCAGCGCCGCCAGCCGACCGGAGTAGTCGGCGGGGCTTTCGCCGATCTTGTAGACCGTCCCCCGCACCGGCACCGGCTTGTCGCAGTAGACGAAGACCCGCATCCCCGGCAGAGCGCGGCGCGCGGGTTCGTCGTCCGCGGTGAACTTGGTCAGCGTCAGCGCCGGGCCGTCCCCGCCGTCCTGGGGCTGGACCCGCAGCCGGTCGCCGATGAAGAGGCGCTTCGCCGCGGTGAAAAAGAATCCGCGCTCGTTCAGCGCCTCCACCGCGCCGCAGCGGACTCCCGCCGCCCCGGCGCCGTCGTGGCGGATCAGCGTGGGAAAGCCGCCTTTGCGGTAGAAGCCGTCCGACCAATGGCGGCCGCACCCCTTGCTCAGCAAATTCCGCGCTTCGCCCAGCACTTCGCCCCGCCGTTCGGACGGGGCGTCGAGCAGCATACGGTACGCCCTGACGGTATTGGAGACGTAGTCCGGCTGGCGGAGCCGCCCCTCGATCTTCAGCGAGCGCACGCCGATCCGGCGCATCTCGTCCAGAAGATCGACGCCGCAGAGGTCGCGCGGCGAGAAGAAAAAACCGTTGCCGCGCGACGAAAAGTAGCGGCGGCGGCACGGCTGCTTGCACTTGCCGCGGTTGCCGCTCATCCCGCCCAGCCACGACGAGAAGAAGCAGCTGCCCGAGAGCGAACAGCAGAGCGCCCCGTGGATGAAGCACTCGAGTTCCAGCCCTTCGGGGACGCGCATCGCGGCCAGTTCCTCAAGCGTGACCTGCCGCTCCATCACCACGCGCTTAACGCCGAGCGACGCGGCGAAGGCGAGTCCGGCGGAGTTGTGGAAGCCCATCTGCGTCGACGCGTGGATCTCCAATTCGGGGAAGTATTCGCGGATCATCCGCAGCACGCCGAGATCCTGCACCAGCAGCGCGTCGGGGGCGATCTCCGAGATCGCGGCGAGGAGTTCCGCCACCTGCGCGAGTTCGCGTTCCTTGACGAGGGTGTTCAGCGTCAGGTAGACCTTGCGGCCGTTGCGGTGGGCGTAGTCGACGATCTGCCGCATCACTTCCGGCGTGAAGTTCTCGCCGCGCTCGCGGGCGTTGAAGCGGCTCAACCCCGCGTACACCGCGTCCGCACCGGCGTCGAACGCCGCCAGCGCGCAGGCGGGACTCCCCGCCGGAGCCAGGAGTTCCATCCGGTCGTCCGCACATCCATCCATAGTGAAGTTCCTCCCGTCACCCCGCGATCCGCACGCGCGGATCCGCCCACGCATAGACCAGATCGGTCAGCAGATTTACGAACACAAACAGTATCGAACTCAGGATCACCACCGCCTTGAGCAGCTGGATGTCCGAGTTGTAAAGAGCGTCCACCCCGGCGTAGCCGAGCCCGGGGACGCCGAAAAACGATTCGAGCAGCAGACTGCCCGTGAAGAGGAACGGCAGCCCCGCCCCCGCCTTGGTGATGATCTGCAGCGATGCGTTGCGCAGCAGATGTCGCCCGTAGACGCGCCACGGCGGCAGTCCTTTGGCGACGGCGGTGCGCAGATACTCGCGGCCGAGTTCGTCGATGAAGACGGTGCGGAAAAAGCGGATGTTGCCGCCGACGCCGAAGAGGATCCCCGTCAGCACCGGCAGCCACAGATGGCGCGGCCCCTCGAAGCCCCAGAGCGGGAACCAGCCGAGCCGGTAGCCGAAAAACCACTGCGCGCCGATGATGAGCACCAGATAACTCACGCTCATGAAACTCACCGCCAGCACCACGAGCAGCCGGTCCGGCCAGCGGTCGCGGAACGCTGTCGCCACCAGTGCGAGCACGATCCCCAGCAGCAGTTCGCCGCAGAAAACCGGCACCATCAGCGCGAGCGACGGCCACACCCCGCGCCACAACAGTTCGCGGATGGGTTCGCGGGTCGTCAGCGTGCGCCCGAAGTTGAAGCACTCGACATACGGGAAGGCGCTCCGGAAACGCACCACCTCGCCGAACGAACGGAAAAACTGCGAATTGAAAGGATTCTTCTGCACCCGGTAGAACTCCGCTTTCGCGCCGGCGGGAACGCGGAAAAGTTCCGCCGCGGCGGAAACGCGCTCCTCGCGCCGCGATCCGTCGGCGCACGTCACCACGGCGCACACCTCGGACGCGGGGAACTCGCGCCGGTACACGCCCTCCCCCGCCGGACGGAACGCCTCGGTGCGGCAGAAGCGGCCGAAGAACAGCGGCAGATCCGCGCCGAGTTCGCGGCGGAATGCCTCGATCTCCCGCGGACGCGCGTTCTTGCCGAGCGCCGCCGCCGCCGGATCGCCCGCCGCGAGGTTGAACAACACGAAGGTGAAGAACATCACGCCGCAGATCACCAGAAGCGAGTAGAGCGAGCGCCGTACGATGAAATTCAGCATCTTTCAGCCCCGCTCCCCGACCAGAAACAGCCGCGTACCCGCCCCCCCGGGGAGGTCGAATTCCGGCGTCGCGCGCCACCGGAGGCCGCGGTCGCCGCGCAAAGCCGTCACTTCGTCCGCCTGCCCCGGCGTCTTGTACAGTATGAAGCGCCCGTGCGGGGCGAGCATTCCGCGCCCCTCGCGGCAGATCTTATCCGCCGTCGCCACCGCCCGCGCCGTCACCACATCGAAGCCGCCGGCGAACGGAGAACGACGGGCGAGTTCCACCGCCCGCCCCGCGACCGGGGAGAGGTTGTCCAGCCCCAGTTCCCGCGCCGCCAAGGTCACGAAGTCGATCTTCTTGTGCGTGGAGTCGATCGCCGCGATCCGCAGTTGCGGGAACGCCGCCGCCAGCACCACGGAGGGGAATCCGGCTCCGCAGCCGATATCCGCGACCCGCAGCGGCGACGACGCGAGTTCCGGGAAAACGCGCGCGATCGCCAGCGAGTCGATCACATGCTTGACCTCGAACTCTTCGCGCGTGGTGATCCGGGTCAGGTTCATCCGCGCGTTCGCGGCCGTGAGCAACTCGAAAAACCTGCCGCAGAGTTCCGCGAAACGCCCGGGATCGGCGACGCCGTATCCGGCGGCGGCTTCACTCAGCACAACTGCCATAACGCCTCCCCCGCCAGCGCCAGCGCGAAGAGCGCCAGAAACGCCGCGATGACGCGGCGGCGCGTCACCCCCGCCCGGAACTCGTCGCGGAGTTTCCACGGCTGCGCCGAGAGCCAGATCCCCCACGCGCCGACGATCCACGCCGCCACCGCCAGCGCCGCCGCGCCCGGCAGCGCGAGGTCAAAGCCCCAATGGACCGTGAGGTACGCGAGCAGTATCAGCCCGCCGCCGACGGCGCGGGCGTTCGGGTAGTCCACATAATACGCGCACAGGGGCGGCAGCACCAGCGCCAGCGGCCACAGAAACGGCAGCAGAAGATCCGGAGCGATCACCCGCGCCAGCGGCACACAGGGCAGCAGCACCGCGTAGCCGAGCAGCATCCCGCAGAGTTTGTGGCGCGTCCACGCCTCGCGGCGCGGCAGTTTTTCCGGGGTAGTCGACCACAGCAGATACGCCAGCACCGCACAGCCCGCCGCGCCGGCGAAGTTCGTCAGATAAAACCAGCCGATGCCGTTCATTTGCCGCCCTCCGTTTCGAGCCGGAAGAACGCCGACGCGTTGCGCCAGGACAGTTCCGCGAGTTCCTCCAGTGTCGTGCCGCGCACCCGCGCTGCCGCCGCCGCCGCCGCCGCCAGCAGCAGCAGTCCGGGGGTGTTCTCCCCGCCCCGGAACGGGACCGGCGCCAGATACGGCGAGTCGGTCTCGATCAGCAGCCGGTCGGCGGGGATCAGCGCCAGATTGGCGCGGATGTTGTCCGCCGCGCGGAACGTCGCCATCCCGGTCACTCCGACAAAGGCGCCGAGGTCGAGAAAGCGCTCCAGATACTCCCGCGTCCCCGCGTAGCAGTGCACCGCGAAACGCCCGCCGCGTTTAGCGAACGGGATCAGGAGTTCCAGCGCCTCGCGGTAGGCGTCGTCGGCGCCGTCGCGGTCGCGCAGATGCACCACCGCCGGGCGGTCCCAGTCGAGCGCCAGTTCGAGGAACTCCGCGAAGACCCGTCGCTGCGCCGCGCGGTCGGAAAGTTCGTAGTAGTAGTCCAGCCCGAGTTCCCCCACCGCCGCGAGCAGCGGATCGTCGCGGAAGCGGGAAAAATCCTCGCGCCGTTTCAGAAACTCCGCCGCCTCGTGGGGATGCACACCGGCGGCGAAACGGCAGCGCGGCGTCGCGGCGGCAAACTCCCGCGCCCGCAGGCTTTCCGCATAGTCGCCGCCAACGCTCGTATACCACAACTCGGGCGGCTCGCCCGACAGTCCGAGCGCCTTCATCGCGCGGTCGCAGTCGGCGGCGACGGTCGCCAGATACTCGACGGGCGTCCCCTCGCCGGTAAAGTGAAAATGCGTGTCGTACAATCTCATCGCGGACGCCTCACCATCAATTCCGGTCGCCGAGGATCCGCCACACGCCGTAGCCGATGAAGCCGATCGTCGGCATCAGCCCCGCCAGCGCCGGATTGACGTGACCGCCCTTGCCCAGCACCAGAAACACCTGCGCGACCACGATGTACACCACGATCACGCCGATCGCGCTGACGATCGCCAGCATGCTGCCGGTACGCTCGTTCTTGGTCGCCAGCGGGATCCCGAGGAACACCGCGAGAAAGCACGCCCACGGAAAGGCGAGCCGGTAGTAGAAAAGCGTGGCGTAGATCGACTTGACCCGGTCGGGCAAGTGGGGGTTGCGTTTCAGCAGCCGCCAGATCTCGATCGTCGGCAGGTCGTCCTTCTCCTTGATGGAGTTGATGATGTCCGAGGGGGTCTCGGGGATCTCCCGGGAACTGAAGCGCAGCCGCCGGAACGGGATCGACGCATGGATGGCGCTCGTGCCGCGGCTCGCCTCGAAGCGGGTCTCGTCGTTGCGGTCGTAACTGACGTACGAGCCGTCGGTAAAGATCCAGTCCCCGGAGTCGGGGAAGAACTCCACCTGCTTGGCGTGGATATCCAGTTTGCGTTCGCTCAGTAGTTTGCGCATCTCCTGCTCCATCTCGGCACGCGGCAGCCGCAGCAGTTTTTCCGCCCGGTCGCGAAAGATCAGCTGCACCCGCTCCGAGAACCCCGGATCGCCCGGCACGCCGATCAGCTGCGGCTTCGCCACCTCGGTCCAGTAAGTTTTGACCACCACGTCGCGCTGCTTGTTGCCGTGGGTCACATAGACCTTGAAGAGCCAATGGCGCTGCTGGTCGTTGCTCCGGAACGCCAGCAGGTGCTGCACCACTTCGCGCTGCCGGGCGCGGCTTTCGTAGATCTCGAGCGCCCGCTTTTCGGAGTAGGGGATCATCGCCTCGTTGAAGTAGATGTTCACCCCCGTGACCAGCAGCCCCACCGCGAAGATCGGGCAGCCGCAGCGGAACAGCGACACTCCGCTCGCCCGCATCGCGGTGACCTCCATGTTCTTGCCGAACGCCGCCATCGTCCACATGCACCCGAGCAGCATCGAGATCGGCAATATGAAGCGGATGTTGCCGGGCAGTTTGTACAGCAGGTAGGAGATGAATATCATCACGCCGGTCTTGGCTTCGAGGAAGTCCGAGATGTCGTTGTAGACGTCGTTGAGGATGAAAAGTATCGAAAACACCAGCATCAGCACGCTGTACTTGATGAGGAACTCCCGCAGGATGTACCCGTCGAGGATCCACAGCGGGAACCAGCGTCGGCGCAGCAGCACGAGATCGCGGTACTGTTTGGGTCGGTTTTCTTCGCTCATATTCAAAATCGCCGGTTGTCGTTTGCCTCGCCGGAGTCGAAGGAATCACGCACACGCTCCGGTTTCGGGTAATATACACCCACTATTGCACGATTGAAAGTTGCCGCGCCCCTCCGCGCGAAATAATTTTCAAGATTATCCCGAAACGGCGCCCGACCGCCTCCGGAAACGCCGAAAACCCGCAGGTCAAGAGATTTCAGCAACATTGCCAAAATGTAATTTTTTCGCAATCTTCCGGCAATAGACACCGATTATATTATATAGCGTAAGATGCCCCTAAGGGTGCCCCCGCACCCTATAAGCCCCGGCGTCGCCGATCCGGTCCCCGGATCCGGCGACGCTTTTTTTATCACCCGCGGCGGCACTCATCCCTCCCCTGCCCCATGATACGAATCAAAACCACCGGCTGAGCCGGTGGTATGCACCGCGCCTTCAAGGCGATGATGCCGGCAGCCCGACACGGGCTCTGAAAAATTCACCAACCGCAACCATTTCTCAAGCTGCTGCTGAAGCAGCTTTTTT
>Ga0208297_1000609_pt1 | contig 61601 bp, 49 predicted proteins | sample LMS_cellobiose_e_FD_187367 | JGI IMG/M metagenome (GOLD analysis project Ga0208297, IMG submission 187367) | Rumen-fistulated moose microbial communities from Alaska, USA - LMS_cellobiose_enrichment (SPAdes) (version 2) | ecosystem: Host-associated > Mammals > Digestive system > Stomach > Rumen...
CCGCCCCTCCATGACGCGCCAGCGTCTTCGTGATGGCCGCCGTCAGCGTCGTCTTGCCGTGGTCTATGTGACCTATCGTACCTATGTTCAGATGCGGCTTGCTGCGTACGTATTTCTCTTTTGCCATTTTTCTCCAACCTCCCTGAGGTAAATACTTTATTAACCCTTAAGCAGTTCTTCGGCCACGTTGCGGGGGACTTCCTCGTAGTGGTCGAAGCTCATTGTGTATGAAGCACGCCCCGACGTTTTGCTTCTGAGATCCGTCGCGTACCCGAACATAGAAGCGAGCGGCACGAATGCCTTGACGATTCTTGCGTTCGCGCGCATACCCATCTCGGCCACCCTGCCGCGACGCGATGAAAGGTCTCCTATCACGTCGCCCATGTACTCTTCGGGAACTACGACCTCAACGCTCATTACAGGCTCCATAAGGACCGGGTCAGCCTTTTTAAGGGCCTCTTTTACAGCCATCGAACCGGCTATGCGGAACGCCATTTCGGAGCTGTCGACTTCATGATAGCTTCCGTCGACTATGGCGACCTTGATGCCGATCACAGGATAACCGCCGAGCACGCCGTTGTTGAGAGCATCCTCGACGCCCTTCTGGGCGGCCGGGATGTATTCCTTCGGGACAGCTCCGCCGACGATTCTATCTTCCCATTCAAAGCCGCTGCCACCCGCAAGAGGCTCTACCTCCAGCACTACGTCGCCGTACTGCCCCTTGCCGCCGGTCTGCCTGACAAATTTACCCTGAGCGCGCGCCGGCCTGCGTATCGCCTCGCGGTAGGCCACCTGCGGACGCCCAACCTTGACCTCTACGCTGAATTCGCGGCGCAGACGGTCGACGATGATTTCCAGGTGAAGCTCTCCCATACCGCTGATAAGCGTCTGCCCCGTGTCTTCGTTGACGGAAACGCGGAAGGTCGGGTCTTCTTCGGAGAGCGCTTCGAGTCCCTTCGCGAGCTTGATCTGGTCGGCTTTGCTCATAGGCTCAACCGACAGCGATATGACCGGCTCCGGGAAGGTGAGGTTTTCAAGAAGCACAGGACGTTTCTCGTCGCAGAGCGTGTCGCCCGTGCGCACCTGCTTAAGCCCCGGGATAGCTACTATAAGTCCCGCCTGGGCGCCGTCCATTTCCTCGCGCTTGTTGGCGTGCATACGGAGTATGCGCCCGACGCGCTCGCTGCGGCGCGTATTCGGGTTATAGACGGACATGCCGCTTTCGATATGGCCGGAGTAAATGCGGCAAAAAGCAAGCCTGCCGACGAACGGGTCGACCATTATCTTGAAAGCCAAAGCAGCGAAAGGCTCGTCCGCCGAGGCCTTGACCTCTATCTCCTTAGAGGTGTCGTCCGGGTCGACTGCGACGATATGAGGCATGTCGAGAGGACTTGGCAGATAAGCCACGACGGCGTCAAGCAGAGGCTGCACGCCCTTGTTTTTGAACGCCGAACCGCAGAGGACCGGAACGATGTCAAGCCCTATGGTCGCCTTCCTGATGACCCTTTTGATCATCTCGACGGGAATCTCGGAGCCTTCAAGGTAAAGCTCCATCATTTCGTCGTCGTAATCGGCAAGCATCTCGAGCATTTCCAGGCGCGCTATTTCCGCTTCTTCTTCGAGCTGAGGCGGTATGTCGGCCGTATGGAACTCGGTGCCTAGCATGTCGTCGTAAATTATCGCCTTCCGGTTGACGAGATCCACCATCCCGCTGAATCCGTCTTCGACTCCGATCGGTATCTGAATAGGCACGGCCTTAGCGCCGAGGCGCTTTCTCATCTGCGCTACGACGGCGGAAAAATCCGCGCCGACTCTGTCCATTTTGTTGACGAAAGCTATCCTCGGTACACCGTATTTGTCGGCCTGACGCCAGACCGTCTCGGACTGAGGCTCAACGCCGCCGACTGCACAGAAGACCGATACCGCGCCGTCAAGCACGCGCATGGAGCGTTCCACCTCGACTGTGAAGTCCACGTGTCCGGGTGTATCAATTATGTTTATAAGGCAATCGCCCCAGAAACAGGTCGTAGCCGCCGACGTGATGGTAATGCCGCGTTCGCGCTCCTGCTCCATCCAGTCCATAGTAGCCGCGCCTTCATGGGTCTCCCCCAGCTTGTGCTTACGGCCAGTATAGAAGAGGATGCGCTCCGTCGTCGTCGTTTTGCCTGCATCTATATGCGCAGCTATTCCTATATTGCGCACTGTACTTAAGTCGATGCCCTGCATCGCCAACACCACCAAACTAAATCAAAATTAAAAAACTTTCCACTACCAGCGGTAATGCGCAAACGCGCGGTTCGCTTCCGCCATGCGGTGCGTATCTTCGCGCTTCTTGACGGAACCGCCTTCGCCCTTGCAGGCATCGCCGAACTCTCTCGCGAGGCGCTCGACCATCGGGATGCCTTTGCGGGCACGCGAATAGCTGATGATCCAGCGAATCGCCAAAGCCTGCGCCCTGTCGGGCTTAACCTCGACGGGTACCTGATAGGTCGCGCCGCCTACGCGGCGGGGGCGGACTTCCACAAGCGGCCTGACATTTGCCATCGCTTTTTCAAATACTTCCGCGGGCTCAATGTTGAGCCTGCTTCCCGCCAGATTCAGCGCCCCGTACAAAATCTTCTCAGCCGTGCTCTTCTTTCCGTCGAGCATAAGGCAGTTGATGAACTTTGTAACCGAAGCGTTCGCGTAGACCGAATCGGGCGGCGTAACACGTTTTTTCACATGACCTTTACGCGGCATAAAAACTACCTCCCATTAAGTTATTTCGGTCTGCGCGCGCCGTAGAGCGAACGGCTCTGGCGGCGGTTCTCAACTCCGCCGCAGTCGAGCGTACCACGAATAATGTGGTAGCGCACGCCGGGAAGGTCCTTGACACGGCCCCCACGGACAAGAACCACAGAGTGTTCCTGAAGGTTGTGTCCGACTCCCGGTATATAAGCTGTGACTTCGATTCCGTTTGTAAGGCGCACACGGGCGACCTTGCGGAGAGCAGAGTTCGGCTTCTTCGGGGTCACAGTGTAAACGCGGGTGCATACGCCGCGACGCTGCGGGTTTTCCTGAAGAGCAGGGGCGCTCGAACGATGCCTTTTTTCCTCCCTGCCGTTACGGATAAGCTGGCTAATTGTTGGCAAATAACTTCCTCCTTCCCTGTTAAAAGTTTGGTTGCCCTTTAAGAATCGCAGCGACGGCCGTTTTCCTCGGCACGGCGCACGCTCTTCCCAGTTGTTGTGAATCCTCCGCGATTTCCACGGGGATATTACTCTCTCTCGCCGCGAGGGTTATTTTATCTTTCAGCTTGGCGTCTGTATCCGCCGCGAGAAAAATTTTTACCGCTTCGCCTCTTGCGATCTTCCTCAGCACGCTGTTCGCTCCCGCGCAGCGCGTACTTTGCGCCAACTCGTTTAAAGGCACACGAACACCTCCCGTGCATAGTCGCACCGGAATATAATAACAGCGGAGGGCGACGCTGTCAATAAACAGCGCGCCCTCCGCCGTAGTTTTTTCGGCTGAATTTTTATTTGTCGAACGAAGGCTCCGGAATTTCTTCTTCGCCGACGGCGTTTTCGTTTTCTTCCGTTATCTCGACCTTGCGGTGGCGTTCGATGCCCGTGCCGGCAGGGATGAGAAGCCCGATTATGACGTTCTCCTTCAGCCCGGCCAGCGTGTCGACGTCTCCGCGCACCGCGGCGGCCGCAAGCACCTGGGCGGTCTGCTGGAACGACGCCGCCGACAGGAAGCTGTCCGTAGCGAGCGCGGCTTTCGTTACACCGTGGACGACGGGGCGCCACTGCGGCTCCTCAAGCAGGCGGCGAACGAACGTGACCCGCTGCAAGAGCTTTCTGTATTCGGAAGCCGCCGACTTGGAACGCATCGTAATGCTCTCGGGCGACGCGGCCGCAATCTTTTCTATAACGTCGTTAGTGATTTCCCGCGGAGCCGTGACGACGGCCTCTCCTTTCGCGTCAGCGACCGGCGAGAGAAGAATCTTGCCGAGAGCCTTTTCCTGCAGCAGGAGCCTGATGAGGCTTTCCTTCGTTATGATCTTGTCTCCGTCGCATTCCACTCCCGAAATGCTTTCGTCGACTATGCCGTTCATCACGGACGCGTCGATGAATTTGGGAATGCTTTCCATGACTTCTCCGTCGGCGTTGACGGCCTGCTTGATCGTCTTGCCGAAGAAGTGCTGCAACAGCACCTGGCGCACGCCCTCCGTAACGTCGAGGACGTCGGGATTCTTCCAGAGCTTTATCTGCGCTACGCCGCGCCCCTTAAGAAGCGAGACTGCCTTGTCGTCGAGCGGCGCGTCCGCGTCAATTATTACGCTTCCGTCCGTTTCGACCGCGTTTGCGAACCACGCTCTGTTCTTGCAGCTGATGAGAGTGTTCATATCGAAGACGCATATCGGCTGCGGCGCACAGGAAGCTATCGCCGAAAGCTCCGCTGGAGCGAGCCTTGTGCCCGCCTTTACGAGCGGCGCGGCATCCGCTTTTCCTTCTGAGTCGCCTCTCTTCGCCGGCGTGAAATCCTCGACGAGTTCGAAGCCCTCTATCGAACGCTTGAAGTTCGCGTCGCCGATAAACACGCGCACAGAGCCCGATTTGTTTTTCGCGGTGAGCTCCGTGGCCATGCTTCCGGCCTGAAGGAAGGATGCGACCTCGTCGTTCGAATAGGGCGTCTCCCTTTCGGCCCCGGCCGCACCGGGCGCGATGCCCTCGCCGGCTACGTCGGTGACTTCGTAGTCGCCGAGGAACGCGAGCGACACTCCGAGGGAGGCTGCGTTTTCGCTGCGAATTTCTTGTACGCTCTTTTCGAGGTCTTCCTTCCAGACGAGCTCGCCGGATACGAACGGGCTGTCGCCCTCTTTGACGACGCGCACGCGGTTGACCGGAGCGACTTTGCGCAGAATCGTCTCGATGTGCTTGTCGTTTATCGAAACGCCCTGCGAGCGGTAAACTTCCTGTATCCCGTCCAGGAGGTAATGCTGCACCGCCTCGAGTCCCTCGACCTCGAGCAGCTGCTGCGGATCGATGTAGCCTTCCGTCAGTATCTGCCCCTTCTTTATCTGAACGCCCTCTTCGATTCCCGAAAGAAGGTTCTGCGACGCCGGTATATTGTAGGATATACGCTCTTCGGTGCCGTCTTCGCCCTCTTTCGCGATGATTATCTTGCGCTTGCCGTCCATCTCGCGTAGCTCGACGATCGTACCGGTCTCCTCGGCGAGTATCGCGACCTTCTTCGGGCGGCGCACTTCAAAGAGCTGCTCGATGCGCGGAAGGCCCTGCGTGATATCTTCGCCGGTGAACTGACGTACGCCTCCGGTGTGGAAGGTACGCATCGTAAGCTGGGTGCCGGGCTCGCCTATCGACTGAGCCGCGACTACCCCGACCGACTCGCCGATCGCTATCCTCTTGCGCGTCGCAAGGTCGCGGCCATAGCACGCGCGACAGATGCCGTGACGCAGGCCGCAGGTCAGCGGACTGCGGACCTTGACGGATTTTATCTCTCCTGCGTCGTACAGCGATTCGATGTACGACGCCTTGTCCGCGTCTATCTCTTCGTTCCTCTCAAGCAGAACGCCGCCGCTGCGCGGGTCCTTCACGTCCTCGAGGCTTACCCTGCCCGTGAGGCGCTCGGACATAGAGATCGTGGCCCGGCCGTCCTGCTGGAGCAGCGGGCGGATCTCGATGCCTGCGTGCGTGCCGCAGTCCTCTTCCATGACGATCAGGTCCTGGGCGACGTCTACGAGGCGGCGCGTCAGATAGCCGGATTTCGCGGTACGGAGGGCCGTGTCGGCGAGCCCTTTTCTTGCTCCGTGCGTCGAAATGAAGTACTCCAGCGTATTGAGGCCTTCCTTGAAGTTGGCGATGATAGGATAACGGATGATGCGCCCCGAGGGGTCTGCCATCAGCCCGCGTATGCCCGCCATCTGGGCGACCTGTCCGCGGGAGCCGCGGGCTCCGGAGTCGACCATTATGCGCAGCGCGTTGTCCACCGCGAGGCCGTCCATGATCTTGTCGGCGATGCGGCGTCCGGCGTCCGACCAGAGGATGTCCTTCTGGCGCATATATTCATCTTCCGTCAGGATGCCCATCTCGTATTGGCCCGTCAGGTCTTCTTCCTGAACGAGCGTGATGCCGAGTATCTCTTTCTTCTCCGGCGGGACTACTATATCGCCGACGCCGAGGCTGATTCCGCTGATCGTAGACCAGCGGTAGCCTATGGCCTTTATCGCGTCGAGCATCTCGACCATGCCCGTCTGTCCGACTCTGTCGTAGGCGTCGTCGAGCAGCTTGCCCATTTCCTTCTTATTTATAAGCTCGTTTTTATAGCGGAAGCTCGGATGCAGCGCGCAGTTGAAGAGCACGCGCCCCGGGCAGGTCTCGATCCACTTGCCGTCGACCGCGTCGCATTTCCACGCCGGATCTTTCTTAAGGTATATCTTGGAGTTGACGTGGACGAGCTCGTGGTCGAGCGCCGAAAGGACGTCGTCCATATCGCGGAAGCGCAGCCCCTCGCCCTTGCAGCCCTCCATCACGTTCGTCAGGTAGTAGACGCCGAGTATGATGTCTTGAGTGGGGGTGACGACGGGCTTTCCGCTCGCGGGGGAGAGCAGGTTGTTCGATGAAAGCATCAGAACGCGCGCTTCCGTCTGCGCTTCGAGCGACAGCGGTACGTGTATGGCCATCTGGTCTCCGTCGAAGTCGGCGTTGAAGGCGGTACAAACGAGCGGATGCAGGCGTATCGCCTTGCCTTCTATGAGCACCGGCTCAAAGGCCTGAATGCCCAAGCGGTGCAGAGTAGGCGCGCGGTTCAGCATGACGGGATGGTCCTTTATTATCTCCTCGAGTATACCCCATACTTCGTCGCGCCCGCGCTCTATGAAGCGGCGCGCGCTCTTCACGTTCGGTGCAAGTCCGCTCTCGACAAGCTTGTGCATGACGAAGGGCTTGAAGAGCTCGAGCGCCATCTGCTTCGGGACGCCGCACTGGTATATCTTGAGGTGCGGCCCGATGACGATGACGGAACGCCCCGAGTAGTCGACGCGCTTGCCGAGCAGATTCTGGCGGAAGCGTCCTTTTTTACCGCGCAGGAGGTCGGTGAGGCTCTTCAGCGGCCTATTGCCGGCTCCGAGCACGGCCTTGCCGCGGCGTCCGTTGTCTATGAGGGCGTCTACAGATTCCTGCAGCATCCTCTTCTCGTTGCGGATGATAATTTCCGGCGCCTTCAACTCCTGCAGCTTGCGCAGGCGGTTGTTGCGGTTTATCACGCGGCGGTAAAGGTCGTTGAGGTCGGATGTGGCGAAGCGTCCGCCGTCAAGCTGCACCATCGGGCGAAGGTCGGGCGGGATGACCGGCAGGACCGAAAGCACCATCCATTCGGGGCGCGAATCGCTCTTGCGGAAATCCTCCGCGACCTGGAGGCGCTTGACTAATTTGCGCTTTTTCTGTCCTGAGCTCTCAGCTATCTCCTCGCGCAGCGATTCGACGAGCGTGTCGATGTTTATCTGGCAGAGCAGCGCATAGACGCCTTCCGCTCCGATTCCTGCGTGGAATTCCTTATCGTACGCCGCGCATATCTGAGCCTCGCGCTCGAGCACGATGTCGCCGCGCGCAAAGGGAGAGGCTCCGCCGTCTATTACGATATAGCAAGGATCCTCTATCATATCTACTTCTTCGACGGTCTGCATGCGCTTCGGGAACTTCTGCGACCAGAGCTCCTCCTCGCCCTTCGAAATGACGTCGTTCTTTTTAAAAGGGAGCGGCTTCACGCTCGTTATAATGTAGGCTTCCTGGTTGTTTATCACGGCGCGCCTGCATTCGGCGTCGGGGCTCTGCTTCAGCTTCGCGTTCTTTTCGCTCTCCGAGACTATCTTAGCCTCATCGGCTTCGGACGCCCCCTCCTCTGTAATGCGGTAAGCCGGCTCGGCTTCGAATAAGCCGTCGCCGTAGTCGTTCTTTAGGCGCGAGAACTGCTGGGAGGTTACGATATCTCCCTCCTGCACCGGCACCTCGTCGGCCTTGACGATGCGGAAAGCCTCTTCGGCCTTGAACTTATCCGGGTCGTAGAAGCGGTGGATGCGCTCCTCCGAGGACGTCAGCAGCGCGCCTTTGCGCACCATGTCGAACCTGCGGCCGTCGTTCACGGCCTTATACACCCTTTCGCGGCGTCGGGTGGGCGCGAAGTAGACGACCTTTTCAAGATCCTTCGTCGACGCGCCGAGCAGCAGGCTGAGCCGGCTCGGGATGCCGCGCAGATACCATATATGCACGACCGGCGCGGCGAGCTCTATATGCCCCATCCTCTCGCGGCGGACGCGGTTGTCGGTGACCTCGACTCCGCAGCGCTCGCACACCACGCCGCGGAACTTCGGGCCGCTGCGCTTATATTTGCCGCAGGCGCATTCGTAGCTCCTGATCGGCCCGAATATGCGCTCGCAGAAAAGGCCGTCCTTCTCTGGGCGGAGCGACCTGTAATTTATAGTCTCCGGCTTTTTGACTTCTCCACTTGAAAGCTCTCTGACCCTTTCCGGAGAAGAGAGCTTCATCCTTACGCCGGCAATTTCATGTGCAGTATTCGCCATCAATTATTCATCCCCCTGATCATCGCTCTTCGGCTCGTTCTCAAAGAGATCGTCGCTCAGCATAGCGGCATCCCGCTCTTCATCCGTCTCGTGCAGCTCGAGGCCGCTGTATTCGACCGAGCTCTCGCGGAAGAGATCGTCGGCCTCCGCCGGCTTCTGTCCGCCGCCGTTGCTGAAGTCGGCGTCAAGGTCGTCGACCGTCGAATCCGGCTTGAAGGAGAGGTGGCGCTGTCCCTTCTCGTCGTCGTCGTCGTTCAGGACGAGCTCGCCGAAGGTGCCGTCGGCGTACTTGATCTCCACGTCGAGCGCCAGCCCCTGCAGCTCCTTGATGAGGACGCGGAATGATTCCGGTACGCCGGGCTTCGCAAGGTTTTCGCCCTTCACTATGCGCTCGTAGGTCTTCAGGCGTCCCCTGATGTCGTCCGACTTGACGGTTAGCATCTCCTGGAGCATATGGGCCGCGCCGTAGCCTTCGAGGGCCCAGACTTCCATCTCTCCGAAGCGCTGGCCGCCGAACTGCGTCTTTCCTCCGAGAGGCTGCTGCGTAATGAGGCTGTACGGCCCTATCGAGCGCGCGTGAATCTTGTCGTCGACAAGGTGTATCAGCTTAAGCATGTACATGACGCCCACCATGACCTTGTTCGCCATAGGCTCGCCCGTGCGGCCGTCGTAAACGGTGATCTTGCAGTCGTCGCGCATCTCGGGATATTTGGTCTCCTGAATCCATTTGATGTCCGGCGCTATATCCTCGGCGGTCGCGGAGTCGAATACGGGCGTTACGACCTTGTATCCTCTCTGCATAGCGACGAAGCCGAGCACCGTCTCAAGGACCTGCCCGAGATTCATTCGGCTGGGGACGCCCAACGGGTTGAGGACGACGTCGACCGGCGTTCCGTCCGAAAGGAAGGGCATGTCCTCCTCCGCCATTATGCGTGAGACGACGCCCTTGTTTCCGTGGCGTCCCGCCATTTTGTCGCCTTCGGTGATCTTGCGGAACTGGGCGACGTATACCTTTACCACTTCGTTCACGCCGGGGCTTAAGTCCTCACTGTTGGTCTTGCGGCTGAGACGCTTTATCTCGACCACCGTCCCGCCTTCGCCGTGCGGCACGCGCAGCGAAGTGTCGCGCACCTCGCGCGCCTTCTCGCCGAATATCGCGCGCAGCAGCCTTTCTTCCGGCGACTGATCGGACTCGCCCTTCGGCGTGACCTTTCCGACCAAGATGTCGCCGGCCTTGACCTCTGCGCCGACGCGGACGATCCCGTCGTCGTCGAGCTGCTTCAGCGCGTCTTCGCCTACGTTCGGTATATCGCGGGAAATTTCCTCGGGGCCGAGCTTCGTGTCGCGCGACTCGACCTCATATTCTTCTATATGTATCGACGTGTAGAAATCTTCTTTTACGAGCCTCTGCGAAAGCAGTATAGCGTCTTCGAAGTTGTAGCCCTCCCACGAGACGAACGCCACGAGGACGTTGCGCCCGAGCGCGAGCTCGCCTTCATTGCACGCCTGTCCGTCGCCTATGATCTCGCCCGCGTCGACGTGCTGCCCGGTGCGTACGATCGGGCGCTGGTGTATGACGGTCCCCTGGTTGGAACGTCTGAACTTCGGCATACGGTATTCGTCGCGCGCGCCGTCCTCGGCGTCGATGACGATGCTGTCCGCATCGACGTAGGCCACGGTGCCACCGCTGCGCGAAACGACGCAGGAGCCCGAGTCCTTCGCGATGCGGTGCTCTATGCCCGTGCCCACGATCGGCGAGTCTGGAAAGACGAGCGGGACAGCCTGACGCTGCATGTTGGAGCCCATGAGCGCGCGGTTCGCGTCGTCGTGTTCGAGGAAGGGGATGAGCGCCGTCGAGATCGAAACGATCTGCTTCGGCGATATGTCGAGGTAATCCAGATCCTTCGGATCGATCTCTATAGTGTTGTCCTGGTGGCGGACATAGATGCCGCCCGTCGCGGACGGAAGCACGTTGCCCTCGCCGTCCATCGGCAGGTCGGCGCGCCCGACGTAGTATTCGTCCTCTTCGTCGGCGGATAGGTAGACTATCTCGTCCGTCGCCTTGCCGTTCACGACCTTTCTGCGCGGGCAGACGAGGAATCCGTACTCGTTGATGCGCGCGAAGGACGCGAGCGACGTTACGAGCCCTATGTTGGGGCCTTCGGGCGTTTCGATCGGACAGACGCGGCCGTAGTGCGTATGGTGCACGTCGCGCGCTTCAAATCCCGCGCGCTCGCGGGATAGGCCGCCCGGGCCGAGCGCGGAGAGGCGGCGCCTGTGCGTGAGCTCGGCGAGCGGGTTCGTCTGGTCCATGAACTGCGAAAGCTGCCCCGAGCCGAAGAACTCGCGCAGAGCCGCAGATATCGGGCGCACGTTGATAAGGTCCTTCGCCATAGCGGTCGAAAGATCCTGCGTCGTCGTCATGCGCTCGCGCGCGATGCGCTCCATGCGCAGCAGCCCAATGCGCACCTGATTTTGCAGCAGCTCGCCTACCGCGCGGACGCGGCGGTTGCCGAGGTGGTCTATGTCGTCTATATGCTCGTTGCCGTCGCGAAGGCGGATGAGCCCCTTTATTATCGCGACTATGTCCGTTACCGTGAGCAGGCGCTCGGACTGCGCTATGTCGAGCTGCAGGCGGCGGTTGATCTTATAGCGGCCGACGCGCCCAAGGTTGTATCTGCGCGGGTCGAGGAAAATGCTTTCGAAATATTCGTTCGCGTTCTCCATGCGCGCCGGTTCGTTCGGCTTCAGCTTGCGGAATATCTCAAGGCGCGCCGTCTCGGCGGAATCGGTCTTGTCGCCTTCTATCGTCGCGGCTATCGCCGGGTCTATTTTCCACATACGGACCTTCGTGCGCCCCTGATTCCAGAGTTCTTCCATATGCTCCTTCGTGAGGCGCGTGTTCCTGCGTATGCGTATAGCGTTCGAGCCGTCGTTAGCTGCGACGTCCTCGGCTATCAGCATGCCGGTCACGTCGTCGTCGATCAGATCCATCTCCTCTTCCCTGCCGTCGAAGAGGGAGATGATCTCGTCGGTCGAGCGCACTCCGAACGCTCGGAGCATCATCGTCACGGGAATCTTTTTGCGGTTGTCTATCTTTACGGATACGACGTTCCCAGGCGCCAGGTCGAATTCTATCCACGCGCCGCGGTCCGGTATGAGCTTCGCGAGGAAGCTCTCCTGGCCGGGGATGCCGAGGTCGGCGCTGTAGTAGACGCCCGCCGAGCGCGCCAACTGGTTCACGACGACGCGCTCCGTCCCGTTGATTATAAAGGTCCCCCTCTCCGTCATTGCGGGGAAATCGCCGAGATAGATTTCTTCTTCCTTAATTTCGCCGGTCGTTTTATTGATCAGGCGGATCGTCGCACGAAGCGGTCTCGACCATGTAAGGTCCCTGCTGCGTGCCTCATCCAGGCTGACCTGAACGGAATCGACGTAATATTTTACAAATTCGAGGACGAACTTGCCGTCGAAGCTCTCGATAGGGAAAACTTCGTCGAAAAGCTCCTGCAACCCCTGTGATTCGCGGCTGGCGGGTTCTTTGTCAGCCTGAAAAAACCACTGGTAAGAGTTGCGCTGCACCTCTACCAGGTCCGGCAGCGCGATAAGATTTTTCTCTCTGCCAAAAACCCTGCGCCGCTCAAATGCCTTGCCCGAAGTCTCTTTTACGTGCACGGGAGCAACCTCCCCAGTTGAGAATTAATAAAATTGTACAGTCGTACAAATGGACATTATAGCAAAAAAGCGACAACTGTCAATAGACAGACGTCGCCTGTTTTCAACTTATAGGGATATTCGTTTGACGCGGCAGCCCGCTGTCGCTATTATGTACCACAACGCCGGCTTTTGTCAAGCAATTTGAATCCGTATCAGCTATACCAGCTCAAAAGATAAATGGCGGGCGCGCTGAAAATTTTTTGCCGCGTCCGGCGGGCGCTTTTATTTTTCCTGGGCGCCCTCCTTCTCGGCGCGGGCTTCTTCGGCCTCCTTCAGCATCCTCTTGTATATCGCCGAGCAGTAGACCGCGCCGAGCGGATTGTGCGCGAGCATACGGTCTTTAGCGGCAAGCGGGACGACGGGCGCTTGCGAGTGCTTTATGAAAATCGCGTCGTGCCCCACACAGAGGCCGAGCAGAAGATTCAGCTCCGTACCGGCTTTGTTCAGCATCTCCGCCTGCTCTATCGGGTTGCAGGAAATTTTCCCGACTTTATCGCTTTCCATCGCGCCCATCTCGCTCTTGGGGACGCCGCAGACTTTGCAGTTCACGGATTCGATCTCAAAATAATTTTCCAGGATACGGGCTGTCTTCGCCGCTTCTTCGGCCAGGCCGGAGCAGAAGGACAGCCCAAGCTTTTTATAGCCCATTTTCCGCGAGAAAAGGATTATCTCCTCTATCCGGTTGAGCTCTCCGTAGTATTCCGCCTCGACCTCAGAAGCCGCGCGCATCATGCAGCGGTCCTCGGCGTCGGCGTAGAGCGCCGCCGCGTCGCACGACGAACAGGCGTTGCCTTCGCGGCACGGCTTTTCGGCGCATAGATCGCATCTCATTTATTTTTCCTCCCTCTCGTACTCTTTCATGTCCTCCGGCAGCGGCGCGAGCACGCTCAGCCCGCGGAGCTTCTCGGGCAGGCCGGCGTCGTCGGGGAAAATCAATTCTCTGGCGTGAAGCAGCGGGCGCCGCGCGCCGCGCCCGCTTCCGTACTTCGAGTCGCCGACGACGGGGTGCCCGATCGACGCCAGGTGTACGCGCGCCTGATGCGGCCGTCCCGTGACCAGCAGCAGCTCGACGAGGCTCTTCGTCCCGCACTCCGCAAGGCGTCTGTAAAGAGTGATCGCCTCCCGCCCCTCTTTGTCCGGGCTCACACGGTTCGCCGCAGCGTCCTTTTTCAGCGGAACGTCGATGCGCCCCAGCTCTTCGGTCAGACCTTCGACGACGGCGTGGTATATCTTTTTTATCTTCCGCTCCCTTATAAGCTCCGCCAGGCGGCGCTGCGCGGCGCCGGCGAGCGCGATGATCACGGCGCCGCTGGTGTTCCGGTCGAGGCGCTGGAGCGCAGCGGGGCGGTAGTCGGAGCGCTCCCAGCCGAGCTCCGCCAAGGCGCGCGCGACGAGGGAGTCCCCACCCTTCTCGTCGGGCTGCACAAGCAGGCCGGCCGGTTTATTGACTATCCAGAGGAAATCGTCTTTATAGAGGGTGTCGAGCGGCGGGAATTTTTTTTGCGCTTTTCGCAGCTCTTCGGCCGACGCCTCCTCGCGCCTCCCCCACGGCACGTAAAGGGTCTGCCCCTCTGCTAGGCGCGCGTCGGGCCTCGTTTTTCTACCGTCGAGCCGCACGTCGCCGGTGCGTATCGCCCTCATGATCGCACCGAGCGGGATCTCCCGCCACTTGGTGCGCAGCAGGCGGTCGACGCGGCGGCCGTCGTTGTCGGCCGAAATCTTAAATTCCGCTCCCATTTATTATTTTTTCCAGAAGCGGCGCTGCGCCGAGCTGTTCCACGGAGAGATCGGCTGCTCGTCGGTCAGATTTTTCACCGAATCGTTCCAGCAGAAGATTTTGAAGTCGAGCTCGTCGGCCGAGGAGACGATAAGGGCCTCCGGCGTAGCGGGAACGACCGGCGAGCCGTATTCGCGCAGGCCGTGGTGCGAGAGTATGATATGTCCGAGATGCACTCTCGTCTTTTCGCCGAGGGCGTGTTTCTCCGCGAGCTCGCAGAATTTCGCGTAGCCCTGCGCGACGTGGTCGAGCAACGCGCCTTCGACGGTCATGTTCGGCACGGTCGTCATGCTGTAAGAGTCGAGCTTGCCTATATCGTGAAGCAGCGCCCCGGCGACGACGATGTCGACGTCGACGTCGTAGCCGGAATCCCTCATCCGCTCCGCCATCGACTTGGCGCATGCGGCGACGGAGAGAGTGTGTTCGAGCAGGCCGTTCGCGTAAGCGTGATGATGGCTCACCGCCGCCGGCCAGTCGCGGAATTTATGCAGGAATTCGCCGACGAACACTTTTCTGACGAATTCGCCGGGCTCGCCGCCGCAGCCGGAAGCAAGCGCATTGAAGCGTTCCGACAGCTTATCTATGGAAATCGGCGAGTGAGGCAGATAGCCCGAAGGCGGAAATTTTTCTTGATTGAGCAGCGTGATTTTGCCGAAGCTGTACTGAAGCTGCCCGCGGAAGTCAGAGACCTTCCCGTTGACGCCGATCGTCTTTCCCACGAGAGCGGAAATCTTTTCGGGCGGCAGATGATCGTCGTCGCTCGCCGGCGCCGCCTGGGATTTATCGAGCCACTGTGCGTCCGACCACACCTTCGCTTCGAGGCTCCCGAAGGAATCCGCGACGCTCACGTCGTAATAGGGCTTCCCGTTTTTATCGCTCTTCTGCGAGACCGCGCTCATCACAAAAAACGCTTTGTAGGCGCTTCCCGCCGGCAACTTTCTTATCTCCTGGCTGTTTATAACGATGTTCTCCGCCATGCAAAAACTTCCTTCCGTCGGTACAGTTTTCATATGGGATTATAATATCATCTTTTCAACGTTGCCGTAAAAATTTTTGCCGCGCCGAGGATGCGCGGCGGCGCACAACGACTTCGCAAAAAAATTTTCGAATAACAGGCGCTTCGGCCTTCCGGCGTTTTGAACAGGGGCTCACGCGCTGCGGACAATTAAAACATCAGCGGTCCGTACATATATTTTCTTGCGGAGCGTGTATAATACGGTTAAAGCAATTCATCTGGAGGGATTTTAATGAGCACAGTAAATTGGGACGCAAGATTTTCGGATATAGCACTGAATGTGAAGCCGTCGCCGATCCGCGCGCTTCTCAAGTACACAAAAACGCCCGGCGTCATCTCCTTCGCCGGCGGGAACCCGGACCCCGCGGTGTTTCCCGTCGCCGAATTCTCCGAGGCGGCTCAGATTCTGAAGCGCGAAGGCAGGGACGTGCTGCAGTACGGCGCCACCCAGGGTTACGACCCGCTCAAGCAGTACATCTCGAAGTGGACGGCCGCGCGTATGGGACGCGAGACGAAGCTGGACGAAATGCTCATCACCACCGGCTCGCAGGAGGGCATGGACCTTCTCTGCTCCGTTCTGCTCAACGACGGCGACACGATCGTCGTCGAGGGGCCGACCTACCCGGGCGCGCTGCACGCGATGCGCAACCGCGGCGCGAGATTCCTCTCCGTCCCCTGCGACAAGGACGGCCTCTGCGTCGACCAGCTGCCCGGAATAATCGAAGAGGGGCGCAGGAACGGACATAAAATCAAATTCATCTACACGATAGTCAACTTTCAGAACCCGTCGGGCGCCACGCTCTCGACGGAGCGTCGCGCGAAGCTGCTGGAGATCGCGGAAAAATACGACCTCATCGTCTTCGAGGACGACCCTTACGGACATCTCCGCTACAGCGGCGAGCAGAAGCCGACGATATTCTCGATGGACAAGGGCGGCCGCGTCGTCTACGCTTGCTCCTTCTCTAAGATACTCGCCCCCGGCACGCGCGTCGCGTGGATAGTCGGCGCGCCCGAGATCATCCAGAAGATGGTCATGATCAAGCAGGGCACGAACCTCTGCACGAGCGTCGTAGCCCAGGCCCTCGTCTACGAGTACTGCCACCTCGGGCACTTAGACGGTTTCCTGCCGAAGATCGTCGCCCACTATGCGAAGAAGCGCGACGCGATGGACAAGGCCTTCAAGAAATACCTGCCGTCGAATACAATCTATCACACGCCGGACGGCGGCTTCTTCTTCTGGCTCCAGGTGCCCGGCGTAGACTCGACGAAACTCTTCATGAAGGCGATAGAAAAGGGCGTCGCCTTCGTAACCGGCCCCTCCTTCTATCCGGAAGCCGGCAAGGGCGCCGACTACATGCGCACCTGCTTCACCTTCTGTCAGCCGGAGGAGATCGACGAGGGCGCGAAGAGGCTCGCGGCGGCGATCAAAGAGCTGTAAAGCTGCGATTTCTGCGCGCTATTCGGCCGGAGGCGAAAGCTCCGGCCTTTTTTATTTACAGCGCCGACGCCGGATGTTAGACTTTCATATGGAGCGGGAGGCGGGACAAATGTCTGAGGAGATAATCACGGCGGCGGCCACCGCGTGGGGGTACGGGGGCATAGCGATCGTCCGGCTCTCAGGCGAGGGCTGTGTCGCAGCGGCGGACAAAATTTACACTTCGAAAACGCATAGAAAACTCTCGGAGGAGCCGGCGCGCTATATGGCGCTCGGCACGCTGCGCGCGCCGAACGGCGAGCCCTTCGACGAGGTCTTGGCGGTGCGCTTCGAACGCGGGAAGAGCTACACCGGCGAAGAGGCGGCCGAGCTGCACTGCCACGGCGGCATGGCCGCGGCGCAGCGCTGCGTCGCGGAGCTGTGCAGGAACGGCGCACGCCTCGCGCTGCCCGGCGAATTCACCCGCCGCGCTTTCGTAAACGGCCGCATAGACTTAGCGCAGGCGGAGGCTGTCGCCGGCATAATAAAGGCGCAAAGCGACGAGGCCCTTTCCGCGTCCGCGCGCGCGCTGCAGGGAGAGTTCACCGCGGAGATAAAAAAGCTGGCGGCGCGGTTGACCGAGCTCTACGCCGCGCTTGAAGTCGACCTGGACTTCCCCGAGGAGGGGGAGGGCTTCATCGCGAAGGAGGAAAGCGCCGCGAGGCTTGAAGAGCTCTCTCGCGAGTGTGGGGAGCTCTGTTCGCGCTGCCGCTGCGGGATGCTGCTGCGCAACGGCCTTCGCGCGGCGATAATCGGCGCGCCGAACGTCGGCAAGTCTTCGCTGCTGAACGCGCTGCTCGCACGCGAGCGGGCGATCGTGACGGCCGTCCCGGGCACGACGCGCGACAGCATAGAGGAGACCTTCATATGCGGCGGCCTGCCGGTGAGGATAATCGACACGGCCGGCATACGCGACACGGAAGACGAGGTCGAGGCGATAGGGGTCGGCCGCTCGCTGAGGTCGATGGAAGAGGCAGACATCGTCCTGCGCGTGCTCGACGGCGCGGAAGAAGAGAGCGCGGCCGTTTTGCCGCGGACCGACAAGCCTCAGATAATAGTCATAAACAAGAGCGACCTGCCGCAGAGAATCACGAAGGAGGAGGCGGAGGCGCGCTTCCCCGGCTCGGCGGTGCTTTGCGTCTCGGCAAAGGAGGGCGGCGGCATCACCGAATTGAAGGAGCTCATATTGCAGACGGCCGCAGCGGGCTGCGACGTATCTCAGAGCTACTCCGTCAGCGCAAGGCAGCTCGAATGCCTCTCGCGCGCGAAGGAAGCGGTGGAGGCGGCGTCGGAAGCGCTTAAGTCGGCGGCGGGAGAGGACGCCGCGCTCTCCTGCGTTTCAGAGGGCGCGGCCCAGCTCGCTTCTCTGCTCGGGCTCGACGCCGGGGAGGAGCTGCTCGATAAAATCTTCAGCGCCTTCTGCGTCGGAAAATAGGAGGGCGCGCCGGTCAAAGCGGGAAGTTCGTTATCACGAGGTGCTCGGCGCCGCGTTCGTTCCTGCTCCTGACGTTATATCTGTAGCGGCTGCCGAACGACGATATATAAAAGCCTTCTTTATAGAGATCCAGAATAAAATCGGTCCTCTTGATGACGAGCATTATCTTGGCGCGCGCCTCCTTCAACAGCGACGCGAGCCTACGCTGGTCGCCGCGCCCGAATTTTCTACCGCAGTAATCCGAAAAATCCGTGTCGTAGGGAGGATCGAGGAATATGAAATCATCCTTCGACGGCTCCGCGCCGTCGAGGAAATCTTCGAAATCGCAGCACGATATATCGACGCCGGCTAAGACGCCGGCTGTCCTCTCGCTGAACATATTCTCTATCTTGGCTCTGAAATTCTTCGCGTTGTACGAGATCCCGCCGTACGGAATGTTGAATTCCCCTCCGGAGTTGTAGCGGAACATCGAACCGTAGCAGTATTCGCGTATAAAGTAAAAATTCGCGGCCCTGTACTGCGCCGACGGGACGGGTGTCTTCCCGAGCTTCATCCCGTTGCAGACGCCGCGGAAGTAGCGGTAAAAGCCGCCCATGAAGCCGGTCAGAAGGTTCTCCTTCAAATCCTCGGCTGGGAAAGTTTTTCTCGCGTCGTTCGCCGCCGTCCTTTTGATTTTGTCGGCCGCCGACGCCGCGAGCGAGCCCGCGAAAATTTTTTCGTCGAGGACGAGCCCTGCCGCCGCGCCCTTTGCCAGCATTTCGGAAAGGACGGAGGCGAAGGCGAGCAGCCCGACGTTCAACGCTCCGCCGTCCAACCGCCGCGACGAAAATTCATCGTACAGCGCGTATATGTCCGCATAGCGCTCTGAGCAGATGCGGTAGAGCGAGGCAAAGCCTTCGTCGTAGCTCAGCAGCAGCTTGCGAAGCAGCGCGTCGCGCGCCTTGACCAACCCGTAATACTCCATCAGCAGCGGAGAGGCGTCGTTCACGGCCGCGCGCGGCGGCTCGAGAAAAAAGAACATCGCGCCTCCGCCGAAAAAGGGTTCGAAATACCTTTCGAACTTAGGAATGTAATCTTTTACTTTTTCGATCTCGCCGGACTTCCCGCCCGGCCACTTTATCAAAGGCTTCATAAAACCTCTCCCATAACGCCCGTCCGCCGACGCGCTGCTGTAAAATTCACATGCCTCGCAGCGCTATGTTCTAAGCCATTTCTGACGTTTATCGAACGCGAAAAGGAGCGGGATAAAAGCGGCGTACGCGCTTAAAATCTTTTGCGCGCCCGCCGCCCCGATCGATTCTATTCCCCCATTTATTTAATACGCCTTAGCGAATATCGCCTTTCTCGCGCCCTCTCTGCCGGTGTAGAAGCATTTGCCGCGCTCGCCTTCGTTCTCGAAAGGATAGCATCTCGGCGTGGCGCCCGTCGCTTCCTTTATCGCCCTCTCCTCCTCCTTCGAACCGCCGAAGAAGGCCTCTACGAAGCCGCCCTCTTTTTCGAGGATTTCCTTGAACTCTTCAAAGCTTTCGGCCCTATGCGTATTGGCCCTGCGGAATTCGAGCGCTCGGCCGCAGAGATTTTTCTGTATCTCGTCGAGCAGCGCCGGGACCGCCGTCGCCGCGTCGCTCCACGCTATATCTATCCTTTCGCCCGTGTCGCGGCGCACAGCGCGAAGCCTTTCCGCGGCGAATTCCTTTTCTCCGAGCTCGAGGCGCAGGGGCACACCCCTCTGCAGATGCGAGAAGAATCTGTCGCCCGGCCTCATATGGAAATTCGTGTCGATAGTTGCGAAGCGCCCGCCGAGCGACGCACAGAGCGACGCTTTGAGCTCCGCGGCTTTCGGCATTATCTCTTTTTCGAGCTTCTCTCCGCTCGTAGAGATCGGAACGATGACCGCCTTCTGCGGCGCGATGCGCGGCGGCAGCACGAGACCGTCGTTGTCGGAGTGCGTCATGATGATCGCGCCGATGAGACGCGTCGATGCGCCCCAGCTCGTCGTGTAGGCGTACTGCATCGAGCCGTCCTTGTCCTGGAACTGTATATCGAAGGCCTTCGCGAAGTTCTGCCCGAGGAAGTGGCTCGTGCCGGCCTGAAGCGCTTTTTTATCGCTCATCATCGTTTCGCAGGTGTAGGTGTTGTCGGCGCCGGGGAAACGTTCGCCCTCGCTCTTTTCGCCCTTAACTACAGGCAGCGCTAAATCGTCGGTCATCACCTGGCGGTAGACCTCCAGCATGCGGAGCGTCTCTTCGACGGCCTCTTCCTTCGTCGCGTGCGCCGTATGCCCCTCCTGCCAAAGGAATTCCGACGTTCGGAGGAAGAGGCGCGGGCGCTTCTCCCAGCGCATCACGTTGCACCACTGGTTGATGAGGATGGGCAGGTCGCGCCACGACTGCACCCATTTGCTGTACATGTGGCCGATCACGGTCTCGGAGGTCGGACGGATGATCAGCGGCTCTTCGAGCTCTTCGCCGCCCGCGTGAGTCACGACCGCGCACTCCGGCGCGAAGCCCTCGACGTGCTCGGCCTCCTTCGAAAGGAAGGATTGCGGGATAAGGAGCGGAAAGGCCGCGTTGACGTGACCCGTCTCCTTGAACGCGTCGTCAAAATATTTCTGCACCATTTCCCATATCGCGTAGCCCGTCGGGCGCATCACCATGCAGCCGCGCACAGGCGCGTAGTCGGCCATCTCCGCGGCGCGTATGACGTCGAGGTACCACTGCGAGTAATCTTTTTCTTTGGGTGTGATGTTCTTTGCCATTTATATTCCTCCGTCAAATTTTCTCTTCCGCAATTAACAGTTGCGTTGTATTGTACCACTCTTTGAACGTTTTATGCTGCGAAGCGCTCCTTTCTATTTCAATTCGCTTTTTCCGTATCTTTCATGATGCACAGACGCCATGTTAAACTGACTTGACTTTTTAAAAAATTAGGATATTATTTTAATATAGTCTAAGGATAAAGTCTTAAATTATCGTAGGAGGGGAAATCATGTCGAACAAATGGAAAGATGAGTTTACCGATCAGCTGTGCGACTCTATAGTTGCGATAACCGACAGGGACGAAGCATATCGTTTTCTCGAAGACGTGGCCACATTTTCCGAGATCAAGGCGTTCTCGCAGAGGCTCCAGGTCGCCAACCTGCTGCTAAAGGGTCTTTCCTACCCGCAGATCGTACAGGCGACCGGCGCGAGCACGGCGACGATCAGCAGAGTCAAAAAATTCGTCGAATACGGCTCCGACGGCTACCGCGACGTGCTGCGCAAGCTGAAAGATAAAGAAGAGGCTCTGCCGGCGCCGGATAATGCAGCAGCAAAGAAGAAGAAATAAAAAAATATTCCTGCCCTTCGTCCCGCGGGACATTTCCGGGCTCTTGCCCCTGCTGGAGGGCGGGGATATCTTTTTCACGGAAAGGGAAGAAGGAAGCGGCGCGCTTGAGGGCGCGCCCGGCGGCGCTTTCAGCTGTGCGGGGAAATGCGTCGCCGCCGCTTTTACGCTCGAAGCGATCGCGCCCGCCGTCGTCGCCTGTGCAGAAGCTTTGGGCGGCATAGACAGGCTCGTCTTCGCCCCTGGGCTTTCGGCTCACGGGCGTCTGCTGCTCGACCTTTCATATGACGAACTGACGGAGCATACCGCGGCGATAAACGCGCTTTTCGCGCTCTGCGGCTGTGCTCTGCCCTATATGCTCGGGCGCGGGGATGCGGAAATAATCATAGCGCTGCCGCGCGAAGAGGAAAACTGCATCTCGCGCATTTACCGCGCCGCGGCGCGGGCCGCCGCCGAAAGCCTCGGCGAAGAGCTCGCCGGCTGCGGCGTGAACGTCAGATTAATCGGCGCAGGCCTTTAATATTATCGCGTAGGCGGCGAGGTCGTCCACGTTTCTCGGCGGCGTGCGCAGCGACGTCGGTATGAGTTTCATGATACCGCGCGGCCTGTGCAGCCGCCAGTATATTTTCCGCGCGGCGAGCGTCGTCCCATATTCGTCCGCCGTTATATATTCAAGAGGAAAATCCTTCGTGAATTCTTTCGACGACGTGCCGCCGCCGATATAAATTTTTTCCGCGGAAAGCCCCGCGATATTTTTGATTTCGCCCTCAAGCCCCCACCGATCGAGCGCGCCCCACTCGCCGCTTTTGAACGCCGAGACGAGGACTTCCGCTTTCTCAGAGGGCACTATCGCGGAAAAGAGCAATTCGCCGCCTTCGGCGAAGGCGACGCCCGTCTTCCAGCGCCCCGGGTCAATTCCCGCGATCATCGAAGATACCACGCTCCACGGACTCCCAGCGCGGATACATCCACATCCACTGCTCTGGATGAAGCGCTATCTCCCTGGAGATCACCGCGTTGAGGTCGTCGGCGTCGCTCTGCGTCTCTCTGCCGAATGGCGCGCCGTTTTTACCCTTCATCGGCGGATAAAATTTCATTTCGAACGTCACTCCGTCGGGGCGCCTTATGCAGAAGCTGGGTATCACGTCGCAGCCGAGGCGCGCGGCGAGCTTCTCGGGACCCGTCGGCGTGCTCGCGGGAAAGCCGAGGAACGGCGAAACGACGCCGAACTCCTTTGCATCCTGGTCTATCGGCACAGCTATGACCTCGCCCCTCTTCAACGCGCCTATCATCGCCTTAAGGTCCTCGGCTTTGCCAAGCGCCTTCGTCCCGCCGGCCTGACGCAGCTCCCTTATCAGCTCTGTGATCCTCTCGTCGCGCTGGTCCGCGCCGAGCGCGTTCACCGGCAGCCCCTGATGAGCGAGCCACGCCGCGCCGTACTCCCAGTTGCCTATGTGGGCCGTCGCAAGTATAGCGCCGCGCTTCGACTCCACCGCGTCGCGCACGTATTCGAGCCCGCTGCAAGACACGAGAGAATCGATATTGCCAGCCACAAGGGGCATGCGTGCGAACTCCGCCGCCGCGCTGCCGAAGTGGCGGTACGCGCCTCTCACTATTTCCTCCGCGCGCTCCTGAGAGACGCAGAGAACTTTTTCGCAGCGTGCGCAGGCTTCGCGGAATTTTTTCGGCGTCAGCTTCGCGACTAAAGCGCCGAGCGCGCCGCCCAAGGCCACCGCCTTTTCGTGCGGCAGCGCGCGGACGATCATCTTGAAGACGCTGAGCGAATGCCAGATGAGCGGTTGTCCCTTCGGCATGACTTTCCTTAATGCCTCACGATCAGATTAGCGAGTACGGGCACCGCGATGAGCACGGTGACGATGCGACAGATGTTAAAGAGCACCGAGATAGCCGGGTCCGCGCCGATGTCGACGGCGACGACCGCGATGCCCGTCAGTCCGCCGGGCGTCGTAGCGAAGAGGGACGTTAGAAAATCCATTTTGCAGAGATGAGAAAAAAGCCACGCCATGCCGAGCGTAAAGACGAGCAGCATCATACTGTAGGCAAAAGCGGCCGGAAGATATTTCGGCAGATCCCTCAGCGAAGAGAAATCGCTGCCGCGCACCAGCACGATCGCGACGAGCGTCTGAGAAAGAAAAGAAAGCCAGTCGAGCTTCGCTTCAAGGCCGATCATCAGCGCCGCTTTGACGATCAGCCCGGCGAGAAGCCCGCCGACCATCGCCCCCGCGGGAAAATTCATTTTGTAACCGACGACGCTTCCCGCAACGACCGCGAGTATAGTGTAAAACTGCGACGACATTCTACCCGCACCTCCCGCTGGTAGATTATACAATAAAAATCCGGCCCTTTCGACAAAGGGCCGGATTATACGTCGCACAAGCGTCATCCTCAATGTTTTGACAACTTTTCCTTGACCGATTTATAATAAGCCGTTATCACTTTTTGGTCGCGGATATATGCTATTACCTTCTCCTTCGCGATCACGTCAAGATCTTTTATCAGGCCTATTATTTCCACATCGAGAGAATCATAAAACACTTTCGAAAGGTCAACTGAGGCAATCTCTGCAACATGCTCCCCTTTTGTTTTTACTTCTGACGGCGGCTCTTCTCCAAGCTCTTCATACGCTAAATCCACAGCCGAACATTTTAATATCTTTGCAATACTTTTAAGCATTACAAACGACATTTCATTAGTCCCGTTTTCATATTGGCACATTGTAGCGGGCTTTACGTTTAATAAATCTGCCAATGCTCTCTGGGTCAGTCCAAGTCTTTTTCTTCTTAAGCGTATTTCATTACCGAGCATTTTCCCTTCATCCTTTTATTCACTGTACCATTAAATAGAAATTCCCTGCTTGACAATTCATTTTTTATTAATATACTTATTCATGTATCATAAATTTTTGCAAATAAGGAGCGTATTACAATGAACAGGAATGAGTTACGTTATCTGCGCTTGAAAAATAGGCTAACGCAAGCTCAGATAAGCAACATACTGAAAATTCCGTCCAAAAGGTATTCACTCATCGAAAGGGGGTACAGCTATCCTACGGAAGATGAGCTGGAACAGTTAGCGACATTTTTTGTGATGAATGATAGGAAATGGGAATTATAAGCGCTCAGCAACCGGAAGGCTAACCACAAATATTTTAATTGGAGGTTTTTTTAATAATGAAAAGAAGCATCCTTGCAGTTTTACTCCTAACTTTCGCTCTATCGTCACCGGCCTTCTCAGGAACAACATTCGTAACAATAGGCACGGGAAGTACGGGAGGCACGTACTACCCTGTCGGGGCTGGCTTTGCTAAGATATGGACCAAATATGTCCCCGACATGAAAGCGGACGCTCAGTCAACCGGCGGCACAGTTCATAATATCCAACTGATGGAGAAAAAGGAAATCCAAGCCGCGACCATGGACAATAATTATTACAACGCATATAACGGCCTTCTTAAATACAAGGGGCACGAACATAAATACCTGCGCGGGATGCTCTCTCTCTACCCCGAACCAGTACAGATAATGGTCGCCAAAGGAAGCGGCATTAAATCTATAAAAGATTTTAAAGGGAAGCGTATCTCAATCGGCGCAGTAGCCAGCGGAACCGAGTTAAGCGCAAGAGAACTGCTCGAAGCGGCGGGGCTTGATCCCGACAAGGACATCAAAGGTGAGAATCTCGGAGTAGGAGATACCGGAAGCGCCTTCGCAGACAAACACATAGACGCCGCTATTATGCTCGGCGCGCTGGGAATGGGAGGAGTAGTTGAGCCCGCAACACTCGGCCTCGTAGAATTTATAGATATTTCCGACGACATTATCAATAAAGTCATTAAGCAGTCGCCGTATTGGTTTAAGTTTACCATTCCGGCAAATACTTACAACGGACAGCCCAACGCTGTTAAGACATACGCCGGCCCAAATATCATAACGATCACCGCGGATATGCCGGAAGAAACAGTATACCTTATGACCAAGGCGGCATTTGAGCATAAGAAAGATCTTGTAACAATTTCCACAAACATGAAAAGTATGACGGCAGAGGGCGCTAAGAATATTATGATCCCGCTTCACCCAGGAGCATTGAAATATTACAAAGAAGTAGGCGCAATCAAATAAGCAATGTAAAACTGACATCTCCTTGTGGGGGGCAAATTATTTATTAATATGCTCCCCTCCCTTGTAAACCTTTGTAATCACCGACAGTCTATATAAAAAACAAGAAAGCATAGCACATTATGCAGTAAGAGGGGGTATTGTGTTTTGGCTCCTATTTTCCGCCCAACATGGGTTGAGGTAAACTTAGATGTAATTAAAGAAAACTACAAAAACATAAAAAATTTTGTAGGAGACAAAGAAATTATTGCAGTTGTAAAAGCAAACGCCTACGGCATGGGATTGACGCCAACCGTTGGAGCTCTTTTTAAAGCAGGCTGCAGATATTTCGCCGTGGCCACGCCTGACGAAGCATTCGAAATACGCGCTTCGGGATACACAGGCTCAATACTTGTCATTGGGCCCGCGGTAGACGGCTGCGCGCCGCTTTATGTCAAGCACGACATAGAAAGCGTATGCGCGAGCGAAGATTTTCTCAATCATCTGAACACCTGCGGAATCGAACAGAACAAGAGGGCACTAGTGCATTTTAAGATAGAGACCGGGCTGGGGAGAAGCGGCTTTTTGCCTAAAGACTTTATTGCAAACGTCGATAAATATTATTCACTTCCCGGAATCAAGGCGGCTGGCATAATGAGCCACTTCGCCGTGGCAGACGAAGGACGTACGGCTTTTACAGAACAGCAGTTTAAAAAGTTTATAAACGTTGTCAAAACACTTTCTTATATGGGAATAGACACGGGAATACGGCATATCTGCAACAGTTCCAGCACCTTGTTATATCCCGGAATGCATCTTGACGCAGTACGGTGCGGAAAAATTCTATATGGATTCTGCCCTCAGGCGGTAAAAAGCCCCATCGAACTTAAAACATCTTTTAAGGTCCGTTCGGAAATAGCATCCATACGCAGAGCGACGGTCGGAGAATCTTTTGGATACGGACTCAGGTACGTTTGCCGCGATGACGACATAATAGCCGTAGTGCCAATAGGTTACGCTGACGGCTACAGCAGAATGTATATGGGGAAAAGCTACGCCCTTATCCGCGGCAGCCGCGTTCCTGTCGTAGGAAGTATATGCTGCGATCAGATATTTCTTAAAGTAACAAACATACCTAATGTGAAACCTGGAGATGAGGTGGTGCTGATAGGCAAACAGGGCAATGAAGAAATAAAAGCTGAGGAGCTCGGCGGATATATCGGCACGAGCGCGTGCGAAGCTCTGAGCCTATTCAGGGGGAGAATCCCGCGTCTCTACACAAAGGACGATAACTCGTTCAACGAAATTTCAGAGGAGGAAAATTAATGAAGTACTCCGAGAATAACAAAGTAAATTTATTAGATGAACTAACCGGCAGCAGCAAAGAAATCGACAATTTGATAGAGAAGTACGACGCTGAAAGCCGATTCCGGACATTGTGCGGCTTGTCCGGCAAATTCATAAGCCTTTGGCTAACAGCGATGTCTCTCTTCCATCTTACTACTGCGGGGCTGATCACAATGCCTCTGGCAATTCAAAGAGCGATACACCTTACTTTTGCAATAACGGCCGTTTTTATTCTTTTCCCCGCGACAAGAAAAGGTTCTAAAAACCGCACGCCATGGTATGATTGGTTGCTCGCCCTTGCGGGTTTTGTCGTAATCGGCTACATCGCACTCTTCTTCAATGAGATTTCACGACGCGGCGCCAACCCGACAACTTACGAAATATGGCTGGGGATTGCGGCAATACTTCTTATCATCGAAAGCGGGAGGCGCGTCGTCGGAAACATTTTGCCATGCCTATCGCTTCTCTTCCTCGGATATTGCTACTTCGGCAACTATGTGCCCGGGATTTTCCAAATACGCGGTTATTCAGTAAGCCGCATAATACAGCATATGTACCTGACGCCGGAGGGTATCTTCGGGCTCGCGCTGGGGGTTTCGGCGACTTTCGTCATAGTGTTCATAATATTCGGCGCATTCCTTTCGCAGAGCGGAGGGGCGCGTTTATTTAATGAGCTTGCCTTAGCCGTAGCCGGAGGGCGTCCGGGGGGCCCAGCAAAAGTCGCGGTCGTCGCCTCCGGACTTCTCGGCACGATCAGCGGCTCCTCGGTCGCGAACGTCGCTACGACTGGGGCGTTCACTATACCACTTATGAAAAAAGTCGGTTATCAGCCATATTACGCAGGCGCTGTTGAAGCATGCGCCTCTACGGGCGGACAGTTGATGCCTCCTATCATGGGCGCCGGCGCTTTTATCATGAGTGAATTCTTGGGGGTCGCATACCTTACTATAGCCGGAGCCGCAATTATACCAGCATTTCTTTACTACGCCGCGATCTTTACAAACGTACATATAAGAGCAAGAAAACAAGGGCTAGTTGGCCTGCCTAAAGATCAGCTCCCTGTATTGAGAGACGTCATGCGCTCTGACGGGCATCTGTTGATCCCGGTTATCGTAATAATAGTCACGCTTCTTATGAAGTACACCCCGTTGCGCGCGGGATTCATAGGCGTGCTGTCGGTGATAATAGTAAGTGCGCTTAGGAAAAACACGCGAATGAGTATTTCATCCATTCTCAAGGCGCTTGAGGAGGGAGCGCGAGGCGCGCTGGGCGTTGCTATGGCCTGTGCGTTAGTCGGCTTTATCGTAGGCACCTCTTCGTTGACTTCGCTCGGGCTGACTATTTCAAATAACGTAATCGAACTAGCAGGCGGGAAGCTTATATTGACGCTTATTATGGCAATGTGCGCATGTATTGTATTAGGCATGGGTCTTCCGACGACGGCGAACTACATCGTCTGCAGCACGATAATCGCGCCGGCGCTCGTCGGCATGAACGTAATACCGATAGCGGCGCATCTGTTCGTCTTCTACTTCGGCATCATGGCAGATATCACGCCGCCAGTCTGCCTCGCGGCCTTTACCGGGGCCGGCATAGCGGGTGCAAGTCCTTCAAAGACGGGAATCACAGCGACAAGAATAGCCATCGCCAGCTTCATGCTGCCGTACTGCTTCGTCTATAATCCGATGCTGCTTCTGCAGAACGTTGTGTATTGGGAACTCGCCGTTCTCGTCGTATCGGCTTTTATGGGTGTAATGATGCTTGCCGCCGCGCTTGAGGGCTGGTGTTTCCGCAACCTCATGCTGCCGGAGCGGATAGTGGTAGGCGCGGTAGCAGTCACAGCAATACACTATAACATCAGTGCAAGCATTTGCTCGATTACCGTGCTTCTCGCAGCGGCTTTCATATTTAACAGAACAAAAGGCAAATTTCAAACAGCATAATTCAGGTTACAGGTCATAAATAACCGGCGGCGCCCTCCCGAAAATAGAATCGGGGGGCGCCGCCTACATTTTAGGGCAAATACACCGATTTGCGTCTATGCCACTGCGGCTGCGGTTTCCCTCGCCGTCTTTTTGAGATAGAGAATAACTATCGCTATCCCGATTATCGAAACGACGCTGACCGTGAAGTTGTGGTGGATAGAAGCGAGCGCGAGCACACCGAAGGCTATCCTCTCATAGGGCTTCATGTCGCGGTAGAACCAGCCCTCGAACGAACCTGCGAGCGCAACTACGCCGAGAAGCGCGGATACCACAAGCACCGCGAGCTCCACGGGCTCTACGTGCTGCAACAGCAGCATCGGATTATAGACGAAGCAGTACGGCAGCAGGTACGACGCAAGAGCGATCCGCGTCGCCGTAACGCCAGTCTTCGCCGGACTCGCGCCCGCTATGCCGGCCCCGGTAAAGGCCGCGAGGCAGACTGGCGGCGTCAGGTCAGCCATGATGCCGAAGTAGAAGACGAACAGATGCGCCGCTATCGGTATTACGTTCATGCCGACGAGCGCCGGCGCGATTATCGTGCTGCAGACGATGTAGTTCGCCGTCGTCGGAAGACCCATGCCGAGCACGAGGCACGCGACCATCGCCATGACGAGCGTCAGCAGCAGCTTTCCGCCGGAGATGTCGATTATGTTGTTCGAGATCGTGAGGCCGAGCGACGTCAGCGACGACGTGCCTACTATGAAGCCCACGAGCGCGCACGCCAGCGCGACCCCGAGGCCGCCGCGCGCGCCTTCGACGAGCGCGTTGAAGTTGTCCTTCAGCGACATTCTCGTATTCTTTTTGAGCGAGCTCACGAGTATGACGGACACGACGCCGATGAAGCCGGCTCGGAGGGGCGTGTACTTCATAAGCAGCGTAACGATGATGACGATGACCGGAATAATAAGGTGTCCGTCAGATTTCATTACGCCCTTGACGCTCGGCAGCTCTTCCTTCGGGATTCCGCTCAGCCTCTGCTTGCGGGCGCGGATGTGGACGTTCGTGAATATCGCGGTGTAATAGATCATCGCCGGGATTATCGCCGCCGCCGCAATCGAAAGATAGGGTATATTCAGGAATTCGCTCATTATGAATGCGCCGGCGCCCATGATAGGGGGCATCAGCTGACCGCCCGTAGAGGCGCAGGCCTCTACCGCTCCGGCGTAGTAGGGCGGATAGCCAACCTTCTTCATAAGGGGAATCGTAAAGGTCCCAGTCGTAGCGACGTTCGCGACCGAGGAGCCGTTGATCGTGCCGAGAAGTCCGGAGGCGACGACCGCGACCTTGGCGGGGCCGCCCGGTTTGTTGCCCGCGAGCGCAAGCGCGAGCTCGTTGAAGAACTTCGCTCCGCCGCTCTGCGAAAGGTACGCGCCGAATATTATGAACACTATGACGAAGGTCGCCGAAACTCCGAGCGCGAGCCCGAAGATGCCCTCCGGCGTCAGGTACATATGCTGGATGATACGGCTGATAGGATAACCGCGAATCTGGAATATGCCAGGCACATAATTTCCGAAGTAGCAGTAGAGCAGGAAGAGAACGCTCATGCAGGGGAGAACGTTCCCCACGACACGGCGTCCCGCCTCAAGGACGAGGATGATCGCGGCGATGCCGAGATAAATTTCATACTCCTTCGGCTCCGCGCCACGGCGGGCTATCTCGTTGAAGAAGAAAATTATATATCCGGTGACGCAGCCGGCCGCGATCGCAAGTATCCAGTCGTACCACGGCGTCGAGCGCTTGTTCGCCCGCTGCGAAGCCGGGAAGAGGATGTAGACCGCGACTACCGCGAACGTAAGGTGCACGGCGCGCTGTATCGTTATAGGCAGCGTCGCGATGCCCGCCGTGTAGAGGTGGAAGAGCGACATCGCCGCCAGCCAGAGCGAGATAAAGATGCCCTGCCATCCGGTCAGCCTGCGGTAGCGGCTCTCAGCGTCGTACTTTTCGACAAGACTGCTTACTTGAGCCTCGTCCATGCTGACTTTATCAAGCAGAGATTCGTTCTTTGATTCTTTTTCGTCCATATTTTTTCCTCCAGATAAAAACGGAAAGAGCGGCGCGGGTCAAAATGCGCCGCTTTTTGTTTCAAAAACTCCAGGTATTGCTACTTTACGGCGCCGATCTCCTTGTAGTACTTCTCCGCGCCGGGGTGAAGCGGGACCTGGATGTATTTCAGGTTTTCAGGCGCCATCGATGCGAGTCTCGTTGAGACGTTTAGAATGTCTTTCTTCTTCTCAAAGAGAGCTTTCGTCATATTGTAGGCCAGATCCTTGTCGAGATCGTCCTTTACGACGAGGATGTTCCAGCTCGCCATCGCCTTGACGGGCTTCGTCTGGCCTTTATAGGTATTTGCGGGAATGTCGAAAGGCAGATAGTACGGAAGCTCTTTGCAGAGATTCTTTATCGCATCCGGTTCGAAATCGATGAGCTCGGCCGTTCCGATCGTAGTGATCTCAACTACGCCGGCAATTCCGAGAGCGCCGACCGTCAGTCCGGCGTCGATATTTTTATCGGCGAAGGCGGTGGCGGTGTCGGAGAGCCCGAGGTTCTCGGCCTTGATATCCTTGTCGGGGTCGATGCCGTTTACTTTAAGAAGCGTGCGGACGGTGACTTCCGTTCCGCTTCCGACCGCTCCGACGGAGACGCGCTTGCCTTTGAGATCTTTCAGCGATTTGATGCCGCTTCCCTTGGCAACGAGGAAATGTATAGGCTCGGCGTAAAGGGGAACGAGTCCGCGGATGTTTTTCATCGGCTTCCCGTCAAACTGTCCCTTGCCTTCATAGGCGAAATAGTAAAGCCCGTCCGCGAAGCCGACTTCGGCGTCGCCCTTCGCGAGCAGCGCAAGGTTCTGCGCCGTGCCGCCGGTCGACTGGGCGTTCGCCTTCATGCCGGGGATACTGCTGTTCCATACCTTGGCCATAGCGGCGCCGACGGGATAATAAGTTCCGCCGGTCGAGCCTGTGCCGATGTTGATGAATGTCGCAGCGGACGCGGCCGCCGCGAACGAAAGAATTACAGCCGTTACGAATGCAAACTTGACAAACCTCTTCATTAAATGAAGCATCTCCCTTACCCTTGTTAAATTTTTGTGAAGCAGCAGCTTCGCCGGTAAAACCCGTCTTCTGATAAAACTTGAAATTCCCTCCTTTTTTTCAGCTTTTCACAAAAGGTTTGCACGAAATCGCTGCTTTTTTTGCGCAAACTTTATGTTTCTACGCTGTTTCATTACATTATAACAGACAAATCAGTTTATAAATATCAACGATGGCCGAAAAATCAATCTCTTTTTTATTGACATTGACGGTGATAAACTCAAGCCTTTATAGTATAATGTTTCTTTTATATACGATATATTTTACGTAGGCAACACAGCAAAAGAGCGTGCGGCTAAAATGCACGCCATTTTTATCGTCGGTTTTTGCCCCCGCCGCCGCGCGTCGTCTATTTCGTGGCGCCTATCTCCTTATAATACCTCGCAGCGCCCGCGTGGAGAGGTATCTTTATGTCCTTGACGAACTTCGGGTCCATCATCGACATTCTCGCGCTTATCGTGACAAGTTCTTTCTTGTGCTCAAAAAGCGCTTTAGTCATTCTGTACACGGTCTCCTCGTCCAGCTTCTCATCTACGGCAAGGATGTTAGGACTGCTGAAAGTTTTGACGTCTCGCGTTTGTCCCCTGTAGCTTCCGGCAGGTATCGTAAGAGGTGCAAAGTACGGCGTCGCTTTTATCATCTTTTTAACGACGTCGTCGGGAATGTCTATGAGTTCGACAATCCCAAGCGTCATCGGCTCGACGACGCTCGATATGCCGATAGCGCCCACCGTGATCGCCGCGTCTATTTGCTTGTCCTGAAGCGCGGCTACGGATTCGCTGTGTCCAAGATATTCCTTCTTTATGCCCGACACGTCGATGCCGGAGTTCTTAAAAAGGCTGTCGGCCGTAAATTCAACGCTGCCGCCAACCGCTCCTACAGAGATTCTTTTTCCATTAAGGTCCATAAGAGTCTTTATGCCGGCGTCCTTGCGCGCGACGATGTGCACGGCCTCAGGGTAAAGAGGGGCTATCGCGCGCATGAATTTCTTCGGTGACCCCTTGTAGCTGTCAAGCCCGTTATAAGCGTCGTAGTGCAGCCCGTCGGCGAAGATGGCCTGGGCTTCTCCGCTCTGCATCAGCTGAATGTTGTTGCGTGTGCCACCGCTCGCCTGAGCGCTTGCCCTCATCCCGGGAATGCTTTCGTTCCAAATCTTTGCGATGCCCGCGCCTACCGGATAATACGTCCCGCCGGTCGGTCCCGTCCCGATGTTCACAAACTGCGCCGCGTCAGCCTGAAGTGCCGCGACGACCATCGCAAAAGCGACGCATGCTGAAAAAATATTTTTTACCGTTCCGTTCATAAAATTCTCCTCCTGATATTCGCTCAAAATTAAAATCCAGATAGCAGCAAAAACCCTTGAAAAAGAATATGATTATTTTTGCGCAGGCACAGCGGCATCCGCAAGATCCATTTTTTTTATTCGGCAGAACGAAATAAAGAAGCGGCCTAAACGATATTAGAATATTAAACTACAAAAGGGAAAAGGGAGGCATAGTACCGCACGTTTCCCCGCGTTCGCAGCCGCAGTCATTCCGGCACACGCCGTGCGCCAAAGGATCTACGGCCCGTCAGAGACCTGCAGGAAACACGCGGACACCCCCTTGAAAATCAATTAAGCAACGCCGTTGATTATAGCCTGGCGTTGTTTTAAGTCAATGTGCAAATTCACAAAAATAAAAAGCCCGCGGATACATCTTTTTCTCGGCGGACGCACGGCTTTCAGCAATTTTTCAACGTTGTTCGATGACTTCTCGCCTCCGCGGGGCCGATTTCGTACAGGTCGCCGCCGTGGCAGTCGGCGAGGACTATGAGCGGCATCTCCTCCACCTCCAGGCGCAGCACGGCTTCGGGACCGAGATCTTCGTATGCGACACGCTCCGCGCTTTTGACGCAGGCGGCGAGCAGCACCGCGGTGCCTGTTTCACGGCTCCTATTTCCTTATAATACTTCACGGTTCCGGGTGAAGGGGTATCTTTATGTCCTTGACGAACGGTCAAGGTTTATAAAAAATTCGTGCCGCCAACATTTTTGTTTAGTCAACGGCACGGACGAAGCCCCCCGCGAATCAGATGTTGCCCAGGATCATCCTCGGGAGCCAGAGGGAAAGCTCAGGAAAGTACGTTACAAAAATCAGCGTCGGAAACCAAGCGAATATTATAAATTTCAGCGTAGGCACGAGCATCTCCAGCATCGGAACTTTTCCGACGCGGGCGCCCAGGTAAAGCATCGGCGCGCACGGAGGCGTGATGATGCCGAGCCCAAGGTTGACTCCTACGATAGCCGCAAGGTGAATGGGGCTGATTCCGAATTTAGTTACTATAGGGATAAGTATGGGGACCGTAAGAAGCATCGCGCTCGTATCGTCCATAATCATTCCAAGGCCCAGAAGCATTATGTTGATGAAGAGCAGTATTACCTTTGGGTTGTTTGATATGCCGGACAGGAAGGCTATGATGAGCTCCGGCAGGTTCATCATGACGAGTATACGGCTCAAGGTCATCATGCAGAAGACCATTACCATTACTACTCCGGTTGTTGTGCCGGCTTCGATGAACGTAACCCATAACTTTTTGAGCGTAAGTTTCTTGTATATCCAGAAGCCGACCGGGATTGCATAGAGGACCGCGATGGCCGCTGATTCAGTAGGCGTGAACACGCCGCTGTAAGTACCGCCGAGTATGATGACCGGCATGCACAGCGCCGGCAGAGCTTCGACGCCTTCGACGCGCATACGGTGGAACAGCTCCTTTGTAGTGATTTTATCCTCAACATCCATTCCCGCCGCGCCTCTAAGCATCAATACGTTGCTTATCGAAAGGCAGGCGGCGAGGATTATTCCCGGGATTACGGTGGCGAGGAAGCAGGCAAGTATGGACTGTCTGGACACCCACGCGTAAATAATCATCGAAGAACTTGGCGGAATAAGAAGCCCCAGAGGACAGGCGTTTGTGAGAAGAGCGGCCGCATGTCCACGCGGATAACCTTTTTCATACATTCTGGGCAATATTATGCCGCCGATGCAGGTAAGCGTGGCGGTGGAGCTCCCAGAGATTGAACCGAAAACAGCGGAGGAAACGACTCCGACTATTCCGAGTCCCCCCTTGATTCTTCCGACGAAGACGTTTACGAAATCTATGAGGGAACGCCCTATCTCGCTTTTCTCCATAATACTCCCTACGCAGACATAAAGCGGCACGCAGAGCAGCACTATGGCGCTCGTTACATCGTAGCCGTACGTCATTAGGAAGCTCGGGTCATAATTAAGCTTAAATACAAGGAAAAGGGTGGCGGTCATGAACGAGAATATTATCGGCACGCCCGCTATTATCATGAATACTACTATGGCCATTGCCATTCCAATTAAAAGCATTCCGGAACCTCCTTCCTAATATTCTCTATTACTCTGTTTCTGCTTTTTTCATCTCTGCAAAATTCTTAAGCTTGTAAACGTCACGTACGATATAGACCAACGCGTAAAATGTCATCAGCGTAAAACCGATAAATATCGGGGCCTGAGACCAGAGCAGAGGTATTTCAAGGTCCACTGTGGCCTGCTGCGTTTTTATGTCGTACTGGAGCATTTCGAACGAAAGATAGATAAGCGGGAGCCCAACGACGGCCTGAACGCATTTAGAGAAAATCGCCAGCTTCAGTTGCGATTTTTCGCCGACAAACTGGCTCAGTATGTCCGCAGTGATGTGAGATTCTTCGTAGGATCCATAGGACGCTCCGATGAAATACATCCAGAAGGCAGCCAAAACCAGTATCTCAGTGTAGCCTAAAAAGCCGTAATGCAAAACGTGACGTCCAAAGACTACCAGACAAAGGGTGATAACAACTGTCAATGAGGATATTATCAAAAAAAACTTCTCTATTCGCTGCAAAATATTCCAAAAATAGCTCTCCGTCAGTTTATCAATAACATTTTTCACATGCCCTCATCCTCTCCATAAGCTTTAGAGCCCCGGTCAGGCGGAGCCTACGCTCCGCTTGACCGATAACTGTGAACTTGCTACTTTTTGCTGAGATACTCGGATATTTCTTCGAATATTTTCTTTCCGGTGTGCTTCTCGCAGACCGGCCAGGCTTCCTTGCGCGCAACGCCGTCCATGAACGCGAGCTGTTCTTTGTTCGGGGTAACGATCTTTATGTTGGCCTTCTTCATAAGGTCGATGTACTCCTTATAGCTGGTTCTTGAGTCCTTCGCAACATTGATCGCTTCGGCGTCGAATGCATCGTAGATAATTTTCTTCGTCTTATCGTCGAACGTGTCCCAGACATTCTTGCTGATTACGAAGTCAAGCGTGAAGAACAGGTTCTGATATTCAATATAGGAACCGACTACGTCCTTGAACGTAAGGTAGACTCCCTCGGGGCCCGAGCCACTGTCGCCGCCGAGGATGCCCGTCTGCATGGAGGTGAAGACTTCGGCGTAGGGGATAGTGACGAGCTGATACCCCAGCGCTGAATAATACTTCCTGGCCGAGTTGATTGAGACAACGCGGAGCTGGCAGTTCTTGTTGCTCGTATCGAACGGATTTTTGATGTTCGTGCCCTTGGCTATAGAGCAGCCGGCGATAGTGTCCAGGAATGAGCCGATGTAAACGACCCCGTCGCATTCCTTATAAGCGGACTCCATGAACTTGCAGAACGGGGAATTTCTGTTGAGGAGCCTTTCGATCTGGTCATAGCCGCTGGCGAGTCCAGGGGTGAAACCGATTTCAAACTTTTTGTTGAAACGCGAGGTGGCGAAGTTCGCCTGCATGTCGATGGTCCCGCGCATTACTTCCTGAAAGACCTGCTCATAACCTCCAAGCTGGCCGGATTCGTAAAGTTGGATGTCGACCTTTCCGTTAGTATCCTTTTTGATGCGCTCGGCCATGCGGCGGAAGCCGTTGTTGACGAAATAGCCGGCCTGATAGTGGGAGGCGAGCCTGTAGGTCGTAGCTTCAGCCGCGCCGTTGAGGGCGAAGACAGCTGCGAGACAGATTGCGATTACCATAAAGAATACGTTACACTTTTTCATGAATTACACCTCTTTCTATTTTTTTATTGCTAAAAAATAAGGACTAAAACCGAAGGCGTTTTAAATCGATACTCTTCGCCGATTCCGGCTCCGCACTGCCGTGCGGCACCTGAAGCCCTGCTGCCGTCCCGGCCGTTTTGCTTTTCACTACCTCCCCTCGGCGTATCCTATGGCGGATTTCGGACAAAGCAAAGCTTGGCCTATTAAATTAATAAACCATCTTTAAGTTCAGAACTATTTGATGCATGAAATACTGTTTTCTGTCGCGCTCGATTTTCGTCTTACTTAGAATATATATAAAGCCGCCGAACTGCAAGGCTTAAGGCCGTTTTTTCCAATACTGAAAAAATTTTTTCCAATCATAGATTTTGCGGACGCGTAGACATTCCGCGGAGCTTTAAGTATATTGATTACGATAAAAATCGTTTTCAGTTAGGCGTCAATATATGCCCGCACTGAGAATTGCTTTGCACAAAAAATAGGAGGCCGGATATCCGGCCTTCCGTATATCGCTCTTCTGCCTGTTGGACCGAGCTTTTCTGAAATCAACGCGTTCTACCAGCCAAACCTGCCGAGGAACCTGCTCTTGGGAGCCACGGGCTCGCCGTTGTCCGGAGCTGTAGCAACCTCCGCTTCGTAGACGAAATCTCTATTGACCTCGCGCGGGCGCTTCGCCATATAACGCAGGAAACCGATCATCGTGAACAGGCAAAGGAACGTGAGAGGTATTCCGCAGAACGACTTGATCGTCTTGACTCCGTCAATGCCTCCGAGCACCGTGAAAATCAGCGCTATGACCGCGAAGAGGATACCCCAGAAGAGCTTGATGAAAACCGGGGCTTCGGATTTTGCATCGCTGCCCTCCCAGCTCATGGAAGCAAGAGTGACCGTCATGGAGTCGCACTGCGTGACTAGCGATATAGTGATGACGGCGAGCATTATGATCTTCCCTATTTTCGTCAGAGGCAGAACATTGAACATCGACAGCGTCAGCGCTTCCGCGCCGTCAGATTTGTAAAGGCTGTAGAAATCCACATGGTCGAATAGCTGAGCATGCAGGATCGTCCCGCCGAAGACCGAGAACCACACTATACCGAACAGGGCGGGGAACAACCATTCGATGAGGACGAACTCGCGCAGCGTACGGCCGTAGGCAACGCGCACCATGAATAGGCCGAGCAGAGGGGCATAGGCCATCCAGTCGACCCACCAATACATGTCCCAGTTCTGCGGCCACAGACCGCTGTCGGGGTACGGGGCAGTGAAAAGGCTGGCCGAGAAGAACGAGTTCATATACTCGCCGAGACTTTCAGTGAAGAGGTTGAAGATGTAGCCCGTAGGGCCAAAGATAAGCACGAAGAGCAGCATAAGGAAGAACAGCTGCGTATTGTTGTTCGACAGCCAGGTGATGCCGCGGCGCAGACCGCTTAAAGCCGAAGCATTGTAGCACAGAAACATGAAGATTATGACGCATGCGTAGATCGTCATATTCGGCTGAATGTCGGCAAAAGCCTTGACTCCGGCAGAGAGCTGCATGGCTCCGTAACCGAGACCTCCGGCAACCGCTCCAGTGAGCGCAAAGGCGGAGATGGCGTCGAACGCGTCGCACCAGCGGCTGTTTACCACTTCCCTGCCAAACATCGGGACGAGGCAGGAGCTGGCTTTGAACGGGGCGTTCATGTTAAGTATGGCGTAGCTCAATATAACCCCCATAACGATGCAGCTGGCGTAAGGAGTGAAGCCCCACTGCAGGAAGCAGTGCAACATGCTCCAGAGAACGGCTTCGTTGCTTCCTGCGGCAAAGCCGGTGCTCGGCGCTGGTTCCATGGCGAAGAGAAGAGGCTCCGCCGCTCCCCAGAAGACGACTCCGGCTCCGATGCCTGTACAAAGCGAAATACCGAACCACTGCATATAGCTGAATTTAGGCTGTGCGTTCGGCCCGCCGAGCTTGATATTTCCAAGAGGCGTGACTATGATAAACACACATATGAACACGCAGAATAGCATGACTAAGCTGACGGCCCAGCCCACGTTCGTCATCAGGAAGTTCATGACGAGGTTGTTCAGGACGTAATAGAAACGTTCCTTGTCATACAAGACCAGCCCGAGCATTACAAGGAATAAAATTGTAGTTACCGACATAACTTGTGGCTTGAGTTTGGATTTCTGTTCTTTCATTAGGCAATTCCCCTTCTTTCATCATAAAAGTAAAGCGTCCGCCGCCGTTCGAAAGCTTACTGCAAACCTCCTCTCCTTAAACGTATAGGCGTCCACGACTGCACGCCGTACTTATCGATAAATAAACAAAGCACAGCTATAGTATGTTTTGCACATACGATCGGCCTTTAAACTATTTTTTCGATATAAAAACATGTATTCGGCTAAATTCAGCGCTTGTCAGTTTTGATCTGACTGATCCCACTATATTTCATGGGTGCTGATATATCAAGTTAGCGACGACATTTTCCACAAATGAGCAGATATCTTTTCTACTTGAAAAATTGCGTAATGTCTCATTTTAATAAAGGGGCATAGGCGTTGCTTGGGAGAATTTGATTCACACGCGCATCCTCTGCGTTTTTAAGCGACATATTTATAATTTTGCCCGCAAGCTCCGATGCCGTTTGCCTGAGTCTCCTGAGGCCCGTGGGGAGCGTTGAAAAAGAGATTCCATCCAGCCCCTGAGACTGATACATCTCCTTGAGCAGCTTGCAGAGTTCGGATGATTTTTATGCGCCGTTCACACATTGTACGACGGACGATGTTTTCTGCGACGAGGCGCGCTCCGTTATTGATTTCCCGACCATCGCCGCAGTTCGGAAAACCCTGTTCTCATAAAACGAACTTCCGCCTTGCGGCGGAAGTTCGTTTTAGGGAAAAACAAATAACACGCTGAACGGCCGTAAATCTTTTGGGCAAACTGCGGTCTACTTTTCTTCCATATACGGATAACGGTAATCCTCGTCCGGGCAGAAAGTATCTTTCACTGTCTGGGTGCTGACCCAGCGAATCATATTGAAGATGCTTCCCGCTTTATCGTTCGTTCCCGAGCCGCGGGCCCCGCCGAATGGCTGCTGCCCGCAGAGAGCTCCGGACGGTCTGTCGTTGATGCAGAAGTTGCCCGCCGAGTGGCGCAGGCGTTCCTCAAGGTCCGTAATCTGCTTGCGGTCGTTGCAGAAGAGCGCACCCGTAAGTGCGTAGAGAGAGGAGTTGGCACAGTGGTCGACCATTGCATCGTATTCGTCCTCTCCGTAGACGTAGACTGTCATAACGGGCCCGAAGAGCTCCTTAAGCATGGTGACGTAGTTCGGAGATTTCGCTCGTATGAGCGTCGGATAGACGAACCAACCCTCGCTTCCGTCGTAGCCGCCGCAGAGGACCTCGGCGTCCGGCGAGTCTTTCGCCTCGTCTATATACTTCGCGACTTCCTCGAAGGCGCCCTTGTCGATGACGGCCCCTGTGAAATTGCTGAAGTCCGCTATATCTCCTACTTTGATTGTCGCAATGTCTTCCAGCAGCTTTTTCTTGACCTGCGGCCAGATTTTGGCGGGGATGTAGCAGCGCGACGTGGCGGAGCATTTCTGCCCCGAATAGTCGTAAGCACCTCTGATCATGGCCGTGACCAGCGCGTTTACGTTTGCAGACTCCGTCGCGAAGATGTAGTCCTTTCCACCGGTCTCCCCGACCAGGCGCGGATAGCTGCGATATCTGTCTATGTTTTCTCCGATAAGCTTCCAGGCGCTCTTGAACACTTCGGTCGAGCCCGTGAAGTGGAAGCCGGCGAGGCGTGGATCGGTGAGGATATATTTGCTGACGTCCGAGCCGCGGCACGGGACGAAGTTGATGACCCCCGCCGGGACCCCGGCTTCGACGAACGCTTTCATTATGTAGTAGGCGCCAAGGATGGCATTCGTCGCCGGCTTCCATACAACTACGTTGCCCATGATGGCCGGTGCTGAGGGAAGGTTGGAGTTGATGGAGGCAAAGTTGAACGGCGTTACCGCGCATACGAAGCCTTCGAGCGGGCGGTATATTACTCTGTTGAACACGCCCGGCGTGCACTTAGGCTGCATGCTGTAAAGCTCGTCAGCAAAGTGGATCCCGTAGCGCATAAGGTCGCAGACTTCATCAGGCGAGTCGCACTCGGCCTCCCACGCGGTCTTGCTCTGTCCAAGCATCACAGCGGCGGTGATGACGTAGCGGTATTTCTTTTCGATGAGCTCCGCCGCTTTTTCAAATATCGCAAAGCGGTGCTCTTTCGGCAGGGCCTCCCAGTCATTCTTCGCCGCCATTGCGGCCTCGATGGACATTTTGATGAGCTTTTCGTCGCAGCGGCAACATTCAGCAAGCTTCAGCGAGTGCTTGTGCGGGGCTGCAAGCGTGTACCTGTCATCTGTGAAGAATTCTTTGCCGTTGATGATCGCTGGGATAACGACGGGGTTTTGGCTCTGACGCTCAAGCTCCTTTTTGAGAGCTTCGCGTTCCGGCATGCCTGGCGCCATCGGGCATGCCAGAACATTGTCAGGCGATAAGACGTGGAAATTCGAATTCATAACAATGCTCCTCCCAAATATACGTTGATTTATCTCTAAAAGCTGAGCTACAGCATCCCAGACGATTATCTTCCGCGAACTCCGAGTTTGAGCACGTTGCGGAGGTACGCGATGCTGTCCTTACAGGCCTGAATCTCCTTTTCCCGTGCCACCTCGAGCGAATCACGGCCTATTTCGTATTCGACTTCGAACGTGATGCGGTCAAGAGGGGCTTTCCCCCTAAGCAGGTTCATGACCCTCACGCAGTCGATGTCGCCCTGTCCGATGGCAACTCCGATAGAGTGAGTGCCGTCCGGGTCGACTACTATCTTGTTATCGCAAAAGTGGCAGCAGATAGCGTACGGAGCCATCTTTTCCACGCAGGCCTCCGGCCCTTCCATCACTACGAATGAATTGATGGTGTCGAGGCAAGCTCCGACTTTCGGATGGTTGAGTTGTTTGATGAGCCAGATGACTTCGTCGGCGTAGGTGTCGCAGTGGTTCTCTATCGCGATCTGGAGTCCGAGTTCGTCCATGAGCGACAGGTTGGCCTTGAACTCGTCGTAACGGGCCGCAAGCTGGCGCACCACCACCGGGTGCATACAGCTTCCGTAGACCGGGTGGGGGCGCTCGATGTCGAGGCTGAACTTTACGAGTTCCGCTCCGATGGCCTTTCCGTTGAGCAGCGCATCCCTGACTGTGGAATTTACGCGCGGGTCGCTGGGAGCGTTGAAGGAGACGTTGTATTCGAGGTAGAGGTCGTGAGCCTCCGCCGCGGCCTTGACCTCCATTAGGCGCGACGGGGCGAGCGATTCAAGGTCGACGTTCGTGACGTGCAGTCCGTCGAGCCCCCATTCGACAGAAAGGTCCATGAGCTGCATGAGGTCTATGTATTTCTCGAACGCATAGGCGCCCGTAAAACCCCAGCTCTCGCCCAGGCCGCTTAGATGGAGAGTGTAGGTGTGCATTCCAAGCTTGATGGGACGTTCTGAGTATTTCATCGTTTGTACGCTCCTTTGTGTTTTTATTTCCGTTTTAAACAGCCGTCGCTAAAATAACGACGGCTAAATAACTTGCGGGATATATTTTTGTACGTACGCCCGGCATTCCGCCATGCGTTCGGCGGACGGGGATTCAAGATCCGGGAAAGCGTAGCGTCTGCCGAGTTTTCTGTAGGTGTCCGTGCCGAGCCTGTGGTACGGAAGAAGCTGAACATGATCAAGGTACCTGAGCTCTGAACAGAAGCGCCCTATCTGTTCGAGCTCTTCCGCCCTATCGTTGATTCCCGGGATTATCGGGGTGCGGACCACGAGCCTGAACGGCGGCTCGCCGTCGGATTTTTTAATTTCGTTCGTGCGGAGCAGATTTTCAAGTATCTGTTTGTTGCCGCCGCCGCAGTATTTCCTGTGCATCTCGTCGTTGAATATTTTGAGGTCAACGAAGGCGGTGTTCACATAGGGAAGAATGGAGCTTACTATCTCCCAGGTCGAGAAGAAGGAGGTCTCTATCGCGGTGTCGATGCATTCGTTCCAGCTCATGCGGAGCAAAGCCCTGCTGAAATCCGGCTGGGCGAGCAATTCTCCGCCCGAAATCGTCATTCCGCCGCCGGAATGGAAGAAGAAAGCGCTGTCCTTCCGAACCTCGACCATGACCTGTTCTACCGTCATCTGTTTGCCGTAGACGCTTTCAGCCGTGCTTTCGATTTGGAAGGACTGGCTTTCAGGAGTAGAACACCATTGGCAACGCAGTGGACAACCCTTGAGGAAGACTACCGTGCGAAACCCTTCGCCGTCGTAAATAGAGCTGCGCTCGATGCGCAGGACCATACCCAGAAGCTCTTTCTCATCAGTTTCGTTCATAGTCGTCAACGGCGTCCGTCCCTTCGTTTTGAATATTCCCCGGCGTCCGGGCACGCCGGGGATGAAATATGATTCAGCAGCCGCAACCTCCGCCCCAGTCGCTTATCTCCGTGCGGCCAATTATTTCGTCCTGGACCTCTTTGCCGAGTTCGACAAAGAAGGCGCTGTAGCCGGCCACGCGTACCAGAAGGTCCCTGTGCTTATCGGGATGCTGTTGCGCATCTATAAGCGTGGCGCGGTCGACGATGTTGAACTGAACGTGATAAATGTCGAGGGTGCAGAGCGTCTTTAGCAGGTTCATCATCTGAATGAGCCCTTTTTCTCCGGCCACCATGGCGGGATCCATTTTCATGTTGAGCTGGGTGCCCTGAGTATAGCGGGCATGCGGAATACGGCTCACAGATTTGAGAAGCGCCGTCGGCCCGTTGACATCCGTGCCGCCTGTGGCTCCTATACCGTCGGTGAGCGGGGTGCCGGCCTTGCGTCCGGAAGGAAGAGCTCCGACCCATTTGCCTATGGGCGTATTGCCGGAAACAGGGAGCATTCCTGTGGTCATCTTGCCGAACTTTGTATCGTACTTTTCAAACTGGTCTATGACGTAGGTGAATACTTCGCCTACCACGAAGTCCGCGCGTTCGTCGTCGTTTCCGTACTTCGGAGCTTCGAGACACATTTTCCGTACGTCCTCATAACCTTCGAAGTCGGCGGCGAGCGCTTTGCAGAGGTCGGTCATGGAAATCTTCTTCTCGTCGTATACGAGGTACTTGACAGCCGCGAGCGAGTTGACGACGTCAGCTTGCCCGACGGTTATAACTCCTCCGCCGCAGTTGTACTTAGCGCCGCCTAAGCTATAGTCCATGCCCTTCGCCATACAGTCGCCATAGGTAAGTGAAAGGGCGGGGACCGGGCGATAGTTCATGCTGAGGTAATCGAGGAGCTGGTTGCCGGATACGATTACATCCACGAAGTAGCTGATGTGTTTCTTGACGGCGTTGAAGAAATCTTCAAACGTCTTGAAATCCGCCGGATCGCCCGTGGAGATGGAAACGCGCTTGCCCGTGGTGCGGCTCACACCGTCGTTCATCGCCATTTCGACGACCCCGCCCATGCTGAGGTCGGCCATGTCGGTGTACTGCTTCATACGGCCGCTGAGGTTCGTTTCTACGCAGCCGCAGGGGTTCCAGTCCCAGGCTTCGCTCAGGGGCACGCCCTTGTTGAGGAGCATACGGATACCGGCGTCGTCATGGTAGACCGCAGGCATGCTGAGTCCGAGACGGATGGCTTCCGCGGCCTTGCGGAGGAAGGAATCCGGGTTCTTCGAGATGTTGTAGCGGATGGACATGTTAGGTTCCTTGAAGCGCACGTCCATCGTAGCCTGGATGACCATATAAGAGAGCTCATTGACCGCGTCGTTGCCGTATTGGTCGATGCCGCCCGGCGTGACTTGTACGGTTATGCAGTAGCCGGCCGCGTACTCTGCGGTTACAGCGTCCTGGAACAGGCTGAGCTCCGCGATCTTTATCCACATGCAGTCGAGAAGCTCCTGAGCCTCGTCCTTGGTGAGCCTGCCGGCTTCGATATCCGCCTTGTAGTATGGATAAAGGTATTGGTCGATACGGCCGAGGTTGTAGGAGGAAGCGTTCTGCTCCATGTAGATTGCGTACTCATAGGAGAGCATGCTCTGGAGAGCTTCGTAATAGGTCTCCGCCGGGAACTCGGGAACTCTGCGGCAGACCTGCGCTATCTTGAGGAGCTCGGCCTTGCGGAGAGGATCGTCGCACTCTGCGGCCATTTTCTCGGCAAGGTCCGCGTGGCGGTGGGCCAACTCAATAATACCTTCGCAGGCCATTATCTCCGCTTTATAGAAGAACATCTTCTCAAGGTCTCCGACGTGCGAGTCGTCGAGCTTGGCAATAGCCTCTTCAGCTTCCTTGCGAATGCCGGAGAGTCCCAGCTTCAGCAGGCGCTGCCAGCCCGGCGTGGTTTCACCGTAACCGCGGACGGCCTTGCGGTCGATAAAAATCATCCCATTGTTGCGCAGCGTCTCCATATCCTCCGGAGCCATGGCGCGCCACCTGTCGAGTAGGCACTTGTTCTTCCAGTACTCTGAGACTTCTTCTTTAAAGACTTTCTTCCCCTCTTCGCTGAGGAAGAACGGATCGAACTTTCTAGTGCTGATGGTGTCGAGCTCCTTATCTATGATGGAGCACGAGCTGTCGGCGCAGAGTATGCCGCAGCGGGGCTTGAAGCCAGAGCCTCCGACCAGAAGCTCATGATCAAGGATGTAAATGTCCTTTTTGCGGCATTGATTGCGGAAGCCGTTGGCCTTCCGCAGTATCCAGGGTTGCCCTTCATACTCCTTAAATCCTTCGGTGAGATACTTGGCATTGTAGACATCCATCTCCACGCGTGTCGCCAAATACTGTGCGCGAAGCGCCTCTATACGGTCCATATAATTAGCCATAACGACACTCCCTTTCTTTCTGTATTGACCAGCGCGCCTTTCGGCCGCGCCGGCGGCGATGTTCACTGAAACTTATTAGCGCCTGTAGACCCCGTTGTTCAGGTAGTCGAGCAGCTCCTCCTTCGGCATGTCGTCGATGCCGAGGTAGGCGAGGTTATACTTGCTGGTTGCGAAGAAGCTCTTCTTGTGCATCGCGCCCGCAAGAACGATCATCGAATCAATAATCGGAGTCGGGACCCCGTACTGAACTCCAAGATCGTGGTAAATCTTGCAGCCGACGGGGACATCCTCCGTGATGTAGCGATGGTTGATGCTGTTTGGCCCCGTGTTGCCTTCGTTGGAGGGCTGGTCGAGCGGGAAGAGCACGTTGTCCTTGCCTTCCTTGTTAAGCCCCATATATTCCTGAGTCAAAATGCTGCGCCGCGAGAAGAAGGACTCGTAGGAGTAGGGCGGCGTGCCTACGCCGATCGCCTTAGCGATGGCCTTCTCTTCTTCGTAGAACTGATATTGGACTTCGCAGATCGACGGGCAGAGGGCGTGCTTGTACATTGAATAGCCGGTTTTGTCGAAGTCGCCGAATATCTTCCCCCAATTTTCCATCGTGGAGACGCCGAGGATTGTGGCTGGAACATGGATGACGGGGTTGATGTTCGCGAAGCCTGTGTCGAGCACCGTATTGCCGGCTACGACTCCGTCTCCCTGGTTGACTGCGTCAAGGCAGGGCAGGTACGCCGCGGATTCCATGAAGGCGTCGTTGTCGGTCATCGGCAGAGCCGCGCCGCGGAGCGTAATTGCGCGGTACTTGACCCCTACATGCGGGAAGACGAACGCGCCGATGGATTCGAGCCTCGTTCCATAAGGAGCCGACGACCAGCCGTCAACGACGACCTTCTTCGTGCAGTTCATCTCCCGCATCGTTTTGCGAAGGAGGAGCGTAGCGTAGTTGTCGGTGAATATGTGGATGACCTGCCCGTCCTCAAGGAGAGGGACGAGCGTCTTGAAGAACGGTTCGTGCGCGAACGCAGGCGCGGCTATGACGATGAGCCCCGCCCCCTTCACGGCTTGCCCCATATCGCTCGTAACCATGTCGAAATGCGCGCGCCCTGAACGCTCGAAGCAGTACAGGTTGTGCTGAACGCCGTCAAGCAGGATGCCGGTCTTCTCTACGTTGGCAAGGGTGCTTTCCGCGAACGGCATCATGTCGAACAGACGAACTTCCCTGCCGGCAAGTTTCATATCGGCGGCGCAGGTTTTGCCAACGGCTCCGCCGCCAAGGACCGCGATCGGCATATTCTTCAGATACTCCATACTCTTTGCAGCCATTTTACATTCCCCCTAAATTTACTCTTCCATATCTAAAATCTTGCGTACGTTAAGTGAAAGCAGCTTCTTCTAATGGTGATTATATCTGCCATTTTTAGCCTTTCAAGCCAAAAGACCTCTTTTATCCAAACAAGAAGAGTTATTTTCTCGTTATAGAAATTACGGTTTCTTGACGCGAAATGTCGCACAAATCGACAGATGCACACTTGACCGTTTTACCTTTGACCAGCATAATTTGAAAAAAAAAAGTGATATTAAGAAAGGGGATAAAATGATGAACAAGGTCGAAATGATAGGAAGCGGAATAAAGCTGTTGCGAAAGCAGAAAAACATGACTCTGGCAGACGTCGCCGAGGCCACCGGGTTTTCCATATCATACCTCAGCAAGATCGAACGCAATCAGGGCAGCATCACGATAGACGCGGTAGCAAAAATATGCTCTGCCTTCGACATGGACATCATCGAATTCCTCCGCATGGACTTCGGCAAAGACAAACTTCTCGTCCGCAGGGACGAGCGCAAAGTCATCCTGAATAAGGAAGGCATAATCAAGTATGAACTCGTTACAAACGGGCATTTGAAGAAATTAAAGGGACTCATAGTCACGCTATGGCCTGACAACAACAGCAAGAACTTCGCCAGGGTGGCTCAGCCGCATACGACTGACGAGCTGGCCTTCATATTAGAGGGCGAAATGATTCTCGTGACGGTAGACAAGTACGGCAAAACGACCCAGAATCTGCTCAGGCCCGGCGACTCCTATTACGTATACGCGGGAGAAAAACACGCTCTCAAATGCCACGGAGACAAACCCTGCCGGAGCTTGTGGAGCTACATCTCCCCGCCATGCTTCTCCGAGGACGATCCCACTCAGCATTAAGACGGGGCCGTTAAAACAGGAAAAACTATTTCCGTGCACAGCGCCTGAAGTTTATTGACGTTAGTTTTACTTATGGCTCGGATATAAACATCACCCGGCGGGCGCGCGGCTTTCAGCCATTCTTTCAACCTTGTTCGATGACTTTCCTCGCCTCCGCGGGGCCGATTTCGTATAGGTCGCCGCCGTGGCAGTCGGCGAGGACTATGAGCGGCATCTCCTTCACCTCCAGGCGCAGCACGGCTTCGGGACCGAGATCTTCGTATGCGACGCGCTCCGCGCTTTTGACGCAGGCGGCGAGCAGCACCGCGGTGCCGCCTGTTGCGCCGAAGTATACCGCGTTATGCTCCCTTATCGCGGCAAGCACCTCCGGCGCGCGTTTGCCCTTGCCTATCATCCCGCGCAGCCCCTTGGAGAGGAGAAGCGGCGTGTAGGGATCCATGCGCCCGCTCGTCGTCGGCCCTATCGGGCCTATCACGGCGCCGGGCGGCGTCGGGGCGGGCCCCGCGTAATAGATTATTTCATTGTCTATCGAAAACGGCGGCTCTCCTACCGCGTTTATCGCGTCGGCTATCCTCTTGTGCGCCGCGTCGCGCCCGACGAGAATCTTTCCGGAGAGCCTCACTATATCGCCGGCGTGAAGCGCCTTCGCGCCTTCATCGTCGAGCGGCAGCGTTACGAATTTACTCTCACTCATTGCAGGGCCTCCCCTCGATGCGTCCGGAAGCGTGCCTCAGCGCGTGGCAGCAGAGATTGACGGCGACCGGCATTCCGGCGATATGAGTCGGGCGCGCTACGATGTGGGCGTCGAGCGCCGTCACGCTTCCGCCTATGCCGGCCGGGCCTATTCCGAGCCTGTTTGCCTCGTTCAGGATGCGCTCCTCCATCTCCGCGTAAAAGCCGACGGGATTGCGCTTGCCGCAGGGGACGAGCAGAGCTTCCTTCGCGGCGAGCGGAGCGGTCTCGAAATTGCCGCCTATCCCTACGCCTATCACGACCGGCGGGCAGGGGTTCGAGCCCGCGGCGCGCACCGTTTCGACAGCAGCGTTCACGACGCCCTCCACGCCGTCCGCCGGCTTCAGCATGAATATGCGGCTCATGTTCTCGCTGCCCATACCCTTGGGCGCGACCGTGATTTTCAGAGAATGTCCGGGCACTACGCGCCAGTGTATCACAGCCGGCGTGTTGTCTCCGCTGTTTTTGCGCGCGAAGAGCGGGTCAGAGACGACGGATTTGCGCAGATAGCCGTCCGCGTAGGCCCTGCGGACGCCTTCGTTCAACGCGTCGGAGGCGCCGCCTCCCTCTACGAACAGATCCTGCCCGAACTCCGCGAAGATGACCGCCATCCCGCAGTCCTGGCATATCGGCATATATTTTTCCGCGGCGAGCTCCGCGTTTTTGATTATTTCCTCGTAAACGGCGCGCGCCTGCAGCATTTTTTCCGCGGCGCGCGCGGCGGCAAGCGAAGACTTAACGTCCTCGGGCAGATACATGTTCGCGGCAAGGGCCAGCTCGCGCACCTTTTCGGCTATTTCCTCGGCTGTGATTTTATATATTTTCATTTCACGCCTCCAAAGCGGATGACTTCGTAGCGTAATAATAACAGAGAGCGCGCGAAATGTTAAAGGCGCGCCCAACACCTTTTCACCGGCGAACGCCGATACTCTTTCTTTTTTCACAAAAAGAGCGGCGAAAACAAAATTTCATCCTTCACTGCGCCACTCGTAAAGAATTGCCGCTGTAAATATACATTCTTGCTATGCAAATGAAAAATCTGTATAGAAATTTCCTCTTCGCACCTTGGCAACTCAGCCTCGGCGCAACCAGCCGAGCTTCATTCCGAGGGCGAAGTAAGCGCAGCAGGCAAGATTGAAGAGGGCGACAGAAAGGACGCATACCCTGTGCCCTTCCGGCGAGAAATGCCCGCCGGTTACGGGATAAAAATCAAGAACGACCCCGACGAGCCACTGAATAAGGAACGAAAAGAGGAATATGATGAAATTCAAAAGCGATAGAGCGCGCCCGACCTCGCCGCCAGAATACATCCGGCGCGTTATCGGGAAAGATATCATCGCCATCGCCGCGAAAAACATCACGATACACCAGAGTGGCGCGGCCGCGGCGCCGTTTACGGCGGCTATCACGGCGAGAAAAACGGCTACGAACGCGCCTGAAAGCAGATAAAACTGCTCCCAGGAGAGCCAACCCCTATCCTCAAACCACTCGGCAAGCACGCCATTCAGGAAGAAGCCCGCTGCCGCGCCGCCGAAAGCCGCCATCATGCAGGCTCCGGCCGACGCTTCGCCGAAGCCCGCCACGTCGTACATCCACGACCCGATCCACAAATAGAGATACGCGAAAAAGACGCCCTGCCCCGCCGTCGCCGGAGCCGCGACGCAGAGGAAACGCCTGTCTCTTAAAAAAGCGAACATCTGCGAAAGCAGACGCAGCAGAGGCACTTTCTCCGCCGAGCCGCCAGGCTCATCCTTCGGAGCCACGAACCATATCGCCGCCGCGTATGCGAGCGTCGCGGCGGCAAGCACAAAGAAAACAGCGCGCCAGCCGATCGCGCCGAAAGCCATCGCGACGGGGCGCGTCGCGAACATCCCGCCGAGCCCGCCCATAAGAGAGAGCGCGCTGTAAGCGACCGGCAGCTTTTCGGCCGGAAGCCAGGCGGCAAAAGCCTTGAAAGCCGCCATAAGGCTGCCGGCAAGGCCGACGCCGACGAGCGCGCGCGAAAGGACGAGCGCGCCAAAACCGCGGGCCGCGCCGAAAAGCGCGGCGCCGGCGACCGCAAATATCAAAAACGGAGCGAGCGTCAACCGCGCGCCGAAACGGTCAAGAAAAACCCCGATCGGAAACTGCGCGACGCCGAAGAAAATCAGATAAACGGAGCTCATAAAGCCGAGATCCGCGGGAGAGAGCGAAAACTCCGAAACTAGCAGCGGCGACATCACCGCGTTCGCACAGCCGAGAAAGACGGACAAAAAATATCCCAGCCCGAACGGCAGAAAGAGCCGCATGAAAACCGGCGAAAGAAAACTGTTCTTCCCCTCCAAAACCACCGCCCCCAACGTTTCGTTTGATAATTGAGGATTATATATCACATATCACAGGAAGGGAAATGCCGCGAAATTATCGAAAATAAATATGCAAGCCGACAAAATTACATGCAGAGCATACGCTAACCATAAATACGGTACTTGAGTAAACGCGCGCCTTGACATTTATCGTCCGCCATAGCAATATAAACGGCGGCAAACACGGTAAACAAAACCGCGCGCCGCCACTTTTACATTTTCTCCCTCGCGGCCTCGCGGCTTTGATACTAAACGTCCTTGTAATCCGTGCAAAGGAACAGGAACAACACGGCAGAGGCAAGCAGCACAATAAGGACAAAAAACGCCGATATGGACGAAAAATCCGATAAAAATGCCGCCGCGTCCCACTTCTGAATAAATGCACCTGAGAACCATTGACTCAGCAAAACGCTTAAAAAGAGGACGAGGTTACACGCCCCCGTTACGGTACCTACAACGCCCGCCCCCACTATCTTATAGAGGAAAACATTGCACAAAACGTTTATAATACCGAGCGTCATGCCGATGATAAAGGTGATACCGGCGAGAAGCTGCCACTGGCATGAACGGCTCACGCTAAGAATCAACAGTGCGAGGCTTGCGATCAGCAGCATGTAAAAGCCCCTTAAAAAGATGATCGATTTAGAAAAAAGATTGCCGGCGATTCCCACCGCAAGAGCTCCGGCAAGGACTCCGATGCCTCCCATAGACATACAAGCCCTTGCGAGATTCTCGGACAACAGGCATGTTTTTCTCAGCCATTCGACCCCCCAGAGCCCAATCAAGTTCATTTGTAGAACCATCACGATCAGCCATACGAAAACAATAACCGTAAGCTGCCGGCTTCCGAGCATGATGCCAAACCCGCGTAAAACGTCGTCTTTACCTGAAGCGGCGGTTTCGTCTTTTTCGAACGGGAGCCTGCGAAGCATTGAAAGCAGCAGTACAAACAACACGGACGAAACCGCGCCCAGTAGATAATGCACGTTCCTGTAGCCAAGCTTATCTATCGCGAAGCCAAGAGGGGCAACTGACACTACTCCGCCTAAATTCCCAAGCATTATCGTCAACCCCATAAACTTCGAAAACAGATGCCGGGGCAAAGCCTTTGCCTGGAAAACCATCAGACTGCAAAATGTCGGGCCGGCCCCCACTCCGAGTAAAAAGCGCGCGGTGCAGAGCATGAGAACATTATCGGCCGCGGCAAAGAGCGCAAGCCCGAAAGCGAAGATTATGATGCCGCAGCTTTCCATGAAAAGCGGCCCCTTGCTGTCGCACATCTTTCCGCAAAACGGCTGAGTTATCGTATAACCGTAAAAGTACATCCCGGAAACAAGTCCCACTATGGCAGGGGAGAGCCCCATAGCGGAAGAAAGGACCGGAAGAACCACCACACCGGACGTCCCTATCAGGCAACATAAAAAATATGCTGAAATCAACAGCGCATATGATATATATACGACCATACCACCCCGTTTTTCCATTGGCTCCTCCTCAACGATAGAGAAAATACCGCAGCCAAAGTGGAAACTGCGGCCCTTTCATTTTAGTTTAGTATTCTATTCTAATATTCTACGTTTCTGTGACTGGCATGTAAAGATACAAATTTTCCCACCCGGGGCGACGTTTCAAAGGATATCTCAGATGCCAGCACGGTGGGAAAGTATTTCATATCATGTTGTCAGCGCCGCGGCGGGGAGAATCACGCCTTTCAATTTTAATAACTCGGCGCCTTTTTGGCGTTAAGCACCGTGTCAATAGTTCTCTTGCATCCCGGCGACATATCGCTGAAAGCTTCGTATACAGGATGCAACGCTTTTTCAAACTCGCCAGACTCCTTAGCGTTCATCCTATAGACGATCATACCGTTTTCGCCTAGGTACTTGATTATCTCTTCATCTTCTTCGGCAACATATTTTCTCTGCTGTGCGATATCTCTTCCTTTGCAACCTTAAACCGTCAGGCGCCTGTCCTTCAGGACGGGGAACTCTTTTCGTATTCTCGCAACGCTGCCCGCCGGTATCTCGGCTCTGACGATCGTCTCTTCGTAGCCTGACGCGGCCAACACGTAGCCCCACGGGTCCACGATCTGGCTGTGGCCGGCGAGGCGGACGCCACGGTCGACGCCGACCGCGTTGCAGGAGATCAAATAGCAGGTATTCTCAAGCGCGCGCACCTGGTTCAGCGCGTTCCAGGCCTCGACCCTCGGGAAGGGCCAAGCGGACGTCACGAGGAAAAATTCGGCGCCCTTTTCGACAGCCATCTTTCTGAAAAGCTCCGGGAAGCGCAGGTCGTAGCAGGTCGCAAGCCCGAAGCGTCCGAATTCGGTGGACGCTACGGAAATCTCTTCGCCCGGTGTGAGTATCTCAGGCTCCTTACAGTTGTACGAGAAGAGATGCATTTTTCTGTATTCGAGGATGTCGCGCCCCTCGCGGTCGAAGAGGACGCTGGCGTTGTAATATTTGCCGTCTTTGTTTTCCACGAAGCTCCCCGAATAAACGTACGCGCCGAGCTCCTTCGCCTTTTTCGATATCGCCGAAGCGGTCTTGCCGTTTATCGGCTCGCTCGACGACTTATATTCGTCGTAGCCGAAGAAGCCGACGTTCCAAAGTTCAGGCAGAATGATCAGATCGTCTCCGGCACACCTGTCCATCAATGAGAGAACGTAGTCAATGGTCCCGTCTTTGCTGCGCGAGTTTTTGATTTCCAGCTGAATAGATGAAACTTTCAAAATACATCCACTCCTTGTCCATGAATTAATCTGGCGTGGCGCAGCGATGCAGCCGAGCTGCGCCACGCCATATGAGAATTATACCTAATCTGTGTTAATCAAGCGGCGAGACCATCGCGTCGTAATCACCCTTCTCAAGGAGAAGCGTGATGATCGTACCGGCAAAGAGAGCCCAGAACGCCGAACCGATGCCGAAGAATGTTACGCCGCTCGCCGCCGTGATGAATGAGGCAAAGCTGCCAAACTTAAATTTCCCGGAGCCGAAAGAATCTCCGAGAGCGCCGATTATCATGCCGATAAGCGTCAGGCTGACGACCATGTTGAGCGCTTCGGCCGGTATCATCGCGAGCAGCCCCATCGTGAATTTCGCAAAGATCCCAGTAAGCGCGAAAGCGACGCCGCACCAAACCGCCGCCACATAGCGCTTATCGACGTCCCCGCAGTCGTCGCTGCCGGCCCACGCAGTCATCGGACCGGCGATGTTGCAGTTATGCCCGCAGAAGAATGGCGCCACTATCCCGCCGATGCCGCTCACAACTGTCATTGCCGTGACTGGAGGTTTTTTGCCGATCGCAACCTGAACACCTATCGCCTGCATATTCTCGGCGCAGACGACCAAAAGGCCAAGCGGGATTCCTATAGAAAGGGCCGCCTTAAAGTTGAACGCCGGCATGACGAACATCGGTTTGGCGATTGAGAAATCAAGCGGTACCGCTGTAAGTTTACCCATTGCTATAGAAGCTATGAAAACTGCTATCAGTGTGCCCATGACAGCGGGAATCTTTTTGAGGAATTTTTTACAGACCACAAATCCGATTACGCCGCATGCGCATATTACAGGAGCGGTCTTAAATGACGTCACGCATTTTGAACCCCACCCGAACAGAGTGCCCGCAACCATCGCCATCATTACGGCGCCCGGTATCTTCCTAACCAGCAGTCTGACTGTGCCAGTAAGCCCCAAAATCAGGTCAAAGAGGCCGGCGACCAGAAATCCTCCTACAATTTCAGGTAGAGTGAAATTGCCGAGTACCTGCGCAAGGGCCATAGCGCCAGGGATAGACCATGCGCCGACTATGGGAAGTTTGTAATAAAGCGCCATTATGCAGCTTATGATGCCTCCGCCGACATAGACTGTGACAAGCCAGCTTTCGACGACCTCAGGCGGCAGGTTCGCAACGGAACAGGCCTTCTGTATAAGCGGAATAGCTATAATTCCAAATACCAGTCCGTCAATTATTCCGTTGCTTACGTTTGCAAAGTTCTGGTCGCCCCAAAAAGAACGCAACCCTTCAGCGAACCCAGGGCCTTTTTCAAATATCGCCATATTTGCAGCTCCCCTTTATCTTCAGTTTTTGAAATGCGTTGCACAGCATGTTTTAAGGCACTACTCCAACAGCACGCAGGGCAAAAAGCCGGCTTTTCTACGCCTGCGTACTGAAAGATTCGATAGTGACGATTCAAATCCGCATTGTATTACTTGTTACATTGCAGCAGCAATTTTCAACAGAGAGGATCTTACCTCTTCGTAGACCATATCTTTTCTGTATTCCTTGCTTCCTCTGACGTCAGTTATCGGTCTTGCCTGCTCTTCTGAAATACGCGCCAAGCGTTCGACCGCATCGCCGTCAAGCTTCAAGCCGATAAATTGTTCAAGAGCTTCGATAAAGATAGGTACAGGTCCTACAGCGCCCAGAGCGATCTTAATATCGCCGATCACGCCCTTTTCAAAGCTGATCTTTACCGCTGTGCCGACCGTCGCTAGATCCATCCCCGCACGGCGGCTGTGCTTGACAAACGAGGCATATGTCGCGGGCGCTGGCAGAGGAAGAATAAATCCTTTGAGCAGTTCGCCCTGCTGCAGGATAGTCTTGCCCGGACCTAAAAAGAATTTTTTCAATGGACGGCGTCTTTCAGCATTTTTCGAAACGATGACGGCTTCGGCATCGTAAACGATCAACGGCAAGACGGTATCTGCCGACGGCGCTGCATTGCAGCTGTTTCCGCCTATCGTCGCCATGTTCCTCACCTGTACTGAGCCCACCATTCCGGCAGCTTCCGCAAGTATAGGATACTTCTCGCGAATAACGTCGCTGTACTGCACCATATCCATAGTCACAGCCGTACCTATAAAGAGCCATCCTTCAAACGCTGAGATCTCTTTGAAGCCTTCTATATTGCGTATATCAAGCAGCTCCATATCAGGGTGACCGATCTTTTTCCATTTGGCGATAAGGTCAGTTCCCCCAGCCAATACGCGTGCGCATTTATGTTCATAGAGATAATTGAGCGCATCCACCTGCTTATCGGGAGCAATGTAAGATATATTAAACATGATCCGGGCCTCCCCCCTATTCCACCGTCTTTGACGCTTTTTCTTTTTCACGTAACGCGCTAAAAACTTTTTCTGAGGTTATTGGAAGGTTGTGAAATCTTATTCCTATGGCATTGTATATGGCGTTGAGTATCGCAGGCGCAGCAGGATTTGTTGCACACTCGCCTATCGATTTAGCTCCAAATCCCGTCGTCCACTCAAAGCTGTCGGCAAAGTCAACATCTATATTAGGTATATCGGCAGCAGTAGGGATTTGATAATCGAGGAAGCAAGCATTTGCCGCCTTTCCATCAGGATTGTATTTCAAATGCTCCATTACGGCCCATCCGTACCCCTGAGCTATACCTCCCTGAAGTTGCCCTTCTAAGGCCAAGCGATTTATAGGCTGACCGACATCGTGAACCGCCCAGATATTCGAGACCTTTATTTCCCCTGTATTAGTATTGACTTCCACCTCGGCAACGTCACAGCCAAAGGCATATCCGCCGGAAATATTGTTGTATTTTGTCGCGTCGGGGTATTCGACCCCGGCGGGTGTGAAATGTCCGATTCCGAGTATGTGCTGTCCGGGGAAGTCACACACGTGTTTCCATGCAAGCTCTGCATATGTCGCTCTTTTTGATTTGTCATTTTTCGATACTACGGAACCATTTTCTAACTCAAGCTCTTCCTTGGGAAGTGACAGCAGATCCGAAGCGAGGTTAAGCAGCTTGCCCTTCATATCCTCTATGGCCACATGCAAAGCGCCAGTCGCCATATATGTTCCTCTGCTGGCAAAGCAGCCCAGGCCAAAGGGAACTACGTTCGTATCAGGATCTGGAACGCATATGCGATCAAAGTCGAGCTTTAAGCCATCGGCGACGCAAATGCTAAGCGTAGTCCTTATTCCCTGTCCCATATCAGGTTCGTTGCTGTAGACATACACACGGCCCTGCTCATTCATTCTTAGGATTATGCCAGCGCCTTCGAAAGGCTTGATGAACGACCTATTACCGGAAACATGGACGGCCCCGGCAAGTCCGATGCCTCTTTTTATAGAATCATTCTTCTCGTTCTCTTCGGCAAGCTCCTTGCGTTTGTTGTCGTAATCAGACTTTTTAACTGCTTTTTCAATGCACTGTCTGATTTCGCAGCTGTTGGTCTTCCAACCATGCGGGTTTTTATAGCCCGGAACAGCAAGATTGCGATAGCGTAATTCCTGCGCACTGATTCCGAGCATCTCAGCAACTTCATCAATGTGGGATTCGTGCGCAAGGTGCATCTGAGTATTTCCAAAACCTCTGAAGCAGCCCGTGGGGACCTTATTTGTATAAACCAAATCGCACACAGAGCGCAGCACCGGAACTTGATACATGATGTCTATACGATACATTGCCGTCAGCGCGATAGGAGCCCCGTAAGACGCGTATGCGCCGTTGTCCGCAAGTATGTATGTATATTTGCCAAGATATTTACCATTTTTATCCCAGGCAGTTTTGATTCTGAAATACATCGGGACCCTCGGCAAGCCGCACTGAAAATCTTCTGACCTGTCTAAGACAAACCTTACCGGCTGCCCGGCGTACTTGGCGATAAGCGCCCCCAGCGGGTGAACCTGCTGAGAAAGTTTAGCTCCGAACCCTCCTCCGAAATACTGCTGCACTATCCTTATTTTTTCAACCGGCATATCAAGAGCAACGGCATAGTCATTTCTTGACCACGTCGGCGTCTGTATTCCGGCATAAATTGTCAGATTGCCCTTGCTGTCCCATGTCGACACACCACCCATAGGCTCTATATATGCCTGATACTCGAGCTGTGTCTCATATTCGCCTTCATGTACGAGATATGCGTTTTTAAAAACAGATTCTATATCGCCGCGTGGAATATCGAAATGATGATTGACATTGCGCGGGAAAGCTTCATGTATGACCGGAGCGCCTTCTTTCATCGCGTCGTGCATCGTGAGTATGGCCGGCAAAGGCTCATATTCCACTTTGATCTTTGAAAGGGCTTCCTCACACGCTTCCTCATCAATGCCGGCCACAGCCGCGACCTCGTCTCCAACAAAATTTACTTTGTCGACGGCGAGCAGATATTCGTCTTTCGTTACAGGTCCCCATTTATTTTGCCGTATGTTTTTGCCGGTAATCACACATTTTATTCCAGGCACTTTTTCAGCCGCTGAGGTATCTATCGAAAGAATACGCGCATGAGGATACGGGCTACGTAGAGCTTTTCCATGAAGCATCCCAGGAAGAGAAAAATCCGTTATATAAGTTGTGCGGCCAGTGACTTTGTCAAAAGCATCGACGTAAGGTTGTTTTGTACCTACTACCGTAAAATTGCCTTTTTCAAAATGAACATCCGACATCATGCAGCCCCCCTGATTCTTTTTGAGGCGAGCTTTACCGCTTCGAATATCTTCTGATAACCAGTGCAGCGGCAAAGATTCCCCGTCAGGCCGTAGCGAATCTGCTCATCAGTCGGGTCAGGGTGTCTCTGCAGCAAAGCGACAGTTGACATTACCATGCCCGGCGTACAATAGCCGCACTGAATGGCGCCCACATCCACGAATGCCTGCTGTACAGGGTGCAGCGTTTTACCGTCTGACAATCCTTCAATAGTTATGATTTCGGAACCTTCCGCCTGTACGGCGAGGACCAAGCACGAAGTAACGGTCTTGCCATTCATAAACACGGTACAAGCTCCGCATTCGCCTTCACCGCATCCGATTTTTGTCCCCAAAAGCCCGAGTTTATCACGCAGGACTTGAGCAAGAGTCCAATTTGTGCGTATTTCGATTTTCTGGGGTTTGCCGTTCACAGTAAAATTGAGTTCTCGCGCTTCCATTATATCTACAAACCTCCTGCCAATCGGAGTATATTCAACTTCCTCTTAAAACGCCTTCCAGCACACCGCCTGCAACGGCGAGAGCTTTGTCCGTGATAGAAAAACAGTGCTCGCGTATATCGCGCGGGTCCACATCCCCTATCTTCATGCCCTTAGTAACATAGACAGAAGGATGTATCAACCCTCTGAGCATCCCGCGGATATGAGCGCGGACTTCGACGCCGTCGACTGTACCGATCAGCGCTCCGGGCTCAACGTGATCGCCGATCTCTCTGCAAGGGGCCAGGTATCCGTCAGCCGGAGCCCTTAACAAGCGTTCAGTAGTATAGCCGCCTTCAGTTCCCGGGATTCCTGTGTTTGGGATCGCCGCTCCTTCGGAAATCACCCTGCCTAGGGTATGCCCTCTTTTGGTTTCGACAACATAATGAACGTCAACGTTTGCTGTGAATCCCGGACCTACGCCTATGACCAGCGGCGCCATATCAATTGTTGTTCCCGTGTTTTTTTTCGCCATTATCGCGTCCACCACCACATGTGGATGCAGTTTAGCGATAGATTTTCCTTCCGGATCGACAATAACCGAGACGCCGCTGCTTAAAAAAACATCTTCCGGAGAAGAAACAAGCGCCGCCGGCATTCCGTCGACTGTACATTTTCCACTGAAGACGGCAGAGGCCACCGATACGGTACGCCTAACCACAAGAGGCTTGCTGATCTCAAGCGCAAGCACCTTGAAGCCGCACTTCCACAGCCTGTAGATTATTCCCGTCGCGATGTCGCCGCCGCCGCGAACTATGGACAGTCTGCCGTTAATCAACATAATCTATCTTCTAATTAAAATCTCCCATATAAATGGGCACGTCACATTCCATCTTTATCGCGTCCTTTGGGCAGAGCGCGGCGCAGAGGCCGCAGCCGTCGCACTTTTTCGGATCGATGAAGGACTTTTTCTTTCCGCCGTCCTCTATGAGCGTTATCGCGTCGTAGAAACACCAGCTCGGGCACATTCCGCAGCCGACGCACTTCTCCCTGTCGACTTTGCTTATCGCCTTGTGCTCGCGGTCTACCTTGTCCCATGTGACGATCTGCGGCAGCGTTACCCCGCGGAGTTTGTTGATGTCGTCTATGTTGTGATCGACAAGATACTTTTCGACTCCGCCGAGGAAGTTTTTGACTTCGGCGAACTGTTTTTTGCCGTACATAATGGCGGTGCAGGTCTGGACCGTCGTCGCGCCGCACATGATGCACTTGATGACGTCTTCCCAGCCGAATATGCCATTCGTCGCCGAGATAGGCATACCGTGGGCAGAGGCGATCTTCGCTATCCACTTCAGCGTGATCGGGCGCATCCAGGGGCCGCCGACTCCGGCGTAGCCTCCGTGCAGTATAGGGCGTCCCGTCTCGATATCGACGTCGAGGGCCGAGAAGCGGTTTACCACGGTGAAGCCCGAAGCTCCGGCCTCCTTGCAGCGTCCGGCAACGTCGACGATATTGACCGCTTCACTCGTCAGCTTGACGAATACGGGGATTTTTACCGCATTGCACACGATATTCGTGACTTCCGCCGCCGCGTCGGGGGAGTTGCCGAGTTCCTGCCCGCTCTTGTAGCCGAGGTCCTTCGGGTGCGGGCAGCCGAAGTTGAGCTCGAGCATCGGAAGCCCGATCCCCTCCATGCGCTTCGCTAAGTCGGCCCAGCTTTCCCTGGAATTGCCGGAGATGCTGCCTACGAGAGTGCAGTTTCTTTCGTCGCACTCCTTCTTCGCGATTCTCATCTCGCGCATCCATCCTTCCGTGTCATAGGTCGCGAGGAATTCGCAGGAATAGTTCGAATAGCTGTACGGCCAGCCTTTTTTGTTGAGGACCGTGAAACGGGGCGAGACATACTGCTGCGCGAGCGGCTCCGGGCTGTACGTCTTTGCGATGACCCCGCCGGCCCCCGACTCGGCGCATCTGCGCATGTATTCGGCGTTTTTGCTGGGAGAGGCGGAAGCTATGAGCATCGGGTTTTTGAATTTGACGCCGCAGTATTCCACGGCAAGATTCGGTTTCATATGTTCATCCTCCAAAAATAAAGAAAAATCCTTAAATAGAGGCGCTTACTCGTCATATAAACGCCTCGGGACGATAAAACCCGCGAAGGTTTTATCTGGGTGCGCCGAGCTTGTTTTTGAGCAGCGAGCAGTCCTTGCTGATAGGCTTGTTGGGATCCTGATAGCGGAACTCCATCGTCATGCAGCCGAGAGGAATGCTGTAGGGGCCGTGCTCCATGCCGGGAAGGCGCGAGCCGTAATAACCTTTGGCCATCGTGAGATTCTTTTTCGTGTCGGTAAGGTATCCGTCGACGACGTAGATCTCCTCGCAGAAGTCGTGCGTCAGCACTTCGGGCATCTCCGTACGTGGAGGGAACTTAAGGAGCCTTGTGTAGTTTCCGGTCTCCGGGTCGTAGGAGAGGATTTTCTCCATCGTTCCGTTGTAGCCGCCTTCGACAAGGCGCCACTCGCCGTTGAGATCGACGTCGCGAATTTCGTATTCCTGTTTTGCCATGATAGAAGCTCCTCCTAGAATAAAGTAGTCGCAGTTGTTGACAGTTTATTGAACGAAGACAATCTGCGATAATGTCAGCATGTAGTGTGAGTGTCGCCGTTTGTTTCCTTGGGGCCGTTCCTCGTTAAGGAGAGTG
>Ga0208297_1000610_pt1 | contig 61506 bp, 46 predicted proteins | sample LMS_cellobiose_e_FD_187367 | JGI IMG/M metagenome (GOLD analysis project Ga0208297, IMG submission 187367) | Rumen-fistulated moose microbial communities from Alaska, USA - LMS_cellobiose_enrichment (SPAdes) (version 2) | ecosystem: Host-associated > Mammals > Digestive system > Stomach > Rumen...
TTTAAGGGATAGTGACATGCCAACCTTTTGCGACAACATTAAAGCAAATTTCTGCGGCATAACGGTCTTCGACGCGCTGGTGTGCAACGTCGACCGGCACTTCGGCAACTTCGGTCTCCTGGTCGATAACCGCACCAATAAGCCGTGCGCGTTTGCACCGATCTTCGACAGTGGCATGGCACCCTTTCCATTTGCGATGGAGGACGATTGCTGCGACCTCAATGCTTACGCCAAGCCCCGAACACCGGTTTTCAGAGCGTTTTTCGACGAGTTCGCTGCGACATTCACGACCGACCGCCAGCGCAAACAGCTGCGGAAACTGATCGACTTCCGCTTCACCCGCGACCGCAACTACAACCTCCCGGCGTGGCGGCTAAAAAGCTGGAAACATTCTTACAGAAACGAATTAGTGAATTGATGGCGAAATAAAAACTTGTCACAGGGAATAAAAATGGGCACAGCATTGAAACCACAGGCAGAAATCGAGCAAATTCTGCACGATAATCTTACCGATGATCAATATCGTGCAGTAGTCGACAAATCCCGCCATATTTTGTGCCTTGCATGTGCCGGGTCGGGAAAATCGCGGACACTGGCTTATAAAATCGCTTATTTGATATCTTGTGGGGAAGCTCCGGAAAGCATTGTCGCGTTTACCTTCACCGAAAAAGCCGCCGAATCCATCAAGCGGCGCGTCGCGGAAGCTCTGCAAAAACTTGGATTGCCGGAGAATTATATCGGCGCCATGTACATCGGCACATTGGATGCCTTTTGCCAGAAGTTGTTGGGCGATATTGATGCCAAGTATCGGCAATACGATATCCTTGACGGGAATGGATTGATATTGTTCATAATGTCGCGTTTTTGGCAACTTGGGCTTGGGAAGGCACAGGGGAAATATTTCAAGGATAAGGTTATTCCGCTTGCAGATGCCTGGCAGACGATGAACAACGAGAACATCTCCCTATCTGACATAAGCAAATACGATCCGTCTATCGGTTCGCGATTGGAGGCTCTAGGCAATGCACTGAGTCATGACGGATATATGGATTTTTCATACGCAATCCTACTCGGTGTGAAAGAGCTTAAGAAGATAACGGATAAGAATAGTTCTTATATCGCCAAATTCAAATATCTGCTGGTGGACGAATACCAGGACATCAATCCGATACAGGAAGAATTTATCCGGACATTTGCCGCTCACCTTGATATGCTGCTGGTGGTCGGCGACGATGATCAGTCCATTTACAGCTGGCGCGGAGCGAATGTTCAGAATATTCTCACGTTCCGTGACAGATATGATGCCGTTTCGGTGCATCGGTTGCTCGTCAATTTCAGAAGCACGAAGGCGATTGTCGATGGAGCGAATGAATTTGTCCAACGTTTACTGAATACGCAAAGACTGGATAAGGATATCAAGTCCAATTCCGACGGAAACATTCAGGACTTGAGAAAACTTTGGTTTGACAAGCGTGAAGATGAGGCAGAGTGGGTTGCCTCCCGCATAGAAGAACTTGTCGGGACCAAATATGTTGAAAAGGTAAATCCGGACGGTTCCGAGGTCTGCCGAGGGCTGACGTACAGTGACTTTGCCATTTTGCTCCGCAGCATACACAACAGCAACGGAGACAACCGGGACAAGGATTTTGCAGACGCGCTGACCATGCACAACATTCCGTACAAGACAACCGGTGAGGGCGGAATATTTGATCGCCCGTATGCCGCTTGCGTTCGGGATTCAATGGAATTGCTTCGCTATCCCGGAATTACAAGAGAAAGCGCCACCGAGTTCTTTGATGCCAATGTCGTACCGATTTTCCCGGATGCCAGCAAGGAAGATTTTCTTCGTGTTCTGCATAAGTGGCATCAGAATATTCACGCATCATCGGATGTCGCCCGCCGAAAAGTGTACCCACAGGAATTTCTGCACGACCTGATAGACGCTTTTAACGTCAGAAATTTTACGGACGAGACGGCACTGCGAGACCTCGGTCTGTACAGCAAAATCATTTTGGATGTTGAGAAGACATACACAAGTATCGACAGCAATTATCGATATGCCGAAATGCTGAATTTCATAGGCAACATCGCGGAGAACAACTACGAACTTGAGCAGGTGGATTTTCTGGCTCAGGACAATGCGGTGAGCATTTCAACAATACACAAGGTCAAAGGGCTGGAATATCCGGTTGTCTTTGTCGTCGATCTGATCCGCGGACGTTTCCCGCACAAAAATTCAGCATATAGCGGGGCATTGCCTACAGAGGTAATGCGGAATGCCGTTAATCGCGGGGCTTATGGAACTCGGCTTGATGATGAAGCAAGACTTTTTTACACGGCAATAACCCGCGCGGAAAGATGCCTTTATCTGTCCGGAAGTACCGAACACCCGGGATTGAAAAGAGCGGCCAAGCGTTCGGAATTCATCGCAGACTTCAGCCCCGGCATTCGTGAGGATATGGGAAACGAGTCCTTGGCGGAAAAAATTCCGCAGAAGGGGCGCTTTGCGGAAAGCGACTATCCGACCGATTATTCAACGGTCAAATTGTATCTTTCCTGTCCTTATGCCTATAAACTCTCAACCATCTACGGTTACCACGCGGCCGTTCCGGAACTCTTCGGCTTCGGTAAAACGAGCCATACCATTTTGGAGCGACTTCACCAATGTTTCAAGGATCGACCTCCGACCGCAGAGGAGGTCGAGAAGATCGTGGACGGGACTTTCATGTTGAAACATGTCTTCCCGAGCAAAGATCCGGTCAACCACCCCGGTTCATATGAGCGCGCCAAAGCATTGGTGAGACGGATACTCACCGACTATGCCGCTATGTACAAAGATGATTTCAGCCGTCTGCGGCAGGACGAGGCCCGTTTTGAAATTCCGGCTCAGGGTGCGCTGATCACCGGCTCCATCGATCTTCTGCTGAAAGAAGAGCCGGATCGAGGTATCGTCGAAGCGGATGTGATTGATTTCAAATCCATGGAAACCCCCGAAGACGTGGCGGCGTTTGACTGGCGGGATATGTCGATCCAGGTTCAGCTGTATTCAAAAGCGGCAAGGGAGATCATCGGCGAAAATGTGGAGACCGGCTTTATCCATACGCTGAAGGACAACAAACGGACACGGATTCCGGTTGACGGAGAATCCGTTGCCAATGCGATAAAAACCATTGAGTGGGCTGTTCAAGGCATTTTGAGCAACGATTTCCCGATGAGGGCATGCAGAAAGAAGTGCGAAAGCTGTGATTTCCGCGCCATGTGCGCGCAGAAGTCACAACCGTTCAAGACTGAGAAAGTCCCTCCGGCGATCAACACCCCGGCCGGAGCGAAAACAATCGCCGCATTTGATAACGATAAAGATTCGGGAGACCGAAAATGAGATTCAAATTCGAAGCAGTGGATATTTTCTCCGGCTGCGGAGGGCTTTCCTGCGGGCTGACCAAAGCCGGATTCAAGGTGAAGGCGGCCGTTGAAATTGTGGAAAGCGTTGCGGAAACATATCGGGCATATCCGCCGCTTGCCGATGTCAGTGTACTGAGCGGAAACGACAAAGGCGACATCTGCAAATTGAGCGGAGCAGAAATCCTTTCGACTGCCGGTATCGATAAAAACGACATATACTTGTTTGCCGGATGTCCGCCATGTCAGAACTTCTCCAGAAAGAACCCGAACAACAAGAAAAAAACTGTGGACACAAGGAAAAAACTCCTCTTTGAGTTCCTTCGGGTCATTGAGGAAATCACTCCGCCTTTTATCCTGATGGAGAATGTTCCGGGGATAAGAACCCGGTATAATCTGCCGATTCTCAATGAGTTCCTTGAACGACTTCGGAAAAAATATTATGTTGTAAGCGACGTCTTGAATGCCGCCAACTACGGCGTTCCGCAGTTGCGCCGTCGGTTTGTTCTCCATGCCGTCCGCAACGATGTCAAAAAGACGCTGGATGACCTCGGATACGAGTTCACCCTGCCCAAAGCGACCCACAGCCGCAACGGGACCAATGGGCTTTCGCCTTGGAAAACAGTCAAAGAGGCCATCGGGGATCTGCCTGCAATCAAAGCGGGAGAGACCTACACCGATGACGAAAAAATACACAACCACAAATGCGCCGGACTTGGGGAAGAAAATTTGAAGCGCATACGTTTTATACGGGAACACGGCGGTTCCAGAAGCGGTCTGCCGGATGACCTCGTGTTGCCATGTCACAAACGGCTGAAAGAGGATGGTATCTTAAACGGACACGGTGATGTTTACGGGATCATGGATGCCGATCAGCCATCGCCGACAATGACCGGCGGATGCCTCTTCTACACAAAAGGTCGTTATGGGCATTATGCTCAGGATCGGGCGATATCGATACGCGAAGCGGCAAGACTGCAAACCTTCCCGGACGATTATATCTTCAGCGATTCTCTGACATCTTCCGCGCTGCAGATAGGGAATGCCGTTCCCATTGATCTCGTCAGGGCAAGCGGGAATGTGCTACACAGAGCGATGTATTTGGTCAAGGAAAGCAGAAGTCACAGCAGAAACGGAGCAAAACATGCATAACTTCTTCGATACCCTGATTCAGGTGTTGAGTGCCAACAAACGATTCTTCTCAGAAGACGGCGTTTTCCTGCGCAACAAAGTTTATGAATGTGCGATGCGCATGGATGCCGGATTGCTCGGACTGCTGCTCGGCAATGATGAAACGAAAAAACGTTTCTTCACCGAAGTCTCAGGAACATTGGTTTTCGATAAGATCGGCTTCGGCTGGGTCATCAACAATCGTCAGTTCCTGCCTGACAGTTACACACGCTTCAAAAATCGCATCGGTTTGGTCGATGGTCGCGGCGATCTGATTTCCTCTTCGGAAGATGTCGTATTGGCATTCCCCTACAAGGACTGTGTCCTTGAGGGCGGTCAAACCAAAGAAGACCAAAAACGAAACGAGATTTTTTACAACGAAACCCTTGCGCCGGATGAGGTTGATCGCCTCCTTTATCCGAAAGTGTTGGTCGATGCAAAAAAGTATACCGTATCCGGCATTTCCGCTGTTACTGAGTTTTCCGACGCAGATAACCTCATTATAAAGGGAAATAATCTGCTGGCACTTTCGTCTTTGCTTAAGCAATACGAAGGACGGGTAAAATGTATTTATATTGATCCACCATACTACTTCCAAGTAAAAAAAGACGAGGATACGTTCTCCTACAACTCCAATTTCAAACTTTCGACATGGCTTGTCTTCATGAAGAACAGGCTCGATATCGCGTGGCGGCTTTTGAGTGACGATGGGGCAATATTTGTCCAAATCAGCGACGACGGGGTGGCAGAGCTTCATAGATTGCTTAAAGATATTTTTTGCAAAAATGGCGACAACAATTTTATAAATAAGATAACTGTAAGAACGAAATCACCGTCCGGATTTGCGAGTGTTAATCCTGGTGTTTTTGAAACGGCTGAATACATTCTTGCCTTTGCTAAGAACAAGAAAAGGTGGAGATACAACCCGCAGTTTGTTAAGTCCGATTTTGACGCCAATTACAAGTGGTTTGTTACCAACAAAATGGCTCCACATACAGAATGGGAGATTGTTGATCTCTTTGAACTTGTGGCAAAGGAGCAAGGCTATCCTTCTAAAAGGAAGGCGGTTGAATCGTTAGGGGCGTCTGTTTTTGAGGACGTTGTCGGTTCGTTTGCCATCAAAAATGCGGATAGCGTTTTTCAATCTACAGCAATCGGTGACAATGCTGGCCAGGATGTCATTGCCGTTCGTGACAAGTCAAAGGGACAAAAAGGTATAATTTTTTCCGTTCCTCGTGCTGACCATTATGATGTTTTCGTTTTGAATGGAAGGGAAATGGCGTTCTACTCAAAAAAGATTCGCGAAATTGATGGAGAAATAGTTCCCAGCATCCAACTTTCAAACATTTGGATGGATACGCCATATGAGGGCATAGCAAAGGAAGGCGATGTTACACTGAAGGGCGGAAAGAAACCGGAAAAACTGATTCGCCGAATCATAGAGATGGCGACTAATCCCGGAGATCTCTTCATGGACTTCCATCTTGGAAGCGGAACGTCCGCTGCAGTTGCTCACAAGCTTGGTCGCCGTTATTTCGGAATTGAGCAGCTTGATTCACAAATGGAATCCATCCTTCACCGACTGACGGGGGTCATCGCTGGAGAAAATTCCGGAATCTCCAAAGCAGTCAATTGGAGCGGGGGCGGCTCTTTTGTCTACTGCGAGCTGGCCAAATGCAATCAGCATTTTGTCGACGAGGTCATGGCGGCGAAAACTGACGACGAACTGCAAAAATTACTTGAAAGAGTGCTGAATACCGGCTTCATCAGCGTGAAAGTGCACCCCGCCGACATTCAGGAAGCCGCGGCGGATTTTGACGCGCTCCCGACGGATGACAAAAAACGGTTCATCATGGAACTGCTGGATAAAAATATGCTGTATGTCAATCTCTGCGACTTGGATGACGCGGATTACGGGATCAACGATTCCGACAAAGCGTTCAACCGGAGCTTCTACCGGTTGGAGGAGAAACGGTAACATGGGTTTTCTCTTCCAAAAAATCGACGCGATACAGGAAATCGCTCCCGACGCATATCGGGGAATGCCGGATTATATCCGGGACAACCTCAATCCGGAATTTGAGCTGCGCCCTTATCAGATATCCGCCTTCCGAAATTTCATCACGCACTTCGAGGGGAGTAATTGCCCGAAGCCGACGCAGGTTCTTTTCCACATGGCAACGGGAAGCGGGAAAACGCTCATCATGGCGGGGCTGATCCTCTATCTGTATCAGCACGGTTACCGGAATTTCCTCTTTTTCGTAAACCTGGATAACATCGTCAAGAAGACGAAGGACAACTTTCTCAACCACGCTTCCGCGAAATACCTCTTCGCCGACGAAATCATGTTGGATGGGGAACGGATCAAAATCAATGAAGTAAGTAACTTTCAGAACGCCAATCCGGACGCGATCAATATCTGCTTCACCACGACGCAGGGACTGCATTCCGACATGTGGTTTCAAAAGGAGAACGCTCCGACCTTCGATGACTTCAGCGAATCGAAGACCATTCTGATCGCCGATGAGGCCCACCATCTGAACGCCACCACGAAAAAGGGCAAACTGGACAAGGCGGAAGAAGAGAACAAATTCACATGGGAACAGACGGTCACCCGCATTTTCGAGGCGAATCGGGACAATGTTTTACTGGAGTTTACCGCCACCTGCGACTTGAAGAACACCTATATTCTCGCGGCATACGAAAGCAAAATCGTCTTTAATTATCCCTTGAAGCAATTCCGTGAAGACAGATACTCGAAGCAGGTCCGCGCGATCCGCGCCGATGTTCCATATGCCGTCCGCGCTTTGCAGGCCTTGATGCTGAGTCAATACCGCCTGAAGGTCTTTCAGAATCACCGTCTGTTCATCAAGCCGGTTGTGCTTTTCAAGGCGAAGACGATTGCCGAGAGCAAAAGTTTTGAACAGTTTTTTCATGAACTCATCCGGGGATTGACGGGCGAAGCGTTGCAGAAGATCATCTCCGCATCGCAGTTGAAGGAAGTACAGCGAATGGCTGATTATTTTTCCTCGCGCGGGATATCCTACGATGATCTTGCGCAGGAATTGCGCGACGAGTTCAGCCCGGAACATTGTATTTCCGTAAACGACGACAGAGAAGCCGAAGAACGTCAGATTTTGCTCAATTCATTGGAAAGCAAGGACAATCCGTACCGGGCGATATTTGAAGTCAAGAAACTGGACGAGGGATGGGACGTCCTCAACCTTTTCGATATCGTCCGCCTGTATGAGACGCGGGATGCGGTGAACGGAAAACCGGGAGCAAGCACCATCGCCGAAGCGCAGCTGATCGGACGTGGCGCGAGATATTGCCCCTTCAAAATCACCGACGAAGATGAAAAATACAAGCGCAAATATGATGACGATGTTGAAAATCCATTACGGATATGCGAGGAGCTGTATTATCACTGCCAATACGACAGCCGCTATATTGACGAGTTGAACAAAGCCCTGATAGCGACCGGTATTCAGCCGGAAAAACAGGTGGAAGTCCATTATCAGATCAAAGACGAATTTCGGCACACGGATTTTTATACAACCGGTCTTGTTTTCGCGAACCGTCGGGAAGTTAAAAGCCGCCGGGATGTGAAGGAGTTGATGCCGTCGATCCGCTCCAAGGAGTATTTCGTCTCCATCAATACCGGCAAGATGACGATGGACACGATGATGGAGGATGCCCACAGCAACACGAAGGTAAAAACCTTCCAATACCGCACGACGGTCGGTGAGATCGCCGTGCGGAGCTACTCAATCGTTCATCGGGCACTGCGCTGCGTGGATGTTTTCAAATTCAATAGGCTGCATATGTATTTCCCGAATTTGAACTCCATTCGACAATTCATTCTGGCCGAGGCTTACCTGAAGAATGTGAGAATTTTGATAGAGAGCGGACAGGAAAATCCGTCTCCGGAGATTCTCTTTGCGGCGGTTTTGGATGTCATGACGAGAATCGGTAATGAAATCTCCGCAATACGTGAAACTTATATCGGAACGATGGAATTCGGCGACAAGCGGTTTTGCGAGGTCTTTAAGGACAAGACGCTGCACATTACCGATCCGCACGGCGAGGGAGAAGGAATTTCGCAAAACGCCGCTGCGATACGTCCGGAATGGAGAGTCGACCTCGGGCAAGCCGACTGGTTCGTGTTCAACGACAACTTCGGCACGACGGAAGAAAAAGCCTTTGTCGCATATTTCGCATCTCACGTGGAAGATTTGAAGAAGGAATACGAACGGGTGTATCTTGTCCGCAACGAACGCCAGCTGGTCATTTACTCATTCGACGCCGGGGAGCGTTTTGAGCCGGACTATCTGATGATTCTCTGCCGGAAAAACGCCACCGGATTCGATCAGTATCAAATCTTCGTCGAGCCGAAGGGGAACCACCTGCTTGAACAGGATAAGTGGAAAGAAGATTTCCTGCTCCAAATAAAATCCCGTGGAGTGCCGGTGAAAAGTTTCGCCGATGACAATCAGTACCATGTCTGGGGACTTCCGTTCTTCAATCGGGACAATCGAATGGAAGAGTTTTCGGAGGGATTCCTTCGCCTGACGAAAAAATGACCCCGGCACAGCAGAAAACGATTTACGGGTTGCTTTTGCAGATATGACGTCGTAACAATGGATCATTTGACGAAGGAACAGCGCAGTCGGAACATGAGCCATGTCCGCGGTAAGGACACGAAGCCGGAGATGGTCGTGCGTTCATTCCTCCACCGGCAGGGGTTCCGTTTTCGGCTACACGCAAAGGATCTTCCAGGACACCCGGATATCGTTCTGCCGAAATACAAAACCGTCATTGAGGTACGCGGTTGCTTCTGGCATCGACATCCGGGATGCAAGAAGGCGACGATGCCAGCATCAAACAACACGTTTTGGCGTGATAAGCTTCAACAGAATGCTGCGCGGGATGCAAAAAATGATTCCGCCCTAACGGCATTGGGGTGGCGTGTTATCGTCGTCTGGGAATGTCAACTACATAACAGCGAAACTCTTTTACAACTGCCGGAATTGATTAAGTGCAATTCGATGTCGGCGAATCTGTAGGAGGAGATAGTTGTGTCAAGCGGTTCGGCATAAAGGGGGTAACCACATGAAAAATTCAGGTTTTACTGATTTTGTTTTCAAGGGGACATATTATTTCGCCAATATGATTTCAAACATATTGGATAGCCCGTATGACTATATGCGATCCCTTTCTGAATTTTGGCATTCCGGCGACGCTGAACTCAGCTTAAATTTCAAACCTTTCCCCAAGGAATCCGTTTTTCATTCCTTCATTTACTTTATTATAGAATCTTCTTTTTTTGAAAATCTTCCTGATTCAGAAAAACTTGAGGAATTCAAAAAAAATTATGCGGCGTACACTTCATCGTCTTCCGGATTTATGAAAGAACCGTTTTTGACCGATATCGAATATTATGCCCATCACTACAATTTTGATATCGGACATCCTTGGGAAAACTCGCCCCAAAGCATACCGGATTTAACAGAAGAAGAAGTTGATATATATTTTAGGGAACTTCCTTTGTATTGCGATAATTACGAAAAGTTACTCAAGACCATGTCAAATGAAGTATTCAATATTTTATTTAGCAATCGTCTCTTAATGGCAACTTTCAATAACTGGATATCCTTGCCGAGGCTGATGTATTAACGGCATTAAATATTGCGGAGTCTATTAAAACTAAAATTGTCACTATCGGAGAATTAAAACAGCGTGTCGAAAGCGGTCAATTGGAAAACAAGGTCCGCGATTTTATTTTTGAAAACCCGTGGTTGATTCATCCCAAGTGGGAATCTTTTCAAAAGGAACGTCGCCTTGAAAAACTTGTCCACGACATGGGAGTGCAACATCTGAATGAAGAGATTTTTAGTGGCAGAGTGGATTTGACTTTATCGGCTGGGAGTGACATGCTTTTGTTGGAATTTATGCGCCCCGGCTTATCCATTGATCAAACGCATTTGGATCGCATAAACTACTATGTCATGGGAATACGGAATGCGCTCGCTGCAGAAACAGGCAATGAGATAAAAACTATGACAAATGCTTACGTTATTGCTGATGCAAAATCTGACTCAGATCTAATGCGAGCAAGAGCAAACCAGCTCGCAAAAGAAAATATTTGGGTAATCACATGGGATACGCTTATCGCCAACGCGATAAAACAATGGCAAGAGCATTTGGACTTGCTAAAAAACAGACACTCTTCCGATGCAAGAATTCAGAACCTTTAAGTGACCATGAAACTTCTCTGCCTTTCAGACCTGCATTTACGTTCGGAAGTGGTGGTCGCGGCCATCGACCGGCAGCGCCTGTCTGTCGATGAGTTTCTCGGACATGTCGACAGACTTCAGCAAATCGACGGAGATATCGTCGAATGGTATGACGAGGAGAATGAGATGGCGTGGGAACTGAATCGTGTTGCCGCCGCAAAACCAATTGATAGTCACAAATTTGATGAGGATCTGCGCGTTTTTCTACGAAAACTGCTTGCACAATCCAATGCCGACCTTGATTTTATGCGAATTGAGTTTTATTGATATGGAGATAAATTATTCCCGGTGACCGGGAGAGGAGATGTTTTTGATGGCAGATGACAATTTCCTGCAGCGAACGGAGTTCCTGCTGTTTCAGACACAGGACGGTGATGAAGAGGCACGTGTCCAAGTGGCAGTCAAGGACGAGACCATTTGGCTTTCCCAAAGAGGCATGGCGGAATTGTTCGGTGTGGACAGAAGCGTCATTTCGCGCCATCTCAAAAACATATTCGAGGAGGGAGAACTTGTCGCCGAAGTGGTGTGTGCAGATTTTGCACAGACCACTCAGCACGGGGCTATTGGCGGGAAAACTCAAACCCGTGGCGTGGTGTTCTACAACCTTGATGCCATCATCTCGGTTGGATACCGGGTAAATTCTCGACGGGCGACGCAGTTCCGCATTTGGGCGACCGGTGTACTGAAAGAATATATGCGGAAAGGCTTTGTATTGGACGATGACCGGCTTAAACAGGGCCAGACGTTTTTCGGCAAAGACTATTTCCGCGAACTGCTGGAGCGTGTCCGCTCCATCCGAGCCAGCGAACGACGCATCTGGCAGCAGATAACTGACATTTTCGCCGAATGCTCCATCGATTACGACCGCGATGCTCCGGTCACACGGGATTTCTATGCCATGGTGCAGAACAAGTTCCACTACGCCATCACGGGACGTACGGCCGCTGAGCTCATTATGGAACGAGCTGACCACACAAAAGAGCATATGGGGTTGGAAACGTGGAAAAATGCTCCAGACGGACGAATTCTGAAAGGTGACGTGACGGTTGCCAAGAACTACCTCCCTGTCCGGGAAATCAGGCGATTGGAACGAGCAGTCTCCGGGTTCTTTGACTACATCGAGGATCTTGTGGAGCGAGAAAACACCTTCACGATGGAGCAGTTTGCCGCAAGCGTGGACGAGTTTCTTCATTTCCGTCGATACCAGATTCTTCCCGACAAGGGCAAGGTGACCAAAGCGGCAGCCGAGGCATTTGCGAGGGATGAATACGACATCTACAATAAAACTCAACCCATCGAATCGGATTTTGACCGGGTAGTCAAGCGACTGTCGGAAGAACACGATGGAAATAATACCGATGGTAAATCAAAATTGACTTAAGATGAAAAAATCGGAAGAGATTTTAACGACCGTGCGAGCGTTCATGGGGGCGGTGCGCGACGGGGATATGCGCGGAGTCGTGGCGAACCTGCAGGCCGCGATGGAGTATCAGGCAGAGGAACTGCGTATATATCGGCGGAAGTATGAGGAGGCGACTGGCAAAAAACGACCGGAGCTGTCCGATGATGAAAAGCGGCGTCTGGCGGGAAAGGCGCGCACGCTCAACAAACAGCTGCTGAACATGGTCGACGGCACGTGGTCTCCCCATACCGTCATGGGCTGGTATCAAACGCTGATCTCGGAAAAATACGACAGCACCGGTCCCGGACAGAAGCGGCGCGGGAGACCGCCGGTTTCTTCGGAGTTGGAGAAAGCCATCGTGGAAATCGCGCGGAGCAATACCAACTGGGGCTATAAGCGCATCCAGCATTACCTGAATTATCTCGGCTTCACCGTGTCGTTCATGACGGTGAAGCGGGTGATGAACCGGCATGGATTCTTCGCGCCGCCGGACGGACGGCAGAATTCCGATTTCAATCTCTTTTACGATGCGCACCGGAACATTCTCGCGGCATGCGACTTCTGCACCTACGAACTGATTACGCCGCACGGGCTGGACCGCCGCCATATTTTTTTCTTCGAGGATGTTTTCACGAGGGAGGCGTGGCTCGGCGGCATCACCCGCGAGCCGAACGGTAACTGGATGGCGCAGATCGCCAGAAATCAGGCGGACATGTGGGATGGCAAACTGAAAAAGTACGCATACCTGATCCACGACCGAGATCCGCTCTTCACGAGACGCTTTACGGATATCATCCGATCCGTTGGCTGCAAGACGAAGCTGACGCAGCCGCGCAGTCCGGAGCAGAACGGTTTCGTCGAATCCTTTATCAAGACCTTCAAGACGGAATGCCTCGATCATCTGCTGCTGTCATCGGAGGAGCAGTTGCGGTATGTCGTGAATGAATTTCTCGAATACTACAACCGTGAGCGGCCGCACTCCGGGCTCGGCGGAAGGATGATAAAACCGCTGCCGCAGGACGCGGACGGAGAGATCGTCGAGTTCGCCCGGCTCGGGGGGCTTTTGAAATCTTACCGGAGGGTGAAACGGGCGGCATAGGTTTTTTGTTAAACTCCCATAGGATTTAAAATCTCCCCTATCGCTATAGGGGTGTGTTTTTCGGGAAAAATGGCTGTTTCCGGTAATGTGAGGACTGATTTCGGTGAGGACTTTAGACTGGTGCGAAAACATATGGCTCGGGTGCGGAGCGAGGACTTTTTGCATAAAATCAAGTTCAATCTCCATCGCCGCCGAACATAACCTCCCCACGGAAATTTTGCGAACCCTCGAAACGAGGATTTGAGTTTACGCCCGTTCCCGTGGCGGGCATTGGGCGAGAAAAACCAACTCGTCTAAAAATTCCCTTCTTCCCTTATAAGGCGTCCCGCGTTAGATTTTCGGTTTCGACTTTTGTTAACCTCCAGGATGACGCAGATCGCCAGAAATCAGGCGGACATGTGGGACGGAAAACTGAAAAAGTACGCATACCTGATCCACGACCGCGATCCGCTCTTCACGGGACGCTTCTCGGACATCCTCCGGTCCATTGGCTGCAAAACGAAGCTGACGCAACCGCGCCGTCCGGAGCAGAACGGCTTTGTCGAATCCTTTATCAAAACTTTCAAGACGGAGTGCCTCGATCATCTGCTGCTGTCATCGGAGGCACAGTTGCGGTATGTCGTGAATGAATTTCTCGAATACTACAACCGCGAGCGGCCGCACTCCGGGCTCGGCGGTAGGATGATAAAACCGCTGCCGCAGGACGCGGACGGCGAGATCGTCGAGTTCACCCGGCTTGGGGGGCTTTTGAAATCGTACCGGAGGGTGAAACGGGCGGCATAGGTTTTTTGTTAAACTCCCATAGAATTTAAAATCGCCCCTCTCGCTATAGGGGTGGGTTTTTCGGGAGAAATGGATGTTTCCGGTGATGCGAGGACTGATTTCGGTGAGGACTTTAGACTGGTGCGAAAACATATGGCTCGGGTGCAGAGCGAGGACTTTTTGCATAAAATCAAGTTCAATCTCCATCGCCGCCGAACATAACCTCCCCACGGAATTCTTGCGAACCCTTGAAACGAGGATTTGAGTTTACGCCCATTCCCGTGGCGGGCATCGGGCGAGAAAAACCAACTCGTCTAAAATTTCCCTTCTTCCCTTATAAGGCGTCCCGCGTTAGATTTTCGGTTTCGACTTTTGTTAACCTCCAGGATTCAACCGTGGCCAGAATCATCGAATACATGAGCAGCGGATGCGTTCTTAAAGACAAATACCGTCGGCGCATCGACGATTTCTTTACCTTCAACGACCGGAACAACTGTCAGCGGATATTCGAAAAAATAATGGCTCTGGAAATACCGGGCAAGTGATCGTGACGGCAACTCCGCAACGTCGGAACTGCCCACGTCGGAGAATTACCCCGGTCAAACGGTGAAAAACATCCCCAGGTTGCGGAGAAGTCCCGTTTTCCGCAGCCGGTACTTCCACAGAAGTCGGCGCTTGCCCCAAAAACCGAGTTGGTCCCACCCGTCCAGCGCCTCGCACAACTCCCGATCCCGCGCCGGAAGGCGGCTGCCGTATCGCCGCCCCAAGGCGACCGCCTGCACGATATTCCGCTCGAAGCGCTCCCGGATCTTTTTTCTGCCGCAACTCAAACGGCGGACAAAGGAAACAAGCGAATAGCGAAAGGCCCCGAACACGTTATCCGCGTGCTGCCGATAATACAAAGTCGGGCGCGCCAAAAAGCCGATCTTCCCGAATTCCGCCGCGACCAGCGTTATCCAGTGGTCGTGCATGACCGCCTCGGCGGAGATCGGCAGCGCCAGTTCCGCGAGCGCCCGGTTGAACAGCATCTCGTTGCCGGATGGCACGTTCTGCAGGATCAGCCGGTCGAGCGTCAACCGCGTCGGATCAAGTTTCTGATAGGCGATCAGCGAATCGCAGAGCACATTCATCCGCCGGTCGGCGACCACGGCGTCGGAAAAAACCAGGATCGGCTCGGCGGGGCCGTATTTGCGCTCCAGCGCCTCATACTCCGCCAGCGTCGCGGAGATCTTGTCCTTCATCCAGACGTCGTCGTGGTCCGCGAACATGAAGAGATCGCCATCCGCGCGCTTCAGGAGTTCGGAAAAGTTCTCGCAGGCTCCGGCGCGTTCCCGACCGACGAAAACGATCTTCCCCGGATTTTGCTCGCAGTACCGCGCGACGAGCGGCAGCGTCCCGTCGGTGGAGCCGCCATCCCGTATCAGAACCTCGAAATCGGGAAAATCCTGTGCCAGAATGGAATCCAGCTGCTCGGCGAGATAGGCCTCCGAATTGTAGGTAGCCAGCAGGATCTGTAATTTTTTCGCCATGCGCCCCCGTCCCGGTGCCTCACCAAAAGTGGAGCACGTCGATCTCATGCTCCGGGCCGTATTTTTTGAGCAGGATACAGCAGCGGTGCTGACCGTCCCGGATGATGTGATCCGGTCCCTGCACCACCGGCATCCGCTTCGGATCGTAACCGTCTTCGAGGCTCCGGTTCAATTTGTCGAACCTCTCCACCGACATATCGTAGCCCGAAACCAGCAGATTTTTCCGACAGTAATCTCGATATTCCCGCTCGTCACCGCACAGGTAATGATACGGTTCGCAATCGCTCAACGGGCAGATGGCGCCGTCGATCTTCCGGCGGCGGATATCCTTCAATTTCATACGGATCACCTCGTAACCGGCGACGGTGTGCCTCTCGAGCGCGTGATAGAAGAACTCGTCGTCCAAAATAAATCGCGGATCTTCCAGCATCCGCAGCGGAGAAGTCGCCCGCCGGTACTTCAATTCGCGTTCGTATGTCGGATGCGGCACCGGGATCCCCCGGACCGCGTCCCCGGCGGCGAAGCACAGCCACCGTTCGATCGCGTGCGCCTCGGAAAAAACTCCGCGGACCGTCGGAGCGAAGTCCTCCGCGGAGAGGTTCAGCTTTTTCAGCGGTTCCAGCATCTCCGCACGGGCGGCGAAGCAGGTCCCCGCCACAAACGAGTAGTTTTCACGGTACGGCAGGCCCTTATCCGCACAGAACTTGCGCATCAGGTTCATCTTGTGCTTGGGATCGTGCACGATCAGGTTTTCGGCGGCGGTAAGTTTGATCCCGTCATTCATCAGCATGTCGATCGCCCGGTGGACGCTGCGACCGTCGAGCACCCCGTCGAAGAGATTGAAAAACCAGTCCGAATACTTGAAGATCTGATCGTAAATGAAGATCTCGGGGCGACCGATCCCTTTGGAATGAAGTTTGTACACCACATCATAACGGGTCAGATCCACCTGCTCCAGCGCATGGACGAACGGCCAGAGGTCATACCCCCGGTTTTCGCAGCCGATCACCTTGGCCGCGGGGTAACGCGACCGGATCTTCTGGATGGTCCGGTCGCCGATATGCCCCTCCGTGTATGTAAAGATCCAATCCACATGTTCATAGCAGGAGAGATTTTCCAGATACTCCCGTATCACCGTCCAGGCGTTGTCGTAAAAGAGATGCAGGATCACCAGTATCGAACAGTCGCGGTTGCGTTCGATCAGCGGCCGATCCAGTTGCCGACCTTCCTGCCGGTTCCGCAGAAACTGCCGACGCTTTTTCCGCGGGAAAGAATAGCGGGGAGAAAAAATACCGCCTTTTACCGCATGCATCAATACAAATTCGGCGCCGTCGCGCGGCAGCGACTTCAGTTTACGCACCACCCCGAACGGCAGACATCCCCACCCCAGACGCTGCAGAAATCCACGGAGTCCGCTGTCGGTCGACAGATCGGGATAATACAGCCCGTAAACCTCGGCCGCCCGGCGGCGCTGGATCGAGTAGGGAAGACAATCTTTTAAGAAAGCGCGTACTGTTTTTTTTCTGCCGATATCAAAAATCATACATTTCCACCGCCGGACTCCCCGGCACTTCATCCTGAACTCAGGCGAATATAGTATCAAGAGCGTTTTTTTTCAAGTAAATGGAGGCTATTTCGGTGCAACAGTTGCCCATTTCATCTCTCCGGGCGCGCTCCGCGCCGGGAACGCGCGCGGATATTCCCGGCGCGGCTTGCTTTTTCCCGGTTGCCGTGCTATAGTAAAATCCGAAATCGAATATCAGGTTGCCGCACCAAATCGTCCCTATGAAAACCGCCCTTGTCCATTACTGGCTGACCACCCGCCGCGGAGGAGAAAATGTGCTGGCGGAGTTGTGCGGACTCTTTCCCGAAGCGGATATCTTCACCCACGCCTGGAACCCGAAGCGGGTCGGCGAACCGTTCTCCCGACACCGGATCACCGAGACCTTCATTGCCAAACTGCCCGGCGCCCGCAACAAGTGCCAGCGCTATCTGCCGCTGATGCCGGCGGCATTGCGGCGGCTCGACCTCGGCGCGTACGACCTCATCATCAGCAGCGAATCGGGTCCCGCCAAGGGGGTGCGCAAACCCGCCGGAGCGATCCACGTCTGCTACTGTCACACCCCGATGCGATATCTGTGGGACATGTACGCCGACTACTACGCGCAAGCCTCGCTGCCGGAGAAACTGGCGATGAGCCTCTTCAAAGCGCCGCTGCGCCGTTGCGACCTCGCCTCGGCACGGGGAGTCGATCTGTTTATCGCCAACAGCCGTTTCGTCGCCGAACGCATCCGGCGCATCTACGGTCGGGACGCGGTGGTGGTGCCGCCGCCGGTGGACACGGATTATTTCCGCCCCGAAGCCGACGGGGAAAAGGAGGACTACTATCTGTTTGTCGGTCAGCTCATCGCCTACAAACGCCCGGATCTCGCCGTGGCGCTCGCGGCGAAGACCGGCCGCCGCGTGGTGATCGCGGGGGAAGGTCCGATGCTGCCGGAGTTGCGGAGCGCCGCCGGGGCCAATGTCAGATTCACCGGACGCGTCACCCGGGAGGAACTGCGCCGCCTCTATTCCCGCGCCAAAGCGCTCGTTTTCCCCGGGATCGAGGATTTCGGGATCGTGCCGCTGGAGGCGCAGTCGGCGGGGACGCCGGTGGTCGCGCTGGGCGCGGGGGGCGCGCTGGAAACGGTGATCCCGGGACAAACCGGGGTGTTCTTCCCCGAAGCGACGCCGGAGGCGCTCGCCGCCGCGGTCGAGGAATTGGAGAGTTTGAGGTTCAGACCGGAGCAACTGCGGGCGCAGGCGGAGCGCTTCTCCGCCATTGAGTTCCGGAGCCGCTTCGCCGCCGCGCTGCGCGACTACGGGGTGGATGCGGCGGGAACGGGCGCTTCCGGGATCACCTCCGCCACCGGACCGTCGGCGACGACCCGACCGTAATCCAGCCGGATCACCCGGTCGCAGTTGCGGCGGATGTCGTTCGCGTTGTGGGAGACCAGAAACAACGTGCAGCCGCGTTCCAACAGTCCGCCGATCCGCCGCACGCACTTCTTCTTGAACTCCGCATCGCCGACCGCCAGCACCTCGTCGACCAGCAGGATCTCCGGGTCGATGGCGGTGATCACCCCGAATCCGAGGCGCGCCTTCATCCCCGAGGAATACTGATACAGCGGGGCGTCGATGAACTCGCCGATATCCGCAAAATCCACGATATCGTCCATCAGCGCCTGCATCTCGCGGCGGGTCTTGCCCTGCAGCACGCCGTTGAGGATGATATTTTCCCGACCGGAGAGTTCCGGGTGCATCCCCGCCCCCAGCGCCAGCATCATGGAGACCCGCCCCCGCACGTCGACCCGCCCCCGATACGAGCGGTAGACTCCGCCGATGACGGAGAGCAAGGTGGTCTTGCCGCAGCCGTTCTGCCCGGTCAGCCCGATCCGCTCGCCGCGCCGCACCGAAAGGGAGATGTCGTCCAACGCGGTGAACATTCTGGGGTGCCGCATATCGTGAAGATAATCGACCAGATGCAGCAGTACGCCCTTGAGGCCGTAACGGCGGTTCGACAGTTTGAACTGCTTGGTCAGATGCGATATCTCGATGATCGGTCGTTCCATGATGCGCCTCACATTCTTTCCGCGAACTGCGGCTGCAGCCGCCGGAAAACCGCCCGCCCCAGCAGGAACAACAGCCCGCCGACGATCAGCGGCGGCAGATACAGCCGCCAATCCAGTTGCGGCGAGTAGAAGATGTTGCGCCACAAGGTCATGATCGACGCCATGGGGTTGAGCATGTAATAAAAGCGCCACTTGACTGGGATCATCGTGACCGGGATGAACACCGGGGAGGCGTAAAGCCACACCTGCATGACGATCCGCATCATGCGCTCAAGATCCCGGAACACGATGTTCAGCGCCGCATAGAGGTAACTCACGCCGATCGCCAGCAGGATCAGCGAGACCGCCGCGCCCAGCAGATTGGGCAGGATGCTGTACCACTGGGGAGCCACCCGGTAAAGCGCCATCGCCACGATCAGCACCGGGATCACCAGCAGAAAGTGCAGCGCTTCGGCGAAGAACGTCCCCCAGATCAGCAGGCTTTCATCGAAATTGGCCTTTTTCAGCAGCGTGGAGTTCTTCGTCAGGACCGTTCCGTTCTGCATCACCACTCCCTGAAAAAACTGCCACAGGAAGTTGCCCGATATCAGATACAGAAAATAATTCGGCGCCCGGCCGACCCTCATGAGCATCCCGAAGACCACATAATAGACCACGCACATCAGCAGCGGGACCAGCAGACACCAGGCAAACCCAAGTGCGGTAGAGTTGTACTTGAGTTTGAACTCTTTCTGCACCAGCACCAGGATCTGGTCGCGGATCAGCGCCGCGTTTTTCAAGCCGACTGCCACAAGCGTTTTCTCCTCATTCCGGTCTTGCCTGTCAATACGCCCCGCGCCCCAGCAGGATCACGAAGAACGTCCGGAAAAACACATAATAATCCATCCAGAACGACCAGTTGTTCACATAGAACACATCCAAGCCGACCCGCTCCTCGTAACCGACGTCGCTGCGGCCCGATACCTGCCACAACCCGGTGATGCCCGGCTTGACGCTCGCGAAGGTGGCGTAATCGGCGCCGTAATACCGCACCTCGTCCTGCACGATGGGGCGGGGACCGATCAGCGCCATCTCGCCGCGGAGGATATTCCAGAACTGCGGGAGTTCGTCCAGACTGGTCTTGCGGAGAAACGCGCCGACCGGAGTGACCCGGGGATCGTGTTCCAATTTGAACTTGCGCTCCCATTGCGCCTTGAGTTCGGGCGACTGCTCCAGCATCCGGTCGAGATCGCGGTCGGCATCCATCCGCATACTGCGGAACTTCAGGACTTCGAAGGGCTTGCCGTTCTGCCCCAGCCGACAGGCGCGGTAGAACACCGGACCGCGGCTGGTGAGTTTGATCAGCAGCGCGATCAGCAATCCCGGAATGAACAGCAGCAGCAATGCCAGCAGGGCGAAAAATATCTCCATGATCCGCTTCTGGGCGCGGATCTCCCAATGCAGCAGCCGGTTGCTCACCTCGAAGGAGAAGAAGCGGTAAAAACTCACCGGATACGACCACAACACCGGGAAGCGCGAAACGCGGTTGACTACCAGCACATGCAGAAACGCGGGCAGCAGATCGTCGATATGCAGGCCGACAGCTTCCCGCGGCTCGCAGTAGATCAGGTAACTGATACGATGGCGACAGCAGAAATCGCGCAGCCCCTCCGGCGTGAGATCCGGGATGTCGCGCGACAGTTCCCGACCGCAACTGGAGACCTTGACCTCCAGAATGCAGTTGTTGTCCACGACCATCTTGCTCACGACCTTGCGCGCCAGCTGCGCATCGCCCATGATCGCCGCCGGAATGTACGCCCAGTGCAGTTTCCACAGCACATACCGCAGCACGACCCGCCCCATCGGGATCAGCAGCATCGCCAGCAGCATCGAGAACACCAGCGCCACGCGGGAGAAACTCAAATTGCTCCGAGTGAAGGTCAGCAACGCAAAAAAGGTCATGAAACTGCCGATGCAGCTCAGCGTCAGCCGCCGCAGTTCCTCCACCGGATGGATGGCCAGTCCGGGATAAAACAGATTCCCGCAGTACAATTTGGCGCAGACGTTAATCCCGATCATCAGCACCAGTATCGGCCAGGTGCGCAGGATCACCTGCATCGAGTAGCGGCCGCCCATCTGCTGGTAGATCCAGAACACCAGCGTGATCGCCAGTATCAGATTCAGCGCGTCGCTGCCCAGCAGCAGAAAGGAGCGCAACCGCCCGGTTTTGAAGTTGGGACCGAGCATCAGAGGATCCTCCATACGCCGACGGTGCGCCGACGTTCCCGGAACTTCCCGAGCAGGATCGCGGATTTGGGGCTTATGCACTTGGGCAGCGACTCGGCGACCACGTAGTCGGCATTTCTCACCGACCAGATCCGGCTGCCGCCGACCAGCCATGCCGCGACCGAAATTTTCGACTTCCGATGGAACCAGATCCACGGGCGTTTCCGGCTTTGATATCGCCACGGCGAGATGCACACCTTGCGCGGGACCAGCGGTCGGCGGTCGGTGGCGATTATCCGCTTGAATTCGCGGATGGCGGCGCGTTCCGCCAGTTTGGAGCGGTCGGTGTACTCCCGGTACAACGGCTGCGGCACATGGTAAACGTACATGAACGCCAGCCCGAAGATGGACGCCGCCAGCATGATCTTCACGAACCAGTGCGGGAAAATCAGGTGGAACCAATGGTACAGCGTCTCCCAGCCGAGCAGGAAAAATCCCAAAAAGAGCGGCGTCGCCGGGTGAAGGTAGCGGGAGGGGATGGTCAGTTTGTGCTCGAAGACCTGCACCTGCAGAATGCAAAGCAGCATATTGGACGCCGCCACGATCAGCACCGCATGCTCTTCGCGGGTGAATTTATGCAAAAAGACCTGCCGCCCGACATAGACCAGCGCGATGGGGACGACAAAGTAGTAGATTCCTTCAAGGATGGAGATGACAAACGCGCCGATCTCGCTGGGATTGCCATGCCGCCTCCCGGTGAAGGCGGTAAACACCGCGACGGCGAGTGCGACCAGCATCACGGCGCCCCACAGATACCCGGCGGGGACCCGGCGCAGCAGCCGCTCCGCCCAATACGCTCCGGCGGTCAACAGGATCACGATCGCCGCCGACAGAACGAGCGCGTCGAGCGGCTGGGCGTTCCGTCCGGTCAGATCCATAAACAGCCGGGCGAAGCGGATGTCGGACATCGCATGCCCGAAAAAGTGGTGGTTCACAAGCGAGTTGCCGAAGCCGAACGCCAATGCGACCACGGTCCCGGCGGCGGAGCGGAGCGGGAACTTACCGCTTTCGCTCTCCATCACCGCCGCCATAAAGAGGCAGAAAAGCCCGATCGCGGTCATCTCCGCCCGGCACAACGCGCCCAGCCCGGCGGCTCCGCCGAGCAGCAGATACCAGCGCCAGCGGGTGCGCTCGCGGCAGATGTGCACCAGCCCCAGCGCCAGCAGGATGAGCAGCGCGCATTTGGCGGTTTCCCGCAGCCCGGAGTACGCCAGATGAAACATATACGGGAAAAACATATACAGCGCCGTACCCGCCACCGCCACCATGCGCCGCGCGGGATACAACACGAACAAAAGACGGCATAACAGCGCGGCGCCGATGAAGTGCCAGATGGCGGAGGTTATCCTCAAGCCGAGAAAAACGTTTACCCCCAGCAACTTGGACACAATACCGCCGCAGAGCTGATGCAAGGGCGGGATGCGGGGGTGAAAGGCGAAAGCGTAATCGCCGTGCACAAACGCCTCCGTCATCGGGATATAACGGTGCACGGAGTCCCGGTCGGGAATATCATTAAGCCAAATGGCAAGGGTCAGCGCGGCAAGCCCGAGCGCCGCCACCAGCAACAGGATCTTTTTGCCGTGCGCCTTCAATATATCCATTTCGAAAAACTTTATTCTGAAGCGGCTTCCGCCGTCGGCGGAGCGCAGTCTACACTACTGTTTAAGATATTAATATAACATACCTCCGTTCATTTACAATCTCCGGCAGGGTTGTCGGCAACAAAAAAATCCCCCGACCGCACGGGGAGAGCGGTTCCGGCGCGGCGGCGGTGCGGTCGAATACGCGCTCCGGAAGTACGCCGCATCCGCCCCGCTCCGCCCGGAGGTTGCATTGCGAGCCAGCGGGAGGCGCGAAAAAAATCCCCCCCAAAAAACCGGTCGAACTTGCAAAATCGCGATCACGGGATTATCTTTTCACCGACCGGCAACTCAAAACGAGGAGACGCCCCATGTCGAAGAATCTCAAGCACTACCGTCGAAAGAAGTTTTTTTATCGGTGGTTTCTGCGCCGCGACCCGCGCGGCGGCGCCATGTTCGGTCTGGCGTGGACGATGATGGTCCAAGCACTCGTGCCGTTCGGTATTTTCGCCGCGCTGCGCATGGCGGGAACGAGTTTCATCGTCACCGCGCTGCGCATGTCGGAATCGTTTTTGATCTTCGCCGTGCTGCTCGTCACGGTATTCCTGACGCTTTATCTCTACGGAACACTCGTCTGCATATTCGGACTCGCCGGGATGCTGCGCCGCACCGTCAGGCCCTCGTGGCTCCGGGAACTCATGGCATTCTTCGGCGGATGGTTTCCCCAACTGCTGGGGCTGGTGCTGCTGCCGACGCTGATCCGGAAGAGACGTTTCGCCGCCATCGCGTTCGCCCTGCTCGGCACCGCCTTGTGCGCGGCGATCCTGGTGCGGCTGCCGCTGGCGTGGAGCTGGTTGGGCGCGTTGAGTTACCTCGCGGCACTGGCGCTGGCGGAAGCGCGCGGGAAACGCGACCGGCGTTTCCTTTATCCGCTTGCCGTCGCGTTTGCCGCGGTCGTTTTTCTGATGGGGTACGACGTGAAACTGCAGCTGGAGGTCAAAGAGGAACAGTCCGCACTTTCGCAGGAACTCGGACATTCCGTCTCGACCGCCGCCTTTTGGGAACGGGAGGCGCAGGGGTTCCCGGTCACCAAGGAGCCGCTGAAGAGCCTGATCGCCCACACCGACGACCTCCACACACCGAACGGATCCGCCATCTCGCGGGAGGCGGCAAAGAAAATGCTGGACGAGTGCCGGAACAAACGCCCCGCGTTGGTCGCCGCACTGGATCGTTTTTTGAAACTTCCCGTGAGCCACGTTGCCCACGAGTATCCGGAGAACGGACTCTTAGCCGGTATGAGGATGCCGGAATTGAGCGCGTTTCGCCGGTGCGCCGTCTACCTTTGCTGTGTGATCGTCGCCGATCCGGGGAACCGGACGACGGCGGCTGCCGCCAACCGCGCGTTGATACGGCTGCGGGAATGGCAGAAGTTCCACATCATATCCCATCTGGTGGGGATCGCGATCGAATCACTGCGGCTGGAAGCGCTGCGCTCCGTCCTCGAAAGCGGACAGTATTCCCGGGAGGAGTTCGTCGGATTGGTCGGCGCACCGGTCGATTGGGACCGCTCGCTCCGCACCGCCTTCGGCGGCGAAGCCACGATGTTCCTGAACTGCGTCGATCATGTATTTCGGACCTCGATCATCGACGACGACCTGAACGAAACACTGTTGTTCCTGCGAAAAAACCTGTCGCTTCCCGTCCACATCCAGTTTTTGCGCGACACCCGTTTTGCGCTGCGGCATTTCCGGAAAGTGGCCGCCGCGACGACGCTCGGAGTGTCCGCCGCGGAAAAATGCCGGAGAACGGAACTTGACGCGGCGGAGATCGATCGTAACTTCTATCTCTTTTCCGGGATGCTGCTCTCGGCGCTGAACACGGGATACATGCGCAACGCCCAAGTTGCGGACACGCGGACGATGGCGCTGCTCGCCGCCGAGGTCATGGAGTACCGCAAGCGTCGCGGGAAACTCCCGGACGACCTGAAATTTCTCCCCCGGACGCCGATATCGGAGGCATCGGGGAAACCGTTCCGGTACGAAAAGACCCCGGACGGCTTTCAACTCGTCCGTGACCGCGTGGAGTATTCCACATACTCGGACGCCCCCGAATACGTCTATCCGGTGCGGGTCAATGGCGGACAGCCCCCGCCGTTCACCGGCGGTAAAGGAAGTCCAAAAGCAGCCGGCAGCCGTCGGTGAGGCTGGTCGTATCCAGCTGCTCCTCGCGGGTGTGCGCCCCCTTGCTGCGGCAGACGCCGAAACAGATGGCGGGGACCCCCAGCGACAGCGGGATATTGCAGTCGGTGGAACTCGCACCGTCGAACGGCTCCAGCGCCACCGTTTCGCGGACGCTGGCGCGGTAACGTTCGCGCAGCGCCTCCAGACGCTTCGCGTCGACTTCGCCGCCGCAGGGGCGGTCGCCGACCTTTTCGACTTCGACTTCCACTCCGGTCGCCCGAAAGGTCTCGATGGTGCTCTTGAACAGTTTTTCCATCTTGGCGAGACAGGCGCGGCTGTCGGAACGGTACTCGTACATCATCTCCGCGCTCTGCGCGATGGTGTTGACCGAGGTGCCGCCGGAGATCAGCCCCACGTTGTAGGTGGTCTTGCTCCCCGGCTCCGCCGGGACCTTGACCGAGTAGAGCAGCGTGATCATCGCGGCGAGCGAGTGGATGGCGTTGCGGTTGCCGAAACTGCCGAACGAGTGCCCGCCCTCGGTGCGTACCGTCACCCGGTAGCGATGCGAACCGACCGCCCGGGTGACGAGGCGATTCATGCAGGCGGAATCCAGCGAGACGAATTCGCGCACCCGACCGGCGAAGGTCTCCATGATCTTGCGGCTGCCCTTCAAATTGCCGAGCCCCTCCTCGCCCGAGTTCGCCACGAAGAGGATGCCCCGCCGACCGGAAACGGGATGTTCCCGGTAGTAGCGGGCGCAGATCATCAGCACGGCGAGGTTTGCGGTGTCGTCGCCGACGCCGGGACAGTACATGAAACCGCCCTCCTCGCGGAACGGCAGGGGATAGGTGTCGGGGAACACGGTGTCGGTGTGCGCCATCATCACGTCCAGTTCGTCCGTACCGTCGAGATCGACGCCGACGGGGGCGAGCACATTGAGCGCCGCGTCCACGCGGACGTCGGTAAAGCCGTTGCGGACAAACCAGTCGCGGCAGAACTCCGCGCGTTTTTCCTCGTGATTGGACGGGGCGGGGACGGCGCAGAGGTCGCGGATCAGCTGCAGCAGTTCGGGCTGTACGCGCCTGGCGTACTCCACCATGTCGGAAGTAAGGGCACTCATCTTAAAAAAATCCTTGGGTTAAAGCACGATCTGCTGGAATATACACGCGTTTATCGCGCAATGCAAATATTTCACAATTGGCGATCACTTGAAACACAAGAAACATCACGATATTGAAACCGACCATGAAACGGCTCTCCTTCTTGTTTTGCCGCAAGCGAAAGAACTGTCTACTAATATACCGCCGGAAATCGCTCAATTACACTTGGCGCGCTCCGCCGAAGCGGGCGCGGGTGTTGACTTTTCGCCCGGTCGCGTTTATAGTATGGCAAAATCATCAGCAGCGCGCACGGCGCGGCATATCGGGGAGAAGTTCACCATGAATACCGACCGAAACGAATATCGCATACTCGCCTTGGGCGATCTGCACTTCGACGGCAGCGCCTACCACGTCCGCGAACCCGCCAACGAGGTGCAGAAGCGCGGCCGACTCCGCAACTTCGCCATGTGGGCCGGTCCGTCGCAGGATCTCCTCGCCGACGCCGCCGCCAAACTGGACGAAACATTCCCGTGGGTCATTCAGGCGGGGGATGTTTCGCAGGGTGACGGCGACACGGTGGAACTGCAGACCGCCATGATCGGCGACGCGCTCAAGTATCTGAAACAGGTCTTCCCGGAGCGGAAAGTGTTTCCAGCGATCGGCAACCACGATCTGCGCCTCCTCGAAGCCTACCCCCGCTGGAACGAGTACGACGCAAACGGCGACTGCACCATGATGGCGGGCGGCGAATACCGCCCGATCCGGAACGCGATGCTGCCGTTCATCGCGCGGGAGGCGGGGCTGGACGCGGTACCGCCGACGGCGGATTATGTGGTGACCCGGGGGCGGGATCTCTGCATCTTCGTCGATCCGTTCCGCCCCGGCGGCGCGACGGAGTTCCTCCGCAAAGCGCTGGCGGAACATACCGATACCCGCTATGTGTTCGTGGTGTCGCACCTGCCGCTCTTCCCCTGCGAGCCGTGCAAGTCGATGGCGGCGTGGCTGATCCCCGACTACGAGGAGGTGGCGGAACTGCTGGCGCCGCGCCGCGCGATATTTATCGCGGCGCACACCCACTATCATCACCTCATCCGCTATCGGCATCCGCGCGGCGTGCTGACCCAGTTGGTGCTGAGCAGCATGTCCACCAACTGGAAGAAGCACCCGCTGCAGCTCACGACCGCGGACTACGCCGCCTACGCCGCGACGATGTATCCGTTCCTCGAGATCAAGCCGCGCGATGTCTTCGCGCCGGAAAACTACCTCGAACACCGCACTTGGCGCTGTTTCAGCGACGGCAAGCCCTCCAGCGCGACGGGCTACGCGGTGCTGAACGTCGGCGACGACGCGGTCACGGCGGAGATCTACGCCGGGGAGCAGTTGCCGACGCTGACGCTGAAACTCCGGTGAGCGGATAAATCCGCGGCGGTCACGCAAGTTCGTTCAGACAGCGGCTGAAGCGGCTCGGCTCGTCGGTGGCGAACTGGCGGATGCCCAAGTCGAGCAGCGTCTTGATCGCCGACTTGGTGAACGCGCCGAACGGGAAGACCTCCAGCCGGGTGCCGAGCGCCTGAAACGCCTCGCGCAGTTCCGCCAGCGACAGGTCGTAGATCCAGCCGTCCGCGGCGTCCTCCTTGATGTAGAGGTGCAGCTGCACGAGATCCAGACCGAAGAACCCTTTGGCGGCGAGCTCGCGGAAGGTCTGCATCCGTTCGGGCGGAGTCCGTCCGATCCACTGCATGGTCTTGATCTCGGGGCAAAGTTCCTTGAAGCGGCAGTTCAAAGCGTAATCGCGCCCCGCGACAATGATCCGCGACGCCACGCCGTACTCGCGAGCGAGCGCGAGAAAGTTGTCGAGCAGGATCGGGAAGAGCTGTTCGTCGTAGTTCTTGATATCCGCGTAGAGCAGTTTTTCCGGATCGTCGCGCATCAGCGCGAAGACCTCGCGCACCGTCGGCACCTTCTGCCCCGCGCAGTCGGCGCGGAATTTCCTGCCCGCGTCGCAACGGCGGACCTGCTCCAGCGTCAGCGAACCGATCGGGCGCTCGGCGATCTCCGCCGGAGCGTCGGTCGTGCGCGCAAGGGTGTTGTCGTGCAGACAGACCACTTCATGGTCGCTCGTCACGCGGATGTCCGCCTCGGGGATGCCGCCCAGACTCCAACCGTATTTCATCGCGTACAACGTGTTGTCGGGCGCTTCGTGTCCACCGCCGCCGCGGTGCGCCTGCCAGTAGATCTTTTTCGGATCGAATTCCATGATTTCCCTCGATTATTTATCTGGAACGGCCGCCTTGCGCCCGCCCCCAGCATCGGTCCATGAAGTCGGCGACCTCCCCGTGACGGAGTGCCAGCGCCGCCCGGGCGTCCGGTTCCGTTCCGGTCAGGGCGCGGCGCATGATTTCGCCCTCGACCCGGCACAACTCGTCGTGCCGGGGGAAGACTTCGCGCAGGAGAAAGTACACGAAAGCGGTCAGCCGGAACGGTCCCACCACCAGCGGGAAGTTTCCCGGCGGGCAATGCACCGCCACGCTCCGGTCGGCGCGGATCGCCTCCGCCAGCGACTCGAACTTGAGTTCTCCGGCGAAAGTCACCGTGTAGTACCACCCCGCGAGCGCCGTATCGCAGTCGTGCGAATCGCTGACCCCGGCGACGGGGATCCGGGCGCCCCGCGCCAGCGCCTCCTGCCAGCGCGACACCGCCAGCAGATTGTCCTCGATCTCAAAGGGCATGAAGCCGCCGATCACCTCCAGCACGTCGAAGCGTCTGCGTTCCATCAGGAGTTCCACCACATCGCTGCCGACGTAGTTGTGATGCCGCGGCCGCCAATAGGGATGACAGAACATCGCCACCCCGCCGCAATCCCGGATGCGGTCGAACGCCCACTCGCTGGCGCCGACCTGAAACCGCGTCGCGGGGTCGTACCCGGTCGGCACGGACTGCTGATACTCCGCCACGGCGGCGCGATACTCCGCTTCGTGCTCCGCCGCCGCCTGATTGATGCTCGCCCCGCCGCCGAAGTTCACGATGTGCACCGGATTGTCCGGCAGGTGGATCTCCTCGCCGGGACAGACCAGCATGTCGCACCCGAACGCCGCCATCGCGTCGCGCGCGACCAGTGACGGAGCGTACTTGCGGTGGTCGGTCAGCGCCATGAAATCCAAGCCGAGCCTCCGGCCGGTCGCCGCCACATATTCCGGGGAGTGCACCCCGTCGGAGGCGTTGCTGTGCATGTGAAAGTCGCCCTTGTACGGCGTCAGCCGATAGAGATCATCGCGCAAAGCGTAGATCGAAAAGGCGGTCTTTTCCACAAACTTGCCGTCGGCCTCCACGCTGCCGAGGCAAAGCGAATACTCGCCCTCGAACGGCGTCGTCACGACCGCCGTCAGGTCGCCGTTCGCCTCCCGGCGCAGTTCCGCGGGGGGAGTGTCGTCGAGCAGCGTCCGCAAAGTACCGGGGACCGGACTGTCCTTGCGGATCACCCGGATCTCGCCGACGCCGTCGAGCAGGGCGCGGGAACAATACTCCCGGGCGTGAAGAGTAACGCAATGCGGCCGCTCCGACACGGGGAACACCCGCGGGGATACATCGGTATAATCCCGATACTGAATGCTCATATCCATAAAATCCTTTAAGGTTGCTCCCAAAGCGGCAGTCGCCGCATGATATACGAATTTATATCATACCACGAAATGCGGATTTTTCAAGCACCACCCCCGCAAACGGAGCGCGATTTGACTTGCATTTCGGGGCGCCGCCGATTATATTTTTTCAATATCAACATCGGAGGGGATCTTCAGATGAAAGAAACTTGGCTGACATTGCGCGGCGCGGTCGCCGCCGGAATATTCATCGGGCTCGCCGGGACGGTGTTCCTCTCGGTGCCGGATAAATTCGCGGGGGCGTTTCTCTTCGGCTTCGGCTTGTTGACCATCGTCTGCTGCGGGTTCAAACTCTATACCGGCGCGGTAGGTTATCTGGTCCTGCAGAAAAGAAGCGGCGTTCCCGCCTGCCTGCGGACGCTGGCGATCATCTGGCTCGGCAACTTCATCGGCACCAATCTGGTGGGGCTGGCGCTCCGCGCCTCGCGGGTCGGCGGAGCGCTCGCTCTGCGCGCCGACGGGCTGTGCCGGATCAAGATGCAGGACAGTTGGACCAGTCTGCTCGTGCTGAGTTTCTGCTGCGGGGTGCTGATGTTCCTCGCGGTCGACACCTTCCGCCGCAAGGAGGAGTATCCGGGAGCGATCCGCATGGGGATGGTGTTCCTCTGCGTGATGGTCTTCATCCTGAGCGGATTCGAGCACTGCGTCGCCGACATGTACTACTTCTCGGTCGCGGGGATGTGGACTGCCGGGTCGCTCGGGCGCACTCTGTGGATGACTTTAGGCAATTCACTCGGCGGCTTTCTGCTGCCACTACTCGGGAGACGTTGAAAAATGAAACACCTTTACGGATGGATGCTGGCGGCGGCGCTGCTGTGCGGAGGCTGCGCCCGGCAGTTGGAAAACAACCACGAAAAAGGAAAAAACAAAATGGCGGAATTCTATGATTTCACCCTCACGGCACGCACCGGGGAAACGGTCAAAATGGCGGACTATCGGGGCAAGGTGGTGCTGATCGTCAACACCGCGACGGGCTGCGGCTTCACCCCGCAGTACGCCCCCATCGAAAAGATGTATCTGGACTACCACGCCAAGGGGCTGGAGATCCTCGATATCCCCTGCAACCAGTTCGGCGGGCAGGCTCCGGGCAGCGACGACGAGATCCACGAGTTCTGCACCGTGCACTTCAACACCACGTTCCCGCAGATGAAGAAGTCCGAAGTGAACGGCGACAATCAGTTGCCGCTCTATAAGTTCCTCAAGTCGCAGCAGGGCTTCAAGGGCTTCGGCGAGGGCAAGATGGCGGAAATTTTGCGCGGACACCTCGCCAAGGTCAACCCCGGTTACGAACAGGGCAGCGATATCAAGTGGAACTTCACCAAGTTCGTGGTCGACCGTTCCGGCAAGGTCGTCGCCCGCTTCGAGCCGACCGCCGACATGGCGGAGGTCGAAGCCTGCGTCAGATCGCTGTTGTGAACTTACGGGGCGGAACGCGGGACAAACGCATCGGGAGATGTGGGGGCTCCTCGCCCCCGCACCCGACCTCGCCTTCACTAATATTCTCTATACACAAACGACCCCCCGCCCCGCCGGAGGTGGGGCAGGCAATATAACGGGTGGTTGCGGCTGAGGAGATGTGGGGGCTCCTCGCCCCCACGCCCCTCGGCAAGGGAATTTCCAAAAAGTTGCCGGCGCTGCCGTTTGAGGCAGCGCCCCCGGCTGTGCCGGGGCTTCGGGTACTTTTTGGAAGCCTTGCGCTCCGTACACTCCAATGCTCGCCGCATACGCGGCTCCGCGTTTCGGTACTGCGCGTATGGTAGTTTTTTGTTTTTAACCTTGCAACCCGAGAAAAATGCTGGCGCATTTTTCCGCTACCTTAAATAGAGTAAGCGGAAAGGGGTTGACGTTCCCGGTCTTTTGCCTGACGGCAACGCCGGGAAGCGTCCCCCTCCGTCGGCGAAAGGTTACCGGAATCCCGCCGCGATCGGGCGTCGCATCGGCAACCGCAAATCCCTCGACCTTGACCCGCCTTTTCTGCCGAATCAAGGATCGGGTCTTTGCTATGGGTCACGTTACCCGTATTTTATGGTTCGCCAACCCGTCGGTGTGTACGTTGTAGGCAGCGGTATGCGGTCGTTTGCGGAGTTGGTGGGCGGCGGTAAAATAACCGCTGCGGCGAGTGCTGACGTTGTTTGCCGCCAGCCTTCGGCCGGGCGGGGAACATTACAAACGTTTGTTTGCAGGTTGAATTACCGCAAGCGGTGGTTTCCCGCGTCAGCGTGGCGCCAGCATCAGTGCGCGGGCTCCAGCCACCTCACTCCGTTCAAGTCCGTTCATGTCCGTTCATGTCCGTTCGCAGCGCTTATTCGCGGTCGGTCGCTTGTTCTACGCGTCAGCGGTAAAACCCACCATGTCAATTCGCGGGGCCCCGCCCCTGCCCCGGCTCAGAAGCACCACGCGCCCCGACGGAAGACCGGGATCTTTTCGCCCTCCGCCGTGACTCCGGTGATGTCGAGTTCCGCACCGCCGATCATGAAATCCACGTGGATCATGCTGTCGTTGACGCCGAGGGCGCGCAATTCCTCCTGCGTGTACTTCGCGTAATCCGCGACGCAGTTGTCGAAGCCGCGCCCCAAGGCGACGTGGCAGCTCGCGTTTTCGTCGTACAGCGTGTTGTAGAAGAGAATCCCCATGTTGCTGATGGGCGAATCGTGCGCGATCAGCGCGCACTCGCCCAGATAGGGTGCGCCCTCGTCCATGGCGATCATCTTTTCGAGCGCCGATTGTCCCTTTTTCGCCCGGACTTCGACCGCCCTGCCCTCGGCGAAGCGGATCGAAAAATCCTCGATCAGCACACCCTGCCACGAGAGCGGCTTCGTTGCCGCGAGCACCCCCTCCGCCTCGCCGCGCCGGGGAGTGGTGAAGATCTCCTCCGACGGGATGTTGGGGTTGAAGACCCGCCCTTTGAGGTCGGTCTCGCTGCCGCCGGCAAACACCCCCTGCGGCATCAGACCGACGCGGAAATCCGTTCCGTTGGGGGAATGGTACTCCAGCGCCGCCAAACGGCAGGCGTTGAGCCGGTCGCAACGGCGGTGAACGACGGCGTTGTGCTCCTCCCAATTCGCAATGGGATCGCCCTCGGCGCGCGCGGCGCACAGGATCGCCCGCCAGAGTTTCTCCACCGCCTCCGCCTCGGACACGCCGGGGAAGACCTTGCGCGCCCACGGTACGCCGGGGACTCCGGCGATGCACCACTGGTGCTTGTTTTCCATCGCGTCGCGGTAGGGCTTGATGATCGGGAAGCGCGCCATCTGTGCCCGCGCCCGCTTGCCCTGATCGATCCCCGCCATGCCGTCCGGATCGTCCGAATCGAGCCACAACAGCGCGGGGAGTTCATCCGCGCGCCACTTGAGCCGCGCGAGTTCCCACGGCGCGACTTCGGAAAGTTTTTCCTCGCTCTGATACGTCTGGGCGAGTTTGGCGAGCGGCATATCCGTCCACTCGGTGACGACGCGCGACGCGCCGGATTTATAGCAGAGTTCCGCCACCATGCGCACGAACTCCGGCTGGTCCAGACCGGCGATCAGCAGCACCTCCTGCCCCGGTTCGATATTCAGCCCCTTTTGGACGATCAACTGTGCGTAGTGGTAAAGTTTTTCCCGTTCCATTTATCCGTACTCCTCTCCGAGCGTTTGCATTTTTATAACATACCGGAAACGCCGGATTTTTTCAAATTCCCCGACCGACTGCGGAGGAGACGATTTTCCGACCGGGCGGCTTGCAATAAACGTATTCATGTTGTATTGTAGTAAAGCAGTTCCGCGATCTGAAAAAACTTGAAAAGGAATCCCCGCCATGCTCAAGCGCTGCTTCATCTTCGGGGTGCTGGCATACTCCGCCGCGCTCTTCGCCGCCGCGGGCGTTGTCGCCGTCGGCAATACCCGCAACGGCTACCCGCTGATCGTACCGCAGGTAAAAACGCTGAAGCCCGCCTCCGGGACTTTCCCCCTGCCCCGGCAGCTGACCGTCGCCGCCCCGGAGACGCTGGACCTCGCCCCCCTCGCCGGGATCTACACCCGAACGGTGCCGCAGGGCGCACTCCTCCGTACCGGTGATGCCCGAGCCGCGTGCCGGTTCGAACTGACCGGCGACTCCGTCCCAGCGTCGCCGGAGGGTTACACGCTCCGTATCGCTCCGGAAGGCATCACCGTCCGGGCGCGCGACGTGCGCGGCCTTTTTTACGGGATGCACAGCCTCGGCTGGATGCTCCGCAACCGCGACGCGGCGGATCACCTCAAATGCTGTTTCATCACCGACTGGCCCGATCTGGAACTGCGCGGGCTTTACCATCAGCTGGCGTATGTGTCGCCGGATCGGGTCGACCGCATCTGCCACGTGATGGACGTGCTGGCGTCGCTCAAGTACAACATGCTGCTGGTGGCGTTCTTCGACAACTTCCCGTATGAGAACTCCCCCTTCACCGGGCGCAAAAAGACCTACAGCCGCGAGGACATCGCCAAAATCATGGCGGCGGCGAAGCGCAACCACATCGAACTCGTACCGAAACTTCAGGTGATCAGCCACGCCGGGTGGATGCGCACCCACCGCGACTGGCCCAAGTTCAGCGAAGGCTCCGCCAAGAAACCGCACGTCCAACTTTACTGCCCCGCCCATCCCGAGGTGCTGCCGGTGGTCGAAAAAATGATCCGCGAGACCGCCGATCTGCTGAAGCCCCGCTACTTCCACCTCGGCTTGGACGAGATCCTGTTCGGCGGCTATCCGATGTGTCCCAAGTGCAAGGCGGGCGACCCGAGCGAATTGATCCTGAACCACGTCCGCCCGCTGAAAAAACTCCTCGACGAACGGGGCATCCAGACCATCGTCTATCAGGACGAGTTCTTCGGCGGCGACAATCTGAACACCCGCAACGGCACCGTCATCAGCCGGGTCCTGGAGGGGCTGGGCAAGGACATCATGATCAATTCGTGGGAGTACGGCGCCCGCCCATCGCGGCAGATCGGCGACGCCATCCGCAAACGCGGTTTCCAGGATCTCATCTATATGTCGTTCGCCGTGAAAACCGAAAACTGCCAGAACCTGCCGCGGATCGCGCATCAGCTGAACGCCAAAGGCAACGTCCTCGCCTACTGGTCGATCGTGCCGCCGACGCTGGATCGCCACGACAGCAGCGAGCCGGAGTTCTACCCCTCGACCATCGCGCAGGCGAACTACTCGTGGAACGCGAACGATATCGATTTCAGCAGGATCCCGATCGACAGCGCGAATATCCTGCGCGAACTGCTCGACGGCGAGCCGGAGCGGCACTTCCGGGGCCGCCCCGCGCCGGTGGCGCTCTCGAAGTTGTACAACACGGGGATCGGCGACGACCCGATGTTCCCCCGTCTGGATGCGAAACTCATCGCCGAAATCGCACGGATCGCCGCTGCCGACCGCGCAAAATTCCAACTGGCGACCGCCAACGGTCGACTGGGCGCGATCGTCCTCTCGGGGACTCCGGACGACGGACGCCCGGTACAGCCGGTGCGGATCCCCATCGACACCACCGCCACCGGAGCAAGTTTCCTCGTCACGGCGGCCGCATTCAACAACTACGGTCTCGCCAACCTCAAAGGCGGTCTGCCGGCCGGTGAACTGGAGGTCGTCTACGCCGACGGAAAACGCGCCAAACTGCCGCTCGTCGCCTTCCGCAATCTTAACGACTGGAATTCCTATCTGGGCGGCAACGCCTGCCGGGCGGTGCTGCGCGGCAACGACCGCAACGGCGCGCTCTTCAGTTTCTACGCGATCGACTGGCGGAACCCGCGCCCGCAAAGCGCGATCAAAGAGATCGTGTTCGCCTCGAACGGCAAGTCGCTGCTCGCTCCGGCGCTGCTGGCGCTGTCGCTCTCCGATGCCGGTGCGGTCCCCGCCGGCGCCCCCGGCGCTCCCGAGTTCGCGGTCGCAACGGAACGCCGCCCCGCCAAGATCGCCATCATCGCCGACTTCAGCCGCGGGATGCCCAAATCGTGGAGCCGCCTCGCCAACGGAGTTCCCGGATATCGGGCGAAGATCGTCGACGACCCCGAACGCGGCAAAGTGCTGGAGATCGACATCCCCGGTACCACCAAGCCGCTATCCCGCGCCGGAATCGATCTGCCGCTCAACGATCCGTGCGACTTCAAAAACATCGCGTTCGACATCAGGGTCAGCGACTTCGACTCGGTCTTCCGCGCCGACTTCTATGTGATGAACCGGCAGGCGACCAACGTGATGGGCATACTCGGCTACGCGCCGTTCCTCGGCGACAACTGGCAGACCGTATGCCTCGCAAGGGAGCGCTTCGTGCCCAAGGAGGGCGGCGGGATCGACCCCGCCAAAGCGAACCGCATCCGGATCGGGTTCTTCCTGCACGGGGGGATCCGACCGACCAAAATCCGCATTGCAAAAGTCTATTTCAGCGACCGGATGCTGCCGGGACGTTGCAACAAACTCATTCCGGGCAAATAACCGCCGGAACCGCCGCCGCGCGCGTGCCGACGGAAATCCGTCAGTCGGTGGGCTGCGGGACCATCAGCGTTCCGGGACCGCCGTAGGCGGATTCGCCGTTCCGGATGTTGTCGTAGAATATCCGGGCGATCAGGTCACGTTTCTGATCCTCGGAGAGGTAATCCACGTCTTTCAGCGCCTGCACGATGCGCGAGTGCGAGACCCCGCTGACATTGATGGTCACTCCGGAATCCTTGGGCGAAGAGTGCCGGGACGTCGGCTGCGGTGACGTGTCGCGGCAGAGAAACGGCGCCAGATGCGGCTGCAGTTTCAACCAGGTCTCGTTGCTGATGCGACGGTTTTTCCCGTTGATCCAGCGTGAAACATTGGCGCTGCTGGTACCGACTTTCTGCGCAAACAGCCGCTGACCGCCGAATTTGTCGCCGATGGCGTTACGGATGGAATCTATGATTTCGTGTGTCAGGTACATGGTGCGACCTCCCCCCGATGTCGGCTTGTCTGTTTGCGGTAACTGGTGTCCAGCGGCTGAAAGCAGATATCCCTTTTCGTTTATTTTTTTCCTCGCGGCACTTCACGAAAGACCTGCCGCACGACGCAATGGACCGATCACGACCCATTGCACTTCACTACTTAACTATACACGCTTTTACGTTTAAATCAAAGTTTTCTTGTTTTTTTGTAATTTTACCCGGCAAATATTGTGCCGGCACCCCATGCGGAGCGGGGAAGTCCACCCGGCCCCATGCGGCGGCAGGCGGCGGCGGGACGTTGCCGACGGGGGCATAAAACCGCCGCCGAAACGCACGCGTTCAGATGAATCGCAACGTCACCGCCACGACCATCATACGGCAGATGAAAAAATACGCATCGGGGAGTAAAAACGGGTAATCGCCGCTTTACCGGGGTCGCCCGGCGGAGAAATATTGTGTATTTAAAACCGCGTCTCCGGAGCGCGGCTTGATAAATCCGCCGGGCGCGGTATGTTATAGAACGGAACGCACCGGACCACCTGCTGCAGCACTGGAGGGAAAACATGCTTAAACCGCTGCCCGACGAAAAAACGTACAACTTCTTCATCGACGACAACATCTTTTTCTTCACCGATCTGTACCGCCGCCGTCCGGGATCGATCTTCGACAACCACTATCTGGCGGGCTTGCGCCAGGCGCATCGCGAATTCGGCACGCTCTTCACGTTGAACACCTTTTACCACAACTGGCACGCGCCGGAATTCGATTTGTCGCTCTTCCCGGACACTTTCCGCGGCGAGTTCGAAGCCAATGCCGACTGGCTGCGCTTCGCATTTCACGCCCGCAGCGAGTTCCCGGAACGCCCGTACAGCGATGCCTGTCCGGACGAGTTCGCCGGACACTACGCCGCGTGGAGGAGCGAACTCGTCCGCATCGCCGGGGGATCCACGCTGACGGCGCCGGTGATCGTCCACTACTTCGATGCCGTTCCGGAAACGCGGCGCGCCCTGCGGGCCAGCGGCATGAAGTTCTTTGCGGTACGCTCCGGGAACGGCATCACGTACAATGCGGAGTTCGACCAGTACGAGATCCCGCTCGACATCTTCCTCAACCGCTGGCGCGACGACCTCGCCGGGATCCGCAATGTACTTGAAACCAAGATCGCCGCCGGTCAGAAAATGCTGCTCGTCGGCTCGCACGAGCAATACGCCTATCCGCACTACGCCCGCTACATCCCGGAATACTTCGACGAAGTGTTCCTCGCCTGTCGGCTGCTGACGGAACACGGCTACACTCCGGCGTACTTCAACGGAATCGTCTGACGCGCACAACGGCCCCCGCTTGACAAAGCCGTTGCCGCAGTGTAGATTAATGTTGACGATCCGGAACAGCATGACCTTAACGTCAAGGGGAACGCGCCATGGATATGGACAATGTCTTATGTTGGATCTCGTTGTTTCTGTTGTTTATCGTGCTGGCGAAACTCCACTCCATCGAGCAGCGGCTCAATGGACTGAAACCTCCCGCCGCACCTCCCGCCGCACCGCCGCCGCCCCCCCCGCGCCGCGCCCGCTCCGGCGGTGCGCCCCGCCGAAGTCGCGCCGCCGCCCTGCCCGCCGCCGCCCGATCCGACGCCCCTGCCCTGCCCGGTCAAAGTCTCGCACCTTCAGGTCGATTTGGACTTGGAGTCGCGTACCGCCGAGGTACTGCGTAAGATCAAAAACTGGCTCGTCGCGGGCGACGAATCCGGCGATCCGGGAGTCACCCGCGAATATGCGGTCGTCACCACCTGGCTGGTTCGGCTCGGGGTGCTCGTGCTCATCGCCGGTGCCGGATTCTTCCTCAAATATTCGATCGACCACAACTGGATGAAACCCGCCGTCCGCGTGACGCTGATGGCGGCGGCGGGAGCGGCGCTCTGCGCCGGCGGCATCATGAAGAGCCGCGGTCAGTACCGTCTGCCCGCCATCGCTCTCGCCGGACTGGGATTCGTCGTGCTGCAGTTGAGCGTGCTCGCGGCATACCGGCTCTACCATCTGCTCCCGGCACTCCCGGCGTTCATACTGCTGGCGGCGATCACGGCGGCGGCGATGGCCGCCGCGCTCGGGATGGATGCGCTGCTCCCGGCGGTGATCGGCTGCGTCGGCGGATTTCTCGCCCCGGTGCTCATCCGGACGCCGGAGCCGGATGCGGTCAAACTCTTCGTCTACATGACGATCCTCAACGCGGGAGTGCTGTTCGGCTCCGGGTATCGCAACTGGGTGCTGCTGCACCTGTTGAGTCTGTTCTTTTACGCCGTGCTCGGCACGGTCGCGCTCGACAAAATGGTGACGGGGACCAATGCGCCGTTCCTGCTGGTGCTGCTGACGGTCAACTATACGCTGTTTTCGCTGCTGCCGCTCTTGGTCGCGCGGCGACGCGACGCGACGCTGCTCGAACTCGCGCTCATGGTCGGCAACGCGGCGTTCTATTTTCTGGCGGCGATCCCGATCGCGGACAAGTATTACCCCGCGTGGAAAGTCGCGGCGGCCGTACCGCTCTTTGCCGCGCTGCTCGCCGGGGCGCAACTGTACCTGTGCCGCCGGGAACGACCGGTACTGCGAATGTTCCTCGCCACGCTGACGGCGTTCGGCGCCGCGCTCGTCGTGCCGCTCGCGCTGACCGGGGTCTGGATCACCGCCGCGTGGTCGGTGCTGGCGTATCTGCTGTTTTCTATCGCGGTCCGCAACCGGGCCAAGCACCTGCTGGCACTGGCGCTGCTGCTGTATCTGGTGACGTTCTTCATGGCATGCGACAACCTCCTCGACGACCGCGGCGGCTATCTCGCCAGCCTCGGCCGGCATCTCGCCGGGGCGGGAGTGTTCTTTGCCGCGCTGGGCGGCGCGGCGTGGCGCAGTTCGCGCCGCCGGACGCTGGAGTGGTTCGCCGCCGCGTGGGGCAAGTCGCCCACTCTCCCGGCGTGGATCTTCGCCGCCGAGGCCGCGGCGGGATTTTTCTGGCTCACCAGCTTGGAACTCGACCGCGGGCTGAAACTCGCGCTGCCGGGATTCCGCAACGGCGGCGTCACGATCTGGTGGTGCTTCGTCGCCTGCGCGCTGCTCTTCGCGGGGATCCGACGCCGACTCAAGCCGCCGCGCATCGTCGGAGCAATCCTGCTGGTCGTCTGCGCGGTCAAGATCTTCCTCGTCGACCTCGCGGGGCTTGAACAACTGTGGCGGATCGCGGCGTTCGCCGTCACCGGGATACTGATATTGCTGGGCGCGGTGCTGTATATCCGCTTCCGACAATTATTCACCGTCGGCGGCCGCGAATGACCGCCGGGACATAAGGAAAAAAATAACCATGAAAAAGAACTTCGGAAACAAAAACTGGGTCTTCCCGATGCCGGTGCTGATGATCGGCAGTTATAACGACGACGGATCGCCCGATATGATGAACGCCGCGTGGGGCGGCGTGTCCTTCGACGACCAACTGACCATCTGCATCGACACCCGCCACAAAACGTGGCGCAACATCGAAAAACGCAAGGCGTTCACCGTCGCCTTCGGCACGGTCGAAACGGTCAGATCGTGCGACTATCTCGGCATCGTGAGCGGCGACTCCGTACCGGACAAGGTCGCCAGAAGCGGTTTCACCGCGCGGAAAAGCGCCTTCGTGGACGCCCCGGTGATGGAAGAACTCCCGCTCGTCATGGAGTGCGAACTGCTGTCGATGAACGCCGACAACTGCAATGTCGTCGGCAGGATCGTCAACTGCGCCGTCGAGGAATCCGTACTCACGGACGGCAAACCAGACGCCGCCAAGATGCGTCCCGTCTGCTTCGACACCTGCGCGCATGTCTACCGGGTGATGGGCGAAGCCGTCGCCAAGGCGTTTTCGTGCGGCAGGGAACTCTGCTGAACGTCGGCGGGCGGGACTGCCCCAAAAAGCACAGTATGGAGGAACGAACAGAGCATGGATTTGGTGATAATAGCCGCTTGGATACTGTTGATCGTCATAAAAGCGCTCATCTCTGCCGGGATACTGTTCGCCGCGTGCAAACTCGCCAACCATGAGATCACTTTCTCGGGAGCGCTGATTGTCGCGGCGGCCACCTCCGTGGCGGCGGTGATCCCATACGTCGGGTGGATCCTGGCGCTGGTGCTTTTCTTCGTTCTAATCATCAAACTTACCGGTGCCGATTTCTGGTCGGCGCTTTGGATAGCGGTGCTCAATCTGTTTTTGGCACTGCTGCTCACCGCGGCGGGAGCCATGCTGATAGTATGGTTGCAAACGCTCTGAACACGTGGTATATTAGTAAATCATTTTGAACTCAGCGGCAACTGGAGGAACTTATGACCGTTCGAAATATCGCGGCGGAGGATCGCCGGATGTTGCCGTAGCCGCGACCAGAACTCCGGTTTTCCAAGATGCGAACCGCCTCGTTGCTCTCAAGCCGGGATCCGCGATATGCTCCCGCATTATTGAAGTAGGAAAAGTTTCCGTATGTACGATCCGGAAGGTCAATTCCGGATATGATAAGTCACCCTATCCCGAATCACCATGTTGAAAAAATTTTTTGTCCCCTATGAAGAATACACCTTGCACACCACTTTGCCGCCGGAGGAACTGCGTCCCGGTCTGGAACGCAGTTGTCCGCGGCTTTTTACCGCGGAGTTTTTCGCACAGCGCCTGAGAGGGTGGTCCACCTCCGGCGGGGAGCCGGAACTGGCGATCAGCCGCCGCGACCCGATCCGGCTCATCCCGACGAGCGGCACACGCAACTTCATGCGCGGCACGGCAGAACTGCTCCCGCTCGCCGGAGACGCCAAGGGGACTAAACTGCAGGTCACGATCCGCCCCGCCGACTGCCGCTGGTTCGTGCTCGTCGTCGCGCTGTTTTCCACACTGTGGTCGGTCGCGGCGGCGATCCGGGGTGCGTGGTGGAACCTCCTCGTCTGTCCCGCCACGCTGGTCTTTCTGTGGCTGCTGCTGTTTGCGTGCCGTGAACTTGCCAAGAGCCATCTGCCCGCGCTCAAGGCGGCGCTGGCCAACCAATTCCGCCGCCTCGAAGCGGAAAAGATGTCGCTGAACTACGACACCGCCGACGCCTTCCGCCCATACCGCGGCCAGCCGCCCCGCCGCTGAACGCGCGCCATAAAAAAGCCGGGAGTTTTCCCGGCTTTTTTTCGCATGCAACGGGGACTTTATGCGAAGAGTTCCCGGTCCATATCCAACAGCGCCTGTGCGAGTTCGTCGTAGATGCACTTCAACGGCAGGCGGCCGTTGATCAGCGGGACCATCTTCGCGCCGTACCTCGCCCCTCTGGTGTCGAGCTTGCCGCACTCGCGGTCGGAGGCGTAGCCCAACGTACCGTCGCAGAGGCTCGTCACCATCGGGATCGGCGCTTTCGCCGCCGCATCCACCTCGCGGCGGATCCCCTGCATGGTCTCGAAAGGCGAACCGAGGATCGCGCACGGCCCCAGCCGCACTCCGTGGACTTCGCCCGAAGTGCCGGGCTGCTCGCCGCGGCGCATGATCTCGCGCATCCGCTCGATGCCGACCAGATTCACCGCCGCCATTCGCAGCTTGCTGTCGCTGTCGGTCGCATCCGGCGCGTCGAAGAGCGCCTCGTTCTCGGCGTAGATCTTAGCGATCTCCTCGTCGGTGAAGCCCTCGTCGGGGGTGAAGTGCGCAATTTTGGAGCAGCTGCGGATCGTCAGATCGTCGACCGGCTTCGCCGCGTCCAGTCCCCTGCGCACCGCGTTCGCGAACCGCCCTGCGATGATGTCGAGCGCCAGCATCGACTCCGGCTCGGGCTTGTGGACGCAGCAGCTGTTCACATCGCCCTCGGCGCCCTGCAGAAAGACCCCGACCGCGCCCGGATACTGGCGCATCAGTTCGTGGATCGCGATCGCGGGGTAGTCGCCGTGGATGTAGCGGCACTGCTGGCAGCAGACGACCGGGTGACAGCCGAAGTGGACGACGAATCCGATCATGCCGCCATCCGGCCGGGTGAACTTCAGCACCCGGCACTGGGTATCGGTGAGTTCCGGCTTGGCGGGGGTCCAGTCGGGCTTCAGCACATCCGCAAGCGGGGGCGCATCCTTGTCGTAGACGCGATTGAGGCCGATGTGTTCGCAGGGGACGACGGCGAGCGAGAACTCCGCCTCCTCCAGCGCGTCGAGCGCGGCGCAGGCGGCGCGGGCGATCCGCCGCGGCAGCAGAATGGCGTAGGGCGGATCGGGATAACCCCAGCCGCCGTAATCGACACTGAGCGACGGCCCGGAGTGAGTATGGCTGGCGTTGACGAGGATGTCCTGATCCGCGAGTTCGGGATGCGCCGCGCGGATCATTTGACGCGCCCGGGCGATGATGCCGTCGTTGATGAGGCAGAGGTCGCATCCCACGATGACGACGCGCTTGCCCGCGGACTCGAACGCCGCCGCGCGCGCTTCCAGATGGTCGCGCACCGCGATGGAATTGCGGTTGAGATACGGCCCGAAACCGTAAAGTTGCACCCCGACGCGCGGGGTGATGTCGGCAACACCGAAACCTGCTTTCATGATCCTGATCCCTCTGTTTATATCGGAAGTTCCCGCTTGGCGCAAACTCCGTTGGTCTTCTTAAGTTAAACATATACGCGGCGGAGTGCGATTGCAACGCTAAAACCGCGACCGGAGTTGATAAATAGGACATTTTTTGTGATCCGGGCAAACCCTCACACCGACCGCAAACGTCCGCCCGTCCTCCGGACGGGGCGGAAAATCCGCCGCCCGTATCCGTTTGACTCCGACACTCCGGGATCGATCCCGTCTGCCGTAAAAATTCCCGCCGCCGGATATTGCGAATTCGTTTTCCGGGTATATATTACAGACGGAGGACAAGCGCGCGTTCAAATCGCAGTTGGCCAGCCCGGAACAGGATCGCGCCCGATATGGACACCGGATTTTTTTATATCAACGTGCGGCGGGGAAAAGATGTGGCAGATATTTAAAAACGATCTTCTGAAACAGAGAAAGTTGAAAATCGTCTCCACTTTCCACTGCTCCCCCGCCGTCCGGGTGCGCCCCGCCACCGCCGAGGATCGGGAACAACGGCTCTTCCACACCCACCGCAGCATGCGCGAGATCCTCGTGGTGCTCGACGGCGAATGCGAATACCTGATCGGCGATCACGTCTACTGCGGCGACGCCGACACCGCGATCTTCGTGCCGCCGGATGTCTCACACGAAGCCTGGTACCCGCCCAACGCCCCGCACGGCCGCCACCTGTGGATCCTTATCATGCCGAATTATTTGCAGTACAACCTGTTTTCGATCGACGGCGCCGGGGTGGCCCGGGATCAGAACATCGGCGGCTTCCACTGCTTTTCACCGTACAATCACCAGCAGCTCGTCGCGGCGTGGGATATGGCGGAACGGAATGACGGCGCCCCCGAATCGCTCGCGGAGTTGTCGCTGCTCGTCAACCTGCAGGCGGTGCGGCTGGTCCGGCTCTATCAGGAGGCGCTCCACGACGAAGCCCACGGCACCGAAATGCACAACCGTCTGCTCGTCGCCAACGCGACGGAGTATATCGACCTCCAGTGCGGGCGCGATTGCAGCATCGACCTGCTGGCGAAACGGATCGGCTGCAGCCGCACCCACTTCACGCGGATCTTCCGCCAATACGCGGGGTGTTCGGTGCTCGAATACGTGAACCGGCAGCGACTGAAGCACTACCGATCGATGCGCCCGGATACTCCGGTCAAGATCTTCGCGCAGGAGTTGGGATTTTCCTCCGCGTCGGCGTTCATCCACTGGCGGAAGCAGAACGTCAGGAGCAACAAATACGAGGATTTCGGCACATTGACCGAGCCGGAAAAATAAAGCGACGCTTCAGCGGCGCTTGAGGTTTTCGGCACATTGACCGAGCCGGAAAAATAAAGCGATGCTGATTAGCGGCGCTTGAGGTAGGCTTCCACAAAACGGTCGAGATCGCCGTCCAGAACTCCGCCGGTGTCGCTCGTCTCGACGTCGGTGCGCAAGTCCTTGACCATCTGGTACGGTTGGAGGACGTAACTCCGGATCTGGCTGCCCCAGCCGTTATCCATCTGATTGCCGCGCGCGGCGTCGGCAGCGGCGCGGCGTTTCGACTCCTCCAGCTCGTAGAGTTTGGCTTTCAGCATCTTCATCGCGGTCGCGCGGTTCTTGTGCTGGGAACGCTCGTTCTGGCAGCAGACCACGATCCCCGTAGGCAGGTGCGTGATGCGCACCGCCGAGTCGGTGGTGTTCACGTGCTGACCGCCCGCGCCGCTCGACCGGTAGGTGTCGATGCGCAGATCGGCCTCGTTGACCTCGATGTCGATGTCGTCGTCCAGTTCGGGATAAACCTCGACGGACGAAAAACTCGTGTGCCGCCGCGCGTTGCTGTCGAAGGGCGAAATGCGCACCAGCCGATGCACCCCGGATTCGCCCTTGCAGTAGCCGTAGGCGTAGTCGCCGAGGACGTGGATGGTCACACTCTTGACGCCCGCTTCCTCACCGGGCTGGAGGTCGATGACCTCGTCCTTCCAGCCGCGCCGCTCGACGTAGCGGCGGTACATCCGCAGCAGCATGCTCGCCCAGTCGCAGGATTCGGTACCGCCCGCTCCGGCGTGGATCGAGAGATAGAAGTTGTTGCGGTCGAATTTGCCCGAAAGGAAACTCACCACTTCCAGTTTGTCCATCGTCGCCGCGAGCTGCTTCGCCTCGTCCTCGCACTCGGCGAGGAACTCCGGCTCGCTCTCGGCGAGTTCCAGCGCGGTCGTGAGGTCGTCCAGACCGCTCGCCAGTTTGCGATACGGCTCCAGCACGTTGCGGCACGACGACAACGCCGCCACCGTTGCCTGCGCCGCCTCCTTGTCGTTCCAGAAGTCGGGGGCGTTCATCTTGGCTTCGAGGGCGGCCAGTTCCTCCTCGCGTTTGGGGATCGCCAGAAATTCGCCGAGCTGGACCCGCCGTTCGGCGAGTTCCTTTTCCAATTGCCGCAGTTCTTCGATGGTCATTGCCGTTTCGCCTTTTCGAATTTCCACAGGTCGTCGAGCATCCGCTGGATCTCGCCCAGACAGGCTCCGCAGGCGCCGCCGGCCTTGCAGTAGTTGGTGACCTCGGACGCCTTGTGCAGATTGTTTTCCTTGGCGACCTTGAGTATCTTTACATCGCTGACGCCGAAGCATTTGCAGACCAATTTACCCTCGTGCTCCGTATCTTTCTCGAACGGATTGGGTTCGCCGCGGTACTGCGCGATCGCCGCCTGCAGCGCCTCCATGCCCATCACCGAGCAGTGCATCTTCGCCTCGGGCAGTTCGCCAAGAAGTTTCACGATGTCCTGATTGGTGACTTTCTTCGCCTCGTCGAGGGTCATCCCCTTGATGAGTTCGGTCAACGCCGAACTCGACGCAATGGCGCTGGCGCAGCCGAAGGTCTTGAACTTCACATCGGCGATGCGGCCGTCCTGGTCCAGTTTGAAGGTCAGCCGCAGCGCGTCGCCGCAGGCGGCGTTGCCGACTTCCCCGAAACCGTCAGGGTTCTCGATCTCGCCGACGTTGCGCGGATTCATGAAGTGATCCATCACTTTATCGGTATAGTTCCACATATCTTATCCTCCCCTTCTCTCCTCCGTAAGGGAACAGTCAAAACTTCGCCAGTTCCTCCGCGACGCGCGACTTGACCAGTTGCGGGATCGCGGTCAACTCGACCCGCTCGGCGTCGCGGCAGCGGCGGGTACGGAACTCCGCCTTGCCCTCGGCGAGGGTCTTCGGCGACACCACCACCCGCAGCGGGATCCCCATCAGATCGGCGTCGCTGAACATCGAACCCGCCTTTTCGCCGCGGTCGTCGTAAAGCACTTCCACCCCGGCGCGGCAGAGTTCGTCGTAAAGTCGATCCGCCGCGTCGCGCACTCCCGGTTTCTGCGGGTCGAGCGCGCAGAGTTCGAGCTGATACGGCGCGATCGACATCGGCCAGATGGGACCGTAGTCGTCGTGCGAAAACTCGATCACGGACGCCATCGCCCGCCCGACGCCGATGCCGTAGCACCCCATGATCATCGGATGGCTCTTGCCGTCGGCGTCGAGGTAGTTGCAGTTCATCGCCTCGGAGTATTTGGTTCCGAGCTGGAAGATGTTGCCGACTTCGATGCCGCGCATCATTTCGAGCGGCTGTCCCGTAACCGGGCACGGATCGCCAGCCCGTACCGTGGCGATGTCGGCGACGACGTGCTCCACGCCCGCCAGATCGCGCTCGGCGTTGAAGTTGCGGTAGTGATAACCCGGTTCGTTGGCGCCGACGACCAAATTCCCGGATTCCGCCGCCGAACGGTCGAGCACCACCTTGACCCGCTTCCCGTCGATGCCGATGGGGCTGGCAAAGCCCGGCACCGCCCCCGCCGCGAGGATCGCCGCGTCGTCCGCGAACTTGAGTTCCGGGACTTTCAGCAGATTGCCGAGTTTGCTCTCGTTCACCTCGAAGTCGCCGCGGATCAGCGCGAAGATCAGGTCGCCCGTGTGCGCATCCTGATAGAAGACCGCCTTGCCGGTCTGTTCCGGCTTCACGCCGAGGAACGCCGAAACCTCCTCGATGGTCTTGGAGTCGGGCGTGGCGACTTTCTCCAGCGGCAGCGGAGAACTCTTTTCGAACTTCCACGCGGCGGTCGCGATCTCGCGGTTCGCGCGGTAGGTGCGGTCGGGAGAAGCGAAGATCGTATCCTCGCCGCAGTCGCAGATCGCCATGAACTCGTGCGACACCTTGCCGCCCATCATCCCCGAATTGGATTCGATGCTCAGCACGTTGTCCAACCCGATGCGATGGAAGATCCGCTCGTAGGCTTCGTGGGCGCGCTTGTAGTACGCCTCCAAGTCCGCCTGACTCGTGTGAAAACTGTACGCATCCTTCATCGTGAACTCGCGGGTGCGGATCAACCCGGCACGCGGACGCGCCTCGTCGCGGTACTTGGTCTGGATCTGGTAGAGCATCACTGGGAGCTGCTTGTAACTGTTGACCTCGCTGCGGACCAGCGCCGTCACGCACTCCTCGTGGGTCATCGCGAGCAGCATCGGCTTGTCGTTGCGGTCCTTGAAGCGCAGCAGTTCGGCGCCGACGGTGTCGTAGCGCCCGGATTCCTGCCACAAATCGGCGGGCAGCACCACCGGCATCAGGATCTCCTGACCGTCGATGCGGTCCATCTCCTCGCGGATGATCTCTTGGATCTTGGCGACGATCCGCTCGCCGAACGGCAGCAGCGAATAGATGCCCGTCGAAACCGGACGGATATATCCGCCGCGGATCAAAAACTGGTGACTGACCGTCTTGGCGTCCTTCGGCACTTCGCGCAGGCGGCGCCCGACCATTTTGCTCATTCTCATGATGACTCGCGTCCTGTTCTCAAAAAGTTCCGGCGCTCACTCTTTTTCCACGAGTTCGCGGTGCAGAGCGATCTGCGCCTCCTTGAATTTATCCCGGTCGATGATGAACTGCATGTTCACCTGACGCATGCACTGATCCAGCGCCAGCACGTTGATCCCCGCCCCGGCGAGCGCCGTCGCCGCCCGCGACAGGAACCCCGGGATCTTCATATTGCTGCCGATCACCGCGATGATCGCCACCTCGCGGGTCGTGACCCGGGCGTTCGGGAAGTCCGCTTTGAGCCCCTCGACGCACCGCTTCAGCAGCGGATTGCGCTCGGAAACGTAGTGGGTGATCGTATTGGCGTTGGTGTTCTTGGCAATGTAACTCAACTTGTTTTCGGCGAAGTGCCGCAACACCTTGTAGTCGTAGCCGCTGGCACCGACCATCTCGGTATCGAAGACCTCGATCGCCACGATGTCCTTGCGGCCGCAGATCATATCGACGCGCGGCACCGGCGAAACGTAGTCGCTGTTGATCAGCGTGCCCGGATTGCCCGGATCGAAGGCGTTGTCCACGCGAATCGGAATATGGTGCAGTTCCATCTCCTTGGACGCCTTGGGATGGATCGCCTCCATCGCCATATCCGCCAGCTGGTCGGCGATGTCGAAGTTGGTGTGCCCGATCGGCCGCACATGATCTTCGCCGATGAGTTTGGGGTCGCCGGTCGAAAGGTGGAACTCCTTGTGGATGATGCCTTCGCGCGCTTCGGTCACGACCGCAAGTTTGCTGAACGTGATCTCGCTGTAACCGCGGTCGAAGGTCGCCATCACGCCTTCGGCGCACTTGGCGTAGCCGGTGACGATCGGCATGCACTTCGCGAAGTCCAGCCCCGCGAGGTGGTGGCGGATCGTCTCCTCCATCGACCCCGTCTCCTGATCTTTCCAGCCGGAGAGGTCGACGAAGACCGCGTTGACGCCGTGGGCGCGCAGGATCAGCGCCGAGTTGAAGGCGCTGTGCGCCTCGCCCACCGAACTCAGGAGTTCGCGGGTCGCCGGCAGGTAGTCCTCGCGCCGGAAGTGCCCGAACGAACGCAGCTGCATCAGATGCAGCAGACAGTTCTTCACGCCGTCCATCCGGTCATTCACGAAGGCGTCCGCCTTGTCGAGGTCCAGCCCCAGATCGGTGAACGAACGGTTGATCTCCAGCAGCCGCCGCCGGGTGTTTTCGAACTTTTCCTGCCAGACGCGGTTGTCCCCCGCGGCAAAGGCGGCGTAGATACCCGGCGCGGCGGTCTTCTTATCCTCCAGCAGCAGATTGGTCACGCCGCCGTAAGCCGACACGACGAAGATGCGGTTGTACAGTTCCGCCCCCTTGCGGTCGCCGATGAGGATGTTCTTCATCAGCTCGCCGAAGCGGGACATGCTGGTCCCGCCGATCTTTTCAACAGTATGGTTGCCCATGTTCCTTACACTCTCTACCGGGACTCCGGTGGTCGTCTTACAGATCCTCGATGCGCAGCAGTTTGACCGCCGAACGGTTGAACGGCAGACGGGCGATCTCGTCCAGCGCCGAGCGAACTTCGCGTTCCCGCGCCGGATGCGTCAGGATGACCAGCGCCACCGAACCGCCCTCTTCCCGGGCCTCGTGCTGGACCAAACTCGAAATGCTGATCGAACGCCCGGCGAGGATCTGCGTTACGGCGGAGATCACCCCCGGACAGTCGTCGACCTGAAGCCGCAGATAGTAACGCGACGACACCTCGTCCATCGGCAGCACGCGCCGGAACTGCTCGCCCGGACGGAACGCCGGAATGCGCCGCACCGAACCCGTCGCGATGTTCAGCGCCACATCGACCAGATCGGCGACCACCGCGCTCGCCGTCGCCCGGCGGCCGGCGCCGCGCCCGTAGAAGATCGTCTGGTCGACGAAGTCGCCGTCGACCAGCACGCCGTTGAAGACGTCCATGATCTCCGCCATCAGCGTGTGCCGCGGGACCAGCGTCGGATGGACGCGCATCTGCACCGCGCCATCCTCGTTTTTGATGATGCCGAGGAGTTTGATCCGATAGCCGAGTTCGTCGGCGTAGCGCAGATCGGCAAGTTCCAGATCGCGAATGCCCTCGACGTACACGGGATCCATGCCGAACCACTTGCCGTAGGCGAGACTCGCGAGGATCGAAGTCTTGTGAGCAGTGTCGAAGCCGTCGATGTCCAAACTCGGATTCGCCTCGGCGTAACCGAGTTTCTGCGCGTCGGCGAGAACGCTTTTGAAGTCCGCGCCCTCCCGCTCCATGCGGGTCAGAATGTAGTTGCACGTCCCGTTCATGATGCCGTAGATGCACTTGATGCGGTTCGCCGCCAGCCCTTCGCGCAGCGCCTTGATGATCGGGATGCCGCCCGCCACGCTCGCCTCGTACCCCATGTCGACGCCGGACTTTTCCGCCGCGGCGAAGAGTTCCTCGCCGAACTGCGCCAGCAGCGCCTTGTTCGCAGTCACGACCGGCTTGCCCGCGTTGAGCGCGTCGAGGATGAACTTTTTGGCGACGGTGGTGCCGCCGACGAGTTCCACGATGATGTCGCACTCTTTTATCGCCACGGCGGCGTCAGTGGTGAGCACCTCCGGCGGGACCTTCACGCCCCGGTCGGTGGCGATATCCAGATCGGCGATGCGCTTCAACGTCAGCATGACACCGGTGCGCTTGGCGATGACTTCACGGTTCGTCAGCAAGATATCCGCGACTCCGGCGCCGACGGTACCGAAACCGATGATCCCAACACTCAACTCTTTCACTGTGCCTTCTCCCTGATTTGTCCGGTCAAGTTGCTTATTAAAATATCTCCCGGTAAAATATAGCACAAACCATGCGATTTGTAAATAGAGATTCTTTGCCGATCAACGATTTCGCGCAAAAAAAAACGGGGGACCGTTACGTCCCCCGTACCGCGTCGGTGCGGATGCGTCACAGCGTGGCGGCGATCACCGCCTGACCGTGGCGCTTGAAGGTCTCGTCGGGAAGCAGAAACTCGATGTGCAGTTCCGGGAACTCCCGCTCCAACACCTGCCGGGCGAAATCGACGATCACACCGCCGCCCTCCCCCGACGACACGCGGCCCAGCAGCAGCAGATTTTCCACCCGGTAGAAGTCGGCGTAATGCGCTGCCGCGTAGCCGAGATAGACGCCGATGCTGCGGTAGACCCGGACCGCCCGTTCGTCGCCGGCCGCCATCGCCGCCTGCACCGCCTTGAGCTGTTCGGGCAGCGGCATCCCGGCGGCGAACTCGAAGCCCGCCGCGGGAGCGAGCCGCCCCACCGCCTGCTGCGACAGATAGTTCGCGCCGACGCCCCGATCCTGCGACCACTCGTCGCGCGGAGCGTCCGCTTCGCGGTAGTCCACCGGAGCGAAGGCGAGTTCGTTCAGATAGTCGGTGAGGTTCCCTGCCGGGGTGACGTAGCCCACCGCCTCGCTGGTCCCCATCGCCACCCCGAGCAGCGCGTTGCGCTTCATGCTGAGCGCTCCCGCGAGCGCGGTGACTTCGCCGTCGTTGATGACCGTGAACGGCACACCGGGGAACTCCTTGGCGATTTCCAGAAACACCGGCCGCACCTTGGTCGGGAAATCCGCCTCGGGGATCCCCCGGAACAGCGAGGCGAGCCGCGGCTGGTTGTCCACATACACCCCGGCGGCGCTGCCGCCGATGGCGTCGACCCGCGGCAGTTTCGCCGCCGCCCGACGCAGCGAGTCGAGGATGCCCGCCTTGTGGTATTCGATGTCGCTCTGGAAGTAGGGATCCCAGACGACCTCTTCGCTGTGCACGACTTTGCCGTCGATCACCGCCGCGCACTTGCGGTCGGAGCCGCCGAGGTCGAAACCGATCCGGCACCCCGAGAAGTTGCCGCCGAGTTTCAGTGCCACGTCGCGCGGTTCGGGAGCCCGATCGTAGGTCGTGCCGACCACGGTGAAGTCCCGATCGTAGATGCGGCGGCCCATCATCGCGCAGTCGAAGGCGCGCTCGCCGTCAGAAGAGTACATCCGGCGCAGCAGTTCCGCCGTCTTCGGCGCTCCGGCGACGGTCACGCGCCAGCCGCCCTGCGCCCACAGCAGAAATTTGACCAGCCGTTCGACGTAGCGCAGATTCAACGCCGCGTTTTCCGGTGTTTCCTCCAGCACCACCGTCTCGAAGCGCGAGACCGCGCCGTTGGCGCGTTCCAACGTGATGGCAAGGGGATGCGACGTTTTACGCTTCGCCTGTTCGCGGTATTCGCGGTTCCACAGCGCGGCGGGGAGAAATCCGGGGTCGAGTTCGGGAACGATGGTGTGCTGCTTCATTTGTACGAATCCTCAATATATGGATTTTTCGGCAAATCGCCTGTCGATTAATATAATACGGCAAACCGCCGCTGTCAACCCCGGAGGGCGTTGATCAGCCGCTCCGCCGTAGCCAGACCGATGCCGGGGATGCGCTCCGCGATCTCCTCCGCCGTGACTTTGCGCAGTCGGCGCACCGAACCGAAGACGGTCAGCAGCGCCTTGCGTCGGGCGGGTCCGATGCCGGGGACGGTATCGAGCACCGACTGCTCCATGCGCTTTTCGCGCAGATCCCGGTGGTAGCCGATCGCAAAACGGTGCGCCTCGTCGCGCAACGCCTGCAGCAGACGCAGCGCGGGATCGTGACGATCCAGCCGCAGCGGTTCGGCGGCTCCGGGCAGGATGATCTCCTCCAGACGTTTCGCCAGCCCCAGCACCGGGAACGGCGGACAGCCCATCTCAGCGAGCTGCGTCAACGTCGCGGACAACTGTCCTTTTCCGCCGTCGACCATGAGCAGATCCGGCAGCGGGAGTCGGTTTTCGAGCAGCCGGCCGAAGTGGCGCCCCACCGCCTCCGCCATCATCGCGAAGTCGTCGCTGTGATCGACGGTGCGGATGCGGAAACGCCGGTAGCGTTCGCGGTCGGGGCGCCCGTCGGTGAAGCACACCATGCTCGCCACCGCCTGCGTACCGAAGGTGTTGGAGATATCGAAGCCGATGATGGTATGGAGTTTTTCCGTCAGCCCGAGACGCTCCCGCAACGCCTCCGCCGCGGCGGGACCGGAACCGATGCCCGGCAGTTCCGGGCGCTCGAAACTGCGGTTGCGGCGACCGAATACCGCGGTGAGATTGGCGAGCACATCGCGCAGATGCGCCGCCTTTTCGTAGTTCTGCGCGGCGGCGCACTCGGCGATCTGCGCGGAGAGTTCGGTTTTGAGTTCTCCGATGTCGCCGTCGAGCACCCGCAGCGCAGCGTCGAGCCGGGCGCGGTACTCCGCGTCGGTGACCAGACCGGTACAGGGACCGCAGCAGTCCTTGACGATGCGTTTCAGACAGCGTTTGCGCGTTTCGCCGTCGGGTTCGGCGGTGCGGCAGGCGCGCAGACCGAAGTGCGCCAGCAGATACTCGAGCGTCATCTTCAGCGCGTAGCCGTGGGGGAACGGTCCGAAGTAGCGGCTCGGCGAACCGGGACGTTTGAACCGCGCCGGCTTGAGGGTCGGGAAACGCTCGTTCACGTCGAGTTCCAGCAGCAGATAGCGTTTGTCGTCGCGCATCAGGATGTTGTAGCGAGGGGCGTAGTCCTTGATGAGCCGCGATTCGAGGATCAGCGCCTCGTCCTCGCTGCGGACGAGTTCGTAGTTCCACTCGGCGATGGAGTTGATGAGCGACCGCGTCTTGGGGTCGGCGGTGCGCCGCCGCGACGGCTGAAAGTAGTTCGCAAGCCGCCGCCGCAACCGCCGCGCCTTGCCGACGTAGATTACCTCGCCGAAGCGGTCGCGGAAGACGTATACCCCGGGCTTGTCCGGGATCTCCGCCGGATGGTACTCATCTACCCGCATGGCAGACCCCCTCCGAGTGCCCCGCGCCGCCGGGGTCAGCGCAATTCGCTGCCTGTGATGCGGTCCACGACCCGGAACTCCTCGTAGTGCAGCGACGGGTCGGCGCGGAAACTCAACTCCTGACCGTACTTGGCTTCCAGTTCGTTCAACAGTTCGGCGTCCTCGTTGCGGAGCCGCGCCAGCACCTCGGGGTGCATGAAGACCCGGACCTCGGCGTCGCGGTAGCGGCGGTTGCGCATCACCGACGCGAGTTTGCGCTGGATCTCGGCGCTCATCGTCAGCGCGGACTTGACCAATCCGGTGCCGTGGCAGTACGGACACGGGTTGTAGACCTGATCCTGAATGCTCTCGTGCTCGCGCTGGCGGGTCATCTCCATCAATCCGAGTTTACTGAGCGGCAACACCTTGGTCTTCGCCCGATCGTCCTTGACGAGTTTCTTCATGCACTTGAAGACCTCCTCGCGGTCGTGCGCCGAGCGCATGTCGATGAAATCCAGCACCACGAGTCCTCCGATGTCGCGCAGCCGCAGCTGGCGGGCGATCTCCGCCGCCGCCTCCAGATTGGTCTTGAGGATGAACTCCGGCTGCTCGGCGCTCTTGCGGCCGTGGCCGGAGTTGACGTCGATGGCGATCAGCGCCTCGGTCTCGTCGATCACGATCGCCCCGCCGCCGGGAAGTCTGACCTCGCGCTGGAAGACCTCCTTCAACTGGTCGTTGATCTTGTAGAAGTCGTAGACCGGCTGCGAGCCGCCGTAGAGTTTGACCTTGTTGCCGAGGCGGGAGCCGCCGATGCGTTTCAGCGTCTCGCAGATGTGCTTTTTGACCTCGGGATCGTCGACGACGATGCCTTCGATCTCCTCGGTCATGAAGTCGCGCACGGTGCGGTCGATCAGGTTCGGCTCGGTGAAGAGCAGTTTGGGCGCGTTGGACTTTTCGGCGAGCTGCTCGATCTTGCGCCAGTAGTCCAGCAGCAGATCGAGGTCGCGTTTGAAGAAGGTCGAACGCCGCCCCTCGCCGACCGTCCGGCAGATCAGCCCCATCCCCTCGGGAAGTTCCAGCTCGGAGAGGATGTTGCGCAGACGCTCCCGCTCCGGAGCACCCTCGATGCGCGTCGACAGGCCGATGTGCTCGCTGTACGGCATCAGCACCAGATAGCGCCCCGGGATCGAGATATCCGTGGTCACTCGCGCCCCCTTGGTGCTGATCGGCGACTTGACCACCTGAACGAGGATCTCCATCCCCGGCTTGAAGATCGCGGGAATGTCCGCCATCGAGATCTTGCGCCCGCGACGCTGCGCCTCGGCGACCATCTTGCCGCTCTGCGGCTCCTGCCGCTTGCGGCGGCGGCTCTTGATGTTCTCTGAGTTCGCCGCCTCGTCGCGTTCGCTGCGAAACTTTTCCACCAGATCGTCGTACCCCGGCAGCATGTCGTGGTAGTGCAGAAACGCCTTCTTGGGCGCGCCGATGTCGATGAACGCCGCCTGCAGCGCCGGGTCGAGGTTGGAGATGCGCCCGAGGTAGATGTCGCCGACCTTGGGTTCGTCGGTGTCGTGTTCGATCTTGTACTCCTCGAGCCTGCCGTTGTTCAGGAGCGCGAAGCGCCGTTCCAACTTTTCGCAGTTGAGGATGATCTCTTTACTGCTTTTTACCGTTTCCATTCATTGTCATCCAATCGTCAAAAGGGGTTATTATGCCTTCGCGGAGCGTTATTCGCCCCGGAGCAGAAACTCGATCTTTTCGCCGCGCAGACCGTTCAAATAGGCGGCGGCATCCATCGTCCTGGAGTTTTGCGGAGTCATCTCAAGCAGGCGCAGCGCCCCGTCGCCGCATCCGACGAGCAGCGTCCGGCGGTCGGGAACGGCGACTTCGCCCGGAGCCGGCGCCGCGCCCGGGACCGCCTCCACCCGGCGCAGGGTCAGCGCCGTTTCGACCCCGCCGCGGCGCACCGAGCAGCGCGCCCCCGGCCACGGATGATAGGCGCGCACCATCGCGGCGATCTCCGCGGCGGGACGCCGCCAGTCGATCCACGCGTCCTCCTTGCGGATCTTGCGGCACACCGTCGCCGCCGCATGATCCTGCTCGACGGGGAGATAACGCCCGGAGGCGATCCCGGTCAGCGTCTCCGCGACCGCCCGGCCCGCCAGTTCGCCGAGTTCGAGTTCCAGAGCGTCGGCGTACTCGTCGCCGCGCAACGGGAACTCCAGCGTGCGGTAGACCGCCCCCGTATCCAGCCCCTTGTCCATGCGCATGAAGCACACTCCAGTCGCGGCGTCGCGGTGCAGCAGCGCCTGAACGATCGGCGAAGCGCCCCGGTAGCGCGGGAGCAGCGAGGCGTGGACGTTCACACAACCGAAGCGCGGCAGTTCCAGCAGCGTTTGACGCAGCAGCTGCCCGAAGGAGACCACGAGCACCATATCCGGCGCGAGTGCGCGCAATTTTTCCAAAAACTCCGGCGCATTGACATCCGGGGTCTTGTCCGCCGCCAGACCGGACTCCGCCGCCGCCATTCCCACCGGAGTCGGCGACAACCTGCCGCGCCGTCCCGCCGCCCGGTCGGGCTGGGTGCCGACGCCCAGCAGTTCGAGTTCCGAAGCGGCGATGCAGGCGCGCAGGACCGGCACCGCGATCTCACCAGAGCCGAGAAAATATATCTTCAAACGTTCCAAAATATATCCTAACTCATTGCGAAAATAATAATTTATCATTATAATATAGTGCGTTTGGCGGCAAAAAGCGAATCCCCGGCGGTAAAGTTTGTGCAAAAAAGATTTGCTTTCACCGCGATCTTATGGTAAAATTATATAGAAACGAAAAATATCCGCGAAACGGCAGGATCTGAACATAAAATGGATGACATACCCGCTCCGGCGACTCCGGTCGCGCTGATGCTGGGGGGCGATCTCGGCGACTCGGCCGCCATCTTCGCCGCCGCCGCCGCCGGGTTGGAGCGCGCCGGTCTGCGGGAACTCCGCCGCAGCCGCATCCACCGCTCCGCGCCGGTGGACTGCGTACCGGGAACGCCCGATTTTTCCGATCAGGCGCTGACCGGCGTGTGGCCGGGCTCGGCGCCCGAACTGCTGGCGCTCTGCCAGCGCCTGGAACGCGCCGCCGGACGCCCCGCGCGACACTCCAGCCGCGAGGCGCGGACGCTCGACTGCGACCTCATCCTCTTCGGCGAGTTGATCTCCGACGCTCCGGAACTGACGCTGCCCCACCCCCGCGCCAAAATGCGCCGCTTCGTGCTGGAACCGCTGGCGGAGATCGCCCCCGACTGGCGCTTTCCCGACAGCGGCACCACGGTTTTGCAGGAATTAAAACGCCTGTCCGCATTGAAATCGCCATCCGGAAGCGCTAATTTATAAACGCAACCAAACAACGAAAGGATCATGACATGGACATCAACCTCATAATGCAGATCGTATTGGTGGTCGCGGTCATTCTCGGCTGCGCGATGCTGTTCGTGCTGCTCACCAAGATCCGCGAGGCGATCAAGGAGCTTTCGGATATCAAGGTCTCGCTGGTCGAGGCGTTCAAGCATCTGGACAAGCCGCTCAGCGACGCTTTGGCCGAGGATCGCCGCAACAACCGTCTGATCTCGGAACTGCTGGCGCTCAAGCAGGCGGAGATGACCGGCGACTTCGAGATCGTCGAGGAGCCGGTGCTGCCGACGCCGACGGTCAAGGAGCCCAAACTCAAAAGCCGCGCCGCCAAGGGCGCCGAGGCGAAACTCACGCCGCCGCCGCGGAGTTTCCCGAAGATCGGGTAAGACCGCCGCGGCATTGAAAACACCAACCGTTATCGCCATGCGTCCGGAGCGGGCGCTTTTTTATCCATGATCTGCAACTGCATCATCTGCCGCTATCACGAGATCGCCACCAAAGGCAACAACCGCAACATGTTCGAGCGCTGTCTGGTGGACAACATCAAACGCCTCGTCGGTCGGGAGGCGAACTGCCGGGTGCTCCGCGTCCGCGGCCGGGTCTGGATCGAACGCCCGGACGCCGGGAACTTCAGCGACGCCGAGGTGGCGCACTTCCGCGAAGTGCTGCCGCGCGCCTTCGGGCTGGAATCCTTCTCGCCCGCGATGCGGCTGCCGGTCGATATGGAGCGCATCCGCGAATGTGCGCTCGAACTTACGCGCGAGTGCTTCGCCGCGGCGCCGGAACACTTCACCTTCCGCATCCGCGCCCGCCGCAGCAACAAACGCTTCCCGCTGACCAGCAATCAGATCGAAGTCGACCTCATCACCCGCATCGGAGAGGAGTTCGGCGAGGACCGCTTCACCATCGACCTCGACCACGCCGACTACACTCTCGGCTGCGAGGTGCGCGACGAATTTTCCGCCCTGTACATGGAGCAGTTCCCCGGCCCCGGCGGACTCCCGGTCGGCAGCAATCCGCGTGTGCTGACGCTGCTCTCGGGCGGCATCGACTCGCCGGTCGCGGCGTATCTGGCGATGAAACGCGGCTCGGGAACGGCGTTCCTGAGTTTCCACAGCGCCCCCTATACCCCGCCCGAGTCGGTCGAAAAGGTCAAACGCCTCGCCGGGATACTTAACACCTACCAACGCCCGGAACGGCTCTTCTCCGCGAATCTGTCGGCGTTCCAGCGCGAAGTCCGCGACCGCTGCCGCGACCGGTTCCGCACCGTGCTCTACCGCCGCGCCATGATGCGCATCGCCGAAATGATCGCCGAGCGCTACGGCTACAAGGCGCTCGTCACCGGCGAGGCGCTGGGACAGGTCGCCAGCCAGACCATCGACAATCTCAACACCATCAACCGCGCGGTGAACATCCTGATCCTGCGCCCGCTGATCGGCGCCGACAAACTGGAGAGCATCCGCCTCGCCGAAAACATCGGCACGATGGATATATCCAAGGAACAGGTCCCCGACAGCTGCACCGTCTTCGCCCCGGCGAACCCCGCGACCGCCGTACCGCTCGAAGCCGCCGAGGAAGAGGAACGCAAGATCCCCGACTACTCCGCCATCCTCGCCCGGATCGTCGACGAGGTCGAGATCTTCACGCCGGGGCAGCCGGAAAAATCCGCTCAGTCGAGCGGCGAATAGAACCAATACTCCTTGCCGTAGAGTCCGCCCCGATACACGAGGCGGTAGCCGGGGAGTTCCAGCAGCCGTCCGGCCACCACCGGCGGGCGGTGACGCAGGATATAGGCGAACGCCTGCTCCGGGTACTCCGGGTAGACGTCGCCGCGCCAGTTCACGAACATCGGATGCCGGAACGCCGTCTCCGGAAACACCACCGACAGCATCGCGTCTTCGGTGTAATTGAACACGCCGCGCGCCCGGATGCCGGGCGGGAGTTCCGCATACGCCTGACGCAAGCCCTCCAGCAGCGCCCGCTCCGCCCCCGAGAGCCGCAGATGACGGCACCCCGGCAGGTCGACGCTCCGGCGGGCGCCGAAACTCCGCAGGAACGGGATCGCCCCGAGACCGATCCGGCAGCCGATCGGCAGCGCCGCCGGCAGCAGCAGCAAAACGGCGAGCATCCGCGGCAGTTTTCCGCGACGCCACAGATATCCGCACCCCAGCGCGGCGACTCCGAACATCGGGATCGCCGCCCAGTACAGATGGCGCACACACGGCACGGGATAATACTGATGCCACGACGCCAACCCCGCCAGCGCGACGGCCAGATATTCGACCATCCGCACCCGTTCGGGAACCTCCGTCCGCCGGGAGAGACGCCGAAACGCCGCGACCGCCACCGCCGCGCAGCCGAGCGGCAATACGGCATAGATCATATCCGCTCCGCCCAGCCCCTCGAAGAGCGGGAACAACCGGGCGGAGATCTCGCTCCACTTGCCGCCGCCGCCGCGTTCGAAGGCGAAACCGCCGACGAAGCCGAAGCATTGACGAAGATAATCCCGCCACGCCCCCGCGAGCGTCAGATAGGCGGCGAAGCCCGCCGCCACCGCCGCCATTCCCGCGGCGAACGCCCCCACTCCGCGCCACCGCCGCCTGAGGTAGACGACGGCGAGGACCAATGTCACCGCCCCGGCGCCGAAACTCACGACGCCGCAGGGATGACGCGCGAGAAACGCGGCCCCGGAGAACACTCCGGCAAAAAACACTTCGCGCTCCCGATCACGGGCGATGAAACGGAGGATGAACTCGGTCGAAAGCAGCATGAAGAAGAGCGCGTAGACACTGCTCCACGGGTGCATCGGCACCAGATAAAACGGCGCCATTCCCCAAAACATGACCAAATTCACCAGCCGGAACGGCAAGGTGAGAAAACGCCGGAAGATCCGGTCGGATAGTACGGCGATCCCGCCGTAAAACAGCACCGTGAGCAGCCGGATGACGACGAGTTCGCCGCCGAAGAGTTTGACCGCCAGCGCCTGCAGCCACACCGCCAGCGCCCCGTACTGGCAAAACGAGTCGCGGAAGAGCACCCGCCCCGCCGCCACATCGATCGCCGGTTTGAGCATCACCGCGTCGTGGTGCAGATCGACGCGCGCCACGGCGAAGAGCGAAAACCACCCGACCGTAAACAGAAATACGGAGATGCCGAAAACACGCTCCCGCTTCAAGGTCATAACGGATATATCCCGGATTGTTTTTTCTGAATAATATGCCACCGGTGGAATGCTTTGTCAACCTGCGGCGGAGGACATAACGCCATTCGTTGCGGATCTTGGCGTTGTTGCGGCGGATCTGCTCCTCCCGCTCCGCGCGGACGGCGTACCTCGCCTCGACGGCGAGTTTGTGCGCTTCGCGCTCGGTGATGTCGTCGAAGCCGTGTTCGCGCAAATACTCGACGACCTCGGCGTCGTCGAACTCCGCGACGGAGCCGAACCGTGGTTTCAGGACCTCCACCGCGCGGGCGTCGGCGTCCTCGAGGTCGACCGCGTCCCGGTTGAACGGTTTCGGCTCGACGAATTTCCCCTCTGCATCGTCATCGATGGCGTAGCGGAAGTCGTTTTTTGTCAGATCATACCGTTGTTCCGGCGGTATCGGATCGCCGTTGTCGTCATAGGTCACGTCGTCGGCGAGTTTGATCTGATTACGATGGAAAGCGATGTATTCCTGGTCTCCGAAATTCACCCCGTCGTACCCCTGCCGGATCAGGTAGTCCCGCGCCTTGACGCCCGCCTCGTTCTGCTCTTGAAACATCCGGAGCGCCTTGTATGCCGCAGCTTCGTCCGCAGGATTTGTGATGTTCAAGTAAAAGGCGCGAACGTTTTTCCCGTACCCGGCGGCGTCGTCTTCCCACGGACTGAAGAACGCGCCGCGGATATTCATATCCGAGCGGGATTGATCCATGTCGAAGCTGTTATATTCGGCATCCGTGCCGTGATA
>Ga0208297_1000611_pt1 | contig 61456 bp, 57 predicted proteins | sample LMS_cellobiose_e_FD_187367 | JGI IMG/M metagenome (GOLD analysis project Ga0208297, IMG submission 187367) | Rumen-fistulated moose microbial communities from Alaska, USA - LMS_cellobiose_enrichment (SPAdes) (version 2) | ecosystem: Host-associated > Mammals > Digestive system > Stomach > Rumen...
GCCCTTACAAGGAAGCATTTATTGAAACCCTTACGAACATAAGGTTACTACCAAAGCTAGAATAGCAAAAAGGTGTACATTGACAGCTCAAAAACGATAATTATGGATATCACAGGGATTTTCTACCCTTTTTTGGGTATTGGATTCAGTAATTATCAATGCAAGTGGGCTGCAAAGGTAAATCGGTGAGTAGAATGTATTGTCTACATCACCATGAATAATTCAGGTTAGATTATTAATTACTAACTCAACTTTCCCTGCTTAAATTTTCAAACAAAGCCTGAATAAATAAAGCTTGAGATTTCATTCTTTCACTTCGTTCTAGGATATTTATGGTCTCTGTGAGTAAGGTGATTATGTGTTCTACCAATAGATACATCAGGCTCGTAAATACATTTGATAAATCCATGTCTTGTGTATCATTGCAAAATATGTAAAATAAGCCAATTGCATCAAGTCCTGTTTTAAGATTTCATTCAGCATTGCTTCTGTAGTAAACCATGTATCCATCAGCACATACAGTTTCAATTCCAGAGGCTAATGCAAAATAGCAGTGTCGGTCTTTTTCATAAGGCTTTCCGAACGACGTTTATATCCGCCCTGAAGCGATTATTCTTTTTTTGCAGAAGCAAGTATGTTGAATCCGTCGGGATCGCCATATAAGGAAGCTGATAGGTATAAACGAAAGTGAAAAATATGAAAGAGAAAAAGAGGAGAGATAAACGTAATATTCATTAAAAGGAAGAAATATAATACAATCGATGGATTGAAAACTGCGAAATTAAGCCGATGTTAAACGTTAATTGCGATAAACTGGGGTAATGAAGAGCAATAGCTATATGGGAAGGATAAAGTAAATTAAAACAAGTAAATATGAAAGTCTGTGATTTTCTCGCTGTATATAATTCGTAATTAGAGCTAGTAATTGTAAATATCAAATGAAATTTCTTCGAAGTAAGAAAGTAAGAAAGTATGATAATAGATAGTAGGGTATAGAACAAGAAAGGTGGTTTGGTAATGAAAATTCTTATAGTTGGTTATTTTACCCAGATCTCAATATCAAATATTACAAGGCATTTTCCGAAAGACTGGGAAATAGTAATTGTCTCGCCTGGAAAAGAAATGCTGTATCATATTGAAGACTGCCAGGTAATCATACCTGAACATATCAAAGTAGATCACAATCTACTTTCCATCTCAAAAAATTTAAAATTAGTCCAGACGGGTGCTGGATATGATAATGTAGATATCGATGCCTGCACGCAACTCGGCATTTGGGCTGCTAATGCTTCAGGAGTGAATGCAAAGGCAGTGGCCGAGCATGTAATGGCATTGATATTGTCATATTATAAAAATATACCGTTTCTTGATGCCTTCATGAAAAACAGGATAGATGAAAGTAAATTGGATTATACAGGAAGTGAATTAACAGGCAAAACGATTGGAATTGTAGGCTATGGCGCTATCGGTAAAAAAGTAGCTGAGTTTTGCAGGGTTTTTGATATGAATGTGCTGGCATATGCTAGAAATGCTGTTGTACAATCTGATGATTTTGTGAAAATGACGGATTTCGATAATCTTGTAAGTACATCAGACATAGTAACGGTACATGCATCCCTGAATCCGCAAACTAAACAGCTGATCGACAAAGAAGTATTCAGGAAAATGAAGAATACTGCACTTTTTATAAATACGGCCCGCGGTGGAATTGTCAATGAAAAAGACTTAATAGATGCTTTAAAAAATGGAGATATTTCAGGTGCATGCCTGGATGTGTTTGAAGCTGAACCGCTTTCAACCGACAGTGAGCTTCGGAATCTGAGTAATGTGATACTTACTCCCCATACGGCAGGTATGCCTGACGGTCTAAAATTCCATAAAAAAAGATATGATTTCTTTGTGAATAATATAAAACGTGTAGAGAATGGTGAAGAGCCTGAAAACAAGCTCAATCAGCTATGATAGATTTTTTGTCAAGAGGGTACCAGCTTTGGGAGACCATTTTCTTCATTATTTATTTTATAAAGATATTGTGTACCCCAATCACATAACGATTTGAGAACAGGTTCTAAAGTTAGTCCTAGTTCTGTAAAAGAATATTCAACCTTTGGTGGAATCTCTGGATATACATTTCTTTTTATGATACGTTGTTCTTCAAGTTCCCGCAACTGTTCTGTTAACGTTTTAGTTGTGATGTTTCCTAATGTACGTTGCAATTCATTAAAACGCATTGTTTTTTTAATATATATATTCCATAAAATTTGCAATTTCCATTTTCCGCTTAGTACATTAATCCCCAATGACATGGGACAAGTGATGTCTGAAGTAATTGATTTAGCCATATATATCAGTCCTTCCCTAATATGGTACATATCAAAAAAGATACCTTATATTAAAATTGTGCGTACTTGTTCTTGCTATAAAACCATGATACCTTCTTATTATAGCAAGAATAACAATGAATTGAAAGGAAGATTTATATGATTATTGATAGCCATGAGCATTTAATGTTACCTACTGAAATGCAAATAAAAAAATTAGAAAAGGCAGGTGTTGACAAAGCAATTTTATTCTGTACAGCTCCGCACCCAGAGAAAGCTACTACGTTAGAAGAGCTAAAAAAGGAAATGGGAGCTTTATATAAGATATTAGCAGGTTCAAATAGCAAAGAAGACGATTTGAAACGAATGAGAAATAACATTCAAGACTTGATAGAAGTTATAAAAAAATATCCAGATAAATTCTATGGATTTGGTTCTGTTCCACTTGAATTATCTTTGGAAGAAACAAGTAATTGGATTAATACCTATATTGTTTCTAATGGTTTAAAAGGGGTGGGGGAATTTACCCCTGGTTCAGATGAGCAAATTAAACAATTAGAAATCATTTTTCAGGCATTAGAAAAATTCCCTGAATTACCTATATGGATTCATACATTCAATCCTGTTTCTCTAAATGGAATTAAAATTCTTATGGAAATCACGAAGAAGCACCCGAAGATTTCCGTTATCTTTGGTCATATGGGTGGCTATCATTGGTTGGATGTAATTGAGTTTGCAAAAACTGTTTCTAATGTATATTTAGATTTATCAGCTGCATTTTCTACTCTTGCTGTTCGTATGGCGGTAACAGAACTTCCTAATAATTGTTTATTTAGTTCAGACGCTCCTTACGGAGAGCCTTTATTAAGTAAACAACTTGTAGAGTACGTTAGTCCATCAGCGGAGATAAAGGACAAAATCCTAGGCAAGAATATTCTGAAGTTAATAAAGGAATAAACGTTTTATTTTATAATAAGCCTTCCAAGAACGATTTATATTTGATATTTATATTTACAGCATAGTGCAATATATAGTTCTATACTCAGAAGGAGAATAACCAAAGTTCTTTTTGAACATCCTTCCAAAGTGTGTTAAATCAGAAAAGCCAACCCTCTCAATAATCTCAGAGACAGGTAACAGAGTTTCTTTTAGCATTTTTGATGCTAAATACAGTCTTAATCTGATAAGATATTCCATAACCGGATAACCTGTAATCTCACGAAATCTTTCTGTTAATGAGGTTCTGTTGATATGAAATTTTTCGGTAAGCTCCTGTATGGTTATTTTATTCATATAATTTGTATATAAATACAGAATTATCTCTTTGGTTTCACCAGGGTCTTTATTAAGCTCTACACTTTCAAGGGTTTCATCAATAATTAGTAATCTTGATAACAAAAAAAGCATTTCTATCAGATAGGTTCTGCTCCTGCAGGGCCAATCATTATCCTTTTGAATATCCAGGGCATCCTTTATATTGTCAATAATGTTACTGATTCTGTGAGCATTGCCCGGACCAAGATGTAACAGACCTATATATTCATTTGTTTTTTTTAAAAACGGATTTAACCAGTATAGATCTTGTGTTTCATTTACAGACAGCTGATTATTAGATGCTTTAAGTACAGGAAAATCGAAATGTTGATTAATAATTTGTGGATGAAAGAAGATTGCTGTGCACTGAAGTGATACTTCCGATTCCAATAAAAATGTATCTGTCTCATTCAGGCAGAGGGCAGACGGAGCTACGATGATTTGCTTACGATTATTAAGAGTAAGTATTCCAGTACCAGTGACAACAAAAATCATTTTATAATGATCCCGCTTATTTGCACCATCTGAGAAGCAATTCTCATTTGTATGGTAGATAGGAAGCTGATATCCTGGATAATATTTTCTACCCTCTGTAAAGTATGTACTCATATGACACCCCCTGAGCAATGATATTTATAATTATATCACTGCCCAGGAAAAAAACATAGAATTTCCTATTATTTACCAAGTATTTTTAATTCTTCACACAGCTTTAATCCGAAAGCTACTGATGCATCTGGATTTCTTCCTGTAATAATATTACCGGATACAACAACTTCTTTATCAACATATATAGCACCATTCTTGGTTAATTCCTTGATACCGTCACTCCAGGGGAACATGGTTGCTTTTTTATCCTTGAGAATACCGGCTCTTGCCAAAACTGGAGGTGCTGCACAGATTGCTGCTATGATCTTTTTTTCCTTATTTGCATCTTTTATCAGGTTCCTGAGATCTTTGTCATCCCACAGACTACTGATTACGCCTGTGCCACCAACGATAACAATCGCATCATAATCCTTTGCTTTTGCATTGGATATCATAATATCAGTGGTACAGGTTGAGCCATTTAACCCAAGCGCTTTTGATGTAGTGCTTGCTACAGTTATATTAGCTCCGTTTACCTCAAGCAACGTTTTGGGAAGGTAGAACTCTACATCCTCAAAATCCTTAGGAGCTACTACCATAAGCACGTTTTTAGGGAACTTTCTGATTTTCAAAGCATCACAGATAGCCAGTCCAAAGCTTTTGGATGCAGCTGGATTCTTACCTGTCACTATATTTCCATCGGTAACAGTCTCCTCATTAACATATATGGCACCTCTTGTGGTGAGTTCCTTTATTCCGTCCTCCCAAGGAAACATGGTAACTGTTTTACCCTTCAATATACCGGCCTTAGCGAGAGTTGGGGGAGCTGCACACATAGCTGCTACTATTTTGTTTTGAGAATTAAATTGCTGAAGCAGTGTTCTCAGTTCTTCGTTATCCCATAAACTACCTATAACGCCTGTTCCTCCTGGTAAAACGATGGCATCGTAGTCCTCAGCCTTTGCAGTACTGATTTTGATATCTGGTGTTATTTTAAATCCATTAAGACCAATCGCTGTATCAGTTGTTGTGCTGGCTATTGTTACCTTTGCACCGTTAGCCTTTAGGATAGCCATAGGTTCAACAACTTCACAGTCTTCAAAATCCTTTGGTGCAATCACCATGAGTACCTTTTTTTGTGTGGGTTTTTCTTTTGCACTGACAGTATTGATTGGACCAGATACAAATGCTCCAAGTACCATAGATAAAGTTATTGCGAAACAGATCATATTTTTTACTACTTTCATCATTTCAATTACCTCCTTTTGATATCCATAGTTTAGCAAATATAAATTTGATCTGTAATAGCGAATTGTCAGTGCTTTTCGGTGTATTAACAGGAAAAATAAACTTCATGAAGGATATATTAGAAGTTTCTATCATTGAGTGCCTGAATGCAATCTTTAAAAAACTGGAAGCACAAACAGATAATCAATCCCTAAATTAAGATATCGGGCTGTTAAGGAAGCTCTTTCAAAAATAGGGGACTGACAGTTTGCTAATCTGCCTATCCTCTATTTTTTATATTACTACAACCATATTGTATATCGTGCCTAATCAATTCCAACTATTTTATATCACATTTTTCTTTATTTATTTTGGGGCCCTGCATGATCAAAATTATATTGTTCCTCTCCCCATGCATACAGCTCATTTAGAGTAGGTAGTAAGGCTTTCCCTCTCTCTGTTAATGAATATTCAACTTTAGGTGGAACTGAATTATGCTGAAATCTATGAACCAGACGATGTTCTTCAAGCTCTCGCAATGATTTTGTCAACATTATATTGGTTATTCCAGTTACACTTCTTTTCAATTCGTTATATCTTGTTGTCTCTTTGCCGAAAAGATACCACATTATCGGAAGTTTCCATTTCTGCCCTATGATATCAAGGGCATAGATAATCGGGCATTTAATTTCATATATATTTTCAGCAGGTAATTCTGGAGCATATTGAATCTGTTTATCTGACATAGCAAATCTCCCTAATAGTTTAAATTATATACTAAGGCAGAAAAAGTTGCGTACTTCTATTTATTTTTCCATCTAGTATAATCATTATAGCAGTTTAATAAAAAAAAGGAAGGTACTATAATGAAAATTATTGCGATTAATGGTAGTCCACGAAAAAATTCTAATACGGCGGTACTTTTAGAGCATGCATTAGAAGGAGCATCATTACAAGGAGCGGAAACTGAACTTATCAACCTTTATGATTTAGATTATAAAGGCTGTATGAGTTGCTTTGCCTGTAAATTAAAGGGCGGTAAGAGCTATGGTAAATGTGCGTACAAAGATGAACTATCTCCTGTTTTAGAAAAAGTTTTAGCAGCTGACGCCCTTTTGCTCGGTTCGCCTATATACTTTCATGCAGTAACTGGCGAAATGCGTTCCTTTTTTGAACGATTGATGTTTCCAATTTTAACTTATACAGAAGATTATAAAGGATTATTAGAGAAAAAAATTCCAGTTGGTTTTATCTATAATATGAATGTCACAAAAGAATACATGATAGAAGCAAACTATCTTCAAGTTTTAAGATTTGCAGAGAATAGTTTAGAAAGTCTTTTTGGTTCTTGTGAATCTTTGGCCGTAAATGATACGTTACAGTTTAAAGACTATTCTAAATATGTTGTTACTGTCTTTGATGAAAATAAAAAGAAAAAGGTAAAAGAAGAGCAATTTCCGATTGATTGTGAAAGTGCTTTTCAGCTCGGTTCACGATTAATTCAAAGGGTAATTGGATAAAAATACCTAAATGTAATATAGAGCAAATTTTATTTTGAAAGAAGAGAAATGATGAATTTAACATTTAGAATAAACTCATTGTATGTATGTGTAAAAGATATGCAAAAGGCAATAGAATTCTATGAAAAATTATTTGAACAAAGAGTTACTGAACGAGATGAAATATACAGTGTTTTTGATATTCAGGGTTTTAGATATGGTTTATTTGCAAATCAAAAAATGAATGAAACAAAAGTATGGGGAAATAATTGTTTGCCAAGTTTTGCTGTAAATGATATTGATTTAATTCAGAAAAGATTGGAAGAGTTAAATTGCCCAATTGTTTTCCCATTAACAACTATAGGTAAAAACAGAGTCTTAGAATTTACTGATAGCGAGGGAAACGATATCGAAATTACTTGTCCGATATAACAATACTAATGAATAGAATTCTTTAAAAGTGAATATGGGAACTTTAAACGAGTTCCTATAAAATATACCATATTATCAACACTGTTCTTTAACAAAGCCAAAATTTATAAAGCTGACGGATGGAGACGAGTAATATTTTACTCGGAGTAATTTATTACTCGGAGTAATTTATTACTCATCTCCATCTGTCAGCTTTTATTATAAGCTCAGAAAGATTGCATTTTAGAATCGGGGCAACATATTGAATTTGAATCGATAAAAGAGGAAATAAGTTTCTGCCTCCACTTTTTCTGACATATATCGGTATGGACGAATTATTATAGCATACGATTTCAGACGAATCTTTTAATACTTTTAAATTCATTGCATAACCTACTGGATACATAAATGCACATGATTGTTATTGAATCAGGTAAGATAATGGCTGAATTCGTATTGTTTATGTATTATAATTATAACATATTAGATGTCAATCAAAAAAATCATGTAAGAAAAGAGGCGTGTTAGATGGGAAAGATAATCTTCATAGATGTAGATGGAACACTGGTAGATTATGAGGCAAACCTATCAGATTCAGCGGTTGAAGCAATTAGAAGAGCCAGAAAAAATGGTCATAAAGTTTATATCAGTACAGGAAGAAGCAAGGCTGAGGTCTATAAAAATATATGGGATATCGGTCTGGACGGAATGATAGGAGGTAATGGCAGTTTCGTAGAGGACAAAGGTAAGGTGATTATGCATCAGACAATAACCGAAGAGCAATGCAGACGAATCGTCGACTGGCTGCATGAAAAGAAGATTTAATTTTATTTAGAAAGCAACAATGGATTATTTGCCAGTGAAAAATTTGAACTGGCAGCAGATAAGACTATGAAAGAATATGCCAGACGAAAAGGTAATGATCAATCAGAAGTGGTAACGGTTCGCACAATTTACCCGGGAATGATCTTTGATGGAGAACTCTATAGGAAAGATCTGAATAAAGTCAGTTATATCCTTAATACTTATAAGGATTATTTGGATACGAAAGAGCAATTTCCAGATATGGAGAATGGAACCTGGGGTGGAAAAGGGGAAGAAGCGCTTTTTGGCGATCTGGGAGTCAAGGATATTACAAAAGCAAATGCCATAGAACATCTTTTGAAATATTTGGGTGCGGACAGGAAAGATACTATAGCATTTGGTGATGCAAAAGTTGATATCCCGATGTTAGAGTACTGCGAAATTGGTGTTGCTATGGGAAGTGGTGGTGAAGAGATAAAAAAGATGGCAGATATGGTTACGGATGACGTGGATAAAGATGGGTTGTATAAAGCTTTTGAAAGGTTAAATTTAATTTAGGAAGAAGGTCTAAAGTGATGAATGAAGGGATGAAAAGGCTCTAAATTATTAAGCTTGAACAGTTAATCTAGCTGGAAGAGCGTACATCTGATGCGGCGATGCTTGGATTCTAAAGCAGGACGTTTTATCAGCCGTTTTACAGGAAGTGCAAATTCAGTTTGTCCACTGCTTATTTCTAATGGTATTTGTAATTGGAATGACGATACCGTAAAATAAGGATAGGAGAATGTAACTGGTAACAGTAGCAGCATTAGGGAACATATCAGTTATTTCATTCGTCTAATAATAAACGAAGAAAGAAGGGGATGTTCTTATGAATTTTATTTTTGTATTGATTTTATTATCCTTAGCAGCAATTGCAATTACATTTATTTTAAATCTATTGTTCAAAAAAATAAGATATATAAAATATATACCCGCAATTGTATTGTTTCCTTTTATGTTATACAATTTCATTACCATGTATAGTGCAACAAACGAGGGCTTTGAATCATTAGGCAAATTTGTAATGGGAATCTTATTGCTGACTGCATTCGCAAGTTCTCTTATTACTACGATTGTTATTGATATAATTAATAGAAATATCAGTCGAAAGAAATAATTGGTGATTTCACGATAGTGTAACGATAATAAAAATACAATGGAAGTGAAATATGACGATATTCGAAAAAATCAAACAAGAAATCATGACGGACCCAATGAACGAATCCTATACTAAAATGGGAATCCCGCCATTATTTAAAGCTTCCGTAGATGCGTGCATTGCCATAGTTGGACAAGCCCCGGGACGTAAAGCAGAAGCAACTCAATTGTTTTGGAATGATTTAAGTGGTGACCGATTAAGAGAGTGGATGGGGATATCCCGCGAGATATTTTATAATACGGATCGTATCGCTCATTTGCCGATGGATTTCTATTATCCGGGAAAAGCGAAATCCGGTGATGCCCCGCCTAGAAAGGGCTTTGCAGAAAAATGGCATCCACGTTTACTGGAGGAGATGCCAAATATTGAAATCATAATTTTAATTGGCAGCTATGCGCAGAAATATTATCTGGATAAAAGGCGCGAGAAAAGTTTAACTGAAACAGTGAGAAATTTTCAGAAATATCTGCCGGAATATTTTCCATTGGTTCATCCGTCACCTTTAAATCTTGGCTGGCTGAAGCAAAATCCATGGTTTGAACATGATGTTTTACCTGTTCTAAAAGAAATTGTGGATATGAACTTATAGGGAATCATAATTATTTTTACCAAGGAAGCTATACCAAATCCCCTGCATTCCAGATACGTCAGAAACAGACACTGATCCTTTAAACCTCCAAAGGTCGTATTCAATCTTGTAAAGCGGTTCAGAAAAATTATATTAGAAATAAGTAATAGAAGCAAATGGCATAGATTTAGAGTCTAGACCTATAATAGCAGATTAAGCAAGGCACTTTACGTCAAAGTTTATATTGTAGAGTGTCTTGCTCTTTTTACATAGCTTCATCTACCTGCCCCCTATACAATTTAGAACTAAACTAATGCATTACTAAATCTGACTCTCCAATGGTCTTGGGTTATATTTCATACCTTATGGTTATAATACACAGGAATACTAAAGGAGGAGAATCTAAATGTTATATGAATCAAATAAGAAAGATAAAATGAAGCATATTCTAAGCTATTATATGATTCCCTTCACAGTCGGTTTTCTCTTACTTCAGTTTATTGTATATTATCCCTTTGCTTCAAATGGCAAATCATTTATATGGAACTTTGACGGTATAAACCAGCATTATCCTGCATTGGTATATTACGGCAGGTTTCTTAAAAATCTACTTGCCGGTAAGGGTGTACCCTTGGTGGATTTTAAAATAGGGATGGGTTTTGATACCCTGACAACACTTAATTATTATGCCATAGGTGATCCGTTGGCTTTGCTTTCGGTATTCGGCAAAGAAGGAAATTACGAAGGATTATACCGTTTCTTAATTATACTCAGGCTTTATTTGTCTGGCATCAGTTATCTGTCGTATTGTATCTATAGAAAGCAAAGCAGTTACCCTTCTGTACTGGGGGCTTTTATCTATGTATTTTGCGGATATGTTTTTTATGCCGGGACAAGGCACCCCTATTTCACCAATCCGCTTATCTATCTGCCACTGCTTTTTCTTGGAATCGAACTCATATTACAAAAGAAAAGACCATATTTGTTTATACTGATGACGTTCATTAGTGCTGTAAGTAATTTTTACTTCTTCTATATGATGACAATAATCATTTTTATATATGCAGTTTACAGGTTTTTTTGCACATATGATAAAAACAGTAACGATCCCATGTGGATACTATTTCTAAAAACCGCATTCCGAACCAGTTTATTTTATCTTCTGGGGATTATCATGTCTGCTGTGATTTTATTTCCCGTACTTGCGGCATTTTTTATTAACGGCAGGTTTGACGCAGGATATGATGTTAATCTGCTTTTTTATACTCCGGGATATTATGTTACGTTTGCTAATTCCTTTATCGCCCCTACTATAACGCCTGGCTTCTGGACTCTTTGTACCTTTGCAGCCATCGTTCCGGCTGCAGTCCTGGTAGCCTTTCGAAACAGCAAATACCGGCGGTTGAGGGTGGTTTTTCTGATTGGTACCGTTAGTCTGCTGATTCCTTATATCGGATATTTTATGAGTGGATTTTCCTATGTAAGTAACCGCTGGGAGTTTGGGTACAGCTTTATGCTTGCATTTTTATTTACTTCGGTTTATGAAGACCTGTTCCACTTAAGTAGAACAGATAAGCTGCTGCTGGCGGCAGGAACCGTTTTATATGGTGTTTTGGGATTTTTTAACCCCAGTATATATATTTTATATGCTTTCCTTATGCTGGGTTTAACAATTGCCAGCATCCTTATTTTTAACCGGTTTATAAAGAATGTTTATCTGCAGCGAACAGTGATATTTGCACTGGTATTTATTAATTTGGGGCTCAATGGTTATCTGACCAATTCTGGGCGATTTGGTAACTATACAGGTGAATTTATTGATTCGGGAAAGGTTGAAAAGACAATTGGGAACTCGGCAGTCAGTATGATAGACAATATATCGGACAGTTCCTTTTACCGGGTGGAGGTATACGGTGATAAACAGTATAATGAAGGTATGCTTCTTGGCTTTCGGGATGTCAGTGGTTATTTTAGTATAATGGATAAGAGGCTTTCAGAATATATGGCGGGACTGGAATTAGTAAGTCAGAAAGCATCCTACCGTTTTGATAATTTGGACTACCGGACTGGTCTTAGTACACTGGCAGGTGTTAAATATCTGGTTACTTCTGCTAAAGAGATGGTTCCCTATGGATACCAATTAATAAAAGAAGAAAGTACAGAAAGCAAAACCTACTATTTGTATGAAAACCAGCTTTCACTGCCTTTGGGTTATGGGTATCAGAGTTATGTATCCAGGGAGGTTTATGAAACCTTGAATCCGCTGCAAAAGCAGGAGATTATGCTCAGAGCAGCCGTTTTGGAAGAACCGGAGGATTCAATTTTAATGCTCCAAAAGGATGCGTATGAAGGCGGTAATCCTTCCCCCGCCGGATTTAAGTCGGAAGTACTGCCTGTAACCATACGGTATGGCAAAGGAATCACTCGTAAGGGAGATTATATCAACGTATCAAAAGCCGGTACAAAAATTACTGTTTATTTTCAGGGAATGGAGAATTCTGAAACATATCTCCGGCTTGAGAATTTTAATATAAATAATACAAAATATTATGCCATGAATCTTCGGGTAAAAGGCGAAAATGAAATTATTAAAACTGTCTATTCCAGGTCTGACAGGAACAATGCATACTTTGGCAAAGAGGATTATATTATAAATCTCGGCTATCAGAGTACCCCAATGAAATCGTGTGAAATAATCTTTACCAAACCCGGCATATTTCATTTAAGTGATATACAGGTTTATACAATTCCAATGGCTGAATATGAAGAACAGATAAAAGCGAGAGATAAAACTGTACTGGAGAATATACAGGTCACCAACAACCGGATTACCGGAGTGTATAACAGTAGTGAGGATAGCTTATTATGTCTGTCGATACCCTACAGCAAAGGTTGGAAGGCATATGTAAACGGAGAAAAGACCGAGCTGGTTCCCGCAAACGTGATGTACATGGCATTACCGGTAAAAGCCGGAGAACACAAAATTGACTTATACTATGAGACTCCTTTTCTTAAAACCGGAATGGTGGTGTCGGCTGTGGGAGTATTTCTGTTTCTTTGCTTCGTGCTCTATTACAGGATTAAAAAAACAAATAAGGGATAACATTGTTAATAGGTAGATTATTTCGGTTGTCATATCTTGTTTATTTAAGGAGAGGAAGAGTTTGGACAGAATATCAGTTATTGTACCTTGTTTTAATGAAGAGAAAGTAATGCACTTGTTTTATACGGAAATGAAACTTGTCATGAAGAGGATGATTACAACAGAATTTGAAATTATATTTATTGATGACGGTTCAAAGGATAAAACTTTACAGCTTATAAAAGCTCTAAAAGAGAAAGATAACAGAATAAGGTATATATCATTTTCTAAGAATTTTGGAAAAGAAGCTGCTATTTTTGCCGGTTTGGAAAACAGTACCGGTAATTATGCAGTGATTATGGATGCGGATCTTCAGGACCCGCCTCATCTGCTTGCCAAAATGTATGAATGTCTGCAAAAAGAGGATTACGACTCGGTAGCTGCCAGAAGAGTAACAAGGAAGGGGGAGCCGAAGCTGCGCTCCTTTTTTGCCAGGCGGTTTTATCATCTTATGAGTCATATCTCCAAGGCAGATGTTGTTGACGGTGCCAGAGATTTCAGGCTTATGAAAAGGCAGATGGTGGACGCCATTGTTAATATGAGGGAGTACAATCGATTCTCCAAAGGAATCTTCGGATGGGTGGGTTTTAAAACCAAATGGCTGGATTATGAGAATGTAGAGCGTGCGGCAGGTGAAACCAAATGGTCCTTTCGAAAACTGCTGTTTTATTCTTTTGACGGAATTGTCGCGTTTTCTACCATACCCCTGGGAATTGCATCCTTTTCCGGACTTTTTCTGTGTCTCGTTGCTTTTATCGGTATAATAGTCGTACTAATCCGGCATTTTGCAGGTGTAAAATCCGCCTACGGCTGGTCATCCACTGCTTGTATCATACTGTTTCTCAGTGGATTCCAACTATTCTGCATGGGGGTATTAGGTCAATACGTAGCCAAAACCTACCTGGAGGTTAAGAATCGTCCAATTTATATTGTGAAAGAACAGGGGTAGATTACCGTTTCATATAATATTTCGGCTACGGTCCCGTCAAATCAGGGCTTACAAAGATGATAATTATGAAAAAATCAGGGCTTACCTCTAAATTTAGGCAATCCCTGATTTTTTAACCAAACCTTACTCAATTAAAGCTTATATTATTTTAAATATGTCCCACTATTACCGACTTTTCCCGGTGCCGGATTACCTGGCAGATCCAGGACATAAATTCTCATATTGCCTTTTCCTGATCTGGGTATGGTTAATTTGCCATCTGTTATAACCTTTACATCTCCTGTAATTGCATCCTTATAGGTACCATTAGGGATTCCCGAGAACGCTGCACCGTCTGTAATGGATACCAGAACAAAGCTATCCACCCCGGTGCTCGTATCAGTATAACGTCTCTTAAAAGCCATCTCTCCCGAAACACCTTCCGTCGAATACTGCCCTTTTCTAAGTGCTGGGATGTTACGCCTGATTTTATTCAATCTCTGGATATGCAGGGAAAGGGGATGATTTAAGGTTGCTGCCATTGTCCCTGTTGCATTTGTATATTCGCCATAATCCGTCACAGTTACAGAGCCTTCGATATTGTCCCCGAAATAAGCCCTGCCTGTCTCACTTAAAGGTTTTGTTGGACCGGCATCTATCACTGCGCCTTTCATGAATTCTATTTCACTTCCGTAATAAATACTAGGAATTCCCCGGAAAGTATACATAAGGTTCAGATTTTCTGCCCAGGTATCCTGGGAGCCTGCAAACCTTTGGTTTTCCGGCGCACCATCCGGTGCATAATCATGGGAATCCACATAGGTTACATTCCAGGTAGCATCACTGTAATATTGGTCCCCATCTACACCCACACGGAATGCATCCCTGGCATTGTTAAAGTTCCAATGCATGGGAAAATCTATTACACCCAGTCCGGAAGATATACTTTTATCCGGTGTGTGATAAGTATTGCCGTTCAACAAATGATTTCTGCTGACAGGCTGGGTACTCACATTCTGATTATCATTCCAGTGCTGAAAAACACTATTCATATTTGTAACAGTATCGCTCCAAGGGTAGGCTGAGGTTTCTGCCCAGGTGTAAAAGGGTGTGGAAATTGCAGGAATATTGCTATTCCATACCTGCCGGTACCTGGTGGCTACTTCTCCGAACACAAAGAAATCTTCGCCTCCTGCCGCTTTAAAAGCCGGGATAAATTCTTTATTGAAAGTTAGTCTGGATATGTGTTTAACCGTATCCACCCGGAAGGCATCGACGCCCATAGTTATGTAGCGGTTGTAGGCATTTATTAAATAGTCGGATACGGCTGGATTCTCTGTGTTTAAATCCACACAATCCCCTGCTATCTGGCCGGTCTGGACCGTATAGCCTTCCCAGCTTAAGCTTTTTTCGTGATGATAGATATTTTCTGTATCCAGGGAATCTTCTTTCATAGCGTTTATTCTGGCCTGATATTGCTGCGCTGGAGTTAAGGTCTCATAATTAGCGGGAAGTTTTCCTTCATCAATTCTGATAATTGCATCAGCAGTATCTTCCTGTGTTTCATCTTTTGTAAACAGCGGATACAGATTTTCCTCCCCAAAATTTCCCGTGTGATTCAATACCATATCCTGAATAATTTTTAACCCCTTCTCATGTGCCGCATTAATTAAATCCTGATAGGTTACACCGTCTGATTCATATCTTGGGTCGATCTCATTGAAATTAACGGCATGGTAACCGTGATAATCATAGCCGCTCATATTTTTCACGACCGGAGTAATCCAGATTGCTGAAAATCCAAGAGCCTTTATGTAGTCAAGTTTTTCAATAAGGCCTTTAAAATCACCTCTCCAGGCTGCATCGTTACTGTTCTTCATGGCTGCCACTTCATCCCAGCAATGCACATTATTACTGGAATCCCCATCATAGAACCGGGTTATCATAACAAAATAAATAGTTTCATCCCTGAAATCAATTCCTTTTTCCGGTGTTGGTGTAATGGTTGGGGTTATTGTAGGTGTAACGGTTGGTGTAGGCGTAATGGTTGGGGTTATTGTCGGCGTAACGGTAGGCGTTGGCGTAACGGTCGCTTCCGGGTTCTTCTCGTACCATTGATTATCCTTATACCACCATTCACCGGCTGTCCGGGATAAATCGGCTGTCTGCTTCCCGTTATAATTAAATATCAAATGAACCAGTGAAGCATTGGAAAAAGTATATTTGTACCAACCATTTCCCTCGAGCGTCATATCCGTTCCCGGCCAGGTTATTGTATTGCCGGAGGGCTGGATATTCCAATAATATATCTTTGCTCCGTCCCAGGGACTTTTAAAATGTACCGTAACGGACTCCGATGTACTATCCGGATTATACTGGTACCACTGGTTGTTCTTATACCACCATTCACCGGAAGTCCTGTATAAGTCTGCTGTCTGTGAGCCATTCTGGTTGATGATCAGATTAACGCTTTGCGTATTGCTGAAGGTGTAACCAAACCAATTATCGCTTTCTGACTTCATTTGTACTCCCGGCCATGCAACCGGCGTGTTGTTTTCCCCGTTCAAATTCCAATAATAGATATTTGGTGCGGTATAAATTCCTTTATAATGCACCGTAACCGAGGATACTGTTTCTGCCCGCATCTTTTGTAATGTGCCAGGTGTTATCAGTCCTGTTACCAAGATTACAATCAGCAGCACGTAGCCAGTCAGCTTCTTCCAGAAACCTTTCTTCATTCTTTTTATACCTCCTGTCTTTTTAGAGGCTGTATCTTCTGGCATAGATTGACCCTGACCTGAATATATGCCTTGTGAATCAGCCCTTTTATTTATTGACAGCCTGTTGATGCTTAACATTTACCGACTATATCCCACAGGCCATACAACCGATAGAATAAAACAATGAAAAAGTTTGTCTTATCATTATTTTTTGTTTATATTGACTGGTTTTGATATATAGATTAATATAATTATATCATTTTATACTGAAAATTCTTGCAATATCCTATGAATTATTTGTACAATACTATCATTTGGAAGAATAGAAGCAGCTGCGAAAACTTTAGATTTGAAGGAACTTTACTGCATAGATGGGGGGATCTTATGGAGATTAATAATTATGCTTTTTACAAAGAGAAAAAAAGCCATGGCAACAGCACATATCCTTTCACTATCTATAAGGTACGGATGCCGGAAACTTTTTCTCAATTTCCGCTGCATTACCATGGGGAGGTAGAAATGATTCATGTAAGTGAAGGCAAAGGGGTGATTACCGTCAATTTAAAGCCATATGTCGTAACAGCGGGGACCATAGCTTTCATATCACCGGGTATTTTGCATTCCATGGAGCAATTACAAGGGCAACCCTTTGTATACAGGAATATCATATTTGATTTAAAGATGGTGCTTTCCTATATCTCCGATGAAAGCACTCTAAATACCCTGCTTCCCCTTATGGCAAATAAAATATATTTCCCGGTAATTATTGATATGCAGAATTCCCTGAATACTCTTCTTACGGCTTACATCAATACAATGCAGCAAATCCATGATGCCAGGCTTCCGGGATACGAGCTGGCTATAAAAGCTCAGATTATGCTTATGATATACCTGCTAACATCGAACAACCTGCTCCTTACGGATAAATATTATTTAAAATCCTCTGTCGGTAAGTTAAAAAAGGTTCTGACTTACATTAGCGGACATTATGAGGAATCCATATCCATACAGGATGCTGCAGCAGTTTACGGAAGCAGTGCCTCTAATTTTATGCGGTTTTTTAAAAATACAACAGGTTCTTCTTTTATACAATATTTAAATGACTATCGCTTGAATATAGCGCAAGAAAAACTTCTGACAACTTCCTGTTCCATCTTAGATATAGCAGTTAATACTGGTTTCAACAATCTTTCTTATTTCAACCGTATGTTTAAAAGTAAATTTAAAGAATCCCCCTCAAGCTATCGAAAGAAATACCGGATAATACAATAAGCAATGTGCATAATGCCCTAACCGGAGTGAGTAAATCAAAGAGAACAGCACTAATCACAGGAGCTTACGGCGGACTAGGAACACGCTTTGCAGATATACATGCAGCATCAGGTGGAGAGCTGATCCTGGTAGGAAGAGACCAGGCAAAGCTTGATGCACAAGCAAAGGAAATAGAGAAAAATACCATGCATCGTTTATTTGCTTGGATATCAGGATTTGAATTCGTTTTTACGGGCATTTTGCCTGTGGACAGGTATGACAATCAGTGAATATAAAAGAAATATGCGGGATGCTTTAAATTCAAACACAGACGAAAATTAAGGTTTACCTTGTGTCGGATAGCCACCGCAAGAACCACCGCAAGAACCACAAAAATAAAGAGCCAATACGTGTGATATCGCTCCGTTTATTGGCTCAGTATCTTTGTGCAATTGAAGTCTTGATTACTATGACAAACAGGAGAGAACCATTTTGTTTTCATCCATTTATGTCAGCACTAGGATTTCACAACTCATACTTTCTAAAAGCGGTGATACCAAATGAGGTAGCAATAAGTGTTATAAAAACAGAATTAATTACAATGCTTATCGCCATGTCTGTTGAAAATGATGATGAAGATATGATTGCAGACATACCATAAATGGAGTGCCTCATGCCTAACTCAACTATTTTTACAACCCTGGAAGAGAAACCACTTAGATTTGTAATGGAAGACCATATTGTTTCACTAAAGAGTACATAGCATAAACAAAGAATGGTAGAAGCGGTATTGTTTTTTATCAACATAGAAAGCAGACAAAGGACTGCTCCCAAAGAGGCATACAAAGCAATTCCAGAAATAACCGTTGCAATATATCTACTTGTAATAATATTACTTACCTGGCCGGAACTAAACAAAGCAATCAACTGGAACTGTAAGAAAACAGCAGCAGATATAGACGATGAAACAATAGCCTTTGATAAATAAATACCGGTACGGCTCTTACTGATAATCCATTTGTGCTGCCATGTTTTCCATTGATACTCCTGTCCAATCCATACGGAGATTAGGATAGCAACCAATATACCCAGTCCCTTTTGATATTCTGTGCCTAGCCGAATAATATCTTCAATCTCCTTAAATGCGGTAAGGTTTCCAAAAACAGAAATTCCCACCCGAATGTCTTGAAGCATAATCATCATAAGCAAAAAGGATAAAACACCTGTAAACCCTATAACACCATACAAAAGCTTACTTTTTCCAAGTCTGTAAAGGTCACTTCTCAATAGTTTAATCATTTGCCTTCCCCTCCTCTTGTGTACTGCATATACAGTTTCTCTAATGAAGTTCCATTTTGCAATGCATCATGTATAGCTGCTTCTTTTACTATTCTACCCTCGTACAGTATACCGAAACTGGTAGCTACCTGCTCCAACTCGCTTAAAATATGGCTGGAAATTAGAATTGTCATCCCATTTTCATGTAAGCGTAGCAATAATTCACGTAAGTCCGCAATTCCATCGGGGTCAAGACCGTTCATCGGTTCGTCCAATATGAGAATATCCGGCTTTTGCAGTAATGCCATTGCAAGTTTCAAGCGTTGTGTCATACCAAGGGAGAAGTTTTTTACAGGCTTGTGATTACTATCTGCCAAACCAACAGTTTTCAGAACCTCCTCAATCAGGCTGTCCTCAAGCAGACCAAGCAGATACGTCTGTTCTTTCAGGTTTTCAAAAGCGCTCATATTAAGGAAAAGTGACGGATCGTTGATAACTGCAGCAAACCGGCTCTCCTGTCCGCTCGCTTTCGTTATGGAAACTGTTCCGTTAAAATCTTTAATTAAACCCGTAAGAATACGTAACAAGGTTGTTTTTCCTGACCCGTTTTTGCCCACCAGTGCATAAATATCCCCTTGTCCAATATGGACAGAAACGTCCTTTAAAATGGTGCTTACTCCATATTGCATTTTAATATTTTCTGCTGTTATAGCATATTTGTTCAATTTATAATCCTCCAATCAATAAGGGTTGTAAAGCTCTTATATCCGTAAACAGATTAAGCTTGAGTATTTGTCTGAAACTCTGCCTTTTCAGCAATTATACGCAAGAAAATGGTTTGAAATTCTCCGGAACCTGCCGCTTCCTCCTTCCTTACTCATAAGACTTGTATTGTTTAAAAGCGTTTCAAACTTTTATTGATTTTTGTAACGCCTAATATTTCATATAGATCTAATTCATGTTCTTTAAGGGGATAGTGGCAGTTATCTCACTTATTAGAGTAAAATAATACGCATTAATATAAATATAATCATTTCACCAGATACATTTGCTGTTGATAAATGGATAAATGCTTTGAAACTTTCGGGATATTGGTATATAATGGATATAAATGTAAGTGTAAAGGTTATTGGTTCACACGACTTGAAAGAGCTAAAGTATTTAAAGGTAATTAAGAAGGGGTTTAAAAACCTTAAATTATTAACCCTGACAGATATAGCGAATATCAAATTTAAAGAAATAGAAGAGATTTAGAATAATCTGAATACCCCCTAAAATAAGGATTAGAAATTACAAGGATATGAAATTACAAGATTATAATATTACTAGGAGGAAATAAAAATGAACAGGTATGAAGAAGGGCTAAAAATTATAGAAGAAAGATGTGGCAATGGAAAAGATAATCTCATCTCTCTCTCGACTATCGCAATAGAACCAAACGCTGCTGGTAACCCCCGTCCTTACATCCGCGATGTGGATGCTTATTATGAAGATGGTGTATTTTATGTTACTACTTGGGCAAAATCAACTAAAATGCAGCAGATAGCTCAAAACCGGGAAGTTGCATTTACAGTTTGCTTTGAGTGGTTTTCCGGAAATGGAATCGGTGAAAATCTCGGATGGGTCTTGGATCCGAAAAATACTGAGTTAAGGTCTAAACTTCGTAAAGCATTTGCCAATTGGTACGACGATGCAAATAATGAAAAGGATGAAAACTGTATTATTTTGGCTATCCGCATCACAAGAGCCACAGTAATTAAGGACCATGGTGCTGTTCGTTACAATATGGATTTTGTAAATAAAGTAGAAACGGAAGAAGGAAAAATTAAATAATCTATTTCAAGATAAGAATTAACGAAACATCCCAGCCGGGCATATAAATTGCACCTCCGATAATTTAATGACAAATTATCAGAGGTGCAATTCATTACAGCATAGGGATGTTTAACTTATTTATATTACTTTCACGCGATATGCAGGACTTTGTGGTGGAATACTCCTGGTTTGAAAAGCTGCATGTTCCACAATTACCATCTGCCCAGGCTTAACTTGCCCAAGTGGAATTCTGTTTCCATTTCTTCCAATTATAATTGTATCCTCGGAAATGATAAAACTTATTTGCTCAGAAAGGTCAAAGGGGTTTCCTGTCGTAAGAATACCATTTACCGCGTCGTTGCTTACCACACGATCTGTTGTAACCATAGTGTCAGATTCGCCTCTTAAAACGATTATACTATAGGCGCTTGACTGAGGGGGAATACTACTTGTTACAGCAGCTGAGAATTCAGCATTTACACGCATTCCAACATCCAAATTGCAAAGGCTTAGGGATTCTCCATATTGACTTATGATTATGGTATATTGACTTACATTTAATCTTATTTGCTCGTTTTGATTTCTGATATTTCTACGAGGTATAGTATAGGAAATCAATATATAACCGGATTCGCAAGTATTAATATTAACCTCTTCGATTACAGCATTTTCTACTCTTATAGTATTTCTGCCGGGTTGTATAAAATCTTGAAAAGGAGTTCCCAAATAATCCATTTAAAGGCCTCTTCAATTTCTAATTGATATAATTACATTATATGTCTAAATCTATATAAGTTCCGTTAATATATTACTTCTTAAAAATAACGATAATGATCAAATAACCCTGTAACATCTTTATTGTATATTATTTCTGCAACAGACGCCACAGGGTTGTCCGGCTGATGCCCAAGCGTTTGGCTGCTGCGCTATGATTTCCCTCAGTTTCACCTACCACCCGAACAGCGATGTCCTGGCTGATCTCGGCAAGGGTACGGTTCAGATCCAGAGGTGTGGCGGAATTTTCCTTCTGGGAGGAGAAAGCACCAATATGCCGCTCCTTACGCAATACCTGACGGACATTTTCGGCGGTGATGATTTGGCTGGTACCCATTACCGCAAGCTCTTCAATAACCCGGCGGAACTGGGTGTAATTATGGGGCCAGTTATATCTTTGCAGAAGAGACAGTGCTTCCGGATCAGCACCTAAAATCTGTCTCGGCATATTGATGTTCATATGGCTCAGACAGAGATTCATCAGAGTGGGAATCTGATGAGCGAGCTGGCGTAACGGAGGCAGATACAAGGAAAGACAGGAAAGCTTTTCCCGGAAAAGAGCACCTACTTTAGAGATATATTCGTCATTCTGGCATACACAGGAAATCATTACCCTGTTTCGCTGGCACACCTCCATCTCCGTCAGCACAGCGATTAGCTGATACTGCCGTTCCAGAGATAAGACATCCACATTTGCAAAGTACAGGGTGCTGCCCTCATCTGCCAAGGGGGAGTTGTGATGCTCCATTAGAAATGCCCAGCTGCGTTCGTTCAGCAGACTGCAATTGATGGACACTAAGGGATTGTTCCGCAGAGGGCCTTTTATATAAAGCATGCTGACAATGGACTCTTTCCCTGTACCATCCTCGCCGGTAAAGATAACAGGGGCGGTACTTTGGCTGATTTGGTCAATTTCCTGCTGGAAATCCTGTAGATTCCCTACAAAGCTGAAAATGCTGTTATAGTAAGCTGCCTCTGCCTCGGCACGGTCGGAGAAACTGATACCCATCTGGTGTGAGGATACCGGTAATTTTCTTTCATCAAAGAAGAAGGCGGTATAGCGCAGAGCACCGTTAGCAATATGCCGAACTCGAATGGAATAGCGCATGCCTTTAAGAGAACGGCTGATTCGCTGATCCTCCCCCTGGGTTTGAGAGAGTTCCTGGCGCAGCAATTCCAGTAATTCAGGTCTAAGATCTTCCAGCGTGGACAGAAAAAGATTTCCCTGACTGTCAAAGACAATAGTCTGTCCAATCTGTCCCCTTATAAGCTCACGAAAAAACAAGTTTTCATCCCGCAGGTATTGTTGGCTGTTACACAGCAGCAATACCTGATAAAAGGCATTTCGGATACTGTCAGTTCCGGAGGTTATGAGGAAGGAATTGATTCCTAAACGCTGGGCTGCAGTATTTACAATAACATCGCTGAGAATGGTCTCGCACTGTTTATCCTGAAGACTTCGCAGGGTCGGCTCTACCGCCTCAATAGAATTAACTGTATGGATATCAATATCGCATTCCAGCAATTCACACAAGGGTTGCACATGATTCCTGATATCGGCGAAGGAAATCATGGTAATCTTATTTTTCAGCCCACCTGCCAGTTTGATGGCACAGAGGATATCATACATGGAAATTTCAATCTCAATAACAGGAATGGTAAGCTGCTGCCGTAGCATCTGTGCGGTAGCACCACGGGATATTACCGCATCGTAATCTCCGTGAAAGTTATTTTGAGCAATGATAAGACCCTGCTCCATATCCCCCACATAGACTGTCAAATCAATCTGAGGAAACTCCTTCGCCAGATTCAGCATCTGAATTTTCATTCCCTCATAAGGCGCAATACCCAAAACACGATAATTCATTATAAACACCTCAATGTATTGTTTCATATTTGAACATATTATAACAAATGCACAAAAATTAAGCAATAAATTTTTCGTATGTTTCAAATGTGAACATTAAAAAGGAGAAATAAACTTGACGGAAAAGGTGAAATTTATATAAAATGAATATAAACTTAAACCAAAAAGGATTAGTATTTTGTATTATATACAAAAGAATAAGTATAGTCCTTTGAAACTGTTTCAAAATGAAACAACAGGAGATCAATATATGGTAAAGCTTCTAATCATTGCTGATGACTTCACGGGAGCACTTGACACCGGAGTGCAGTTTGCAGCCAGGGGGGCTGCAACCATCGTGGTCACAGACCTGAACTATGATTTCCGATCAGCTGAAAAAAGGGTGGAAGTTTTAGTAATGGTAGCAGAAACAAGACATCTGCAGCCACAGGAGGCCTATGAGATTGTGTACAGTACAGTGCATAGAGCATTTCAAGCAGGAATCGCTTATATTTATAAAAAGACAGACTCCGCACTGCGTGGAAATATTGGCAGTGAATTAACAGCTCTGATGGACGGGACAGGTGTGGATACCATTCCTTTTCTCCCTGCCTTTCCCAAACTTGGCAGGGTAACCAGGGAGGGAGTTCACTATGTCGATGGTGTGCCGGTGGCTCAGAGTATTTTTGGCCAGGATCCTTTCGAACCGATTCTTAACTCCTCTGTGGAGGATATCCTCAGGCAGCAAACGAAGGTGCCCGTGTTGATGCATCCACGAAAGGAAGGTTATAAGATTTCCGATCCCGGTATCCAGGTATTTGATGCTGAAACAGATGCAGATCTGAAACACATCGCCAGAGAACTGGGTGCAGAGCAGCTGCGATTCAGTGCAGGATGTGCAGGTTTTGCGGCGGTGCTGGCAGATATGCTGAATTTGAAGGAGATAGCCACAGAATTACCAAAGCTTGAGGAGACACTGTTTATAGCTTGCGGCAGTGTTAATCCGGTAACTATCCGCCAGATGAAGAGGGCACAGGAACAGGGGTTTCCACATGTAAATTTGAAACCGGTTCAAAAACTGGAACAGAACTGGGTGGATAGTAAGCCGGCGGACCAATGTGTTTGCCGGTGGCTGGCTGAGGCATCTGGGAAAAAACGCTTCATACTGGATGTTAATGACCCTCAGGGGTGCGGGGATACGGATACCTACGCACGGGAACACAACTTGACAATGGAACAGCTTCGGGTGCAAATATCTAAAAACCTGGCAGCGTTGATTAAGAGAATGCTTGATAATGGTCTGAAGGCTACGCTTTTGTGTACCGGCGGCGACACGCTGATGGCGTTAATGCAAGCAGTAGACGTTTCAGAGCTGACTCCGATTTACGAAATAACCGCGGGAGTTGTGTTAACAAACTTTGTATACAAAGAAAAGACATATTATATCATTTCTAAATCCGGTGGTTTTGGAGAGGAAGATCTGTTTCTGAAAATATCACAAATTATTTCTGAAACCAGCAAAAATATTAACTGAGAGTTGTTGTTAAGAAAACACTTTCACACCGAGGTCTGTGTTCTGAGAAGGAATGCAGGTACTCATTTCAGAATATGGAGGTAAATTATGAATTATCCTGCTCTTCCTGGTTTGACTTTAGACGGTCGTCTCTATTGTAACGAAGAAATGGGTACTGTGGAGGCCATGATACCTCCCGGTCCTTTCGCTACCTGCCATTCTCCTGCTATGCTGGAGCTGCCAAACGGTGACGAGCTGTGCTGTTGGTTTGCAGGTACTTATGAAGGGGAAGCTGATGTGCATATCGTGTGTGCACGCCTTCCAAAGGGGGCTGACAGGTGGACGGAGCCGGTCTCCGTTTCCGGTGACCCAAAGCGCAGTGAGCAAAATCCATCCTTATTCTACGGACCGGATGGTGCTGTCTGGTGTATGTACACCGCACAATTGGACCGCGTTGCGGGCAAAGACAATATGCAGTTCACCTCACAGATCAGATGCCAAAAGAGCTTTGATGGGGGACTTACCTGGGGGAACTATGAAACCGTCTTCCCAAGGGAAGGCAGCTTCTGCCGCCAGCCTATTCAGATTTTGAGAAATGGCCGATGGATTTTCGGCAACTGGCTGTGCACCGACTCTTTAGAAGGTCTGTCCGGTGATCCCAGCGTATTCCAGCTTTCGGATGACCAGGGGAAATCCTGGCGTATGGTTGAAATGCCCAATAGCCGCGGCCGTGTCCATCCTACCGTTGTGGAGCTGGATAACGGGCACCTTGTTGCTTTCATGCGCAGCCGTGAGGCCGATCATGTCTACCGCAGCGAATCTCTGGACTGGGGCGAAACCTGGTCAGAGCCGAAACCTACCCCTTTGCCGAATAATAACTCCTCTATCAGTGCTATACGCACCAAAAGCGGACTGGTTGCTGTGGCATATAACCCCACAAGCACGCCGGCTCCCGTTCCCGGCAAAGCCGCATGGCCGGGACTGCGTTGTCCTGTTGCTGTGGCACTATCAGAAGACGGCGGCCTAACCTTTCCGTTAATTCGTTTTATGGAACGCGGTGAGGGATATATGGGGGAGGAGAACAAAACAAACAACAAACAGTACGAGTACCCTTATCTGATGCAGAGTTCCGATGGCAGACTGCATCTGACCTATGCAGCTTACACCCGTAAGTGTATCAAATATGTCAGTTTCACTGAAGAGGACGTTATCGGTGCAAAGCGGGAGTACGTCGGCCTATACAACCCTACTTCCGGAGAGGGCACAAAATAAGCACCTTTCCAGGAAGGTTTACCAGATTAATGCCAGAAGGAGCGAAAACAGATGCAGACTATATACAATTTAAAAATGCCCCATGCTGTCTATGGCGGGGAAAACTCAATAGACAATATTGTTACCATCTTAAAGACAAATCAAGTGAAGCGTGCGGCTATTTTTACCGACAAGGGAATAGTTGCCTCCGGCTTGTTTGCTTTGCCGGAAGCAGCAATAAAAGCTGCCGGAGCTGATTATTATGTGCTGGATGAGATTCCGCCGGAACCCTCCTACACCGCGGTGCAGATTATTGTTGACAGGTTCAAAGCAAGTGGTGCTGATATGATTATTGCCTGCGGCGGCGGAAGTGTGTTGGATGCTGCCAAGCTTGCCAGCGTACTTGTAACGGAGGAATACGGTGTAAAGGAACTGCTGGAGGACCCGGGGCGTGCCAGGAAATGTGTTCCTACTATTCTGATTCCCACCACTGCCGGAACCGGTGCGGAGGTAACTCCAAATGCCATTGTCGCAGTTCCGGAAAAAGAGCTGAAAGTCGGCATAGTAAATGAAAATATGATTGCCGATTATGTAATTTTAGATGCCCGTATGATTAAAAACCTGCCCAGACAGATAGCTGCCGCAACCGGTGTGGATGCACTGGCTCATGCGATAGAGTGTTATACCAGCAAAAAGGCTAATCCCTTTTCGGACACCTTTGCAATGGAAGCCCTTGATCTGATCTTGAACAATATTATCCCCGCCTGTGATGACCCTGAGGCCATGGAAGCCAAGAACAAGATGCAGATTGCCGCATTTTATGCCGGAATTGCCATCACAGCCTCCGGTACCACAGCTGTTCACGCCCTTAGTTATCCTTTGGGGGGGAAGTATCACATTGCCCATGGGGTTTCCAATGCAATTCTACTGGCACCGGTTATGCGCTTCAATGCACCTGTCTGCCAGGAACGATTGGCTATGGCCTATGACCGCTGCTGCCATGACACTGAAAATATCTGCCAGACAACCAAGGAAAAGGCAGAATGGATGATTGAGCAGCTTGAGAGAATCCTATGTCATTTGGAGATTCCGACCAGCTTAAAGGAATTCGGTGTTCCACGGGAGGATTTGGAGGGCCTGGTAGAGGCCGGTATGCAGGTGCAGCGCCTACTGGTAAATAATATGCGCCCTGTAACTGCTGAGGATGCAAGAAATCTATACTTAGAAATCCTGTAAATTAAAATAGAAATAAAAAGGAGAGAGTTACTTATGAAAGCTGTTGATTTAAAAGGTATTATCCCACCTGTTTTAACCCCTATGAATCCTGATGAATCAATTAATATGGCGGAGCTGGGCAACCAGATTGAACGCATGCTGGAGGGCGGTGTTCATGGACTGTTTCCCTTCGGAACCAACGGCGAAGGTTACATCCTTAGCGAAAATGAAAAGATTCAGGTTCTTGAGGCCACTATTGACCAGGTAAAAGGCCGTGTTCCGGTTTACGCAGGCACCGGCTGTATTTCCACTGCGGATACCATACGTATCAGCAGAAAAGCTCAGGAGCTAGGCGCTGACGTGTTATCCATTATCACTCCCAGCTTTGCCCTTGCTTCACAAAAGGAGCTTTACGACCACTATGTGGAAATTGCAAAACACGTTGACATTCCAATCGTGTTGTACAACATACCGGCACGCACAGGCAACAAATTACTTCCTGAAACCGTTGCGAAGCTGGCTAAAGATGTAGACATCATCATGGGTGCCAAAGACTCCAGCGGTGACTGGGATAACCTGCTTGCCTACATCAATCTTACAAAGGACCTGGACAAGGACTTCCGTGTTCTGTCCGGAAACGATGCACTGATTCTGCCATGTCTGGAGGCTGGCGGTGCAGGCGGCATCGCAGGCTGTGCCAACGTATATCCTAATGTACTGGCATCAATTTATGAACTGTTTAAGGCAGGTAAGCTGGAAGAGGCTAAAGCAGCCCAGGACTCCATCGCCTCCTTCCGTGCCGTATTCAAATATGGTAACCCTAACACTGTTGTTAAAAAGGCTGTTTCTTTGCTTGGTTATCCAGTAGGCGACTGCCGCCGTCCATTCAACTACCTATGCGACGAAGGCATTGACGCGCTGCAACTGGTTCTGAAGGAAAACGCCGATAAAGGGATGTGCTGATATGAGTATACAATTTAAACCTATTATAGGAATTACTATGGGGGACCCCTTTGGAAATGGTCCTGAAATTACTGTTTGTGCACTGGCAGATAAGGAAATCTACCAGCGTTGTAAACCCCTGGTAGTAGGGGATGAAACATCAATAAGTTATGCTTTAAAGGTGGCAGAGAAAGTTCATGGAATTCATCTGGAGCTGAATGTGGTTTCCACACCTGCCGAAGGCAGGTACACCTATGGAACCATCGACTTATTGGATTTGAAACTGGTTCCGGCAGATGAAATCCCGGATACCTCCGGTCTTGCTGTACCAAAGCCTTTTGGTGTAGGAGCCTGTGCTCTGGGCGGCGAAGCTGCTTTTCAGTATGTTGTGAAAGTTATTCAACTGGCCATGGAGGGACAGATAGACGCGACCGTTACCAATGCTCTGAGCAAAGAAGCCATTAACATGGCAGGTCATCATTATTCGGGGCATACCGAGATTTATGCTGATTACACGAACACACCTAAATACACCATGATGCTGGCCCACGGTGATCTGCGGGTAGTCCATGTTTCCACTCATGTGTCTTTAAGGGAAGCTTGTGATCGTGTTAAAAAAGATCGTGTCCTGGATTGTATTCGAATTGCCAATGAAGGCTGCAAAGCACTGGGAATCAAAGAGCCAAGAATTGGAGTTGCAGGGCTGAATCCCCACTGTGGTGAGAATGGCATGTTCGGCTGGGAGGAAGTAAAAGAAATCCAACCTGCCATCGAGGCTGCCATGGCTGAGGGAATCCTTATTCCTGAAAAGAAGCCTACCCCACCTGATACGGTGTTCTCTAAGGCACTGGGCGGATGGTATGACATTGTTGTGGCCATGTACCATGACCAGGGACATATCCCGTTAAAGGTGAAAGGCTTTGTTTATAACCGGGAGGAACAGCACTGGGAGGCTGTGGAAGGTGTTAACGTAACCTTGGGATTACCAATCATTCGTGCCAGCGTAGACCATGGTACCGGCATCGACCTTGCAGGCAGCGGCCGTTCCAGCGCACTGAGTCTGGTCAATGCCATAGATTATGCCATCCTTATGGTTCATGCCGGAAGAGAAGCTTAACAATGTGTGATTCATGCTGTAAATGTTCTCTTATGTTGGTTTTCAGGCATTTCGCCAGGCAGAATGCTTGAGTTGTATTAATGTACCAACTGCAAAAAAATAATCTTGTATAAAAGAGAGGAATTCAAACAAATGACTATTCCAATGATTATTGCCCTTGCTATCACTGTATTCATGATAATTTTAATCATGACAGAAAAACTTCCCTTTGGTGCACCTCCAATTCTCGCATGTCTGTTATTTGTTCTTTTTGGCATAACCGATATCAAGACTGCTTTCGGAGGCTTTTCCAACTCTACAATTGTAATGCTCGCCTCCTTTATGGCAATTATTGCCGCACTGCAAAAGACCAGCTTTATTACTTCCTTCAAAAAAGCAATGTACAATATGGCCAGTAAAGGTGGATTCAGGGCCTATGTACTTTTGATACTTGTGGTTATGTTAGGCTGCAGCCTGTTCGGCACAGGCTCAACTGCCTACTATGTTCTTACTCTGGGCATACTGTCCACCATACCTTTCAGTGAGAAGTTACCAGGTGCCAAGATTATTATGACTTCCGGCTTTGCTGCCAACCATCCTCTGATTCCTATAAACGTAGCACTGCAATATGGCATTGTGGTTGCTGTTCTGCAGGCTGCCGGAGCAACTGTCGGTAAAGTTTCCTTAGTGAAATTCTCTGTTGTTAACATGCTGCTTTCTTTTGCCTTCCTGGGATGGTGCTTAATTTCTTACAAAAGATTACCTAGCCATCCAGCCGCAGAGGCAACCGAAGCTGTGAAATCCCAAGGCGAAAACGTTGCTGAGTTGCCAAAATGGAAAGAATACACTACTTATGCAGCTTTTGTGGCTGCCGTTGCGGGAATGCTCCTTCAAAGCAGAATTGGTGATGCAGGTTATGTAATTCCAGGTTTGGCTGTAGCTGTGATACTGGCTATCCGTGTTTTGGATTTCACTGAAATCCGCAACAGCATCGGAGCTCCCATTATTTTGATGTCTGCCGGTGTTATTGGCGTTGCCGATGCTCTTGGAAGTACAGGGCTGACCGCTTTAGTTGGAGAGACTGTGGCTAAAATGCTTGGTACAAATATCAATCCTTTCCTTCTGGTTTTTGCCTTCTGTGTACTGACAAGTGTACTTGCAACCCTTACAGGTTCCACCTTGGGTACTGTATATGTATTTGCACCTTTGGCTATTTCTACCTGCCTGAGTTTGGGGCTAAATCCCACTGCTGCTGCGGCTGCAATTGTAGTTTCAGGCTGGAACGGCCATTTCCTGCCAATCGACGGCATGCCGGCTATGATAATGGGGCTTGGTAACTATAAACTAACCGAGTTCTGGAAATTCACGATTCCGATGTACTTCATCCGCCTGCTCGCTCTGACTGCCGGAGCACTGCTGATGTTCCCGATGTAAGCTAAGCTTCTAAATACTTAACAATTGGTATTTGAGTCATTAAGTTCTTATTACATAAGGGAATCTACCATCTCTCTTATGTAATAAGACAAGCGAAATGAACAAAGTTAATAGGATTGCGATCAATTGAGAAAAATCAATACGAATAGACAAAAGTCAATAATACTGAACATAATAAACATTGTGTTTAATTCGTAAACAAATATCAACTATATATGGAACAGATAATCTTCCGACGGAAAGAGGTATGATTATGAATAATAAATTTGAATTGGAACATATCGGCTTTAACACCTCAAATGCTGAGGAAGCTGAAAAATTGGCAAAGCTTCTGAGCATGATGTTTAATCTGGAGCCGCGTCACGGACAAAAGTCCGAATTCGGAGGCCCTTACTTCGAGTGTATGAAGGCACCGTTCCTGGGTGCAAACGGTCATATTGCTATGCGTACTGCTGATTTGACCGCTGCTACAGAAGAGCTGAAAGAGAAAGGTTTTTCCTTTAACATGGATACTGCCGCCTTTTCGGAGGATGGGAAACTTAAGAATGTCTATTTAGACGGTGAGTTTGGCGGCTTTGCCATCCACATTATGCAAAAGTAAGGAAGAATAATATAAGGGGCTGTTGCATTTTAAACAATGTTGCTGTAAAAGACCCCATGGCTTTCCTCCACACACCGGCTTCAAGACACATTACCAATTTCGTGTGCTATAATCGTACAAAAATTGTTCGCTTTTAGCACACGAAATCGGCAACATGTCTTTCAGGCAGTGTATTACAGGAAAGCCATGGAGCCTTTTACAGCCTTACATTCATTTTGCAACAGCCCCTTTTTATGGAACGAAATCAAAGGTTGTGAAAGAGTCGGTAACGTTAGGGATTCCGGAAGAACAGTAAAACAGAAACATATTTTTAGAATAACACCTAAATTTGGAGAATTCATGTTGCAAAAGAATACAACGTTGGAGTATAATATTGAATATATATTCAATGAATAAAAAATCAATATACTGGAGAGTTGGTAAATGGGAGTTCGCAAAGAACAAAAAGAAGCAAGAAGAAATGAAATTCTTGCTGCAGGACTTGACCTGTTTATACGCAGAGGCTATTCCTCGACGAAAATAAATGATATTGCAAAATATGTGGGAATGAGTACAGGGCTTTTGTTTCATTATTTTGAATCAAAGGAGAAATTATATGAAGAACTCATAAGAAACGGCATAGCGGGTCCAATGAGTATAATGGACGATTCCGGCATGGATCCCATCGCTTTTTTTGAGGCTGCTGCAAAGCAGATTTTCGATACCGTAAAAAGCAGGCCGATTAGTGCAAAATATTTTGTTCTTATGAACCATGCGTTATACAATGAGGCAGCACCACAGAGTGTAAAAAATATGCTTAAGGACTATGACATCTATACACCCACCTCCCAGCTTATAATAAAAGGACAGGAAAAGGGGACGATTCGGAAAGGCAACCCCTATGCTCTTGCTATGGCATATTGGAGTGCGATTCAGGGAGTAGCCGAGCAGATTGCCGTGAATCCTGAATATCCTTGCCCTGAAAGCGAATGGATTGTTGATATTTTAAGGAACCAGCTTGGGGATTAATAGAATAATTAACAAGGTTAGTATTGTTTAAAAGGAGGAATTCTTATGTTAATTGATATTCATGCCCATGCGGCAGGCGATTATAGCAAAGTCGACTCAATCATAAACATGGCTGCAAAATATGATTTAGAGAAAATCGTTTTATGCACAAGTCCAAAGAATATCCAAAATCTTCAGGAGCCGCCGAGTATGCCTTTTAAACAGAAAGCCGACAGCATCTATAAGATGAATCGGATGAATCGGCTGGCTTATAACCATTTTTTTAAAGATAACGGCGACGGCAATCAATTTGTATTTGAATTAAAAAACAAACTACCTGAACTGATTATCCCGTTTTTATGGGTAAACCCACTAGAGGCTGGGTACATGGAAAATCTGGAAAATAATATCCATACACATCAGCCCAAGGGAATAAAACTGCATCAGGCCTGGAATCCATTTAAGATTGATAGCATTGAATTCAAAAACCTGGTCGATATTGCCACTGCGAATAATTTGCCAGTATTTATTCATCTATATTCCAAAAAGGAAGTCCTGAAGCTGCTGTGTTTCATAAAGGAAAACCAAAATGCGGTCTTTATTATAGCGCATTTAACCGGTACAGACCTTTTTCGGGAAAGCGGCGTAAACCTGAAAAATATCTACTTTGATACTTCAAGTTCCAAGAGGATTCAAGGCAGTGATATAAAGAAGGCAATCGATACTTTTGGATATGAACATATCGTTTTTGGCACAGATATTCCTTACGCTGGAATAGACAGGCAGATAGAAAGAATTGAACAGTTGAATCTGCCTGATAAAATTAAGGAACATATTTATAGCCTAAATGCAAGAAAGATTTTAGCTTTAGACAAATAGTTTTATAGATTATTATCAACAATGACCTGGGACAGAGGTAATATATATTTGGAAATGTAATTTATTGAAATAAAAAACCAGAGGAAAAAATGGATATTAATACTGTATTTAATAATAGTATAAAAATGATCGAAAAAAATATATGTAATGACATTAATTATGAAGAAATCGCAAAGAGCATGGGATATCTGTGTTTCATTTTCAACGGCTATTCTCTTTATTGACAGGAGTGCCACTTGCGGAATACATAAGATGCAGAAGGATGACTCTGGCAGGGTTTGAAATTCAGAAGTCGAATTTAAAGATTATCGATATTGCTTTAAAATATCGTTATGAGTCACATTCATCCTTTAGTCGTGCTTTTCTGTTGTTCCACGGAGTTACCCCCGCTGATGTCCGTAATAAAGGAAAAGAAATCAGGATTTATGCACCAATTTCCTTAAACATTTCAATTCAAGGTAATGATATCATCGGTTTTAAAATTAAAAAAACGGAGCCTTATCAATTATTTGGTAAGGACGACTCCATTGTACCGATGGAACACAAATTTGCTCTTGATTAATATCTTCCCTGGGAAGGTAAGGGGGAAATGGATTGCAGTGCTGCAATTGAAAATATTTTATTGGCAGCAACTGCTATGGGGCTTGGAACTGTGTGGATTGGTGCCTTTGATGAGGAACGTATTCATATGAATTTTGACATACCAGCTCAGGTTGCAGTGAATAGTATAGTGCTGTTTGGTTATCCGGATGAAGAGAAGGCACCAAGAACACAGTATACGGAGGAAGCTATTTATTGGAACAAATATGATGCGCTAAGAGAGCATTGTCAAAGGTCTATAGATATGCGCTTCTTAAAATAATATAATAAATGACTGGAAGCAGTGTTAGTAGTGATAAAATTTGCTGAAACAAAAGTTCTTAAATAAGGCCCCAAGCGCAGATTTGGGGCTGTTTTTTGTTTTTCTTTCCTGCAGAGTATCTTTTTATATTTCCCATACAGTACTTTTTATCTAATTCCCATAAAGTATTCTTTTTCTATTCTCATACAGTTTTCTTTTCCATTACCCAAACATTATTCTCTTTTAGCTGTATATGCAGCAGGCACATTGTTCTTAACAGCAGCATAAAGTTAAATTGGAGTAGTTGAATCTTTACATTTTCCTTGTCCGATATTTAGAATATTCTGGATTCAGCTCTGCAAATCCGTAACAGCGCTTGTAGTTTATATAGAGAAAAGGAGTGTATGCTTCTATGTTAACAAAAAAAAGCCGTATTAAAGATATTTATGCGAATCCAATTGGCCGCGACATTATAGATCGAGTAGCTTTACAACTGAATATCAACAAGAAGGTAATTACTAATCCAATCATAGGAAATATGAGGCTAAAGACTTTGCCTAAGCTTTTGAAAGGAAAATTGAAGGAGGGGTTTGTTGATGTTGTGCTTACCCTATTAAATACCGAACAGGAAACAGCACTGTCCGATGTTGGGGAAATTCAAAAAGCATGGTGGAAAGAGGCAGTATTTTATCAGATTTACCCCAGAAGTTTTAAAGACAGCAATGGAGATGGTATTGGGGATCTGCAGGGGATAATAAGTAAATTGGATTATATAAAAGACCTGGGTATCGATGCTATCTGGCTTTCACCGATTTATGATTCTCCTAATGATGATAATGGATATGACATCAGAGATTATCATAAGGTTATGGCTGAGTTTGGAACAATGGAGGACTTTGAGGAATTATTATTGGAAGTTCATAAACGTGGCATGAGACTTATTATGGATCTGGTGGTTAATCATACCTCTGATGAACATGAATGGTATCAGAAGGCTGTACAGGAACCGGAGTCCAAATACAGAGATTATTATATTTTTCAGGATCAGCCAAACAACTGGACATCATTTTTCAGCGGTAGTGCCTGGAATTATGTGGAAGAACGTAAGCAGTATGCCCTGCATTTATTCTCAAAGAAGCAAATGGATCTAAACTGGGAAAATGAAAACCTGCGGCATGAGATTCATGAGATGGTAAAAATGTGGCTGGAGAAAGGTGTAGACGGATTCCGCCTGGATGTCATTAATTATATTTCTAAGCGAGATGGTCTGCCTGATGGAAATGAAGACATTGGTAAGATTATGGGGTATTATGGTGCGGAACATTATTTCTACGGGCCTCGCCTTCACGAGTATTTACATGAGTTGAAAGAAAAAGTGTTTGGCCCCTATAATGCTTTTTCAATTGGTGAAACTCCCGGAACAGGGATGGAAATGAGCAAGCTGCTGACTGCGGATTACAGAAATGAGCTTGACATGGTATTCTCCTTTGACCATCTGGAAACTCCCGGACATACCCGCTTTGATGATTATCAATATGACCTGGGGTATTTAAAGAGTTATATGATTTATTGGATGCAGAACTATGGGAACCATTGTCAGCCATCTCTGTTCTTTGAGAATCATGATAATCCCCGTATGATTTCCAAGATAAATCCAGACCCGCAGTACCGGAATGTCCTGGGTAAACTTTTGGCAGTAATCCAGCTTACCTTGCGGGGCACACCGTTTATTTATCAGGGGCAGGAGCTTGGAATGGTCAATCAGGACTTTCAGACAATTGAGGAGCTTCGAGATGTAGAATCCTTGAATCTTTATGATAAGTTAAGTAAGACCCTGGGAAAAGAAGAGGCGTTTGCCAAGATACTTGCCGGTACAAGAGATCATGCCAGAACACCGATGCAATGGAACGATCAGAAATATGCAGGTTTTTCCACCGGGGAGCCCTGGATTATGATGGATGAGGATTATAAACAATGTAATGCTGAGGCTCAGCTTCAGGATGAGGACTCCATCCTTCGTTTTTATCAGAAATTACTTGCATTCAGGAAGGAGCATGGTGTCATTTATTATGGAGAGGTATTATTTACGGAACAAAAGGTAAAAGATTTATTCACCTATTATCGTAAGGATGAGATGGAGACGCTGTATATTGAAATGAATTTAAGTTCCTGCAGCAGGAAACGAACAAAGTATCCGGAGGGGCTTCGTATGTTATCGAATTATGCAGAGGTTTCGCCTGCATTCTTAAGGCCTTATGAGGCAGGTATATGGAAAAATAATTAGTGCAAACCATATGAACAGCTTTCCCCTTTTCGGCCTTAATCATGCTACCTTTGCTCAAAGCCAAAGATAGTAAACCGAGTTTTGGTGAGGCTTTATTATTGGCTAAGTATGGAATATGGGATTTATCATGTGTAGATTCTGGAAAAAGAAAGTCTTGCTCGTCTTATCAGAGATTTTTACAATACAATACCATAAAAGACCTCTCAGAACTTGTCCGTGAGAGGTCTTTTATTTAAGCACTGCGGCTAAATAGGAGTAAATAATAATCCTCCAAACTTATGGCGATGCATTAGTTCGGAGGTTCATGAATTTGCCGGTATTCTTTTTTAATAGCGACGATGACGGTGTCTGTCAAATAGGTTTCTGAAAAACAAAAGTCTAAATATATCCCTTAAATTAAAATCACGGAAATTTCTGCGTCGTCTGCGGCGGCCTCTGCCATCTCTTCCGAATCCATCAATCTGTTGAGTATCGATAGTAGCAAAGCCGTAATAATTATTTTCTTCATATTGATTCAGCAGGTTATCGATCATGTCATCTAAATTCGTGAGGGTCTCATCACCGTTTATATTGTTGTTATCGATGAGATAGACAACGTTATCATTAAGCATAGCATAAATTTCAGGATATTCTTCAGCAAAATCAAGTAAATCCATAATAAATACCTTTTAGTCTTTTTTTTATTATATGCTTTAATGAGAGAATTGTTAATTTTTGCATTTTTTGGTTATGACTGCCGTTTCTTTTTTATGAATACTTCCATCTTACTTGGAAACAATACCCTTGGAGGTGTTTACAACATGATATCACGCAAATCAGTTATAACTTTTGGCATGGTCGCAATTCCCATCGGGATGTCCACGACTACTCAGGACAATGACATTCATTTTAATCAACTCCATAAAGGAGACAACAGCCGTATCCGGTATAAGAAGACCTGTGCCCACTGCGGCAAAGAAGTAAAATCAGAAGAGATCGTTAAAGGCTTTGAGTATGATGATGACAAATATGTGGTTATCACAGACGAAGAGATTGAAAAAATCAAAACAGAAAAAGAGAAATCCATCCAGATTCTTCATTTTGCACAACTAAACCAGATTTCACCAGTCTATTATGAGAAGACTTACCAGGCGACGCCAGAAGCCGGTGGTGAAAAAGCTTTCGAGCTTCTCCGCTCCGCATTAATGGGAGAACAGAAGATAGCCATAGGAAAGACCGTCATAGGTACAAAGGACACACTAATGGCAATCATACCCAGAGAGGATGGCATCCTTATATCCACTATGTTCTATGCAGATGAAATCAAGGCTCTTCAAAAACAATACACGAAACCCGAGGTATCCGAGCAGGAACTGGGCATGGCAAAAATGCTGATTAATTCCATGGATACGCCTTTTGATCCTTCCAAATATAAAGACGAATACCAGGGGAGACTGCGTTCTCTTATTGAGACTAAGATTTCCGGTAAGGAGGTTGTGGCTCCGGAGTCAGAAGGCGAAGGAAAAGTCATCGATCTTATGGAAGCTCTCAAAGCCAGCGTAGAAAAAGCGAAGAAAGATAAGGAAACAGCGTGAGCTTATGACGGTGAGTTTAAACGAATACAATGAAAAAAGGGATTTTGAAAAAACCTTTGAACCCCAGGGAAGGACAGAAGATTCCGGAGATAGCCTGCGATTTGTGGTACAGCACCATATGGCCCGCCGAGAGCACTATGACTTCCGTCTGGAATGGAACCAGGTTCTTTTAAGCTGGGCGGTACCAAAAGGACCTTCCTTCGATACACACGATAAAAGACTTGCGGTACAGGTAGAAGACCACCCTCTTGAGTACAGAAATTTTGAGGGGACTATTCCGAAGGGGGAATACGGCGGCGGAGTAGTCCTTCTCTGGGATGAAGGTTTCTGGGAACCACAGGGGAACGTGGAGGAGGGGTTAAGAGAAGGTGTCCTGAAGTTTGTTCTGACAGGAAAGCGGTTAAAGGGTAAGTGGGCTTTGATCCGATTAAAAACAAAGGATGGAGAGAAAAAGGACAACTGGCTCTTACTGAAGGAAAAAGATGAGTATGTTAACACGGAGGGCATATCCGGATTTACTACCAGTATCAGAACAGGACGTACCATAGAGGAGATTGAAGCAGGAGAAGCAGAAAAATTCATTCGTAATCCTTTTAACAAGGTTGAGGTGATGTTGGCCAGATTAGCTCATAGCATACCGGAGGAAGAGGACTGGCTCTATGAATTAAAATATGATGGTTATCGGATTGTTGCTTTTGTGGAAGGCAATCAGGTACGGCTGATGACCAGAAACGGAAATGATTATACAAGAAGGTTCCAGCCGGTTGCCGGCTCCCTCATAGACCTTGCTGCCGGGAGGGCAATGGTACTGGATGGAGAAATTGCCATTACGGACTCAGAGGGTAAGACGGATTTTCAAGCTTTACAGCATTATATGAAAAATCCCAAGCCACAAAATCTCACCTATATTATCTTCGATCTGCTTGCTCTGGATGGCGTCGACCTTCGGGGATACCCTTTGACGGAAAGAAAAGAAAAGCTGGAGACCCTGCTGACGGATGCTCCCAAAAGACTATTCTACAGCCGTTATATCAGAGGAATGGGAAAGGAAAGCTTCGCTGCAGCCGAAGAGGCCGGTATGGAGGGGATTGTAGGGAAAAAAGCGGATTCTGTCTATAGCGGAAACAGAAATGGCGACTGGATTAAGTTAAAATGTGAAAAGCGGCAGGAATTTGTTATCTGCGGATATTCACTTTCTGATAAGAAAGCCAGGGGAATTAGTTCCCTTCTCTTAGGCATCTATGAAGGTGAAGATCTGATTTATGCCGGACGTGTTGGTACCGGCTTTGGTGAGTCTGACATAAAACACCTATTGGAGAAGTTTGAGAACATAAAAAGGATGAATACAGCGTTTAAAGCAGAACCTGATTCCAAACCATCAGAAGTAATTACCTGGCTTGAGCCGGAGCTGATTGCAGAAGTCAAATTTACCGAATGGACCACAGAAAATCTGCTAAGACATGCAAGCTTTCAAGGTTTGAGGACAGACAAAGACGCCAGGGAGGTTCAAAGAGAAATGACAGTAGAGGAAACATTATACCAAGCCTCGGGAAATGAATACGGGGAAAGCATGAACGTAAATACCGACAGCATCTTAGTGGGAGAAATTAAAATTACAAGTCCCGAAAAGATAATATACGGAGAGCCTGAAATTACAAAAGCAGATATTGTACGGTATTATGAAAAGGTTTCAGAGCGCATGCTGCCCTTTTTAAGCTATAGGGTTTTAAGTGTTGTCCGCTGTCCGAAGGGTATATCACAGGCCAGTTTTTTTAAGAAACATCCCGGTCCTGACAGCAAGGGCATTGTTACAATACCAGTAACCAATGGCAGCGGTGAAACAGAGGAATATTTCTATCTTGAAAATCTGACAGGGATTTTATATGAAGCACAGATGTGCACTTTGGAATTTCATACCTGGGGAAGCCGTGTAGATGCTATCGAAAAACCGGATATGATGGTTTTTGATCTGGACCCGGATGAAGGGATGGAACTGAGCAGAGTCCGTCAGGGGGTGAGGGATATCAGAAGCATCCTTAGCGAACTCTCCTTGAATTCCTATCTTAAAACCAGCGGCGGTAAAGGATATCATGTTGTTGTTCCTCTAAAACCGGTAGTTACCTGGGAGGTATTCCATGAGTTTGCAAGGACTGTTGCCAAAGTAATGGAACAGAAATGGCCTGACCGCTACACCAGTAATGTAAGAAAGTCAAAGCGTACCGACAGGATTTTTATTGACTGGATCAGAAACGGCAGAGGTGCCACAAGTATTGCACCTTATTCCTTAAGGGCGAGAAAAGGAGCAAAAGTGTCAATGCCCATTACATGGGAGGAACTTGATACCGTAGCGCCGGATGGTGTAAATATGGCGGAAGCCCTTGCAAGAATCAATGCCAGTGATCCCTGGAAAGATTTTTACAATAATAATCAAAGCCTAAGACCGAATATGTAAAACTTGTTTAATCTTTTAAGCTCAATCTTTCACTATCCATATTGGATATGAACATGTCTTCTTTGTGGGCTTACCTAAAATGAAGGTAAGTCCACCTGGGAATCATCCCACTCCGCCTTAGAGCTTGCTTCAACGCTATTAAAACACAAATGCAAGGATTTTAATATTATCAGAACCGGTCTCCTTTTGTGAATAACTTTAGTTAGAAACCTAAGTACAGTATATTAGAAACCTACAGTCCATTACCTGCAGCTATAGAAACCTTATTTTTGGGCGAAGAAAAGAGCTGGAGCAATTGGGGCAGAATCATGGTAGCTTGAGAAGCCTTATTATTGTTAGAAGCCTTATTATTGTTAGAAGCCTTGTTCTTGTTAGAAGCCTAGTTCTTGTTAGAAGCCTAGTTCTTGTTAGAAGATTTGTTCTTGTTAGAAGCCTAGTTCTCGTTAGAAGCCTAGTTCCTGTTAGAAGCTTTGTTCTTGTTAGAAGCCGTAAAATTGCAATATTTCATCAATTCATAGCCAATTGTTTAGTTCCTCTCTTTGGTTTGAAGGTATACAGGATTTATCTGTAACCCCATCAAGCCGCTGAAATTCCATAAAAAACATATATACAAACATATGTTCTGAGAGTATAATAAAATTTGATTTAAAGAAATCAGGTAATGAATATATCAAACAAGGGAGGTGTTTCCGGGATAGAAGAGCACATTTATTTATGTATTGATCTTAAGTCATTTTATGCTTCGGTAGAATGTGTGGAGCGTGGACTTGATCCTCTCACTACGAATCTTGCGGTGGCTGACCCTGAGAGAAGTGAGAAAACAATATGCCTTGCCATTTCCCCATCCATGAAAGCCTTGGGAATAAAGAACCGGTGCCGGGTGTTTCAGATACCCAAAGATGTGAAGTACATCATGGCAACGCCAAGAATGAAGCTCTATATTGATTATTCTGCAGAAATTTATGGTACTTATCTAAAATATATTTCCAAAGAGGATATCCATGTTTATTCCATAGATGAGGCCTTCCTTGACGTAACCCATTATCTTTCCCTGTATCATATGAGCCCAAGGGAACTGGCCTTACGGATTATGGAGGATATCAAGATTTCCACAGGCATTACGGCAACCGCAGGAATTGGAACGAATTTGTATCTGGCGAAAGTAGCACTGGATATTATGGCAAAGCATGCAAAAGACAATATTGGATATCTGACAGAAGAACTTTACCAGAAAGCTTTATGGAAGCACCAGCCTCTGACTGACTTCTGGCGAATTGGGAAAGGAATTGCAAACAGACTGAATAGTGTAGGGATTGTGGATATGGGTGATATTACCCGCGCAAATGAGGAGCTGCTGTACCGGCTGTTTGGCATCGATGCGGAGCTTATGATAGACCATGCCTGGGGAAGGGAGACCACTACCATGGCAGACATTAAGGCATACAGCTCCAAAAGTAATTCCATGTCCAGCGGACAGGTACTATCAAGAGATTACAGCTTTGAGGAGTGTAAGTTAATTGTAAAGGAGATGGCGGATGCCTTATGTCTGGATATGGTAGAGAAGAGCGTAGTTACCGGTTCTATGTCCTTAATGATTGGATATTCTAATGAGCTGGGGTTAAAGCCTGCCATAGGAACTGCTTCTATGACGGTTACCACGAATTCCTACCGAACAATCATACCCTATGTGATAAATCTGTATGAGCGTATAGTGGATAAGAATAAGCCAATAAGGCGGCTGAGCCTCTCCTGTAACAATGTTTCCGACGAAACCTATGAACAGTATGACCTGTTTACTGATCCCATAGAAATAGAGAAGGACAGGAGAATACAGAAAGCGGCATTGGAAATCAAAAAGAGGTTTGGTAAAAATGCTCTAGTTCGGGGAATGGATCTGCAGGAGGCGGGAACTACCATGGAGCGTAACAGACAGATCGGAGGGCATAAAAGTGGAGAATAACAGGAGTAAAATGGACAGGGGAATCCGTGCAAAGCAGTTTATGCCCTTCGATGCATTAAAAGGATTTCGTGAAGCTATTACAGAAAAGGAACGGATTATCGTTCCTAAACGCGATTTATCGGAAGAACAGAAAGAAGAACTGGAGCGAAAGCTAAGACAGCTTAAGAAAAAAGAGATTATTACAGTGGAGTATTTTAACAATAGTGAATATGTTCAGGTAACCGGTGTGGTAACACGAATAGATGATGTAAGCAGAACCCTGGATGTTGTTAATACAAGGATAGCTTTTCGCGATATTTCAAGTTTAAGATGCGAGCTGATTCAGGAGTAGATTCGAAAATAATACACTATTTTCAAAATTTGCCATCTTCTTTTCCCCAGGATGCAATGCTACTATTTATGTGTAGTAAATAACATTTTAAAGGGAGAGAAGAGGTATGAGAAAAATATGGGCGTTTATGCTTGTAACAGCAATGGTACTTTCCATGCTGGCAGGCTGTGGCAGCAAAAAAGAGGAAGCAGCAGTCACAGACAAGGGGGTAACTGATACCGAGAAGACAGGTACTGATAAATCCGAAGCAACCAAGGCTCCGGAGAAAGTAACACTTAAGTTTTTTTCTAACCTGCCTGACAGAAAGAACGGACAAGGTTTGGTGGAGCAGATGATTATTGATGAATATATGGAGGCGAATCCGAATGTAACAATTCAGGTTGAAGCTTTGGACGAAGAAGCCTATAAGACTAAATTCAAGGCCTACGCCATGGACGGTATGCCGGATGTAGTCAGTATTTGGGGACAGCCTTCTTTTTTAGGGGAGGTATTGGATGCAGGAGTTCTGGCAGAACTGAAGGAAGCGGATTATGCCAATTATGGATTTGTTTCAGGTTCCCTGGAAGGGTTTAAGAAAGACGGCAAGCTTTACGGGCTTCCAAGAAACACGGATATTATGGCATTTTATTATAACAAAAAGATGTTTGAGGATAATGGATGGAAAGTTCCTGCTACATACGAAGAGCTCTTGACCCTTAGCGCTGCAATCAAAGAAAAGGACATTATTCCGGTGGCAATGGATGGCGGTGACGGATGGCCAATGGCAATTTATTTGACAGACCTGCTAGTCCGTATAGAAGGAAAGGATGCAGCAGCATTGATTAACAAGGCAGTTGCCGCAGGAGATTTCTCTGATTCCAGGTTTACACAGGCAGTTGATTTATTGGTTCAGTCAGCCCAGGCAGGAATGTTTCAGACCGGATATGATTCCCAGGATTACGGTACTGCAATGAACTTATTCACCAATGGCCAGGCAGCAATGTTTTATATGGGAAGCTGGGAGTCCTCCATGGCTTTGAATAATGATATAACAGAAGACATCAGAAATAACGTAAGAGCCTTTACCATGCCTGCGATCAATGGCGGAAAAGGCTCACAGAACGATATCGCAGCCTGGAACGGCGGCGGTTATGCAGTAGCAGCAGACTCTAAGGTAAAAGACGAAGCAATCAAATTTTTAAACTTCATGTATCAGCCTGATAAATTATCCAAATATGGCTGGGAGAAGGGTGTTGGTATGTCAGCCCAGGATCAGTCCGCGTATATGACAGGAAATGAGACTGAATTACAAAAGACCTTTACCGATATCTTAAAGAAGGCAACAAGTGTATCAGGAACACCAATTAATGACTGCGGTCCCTCCGCCTTCAAAGCAGCAATCGAGAGTGAGATTCAAAGTGTTTCCAATGGAACCTCTTCCGTTGATGATTTCCTTGCAAAAATCGGCGAGGCTTGTAAGTAAACACTTATAACTTGTGCATCTGCTTGGTGCGCTGGGAGTATGGCTGCCTTTCTAAGGAGGGCAGCCATTTCACACTTCTTATTTAGGCAATATGACAAGCCATTTTCTCAATGTTTAGGGCACACCAAGGCACGAATGGAATTTGTGTGCACTGAATCCACAGTATAAACTGATTGCGGTTTGAGGGAGGTTTGGCTGTCAATGCATTATGGAGGATAGGATGAACAAACTATACAGTAATAAATTGGTTATTTTTAGTCTGATATTACCAGGTTTACTGCTCTTTCTGCTTGCGATCTTGGCACCGATCTGTCTGAGTATATATTATGGCTTTACGGATTATTCAGGAATGGGCCAGGCAAATTTTGTCGGAATGGATAACTACATGGAATTAATGTCAGACAGAACCTTTCACAGAGCGTTAACCAATTCACTTCTTTTAGCAATTGGATTTATCGTAATTCAACACCCCATTGCAATCATTGTGGCAGCAGTGCTGGACAAATTACAGGGAAAGGCTGAGGGGGTCTTTCGCTGCATTTATTTTATTCCTAATGTGATTTCTGTTGCTGTAATCGCATATCTGTGGAAATTCATCTATAATCCGGATTTCGGTTTATTAAATAATATACTGAAAGGTATGGGATATCAGGGAAAGATCAACTGGTTCAGTGCGGATACGGCAATTTGGTCAGTTTTGATTGTATTGATCTGGCATGGTTTCGGCTGGGGTATGTTAATCTATTATGCCGGGATCAAGAATATCGATCCAGTGTTGTATGAGGCGTCCGCCATAGACGGAGCAGGTCCCAAGCAAACCTTCATGAGAATTACAATACCCTTGATGAAACCGGTGATACAAATCAATATCACCATGGCTGTGATATCTGCTTTGAAACAGATGGAAACGGTATAATTATTAACAAAGGGAGGACCGGGAGACAGTACCCAGTTTACAGCAAACTATTTATACCTGCAGGCCTTCAAAGCTTTCAGGTACGGATACGGCAATGCCATTGGTGTAGTATTTATCTTTATCTGCCTGGCCGTAACCGTTATGTTAAACAGGATTTTCCGTGACAAACAGGGACAGGAGGGATAGCGGGATGACAGACAAAGGTTTAAGAATAAAGAAAGGAATTTTAGGGGTTATCCTATTGGCGGTTGCAGTGGTTCAGATCTTTCCACTGGTCTGGCTCATTGATTTTTCTCTTGGAACCAGTAATGAGATGTTCACCAGCGGACTTTTGATTATCCCTGAGAAAATTCAATGGGGGAATTATGGAAAGGCATTTGTGGACGGACATTTCCTGCTTTATTTAAAGAACAGTGTTCTGATAAACAGTCTTGCGGTATTATTAGTTTCCCTGTTTTCCATTATGGCTGGTTATGCCTGCAGAAGAATGCAGTGGAAGCTCAGTGGTTTTGTAAAAACTCTTCTGCTGTTAGGTATGATGATTCCCATCCATGCTACCCTTTTGCCAAACTATAAGATTTATACGATGATTCATGCTACGGACACTATATGGGCACTTTTGATTCCTTATATTGCATTTTCACTGCCCCAGGCTTTGTTCCTGATGACAGGCTTTATCGAAGCACTGCCCATGGAACTTGAGGAGGCAGCGGTAATGGACGGATGCGGTATTTACCGGATCGTCTTCCGAATCGTAACGCCGTTATTAAAGCCTTCCATTGCCACTGTAGCTATTATGACCTTTCTGAATAACTGGAACGAATTCATGATGGCAAGTACATATTTAAGTTCACCTAAGTGGAAGACCCTTCCCTTCTCGGTTTTGGAATTTACAGGGCAGTATTCCTCTAACTATGCGGTGCAGTTTGCAGTGATGGCATTGACGGCTGCTCCGGCGGTTATTGTATATATTTCATTGAACAGACATATCACAAAAGGTGTTGCAATGGGGGCGGTAAAAGGATAAAATTTAATATAATTATATTCGGAGGGGTTATGAAGCACATAAAATACCGGATCAGAAGGCTGAGTATCAGAAAGAAACTGATATTTTACAGTTACATAATCATTACCCCGATACTGCTCTTCATCAGTGCTGTTTTATTTGTAAGGAATTATAATACTACAATAAAAGCCGAGAATGATAGCTATCTCCAAAGTACCCAGAATTTGACCAGTGGTATTGATGTACTGCAAAAAAGTATTATTGAGTTTGCAACTTATATCTGTATTAACAATGATATTAGCAGAATACTTACTTCGGATAAACCGGAGGAACTGAATAAAGATTCCCTGCTGTGGCTTCATAATGCTCCCATGAGAATTATCCAGGATATGATGGCTCTGAACGGACAGATAAAAACAATTGCAATTTATCCCGAAAACGGTGTGAAACCTTATCTAAGGTGTATGGATGCATCAGCTTACCTCCCGTCCATGCAGCAGGTGCGTACTACTGAGATCTATAAGAAAGCGGTGGAACAAAAGGGCAAGATTATATGGAAGAGAGTTTCAAAGAATAAATCAGATACCTATGAAGCAAACAGAACCGATAAGATTATCCTCTATCGTGAAATCTATGATCTTGCAAAGAAGGAAAAACGCGGATATCTGGTGATTGGAGCCTCTATGAATAAATTTACAGAGCTTTGTGAGAACTCCTTATCTTCTGAAAGGGAAGGTATCCTGGTGGTCAGTGAGGAGGGGTCAGAACTTATAAGAAGCGGCCTGGTGAAGGAAGAACTTCTGTCAAAAATAGTAGAGGAGAAAGCCGTTGAAGTTTTAAGTGAGAAAGCCTCCGGCTTTATGGAGTATGAGAAGTTTAAGGTCTTTTATAGCAAAAATGAGGATACAGGTACGATCATTTATCGTTTGGTTCCACGGGAAGGACTTAGAACACAATTAGCTTCTATTGCTTTTGCACCGACTATTTTATTACTGGGGTTCCTGGCGGGACTGTTTCCGATTCTGATTTTTGTCTCCAATATCATTTCGAAACCCTTGCATGAATTATGCAATGCTATGGAATTATTTAAAAAAGGTGATTTTAATCAGAAGGTCGAAGTGAATACACTGGACGAAGTGGGGGAAGCCGCCGCTTGTTTTAATCAGATGGTGGATGATATAAAAAAACTTATCGACAATAATTATGTTATGGCACTTAGGGAAAAGGAGAGTGAACTGAATGCTCTTCAAGCCCAGATCAATCCTCATTTTTTATATAATACACTGGATTCCCTGTATTGGCAGGCAACTGATGCACAGCATTATGAGATAGCGGAGGATATCTATGCGTTGTCCCAGCTTTTTCGATTGGTGTTGGGACAGGGAAAAGGGATTGTTACCGTAAAGAATGAGCAGGAGCTGATTGACCGCTATTTACATATTCAGAAGATGAGATTTGCAAAACGATTAGATTATGAGATAAAAATTGAGGAAGAAATAGAAGCTGCCATAATTCCAAAACTAATTCTTCAGCCCTTTATTGAGAATGCTATCGTTCACGGTTTTGAAAAAACAGGTGAGAAATGCTTCATTTCCCTGGTGGGTAAGAGGAGAGGAAAGCATATTATTTTTATGATCAAGGATAATGGCATTGGCATGAGCAGGGAACAGGTGAAGGCAATCCTGAAGGTGAATGATTCAGAACGTTATGCCAGCCAGCGGATTGGGCGTTATGCAATAAAAAACATCAGAGAACGCCTGGAACTAAAATACCATGAGGATTTTAAATTGTTAATCTATAGTAAAGAAGGCAGCGGAACAACTGTCATTATTGAACTGCCATATGAGAACAAGGAGATGTAGGGGTTGGGGATAAAACTTTTGATTGCTGATGATGAGGATACCATAAGAAATGGAATGGCTAAGTATATCCAGCTGCATACGGATCTTTTTGACAAGATCTATCTGGCTGACAACGGTCAGATAGCCATAGAAACCATATTCCGCCATGAACCGGAACTGATGCTTTTGGATGTACAGATGCCGGTAAAAAACGGAATCGATGTGATGCAGGAGACACAAAGGGCAGGAATTATGCCGATTACAATTATTCTAAGCGGCTATGATGAATTCAAATATGCACAGCAAGCCCTTAACTATGGAGCCAGGGGATATCTGCTTAAACCCAGCCGTTCCTCTGATATCCTTAAACTATTAAAGGATACAGCAAATGATATACTGGGGATACGAGAAAATAAGAACCTGCCAGAGAAAACAGGTAAAAACGGATTTGTGGATATAGCAAGTAATTATATCAGGGAGTATTATTATAAGGATCTGACCTTGAATGAGGTTGCGGAGCGCGTGGGGATTACGGCAGGCTACCTGTCTACCTTATTTTCACAGCAGAAAGACTGCAGCTTTATTGACTATCTGAATGAGGTAAGAATTGAGCATGCCTGCACTTATCTACAGCAGAATTACTTCAAGACCTATGAGATTGCCTTTAAAGTTGGTTACAGGGATGATAAATATTTTTCGAAGGTATTTAAGAAAGTTACCGGAATGTCGCCTTCGGAATATAAAAAGATAAATATATCGTATGATAAATAAAGCAAATAAAAATTGCAATTTTTGCTATTGCTATTTAATTGTTGTTCTTGCTAGTATTGATGTTAATTTTTTATTTAAGACACTGAATTTTCAATAAAAAGAAATCAGTGTCTTTTTTTATGTCTGAGAATTCATATAGTAAGACGTTGCTGAATTTCAGCTATAAATACTACTGCGTTCGTTACAGAATCAGAGAAAAACATAAAAAAATTATGAGAGTAAAAAGTCTGCCTTGAATAAGAAGTAAAGAAACAGAACTATCATTAAAAACCTCTATGAGGTAGGTTAATTGGATACTGAGAAAATAACAATAAAGGTGCAAAAATATAGAATTAAATCAATAAATAGTATAAAAGCAAACCTATGAAAAATAAAAATTCTGGTCATTATAACCTAAATTGCGTCCTGGATTCAGTTAAAATATAAAAAAATGTTAAGATTGGGTACATAACCTTTTAATCGGGGTGTATTTTTCCCTGCCACCAATAATATATAATCAGTTTAGAATATTAATTAGATAATTAAACAAGGTGGATGGGAGCATGACAAATGACTAAGAATTCAAAAAAAATCATGACAAAAAAACAAACGATTACCCGTAAAACCTGGAGACAGGAAGTACAGCATAACTGGCCCCTCTATGTAATGATACTTCCGAGCTTCGTTCTGGCAATTATTTTCTGCTATATCCCCATGGGCGGACTTATTATGGCTTTCCAGAACTATAAGCCATGGCTTGGAATCTTCGGCTCGGAATTCGTGGGAATGGATAATTTCCTGCAGATCTTCGAATTTCAGGAATCTTACCAGGCAATAATCAATACCCTGATTATCGCCGTCAGCAAGATCATTCTGGGACTTATTGTACCTGTGGTTATGGCATTGCTTCTGAATGAAGTCAAGAATATGGGACTGAAAAAAGGAATTCAGACCTTAGTATATCTGCCCCATTTCCTTTCCTGGATAACCGTAGCCGGTATGCTTCGTGATATTTTGGGTCTGGATGGTATTGTAAATAACTTTCTCCAAAAATTTGGAGTGGAGCCAATCTTTTTCCTTGGAGAGGCTGGTATGTTTCGGCAGATTGCAGTCGCTTCTGATTTATGGAAAGGTTTCGGCTTCGGTATGATTGTGTATCTGGCAGCAATTTCAAATATTGACCAGGGGCTTTATGAAGCGGCAGAGATGGATGGAGCCAACCGTTTACAGCAAACCTTATATATTACCCTGCCAAGTATCACGCCAATGATTATCGTAATGGCGACCCTAAGTCTTGGAAATGTGTTGAATGCTGGTTTTGACCAGATTTTTAACCTGTATTCACCCCTTACCTACAGCACCGGAGATATTATTGATACCTATGTATACCGGCAATCCCTGGTAAATGGACAGTACAGCTTTGGTACAGCAGTTGGGCTCTTTAAGTCTGCCATCGGGTTGTTCCTGACGGTTGTGTCATATAAGATTGCATATAAATTTGCAGGTTACAGAATCTTTTAGGAGGAAAATACACCATGAGACGTACATCTTTGAGCAGAAAAATATTTGTAGGCTGTAATACTGTATTCCTTGTAACGGTAGCGCTTCTGTGCCTGCTCCCATTGGTTAATCTGTTTGCAATCTCCCTTAGCGGAAAGAGTGCTGCAAACAGCGGAATTGTCACCTTCTGGCCGGTAGATTTTACCGGACTGGCCTATGTAAAGACTTTTAATAACAGTAACTTCATACGTTCCATTCTGATATCCTTTCTCAGGACCTTTGTTGGCACGTTCCTGAGCATGTTCGTTATAACGACAGCGGGATATGCCCTTTCCAAGGAGTTCAGGGGCAGGACGGCACTGATGTGGTTTTTCGTATTTACCATGCTTTTTGGAGGCGGTTTAATCCCTTCCTATATGGTAAATACCTCCATAGGATTAAAGAATAATTTTCTTGTATACATACTTCCCGGAGCTTTCGGATGTTACAATCTGATTCTGATTATGAACTTCTTCAAATCAATTCCGAAGGCACTGGAGGAAGCGGCACTTATTGACGGGGCAAGCTTCTTCACTGTCCTCTGGAAGATATTTCTTCCATTGTCCAAAGCAGGTCTTGCCACTGTAGCACTCTTTATTATGGTAGGCAACTGGAACGAATGGTTCACGGGTATTCTATATATGTCTGATACCAAGAATTATCCCCTGGCCTCCTTTCTGCAAGTAATAGTAGTACAAGGAAACCAGCAGGATCTGGCACTGGATCCTACTTCTGCGGCAGCTATGTCGGAGCGTACCATTAAAGCAGCTCAGGTATTTATAGGTGCATTGCCCATCCTTATGGTATATCCCTTTTTGCAGAAATATTTTGTAAAGGGTATTGTCATTGGGGCTGTGAAAGAATAAAAGTTGAACAAATGCAGTATATAAATAATTCCCAAAAGAATTAAGGGGTAGCACAAAGGATAAAGTCAATTTCAAATAAATTAGAACAGTTACAATCGAATCATAATAATATCAAAGGAGAATCATGGCAGTCCCAGAAGAAATCAGGACATTTCAAAAGGAATCAGAGCACTCCCAGAAGAAATCAGGATATTTCCAAAAGGAATCAGTGCAGTTCCAGAAGAAATCAGAGCAGTTATAAAAGGAATCAAGATTATTCAAATATGAATCGGAGCAGGTACAAAGCTGAAATAAGGCAGTACCAAAAGGAATACGGATAGTTCCAAAAAATCAAGGCAGTTTCAAAGATGGAATCAGAGCACTTACCAAAAGAATCAACAACTTCGAATCAGAGGTTATGATTAAATAAATCAGATGAAATAAAGCAGATTAAATCAATCAGGAGGAAGGTATTATGAAAAACAAGAAAGCAATCCTTTCAATCTTACTGGTATCCGCACTGCTCCTTACAGGCTGCGGCGGTAAGAACAGCGGAGGCAGCAAGGAAGCTGCCGCTACCAGGAATGGGGACGGTAAGTATGAGCCGGCTATCACCATCACCATCGCAAAACAGCTGGATGAGAATACGGGAAGATACGGAGATGGGGAAGACATCAATAAGAATCCCATGACAGTGCTCACAGAGGAAAAGCTGGGAATCAAGATGGAGACTACGCTTCTTGGCGGAGATGCGGGAAACTATGATACGAAGCTGCGCCTGGCACTGACAGGTTCAGAGGAACTGCCGGATGTATTTCCGGTATACGGAACCCAGATGATTGCAGATATGATAGAATCCGGACGTGTAAAAGCAATAGATGATGATATTGAAAAATATATGCCGGAGCGTTTGAAAGAAATCTATGATAAGTATCCCCAGTCCTTCTATCCGGTGACCAAGGATGGCAAGACTTATGGTATTGCCTGCGCTCCGGCTTTAACAGAAGGACAGGTTATGATTATCCGCCAGGATTGGCTGGACAAATTAGGACTTAAGGCTCCCACTAATATGGAGGAGTTCGAAGCAGTCATAAAGGCATTTACTGAGAATGATCCTGATGGAAACGGAAAGGCTGATACCTATGGTTTCACTTACCAGGGGGACAGCATCTACAACAGCGGCTGGGTAGCAGATCCCGTTACTCTTTTCTCTGTAAATACGGGAAAACATATTCCTGGAAGCTGGCAGGAAGACGAGTCGGGTAATCTGACCTACGGTTCTATTGATGAGGGCAACAAAAAGACTCTGGAACGTATGGCAGGATGGCATAAAAATGGGTGGATTTTTCAGGAAGCTGCCGCAACCGGTGCCTGGGATGCCATGAATCAATTTACTGAAGGCAAAGCAGGTATCTTTATCGGAAGACCCTGGGCAATCAATTCCGTAAGAGATGTTACATCTGTAGCACCGGAGGCTGTAATTAAAGCATATCCGAATATCCTTCAGGACAATGGAGAGCCTACCTACCAGGCCGCCCAGATCAACGATGGGTGGTTGATGTTCAACAAAGATTTTAATAACATGGAAGCCTTTTTCACCTACTATGACTGGCTGTATGATGCGGCCTTTGGTACCGGCGATTTTCAATATGGGTATCTGGAAAATTATGATTATGATGTGGTAGGTGATAAGGTGGTTTTTGATTCTAAACTGTTTGACCCAGCCCTAACGGATCCATTTATGCCGGGGAAGTCAACAGTTATGAAGAATGCGCCGGCACTTGATTCAATGCAGGCTTACGCAGATGTCAAAGAAGGAAAAGAGGCACAATCCAGTGCACAGATCAGGGCAACAGCTGATTTTGAAACAGCACCGGATATGGCGGAAGGTTATGCGTTAGCCAATGCACACAGAGATGAACTGCTTCCAAATCTGTTCAACGGTGAACCTACCGCTACGATGAAGAAGAAGTGGGAACAGCTTCAGACCATGGAGAAGCAGGTATATACCAATATCATCTATGGCAAAGAAACCTTGGAGGCTTTCGACAAATTCGTCCAGGATTGGAAAGCCCAAGGCGGAGATGAAATCACCAAAGAAATCAATGAGTGGTATCAGGCTGTAAAATAAACCTATCAATAAGGAACTGTTACAATATTGTAGCGGTTCCTTATGCTCATATAGTAATGCAAAGATTAATTTGCTATAATGATACCGGAAATTTTGGAATTACATAAAGTTGGGGTGGCATATGAAGAAAATAAGGTCAATTTTCAATATATTTGCAGTATTTCTGGTTATGATTATAGCAGGTTTTGCCATCTTGTACATATACAGCACCTCCAGTCTGAAAGAGTCTCTGATGCAGGCAGCAAAGATTCAGATGGAATATTCAAAGATGCTGCTTGGACAGAAAATCAAAGAAATCGAAATTGAAGCGGATGGAATCCTTAATAGTGATGATCTCAAAACACTGCATCTTACCCTTATAGAGGAATATGATGCTTATCGGTATGTTACGGATGTCAATCAGATGAAAGAATATCTGAGATCACGGCAGAAGAGCAATGTGGGGATGGCACAGTTCATATTGTACTGGCCGAGGTCCCAGCGTATCATCACCACCACTGCACTCAGTGCAGTAAAGGATGTTATGCTGGAGCCAGTGGAGGACAACCAGTGGTTTATCTATGAGAATGAAGTTTATTTTGCAAGGCAATATGTAACAGACTGGGACGATACCGATGATGAACCATACCTGATCATACGGATGGAGCGGGATTATCTTTATAAACTAAAGACTATGGCTTCCGGTATGGAGAGGGGAGGAACGATGCTCCTTTATTCACAGAATAAGAGTCTTTTCTCCGGTAGTGAGACAGAGAAAGAACTGCTCCGTTCCATGAGTGAGAGGGGAGGTGGAAACCCTGCTGACAGAAACCTGGCTGGTGAAAGACTTGAAGGCGGATACACCAGTAATGGTTTTACCAGTGGAGAATCTGCCAGTTATCAGTATATTGGAAAAGGGAAGTATCAGATTGTAAGCTCCGGAGCTTTAAAGAATGGACTGGAGCTGGTCTCTTATTATCCCCTCAAGGAGATGATGCGGCCGGTTTCGAATATAAACCGTATCACAGGAAGCCTATTGGTTGTCCTCCTTATGATTGGTCTGATCTTCATGCTTTTGTATTACAACAATATTCTGCTTCAGCTAAGGATTCTAACCGGAAAGTTAAAGCAGGTCGAGAGAGGAAATTTTACAGCACAGATTATGGTACTGCCAAACAATGAGTTTGGTTATGTCTTTCGACAGTTTAACCGCATGGTGACTAGAATCAGCCAGCTGATCGAATCTACCTTAAAAGAGCAGCAGCTCAGGAATCAGGCGGAACTTCGGCAGTTACAGCTTCAGATTCATCCTCATTTTCTTTACAACAGTCTTTCTTATATTGTAACGGTGGCAGATCAGCCGGAAGCGGTTACAGAGATGGCAGTCCATCTGTCAAGTTATTACAGGTATTGTACCAAGAACAAAACCATCACCACCATCGGCGAAGAAATATCCTATGCGAAAGCTTATCTTGCAATTACGGCAATGAGAAAAGACCTTGAATATACCATTGAGGCCTCCAAAGACCTTTATAATAAGAACATTATCCCGCTGATTCTCCAGCCAATCATTGAGAATGCCATAGAGCATGCCATTGAAGAACGGGAAAATGCAAGGCATATCTACGTCAAGGTATATGAACTGGGAAGTGGTGCTCTGCGTTTTGAGGTCTCTGACGACGGAGATGGGATGACGGAAGAGGAAATTGATGCACTGTTTAAACGGCTTTCCAAAAAAGAACGGGAAGAAGAGGAGAGTGTCGGCCTGTGGAACGTAAACCAGCGGCTGGTCAATTATTATGATGAATCTGCGGGACTTCGGTTTGGAAAGAGCATCTGGGGAGGACTAATGGTATCCTTTACTATATACGTATTACCGGAGGAGATGGAGAATGATGGTATTAATCGTAGATGACGAACCCTATATGATCGAATATATTAAAAAGCTGGTAGACTGGAAAAGTTATGGCTTTACACAGGTGCTGACAGCAAAAGGCGGTTCCATGGCCAGGAATCTTCTTCAGGAACACCATCCGGAGCTTCTGATTACTGACATTAAAATGCCTAAGATTTCAGGGCTGGATCTGTCAAGAATTATTAAAGAAAATCACTATCCGACCAAGGTTATGATTATATCCGGATACAGTGAGTTTGAGTATGCTCAGCAGGCTGTACGCTATGGGGTTTCTGAATATCTGGTGAAGCCAGTGATAAAGAAGGATTTTGAAGAATCTCTGGGAAGGGTACTGGGGAAAAGCTTTCACAAGGAGGAGGATAAGCAGAGCAGAACTAAGGGAATGCAATGTGAACAGAGAGATGTTATCACCTGTATAAAGAAGTATATTGAAGAGAATTACGGGAAAAATCTGTCCCTGGATGCCTTGGGAGAGATAGTACATCTTCATCCTGCCTATTTGTCAAAAATCTTTAAAGAAACTACAGATGAGAATCTGTCTAACTATATTACGGAGGTCAGGCTGCAGAAGGCAGCACAGCTTCTGGAACAGACGGAACTTCGAATTCACGAAATCATGGAACAGGTGGGCTATCAGAAAAGCCAGTATTTCTCTAAGCTTTTCAAAGGCAGATATTTGGTGACACCAAAGGAATACAGGAAAATGAAGCAGTAGTCTATAAATTTTATTTAGAAGGAGGGTATGTATTATGCAGAAAATAATGATTCAGAGTGGAGTATTTCAAAATGGAATTACCTTATTAGAAAGAGATGAGGGAACTACTACACTAAGGATAGCAGCAGAAGGTGCAGGGATAACCCTTTCTGAACTGATTAACTGTCAGGAAAGGTATCTGTCCTTCTATTTGGAAGCATGTGAAGAACATAGTGTGGTTCTGGCTCTGCGGGTCTATGTGAAGGGGGAAGGGAAGTCTCCGGCTTTTGATGTGCAGTTTGGTATTCTTCCGGGAGTACGTACACCAATTTGCATTGACCGGAATTGGATGGATGGCCATATACTGTTTCCCGAGTCCAATGCCGGGCAGCTTAAGCAAGTCTGCCATGGCAGAAGAGTGGCAGCGGAAGAAATTGAACGGATTGTTCTGGAGACACTTCCCGTCGTTCATGATATAACATTAAAGGTGTCTGATATGACTCTCACAGAGGCTTACCCCACCTTTCATTTACTTCCGGAGGCAAAGCTGGTTGATGAACTCGGTCAGAATAAGCAGAAATTCTGGAAGTCTAAAGTAAGGGGTCTTGATAAACTGAAAGAAATCCTTCAAAAGCAGAAAGCCGAAAGCCGTGGGGAGTATCCTGCCAGTGACTGGTCGGAGTTTGGAGGATGGAAGCAGAAAAAGCTGGGAGAAGCAACAGGATTCTTTACGAAATATAAGGCAGGTGGAAGATGGTTTCTGGCAGATCCGAGAGGATACGCATTTTTCAGCGTGGGGACAGACTGCGTAGGTCTTGGGGCGGACTGCCGGGTAGATGGCGTAGAGAAGTGGCTGGAGTGGCTCCCGGCAGCAGAAGATCCGGAATATCACAATATGTTCCGTAAGACAAGGGAAGAGAAAGCAAAGGAAAAGTCCAGAAGAGAGGGGCTTTTATTCTCCTACAGCCAGGCGAATCTGTACCGGGCTTTGGGGGAGAACTGGTATCCTGAATGGCAGAAGCTTATCACAGGTCAGCTGCGCCAATATGGCATGAATACCCTGGGCAACTGGAGTGATGAAGGTCTGTTTGGAACTACCGATATGCCTTATGTGACGTCTCTCCCTGAATTTCCTGGTACCAGCACTATGATCTTCAGAGATTTCCCGGATGTGCTAAGTGAAGAATACGCCAGAGAAGCCAAAAGATGCGCACAGGCTTTGAAGAAACGAAGAAATGACCCGCTTATGATTGGATATTTTCTAAGAAATGAACCGAATTGGGCCTTCGTGGACCATCTGGTGTTAGCGGATGAGGTACTCTATAATCCAGAGAGGACTGTATGTAAAGAGGAGCTGATTCGTTTTCTCAAAGAAAAATATGGTGAAATCGCAGAGTTAAATAAGGCTTATCACTGTGAACTTAAGGATCTTAAGGATTTTTATCAGTCCATGGAGAAGGTTTCCCATTGGTCCGAGGATGCTGCAAAGGATATGAGAGAATTTTCTGCCAGAATGCTGCGGGCTTATGTAGAGATTCCCTGTCAGGAATGCAGGAAAGTTGATTCCAATCATATGATTCTCGGCATGCGCTGGGCTTGGGTGTCCGATCCGGAGCTGGTAACGGGCTGGGAAAATTTCGATGTTTTCTCCATCAACTGCTATGCAGTGGATCCTACTGAGAATATTCAAAATATCGTGAACCTTGGTGTGGATCTGCCTGTAATGATTGGAGAATTTCACTTTGGTGCGCTGGATGCAGGTCCAACCGCCACCGGTCTGGAAGGGGTTGCAAGCCAGAAGGACAGAGGGACAGCTTACCGGTACTATTGCGAGCGGGTAGCAGCACATCCCTATGGAGTGGGGTGCCATTATTTCCAGTGCTACGATCAGTTTGTGCTGGGGCGTTTCGACGGAGAAAACTATAATATCGGTCTCTTTGATATCTGTTCCCAACCCTACACAGAGATACTGGATAGTGTGAGGGAGTGCAGCAGTAGTATATATCTGGTTAAAGACGGACAGCAGAGTCCAACAGAAGAAAAAGGAGTATCTATACCTATGATTGCCTTTTAACAGAATAAATCATAAGTACTGTAATGCATAAAATGTATTTCTGAATGAAGTAAAATTGTAGAAGCAATGCCAGGTAAGCTTTACAAGAGTATTTCTTGCATGGGGATCAAAAGTTGCTTTGTCTGGGCAAAAGAAGCATGGCATATGATTGGATGCAAGAGAAAAAGTTATATCAACTAGGATAATACTTAATAGTAAATAGTTAGCAAAAGGAGAAAACAGATGAGTGTATTAGAAAACGGAGCCCTGTGGAGGGACAGGGAAGGCAACCCGATTCATGCCCACGGTGGTTGTATCATATTTTTTGGCGGTTATTATTACTGGTATGGCGAAGATCGGCGGGAAAACTACTATGTCAGCTGCTATCGTTCAAAAAATCTGGCAGACTGGGAGTTTCGTAACCATATCCTGACCACAGAATCCAGAACAGAAACCTATCGTGTAAGAACGAAAATTCAGCTGCAGAATGAGGACGGCAAAAAGGTGAATCTGGAGCGTCCCAAGGTACTTTATAATGAAATGACCAAAAAATTTGTTCTTTGGGCTCATTTTGAAAACGGAAAGGATTATCAAGATGCAGCGGTTGGGATTGCTACCTGCGACACTCCGGAGGGAGATTTTGTTTATCATGGCCATTTCAATCCATATGGATATATGTCAAGAGACTGCACTCTTTTTCAAGAAGATAACGGTAAGGCTTATTTCATTTCAGCAGCCAGAGATAATGCGGATCTCCATGTATACAGGCTGACCGAGGATTATATGAATGTGGAATGTCTGGTGCATAAATTATGGCAGGGGGAATACCGTGAAGCCCCGGCAGTTGTGAAGCTTCGGGAGAAATATTATATGATTTCTTCCTTTTGTACCGGCTGGGCGCCGAATCAGGGAAAATATGCGGTGGCCGACTCTATGGAAAGTAACTGGGGCAGTCTGAAAGAGATTGGTGATGAAACTACCTATGGCAGCCAGGCAGCTTTTATCCTGAAGGTGAACGGCCAGGCCCTGTACTATGGAGACCGTTGGGGTGGAAATGGTGAAAAGTACTTTACCTCCGGTTATGTAATTTATCCGCTGGCAGAAGAAAATGGAAAGCTTGTGATGGAATATTGTGAAAATATAAATATTGATAAGATTACACACTGATTTGCAACAGAATCAGTAAATTTGTGAAACCTGACCTTAACTAGCCTCACCAGCTGTGTGGCTCTATTGAACCGACAGCAGGAAGAGTTTGAGAAGAAAAATTGGATAAGATGCATGGGAACTCCTTAGAGATAAGGAGTTCTTACCGATTTTGCTGCTTTTCATTTTCAAAACACGCCAGTAACAAGGTATAAGGATTTCCGGATGGCATCATTTTTACTTTTTTCTTCTTTAGTGCTACAGGACAAAATAAATCCTTCTCCTCCAGCATTTCTAAATAACTCCTATTTTCTGAAAGTTATTTGCATTCTTAGAATTTAAGGACAAAACTCTTCCAAAGAAGCCAATTTCTATTATTTTCTTTTGATTGTGATATACTTACTAAAAATTACTATATTAATAAATTAATATATGTAATGAAAATATAACCCAATGACCTAACTATCAGATGATACAGGGGGAGAAAAAATGAGCTGGTATGCGCTGTTTGTCAGAACAGGGAAAGAGGATGAAGTTTGTGAAAATCTGAAGAAACTTTATGAGTTCTTCAGCCCGAAGGATACCTATGAAGTAGTTGTCCCGAAAAGAGGCCTGTATGAATATCATGAAGGTAAGAGAGCGTATGTCCTCAGGACACTTTTCCCCAGTTATGTGTTGATCGGAACAGATCAAATCGTAAAACTTTATGAAATCATGAAGAATCATAAAAGCTCCCATATCATCAGGATGTTAAAAAACGATAACTACTTTCAGGAAATTGATATAAGGGAAATTGGTGTTATCATTGATCTGATTAATCAGGAAGGGGTTATCGGAATATCCGATGTCTTGGTGGAAGACGAAAAAGTAAATATCATAGACGGGCCCTTAATTCATTATAAAGGAATCATTAAGAAGATCAATAAAAGAAAGGGACGTGCTAAAATACAAGTCGATTTCCTGAATAAACAGTGTTTTGTTGATATTGCTATTCGCTGTCTTGAAAGATACGGAGAAGAGAGTATTAAAAATCAAATAAGCTTCAGTTAAGAGTATTATTAAATGGATGTGTAGTGTTGCTGTGTTCCTGATTTAACAGTGGTGAGTATCACAAGAAGGAGCATTAAATAGACAAAGAGGCATTATAAAGCGGAGGAATAACATGGAAAGCAGCTGTAAAGTGAATACCATCAGGTGTAAATGGGCCAATTATATAAATTATACCTATATCATAAGTAAAGCCGGAACAAAGGAGTGCCTTATTGTTGATCCGGCATGGGAGATAAAGAAGATTATTTCGTATTTGAATTTAAATGATCTTAAAGTTAAAGCAATCTTACTGACACATTCCCATTATGACCATACGAACCTGGTAGGAGCTTTGGTTAGTACCTTTGATGCAGAGGTTTATATATCAGGAATTGAAGCGAAGCATTATAGATACAGCTGTAAGAATCTCCACTATGCAGAGAATCTGGAACTATTGCCGCTATCCTCATTTAAGGTAAGGCTTTTACTAACACCTGGGCATACACGGGGAAGTGCCTGCTATTTGATTTCTGATAATCTATTTACGGGGGATACCTTATTTTATGAAGGCTGCGGGCTTTGTGATACCAGTAAGGATGCATCTGATATGTATGATAGTTTACAGTTTTTAAGGAATACAATCAGCAAGGATACGATTATATATCCGGGGCATTGTTACGGGGTCTATCCTGGGCAGCCTTTTGAGCTGATTTTAAAGGACAATATCTATTTTAATATAAATGACAGAAGCAAGTTTATTGATTTCCGGCTGAACGTGGCAAAAAAGAATTTATTTGCCTTTAAATAACCTGAGATAAACAAGCGTTTTACATAAGAAGAAACTGACGAAGCTGCCACTGAAGGATAGTACGAGCATAAGAAAACAATTAGCTTTGGGTAAAGATAAAATAAAATTATTAACCTGAATTATTCATGATAATTCATGAAGCGGTGCTTAGCACCGCATAGTTACTGCATTTTCATCTTCTTATTGCTTTCACTTAAAAAGTGAACTCAAAATAGTAGTAAAAGAGTTCCACCTTTGTTAGAATGAAGTCACCACAACAAACATTTTCACAAAGGAGAAACCCTCATGTCTAGTT
>Ga0208297_1000612_pt1 | contig 61237 bp, 55 predicted proteins | sample LMS_cellobiose_e_FD_187367 | JGI IMG/M metagenome (GOLD analysis project Ga0208297, IMG submission 187367) | Rumen-fistulated moose microbial communities from Alaska, USA - LMS_cellobiose_enrichment (SPAdes) (version 2) | ecosystem: Host-associated > Mammals > Digestive system > Stomach > Rumen...
TTCGGGGCAAATACAATATGGTACTTGCAATTCCACTTACTGTGTGATAAACTTTGTACCGGTTCTTTCATTACGGCCTCCTCGGTTGTTTGTGACGATGGCTGGCGAGCCTTTCGTTACTATAACCACTGGAGGCTTTTTCGTCTCGCTTGAATCTGAAGATTTCGGCTACTCACCGGCTAAGCCGGTGGTTTTTTTGCCCCGAGGACGGGACAAAAAAATCCCGCCGTCCGTTTTTTCGGACCGCGGGATCTGTTGCTTTATGCCGTCAACTTCAGCGACGATAGGCGTCCATGACCTTCGCCACCGCTTCGGCGAAGCGGTCGAGGTCGGCCTTTTCCGCCATCAGCCAGTTCAGACCGCAGACCAGCATCTGCTTGTAAACGATCTTTTCCGCGACTTCGTTGCTCGCGATCCGGTACATGTTCTCCGGAACCGTCCACAGGCGCTGACGATACATCGGGGCGCCCCAGCTGCGACCGAGACCGGGCAGACCTTCCGCCTTGATCGCCGCTTCGACCTGCGCGATGTCGATGCCCGGCTTCAGCATCGCGTCGTCGACGAACAGCGCGTAGCAGTAGTAACTCTGCAGCGTCGCGCAACGGCCCTTGGCCTGCACCCTGACGCCGGGGATCTGATCCAGCTTGGCGCGCAGATAATCGGCGTTCCTGGCGCGCAGTTCGGTATCCTGCCGCAGGTGCTCCAACTGACCGAGCAGGATCACCGCCTGGAACTCGGTCACGCGGTAGTTATGGCAGATCAGCCCCATCGGCGGCGGGGTACCCTTTTCGCCCTGCTTGGCGCCGCGCTGATAACCGATGTGCGACAAACGGCCGATCACATCCCACAAATGCTCGTCGTTGGTCGTGACCGCGCCGCCCTCGCCGCTGGTCAGCAGTTTGGACTGCTGGAAACTCCAGCTGCCGGCGTCGCCGTAGCTGCCGACGCCGCGGCCGTTCCACTCGCCGCCGTGAGCGTGGGCGCAGTCTTCGAGGACCTTGATGCCGTGCTTTTTGGCGATCGCGATGATCTTGTCCAGATCCGCCATCGAACCGTAGAGGTGCACCGGGATCACCGCCTTGGTCTTCGGCGTGATCGCCGCCTCGAACGCCGCCGGATCCATGCAGAGCGTGGTCGGCTCGCAGTCGACGATGACGGGAGTCGCACCGACGTAGACCACGGCTTCGCCGGTGGCGAGCCAGGTGTGCGCGGGGACGATCACTTCATCGCCGGGACCGACGCCCAACGCGACCAGCGCACACTCCAGCGTGACGGTGCCGTTCGCCATCATCACGGAGTACTTCGCGCCGATGAACTGGGCATAGCGCTCGTTGAATAGCACTTCGTTCTCGGCGTAGAACGACCACTTTTGGCTCATGTAGACTTCGCGCAGTTTGTCGCCCACCGCGGGATCGACCGGCGGCCACACCGGACGCACCGGCTTTTCGGAGAATACCGGAGTCCCTCCGTCAATAGCAAGTTTGGACATAACACATTCCTTTCATTGCGATACCTTTTTTCGGCATCGGTTTGATGTGATTTTGCCGCCGCGACCCCCGCCGGGCGGAACAAAAACGGCTCCCTAAAACCGCCGTTGATTAAATTTACAGTACAAAAGACGAAAAAGCAAGCGTTTTTCGCCGTACGCGGCAGGATATTCCGCTCCGGCAAACGATCGTCGCCGCTTCCGCCGGGCGCGCTTCGTTTTTTTGCCGCTTTTTTAGCGCCGCGACTTGATTTGAAGCCGGAGCGGCGGTTAATTAAAGCGTCGGCCTCACCTCGTCAGGTAGGCAAAAACCTGGAAGTCGTTTATGGAAAAAATCGTCATGTCGATACGTCGTTGCGGGATCCGGCGCAAACTCGCCGTCGCGCTGGGGGCGCTCGGTCTGCTGTGTGCGCTCTGCGCCTTCAAGTCGCCGTCTCTCACCGGGCGGATCGTCGACCGGACGGGGCTTTTCACCGCGCGGGAGCGCGCGAACCTCGACCGCATGATCCGCGCCTTCGAGCAGGCGACCGGCGGACAGTTGTTCGTCGCCGTACTGCCGCCCTTCGACGACGCCTCGCTGGAGGAGGCGGGCATCACGCTGATGAACGAATGGAAGCCCGGCGACCGCGGCAAGGACAACGGCGCCATACTGCTGATCGTCCCCGCCCGGCGCAAAATGCGCCTCGAGATCGGCTACGGCTGGGAAGGCAAGGTGAACGACGCCAAAGCCGGTGATATCATCCGCATGATGGGCGGATATTTCCGCGACGGACGCTACTACCATGGCGTCGCGGCGGCGATCGACCGCCTTGCCGCGGACATTTCGGGTCACGGGATCAATGGAGTCCCCGCGGGCGCCCGCAGGCCGCCCAGATCCGAAGTCAATGAAAAAATCCGGGGGATCAAGGCGATCGTGATATTGATATTCCTCGTCATCATCTTCATCCGGTTCCCGTGGCTGATCTTTTTCGTCGGCGGAGGAGGCGGAGGAAGTCGCGGCGGCTGGGGCGGAGGAGGCTTCGGCGGCGGCGGCTTCGGCGGTGGTCGCGGCGGCGGGGGCGGCGGGGGCGGAGCATCCGGCGGCTGGTGAAAAGATCCGCAAATCCTCCCCTCCCCCGACAATAAAATACCGGTTGCCCCCGTTAAGCGGGCATGAACCAGCAAATCTCAACCATCGGAGTTTCAACATGCGCCTGATGTCCTTTTTCGCCCCGGCGGCGGCAGTCGCCATCTTCGGGATCAACGTATTCGCCGCGGACGCGGTCTGCACCGACAACAGCTGCACCCTGCCGGGAAGTTCCGGCGACGCGGCGAAAAGCGGAGTGCTCTCGCCGGTCGGTCGGCGTTCGATCAAGACGATCCGGCAGGCGCCGCGCCTCGACACGCTCGACGGCAAGACGATCGCCGTTGTCGGCGGCAGTTTCATGGCGTCGGTGACGCACCCCGAATTGAAACGCCTGATCCTCAAAGATTACCCCACCGCCAAAGTGCTGGTGTTCGGTGAAGTCGGCTCCGCCGGACCGTGGCCGGGGCCGGGGGTGGTGCGGCGGCAGAAAGAGGATTTCGTCGCCAATCTGCGCAAACTCAGGATCGACGCGGTGATCTCGGGCAACGGCGGCTGCGGGCTCTGCACACCGAAGGAGATGGGCTCGTGCATCGCCGCCGAGTATCAGGGGCTGCCCTCCGTGATGATCGCCGCGCCGGGGTTTACCACGCAGGCGAAGCGCGCGGCGGTGACGGCGGGCGTACCGATTCCGCGCGTCGCGGAGTATCCGGGGGCTTTCTCGGCGCACACCCGCGAGGAACTCCTCGACAACACCCGGAAGATCCTTTATCCGCAGATCGTCGCCGCGCTGACCAAGCCGTTCACCGACGCCGAACGCGCCGCGGCGGAAAAGCCCCTGCCCGCGGCGGGGATCGTCTTTACGGGCGACCTTGACGAAGTGAATCTCCACTTTGCGCAAAACGGCTGGACCGACGGACTGCCAATCATTCCGCCGACTCCGGCGCGGGTGGCGGAGTTCCTGAAGTACACCGATCGCGCTCCCGACGAGGTGATCGCCGAGATCCCGCCCGCGTACCGTCAGGCGACCGCGCGGCTGGTAGCCGTGAACGGCGTCATGGCGGGGTGCCCGCCGGAGTATATGCCGATACTGATCGCGTTCACCAAAGCCATGACCGACGGCGACTTCCGCCGCACCTTGGCGAGCACCCACGCGTGGACGCCCTTCTGCTGGCTCAACGGGCCCCTCGCCCGCCAGCTGGAACTCGACAGCGAACAGGGCGAGATCTCCAACCAGCGCAACGCCAAGATCGGCCGCTTCATCAATCTGGCGATGCTGAATCTGGGCGGATACCATATCAAAGAAAACCGGATGGGAACCTTCGGCTACCTGATGCCGTGGTGTCTGGTAGAGGACGACCGCGCGGCGATCAAACTCAACTGGCGCCCCTATCACATGCAGCAGAGTTACCAGCTCAACGACAGCACTCTGACTGCCGGGTCGGCGCTGTCGTGGGGCAACAACCTCGCTCCGGCGACCGCCGATCCGCGCCGGATCATGGAACTCATGGCGTGGGACGCCGTCGAAAAGGAGCAGTTCGCCGTCGGCAGCGGGACGCCGTTCGTCTACCGCACCATGCTGATCACCGAGTTCGTCGCGCGGGATCTGGCGAAGCAGTACCGCGGCAAGGAGGAACTGGAGGCGGCGCTCGTCGCCACCGCGCGTCGGCCGTTGGAAGAGCGCGCCTACGCGAACTATTGGGGCAACCCCGGCAGCGCGTTCAACCCCGACACCTATTCGCTGCGGCGGCACATCGGCCGGATCGGACGCACCGAGGAGGCGCGCGTCACCGCTCCGCCGCCGTGGCTCGCGTGGGCGGATCTGAAGGAACTGGAGACCGTCCCGGTGATGAAGCCGGGCAAGACCGCGCTCATCATCACCGGCGACGCGAACCGCAACAAGACGATGTGCGTGCCGGGCGGCGGCTTCGCCACGGTGAAGATCGAACTGCCCGCGAACTGGGACGCCCTTATGGCGAAAGCGGGATACCGGCCATTGCGCGATTTTTATCTCGATTCGCCGCTGCGTCCGGCGGAAAAGCCGCAGCAGTACCGCAATTACCGCGACCGGAGCGGACGCGGCGACGGTCAACGCGGACGCGACGGCCGCCGGCGCCGGAGATAAGCCGGAAAACCCGGCGGCCTACTTGGCGGAAACGGTTATGGACAGCGGAGAATTTGCGGCATTGCCGACCAGCGAATAGGACGCCGCCGTTGCGGGCGGGCGGTGCCACTCTTCCCACGTCTTCGACTCGGCGTAGTGGCGATTGAAGTCCGCGGCGTATTGTTCGCTTGAAAAATTCAAATGTATCCCCCAACCGTTGCGTTTGTTCAACTCGCTCAACCGGGCGGCTTGAACTTTGCGGCGGTCGATCATGAAATCGAGTCCCAGATTCGTAAGATGAAGCAGATGTATCTTCGACTTGTAGAATTTGACTTCGCCCTGAATATCCACCTGATGCGCGCCGGGCAGATAATTCATCTCGGAGATCCTGTTGGGATCGAATAAAACTTTCTTGTCGTAATTCCGATCGTAGAAAAAGCGTACTCCGGGCTGCTGATGCGCGAGCAAATTATCGTCAGCGGGGAAATCCCGGTCATAACACACCGACCCCAGTGCAAACAGATCGGCCACCGTGCAACCGCGGTCTTTCATATACTGCAACTCTTCCACGATGTCGGGAGAATATACCACCTCGTCGAAGTCGCTGACGATCACGAAATCAACCAGGCCGCGGCTTCCAGACATTCCGCTTTATCATCATATAAACATAATCATTGATCTGCTTTTCCTCGTTGAGCAGCACCTCGACATTGGAGAAGTGCGAGCGGATGTAATCCAGCGAACCGTCGGTGGAAAGGTTGTCGATGACGAATATCTTCCGTAGCGGCAGAAGTTTCCAGTAGGCGGTGATCAGTTTTACCGTTCTTTCCTCATTGTAATGCAGCATATACAGATCGATCAGCATGATGTATCGTCTCCAACCGTGAATCGGGGTCAATGCCGCCCGTGCAGCACAGCGTTTGCCAATTTGACCAGAAGACCGTTCCGGTCATCCGTTCCGACCCGGAATACCCCCAGACGGTCCATGAAATCTATCAATATTTGCGCTCCCCAACAGCGCGCCGCCTCCTCCATCATGCCGCGGTCGAGATTTGCGGCGAAGCGCAGGGTATCAAGACAATTTTGATAGATTCGACCGGCAACCATATTCAACCGTTCGCCATGACTTGCCAATGCTCCGCGTTCGCGCAAAAACGCTTCGCACATTCTTACGGTCTTCACGCTGCGCATGACGGCGGATACATCAGTGCAATAACCGATCCGCTCGCGATAGATGTACAATTTTTCCTCCGGTGCGCCGAAATACCTTTCGGCAAAAAAGGCAATGACAAAAAAGGTGTAATAATCGTCCAACGGACCGAGCGCGCCTTCGTCAGTCATATACCCAGCCGCCATACGGCACAGATCGCCGCGCATGATCTTCTGCCACAGCGTATGGTCGAACAAATTGCGCATGCAGCTGGTCATCAGGTCGCCTTCCAACGCCCCCGCCACGGGGATCGTTTGCGTCGGAGGAGGATCCGAGATCGCACCGTTTTTCAATATCCGGTGGTGAAAATTGAGTATGTCGCACGGATTTGCGAGCATCAATTCCAGCGCCCGACGACAACTGTACGGATACAGTTGATCGTCATTATCCATAAACATCACGAATTTCCCGCGCGATGCCAGCATGCCGGTTTTCCGCGCGGCGGCGGGACCGCCATTTGTCTCGCGAAACACCAACCGGGAACGCGGCTCCTGCGCGGCGAAATCGCGAAGCAAGGCAGGAGAAGCGTCGGTCGAGCAGTCGTCGACGAAAATCATTTCGAGTTCGTCGAGCGTCTGCTCCCGAAGCGATCCAAGAGTTTCGGCAAGATATTTTTCCGCGTTATAAACCGGAATGATTATCGAAACCTGCGGGTTACCGACCATAATGATTTCTTAATTTATCCGCACGAAAACAAACGCGGCAACGTCTTATAATAGGTCTTATGTAAAGTTTTGTTTTGCCGCCACAATTCGGCTGCCACGCTCTAACGAACGGGCACGAACGAACATGAACGGAGAACATCTACGGCATGGCCATCGGTTCCACGTCACGGATAATGGCAGCCTTCTTGATTTTCGGGATTGCAATTTGCGCGTTTCAGCAGTATATTGGGTATTGGGAAATCCATGTATGCCGTGTTTTCAATGTCACCGCGGCCTATGTTGTCGGTTTGTTTTACATAAGACCTATTATGCGACGACACAACGGCGAAAATGCGTTGGCGATCATTGATACTAAGGAGTTTATGGGATGCGCACCTTCATCATCTGCTGCAACTACAACGAGGAACACACCGGCAGCCTTGCCGGATGTCTCGCTTCGGTGGGCAAAAACAAACTGCCCGACACCTACTTCGCCGTCGCCGACAACGGCTCCAAGGACGGTTCGGCGGAACTGCTCAAGGCGAATTATCAGAACGGCACCATCAACATGTTGATGCTGAGTCCCAAAAATCTCGGCAAGCCGAAGATACTCAACATGCTTTTGGCGGAGATCCTCAAGCGCGAATCCATTGCTCCGGACGATCTGATCATGAGCCTCGACAGCGACATCACGCTGGGCGGGACGGCGAGTTTTTCAGCCACGCGCAGGCGCTCTGCACCGCGGCGCGCGGCAACTTTTCGGCGATGTCGGTGCAACTCAGCGATTACAACATCCACTGGGTGGATTTCTCCAAACTCACTCCGGTCCAGTTCAACGGCGACAACGTCTACTTCTGGCCGAACAGCGACGGCGTGGCGGGTCCCGTGATCATCACTCCGTACTCGACGTGGAGCGCGATCCGCGGCTACCGCGAAAACTGCGGCAAAAACGGCGCGAGTTCCATTTACAGCGCCGACGACTGCATGCTCTTCCGGGATGCCTACGCCCACACCGGCGGAAAGCCGATCATGATCTCCTCCAAGTTGATAAGCCGCCATCCCGAGACCAAGGACAAGGCCTATCAGGCGTGGAAAGACGAGACCAACCGGCTGCTCAACATGGGCTTCGGCAACTCCATGCTGCCTGAAAAGGGCTTCTACGACGACTGATTTAAAACACGTGTACCATGAATACTCTGTTTGTTCTAAATTGTCCGCTCGGGGATTGCATCAATTTCTCCTGTTTTCTGAAGGATTATCATGAGAGTTTTATGGACGAAGTGCTTTATATCAGAGCAACCCCTTCAATGTTGGATGAATTATTCAAAAACAATCATATCGTCAATCTGTTCCGCGACGACATCCATTACGACAAAATCTATGAATACCGCCTTGGGGAGTTCGATTCCGGATCGTCAGGCATGGATAAACGTCGGCGGATAAAACGGGAGGAAATCACCCTGCAGGACACGCCATACATATACTTTGATAAAGTATACCATCTCCCGCTGGTGCATCGTAATCGCATCCCGTGCATCGAGCTTGACGAATATCAAAAATCAAAAATAGAATCCGACAAACCGCTATGTCTGATCAATGCCGTTGCCCAATATTTTTTGTTCGACGCACGATATTTGGGATTCAGTCGTTTTCAACGCATAGTTGACGATTTTTACCACCGGGTCAACTTTTTTTCCATCGGCAATCTTACCTATGGATTATTGCAGACCAACAAGTTGAATCATGTTTATGCCGATCTTGTGAACCAAACCTCCATATATGAACTATTGCATTATATCTACAATGCCGATATTATTCTGACCAGCGAATCAGGAATATGGCACGCCGCCAACATCAGGCGTGGCAAACCGCTATATGTCATCGTACCTGCCGGTGCCAGACAAACCCACCGCATGAACCGCTATGACACGCCGGATGTAAATGTTTACTGGCTGGAAAACAAGGACAAAGAAGCGTTTTCAAATCTATGCTACAATGGCGACGAAAAAGGATGCTTGATCGAGCCGCTGTTTTCTGAAGTCAACGATTATCGCATATGCAGAGACGATTCCTGCCGATTTCCGGTGGTGAAAAACAATGAATTGATATCGCGATGTCTCTCACATGTCGCCATTGAGGATGTTGAGGCGGCGTTGAATGACTGTTTGAATAAAATAAAACCGAGTGACCAGCCGCAGTATTCATGGCATATTATATAATATTTTCCAGCGCCGAAACATTCGATTTTTGTAGACTGGAACCAAAAGTCTGAGTCTGCATTCGGAGACATGATGCTCAGCACGAAATGTCGACACTATATTCTTGCCAACAGTTCTTATTGTTGGTGGGGAGCATGGCTCGGCAATAAGCCTGATAAAATCGTCATCGCCCCGTCGCGTTGGTTCAACGACGACCGCTACACCACACTTGACAAAGGTATCGTTCCCGACCGCTGGTTGCGTCTGCCCATCCGATGATTATCACACGCTACTCTCGCAACACCGCCAGGCCTGCTATTTCAAGTCCGAACACATGGCATATCGGACGTAAAAATTTGAAACGGCCGGCTCGCTCCGGATTCCGGGTGACGCCATGCTTCACGAAAGCGTATGCCGCTGCGGTGAACAACAAAAAAATTGCCCTGCCCCATTGATCGAAAATGCACGCCGGTAATCCAGTCGTTTCACTGATCGTCCCGGTCCACAACGCGGAAAAGTATCTGCCTGAGACCATGCGCTCGTTGTGTGCCCAGACGCTCGAAGATCTGGAGATGTTCTGCATCGACGACTGCTCCACCGACTCGAGTTTGGAGATCATGCGCGATTTTGCGGCCCGCGATCCGCGGATATGCATCATCGAAAACCAGCAGAACGTGGGGGCGACGCAGAGCCGGAAACGCGGGATATGCCAATCCCGCGGCGAATTCGTGATATTCGCCGACGGTGACGACATACTGCTGCCCAATTGCTGCGAACGCGCGGCGGAACTGATGCGCCGGAACCCATGCGACATCCTGCAGTTCAACATCAAGCGGTTAAAAGGCGGAGTGCTTTCCGGGGCGAACAAGACTTTGACGCCCTACGATGGACGCATCGAAAGATCTCCGCTGATCGAACCGTGGCTGTGCGAATTCAAATTCAGCCATACGATATGGGGAAAAATCTACCGCGGCGAACTCTGCCGCCTTGCGGCGGAGCAAATGCCGGATACGCCGTTCACCTGTGCGCTGGAAGACTATTATATGTTCTTCATCATCGGCTTCTTCGCCCGGAGTTACTACGGCGTCCCCGCGGAGGAGTTGTACATCTATCGCGAAGGGGTCGGGATCGCTCAAAACTTGCCGTTAGTGCTGCGCAGCGCCGAATTTCTGCCCGCGCTGGCGGACTTTCTGCGCCGTCAGAACGCCTTGGAAAAACACAAAAGACTGTTGGCTATGGTCGGTTGGAGAATGCGGGAAAACTGCGTTGCCACGCTTTTGGCCGCCAGAAAACTCGAGCCGGCGATGATGAAAGAGGCGGCGCGTATTTGGGGGGCGCCGATATTGTACGATTTCATCGCGCGCCTCGGGGTCTTCAATGTCGAAACGCAAGACCGCAACTACATCCTGCCGCGTCTGGTAAACGCGCTGAATCAGTTGCGCTCGAACCAAAACGCTCCTCCGGCGACGGCTCCTGCCGCCGCTTCGGGATCCGGCGTCAGTCGCGGAAGATGAAGTAGACCGCGCCCGTCATGCAGAGCGCCGCCCACAGGAAGTTCCAACTGAGTTTCTCGTGCATGTAGATCATGCTGAAAGGGACGAAGACCGCCAGCGTTATCACCTCCTGCATGATCTTCAACTGCGCGAGCGACACGTTGCCCGCGTGTCCGATCCGGTTCGCCGGAACTTGGATCAGGTATTCGAAGAACGCGATCCCCCAGCTGATCAGCACCGCGACGATCCACGGCTTGCCGGCGAGGCTCTTCAAATGCCCGTACCACGCGAAGGTCATGAAACAATTCGACAGCACCAGCAGCAGCGCCGTCTTCACCAGCACCATATTTAAATTTCCACTCATTATCGGTTTTCCATCGTTTTTCGGATTGTTAAATCGTTTTTTACATAATATATTATGCATTGACGGATTTTAACAGCCTGGATTCGGGATTTTATGAAAGAGTTTTTCCGCAACGGCGGCGTCGGCGAAGTGCTGAAGATCGCGCTGCCGCTGGTGGTGGCGAGCAGTTGCCACGCCGTCCATGTGATCGTCGACCGGATCATGCTCTCGCACTATTCGCAGAACGCGATGGCGGCGGCGATGCCAGCCGGGATCACCAGTTTTTCCTTCGCGTGCCTGTTCTTCGGCACGGTCTCCTACACCGGGTCGTTCGTCGCCCAGTACACGGGCGCGGGGATGAAGCATCGCGTCGGTCCCGCCGTCTGGCAGGGGGTGTGGATCGCCCTCGTCGGGGGAGCGCTGCTGGCGACGTGCTGTCTGTATTCGCCGTGGCTGTTCCGGATATTCGGCCACTCGCCCGCCATACAGAAACTCGAAGTCCAATACTTCGACATCCTCTCCGCCGGAGCGGTGCTGATGCTCGTTCCGATGGCGCTGTCGTCGTTCTGGAGCGGGCGCGGACTCACCGGCATGGTGATGGTCAACGGACTCCTCACCACGATCTGCAACATCCCGTTCAACTACCTCCTGATCTTCGGCGCGACGTGGAGGGTCGGAACGTGGGAGTTCGCCATCCCCGAACTCGGCGTCCGGGGGGCGGCCTACGGGACCGCGGCCGCCAATCTGGTCAGCCTGCTGATCTACGCGGGCGGCTTTCTGCTGCCGTTCGGGGCGCGGCGTACTTATCACACCCTAAGTTTCAGACCAGAGGCGGATCTGCTGAAACGCCTGATCCGCTTCGGAACGCCCAACGGTGTGCAGATACTGCTCGACGTCGCCGCCTTCAACATCTTCGTCGTCGTCCTCGGCAAGATCAACGACAACGTCCTCGCCGCCAGCGGCATCGCGCTCGGCATGTATTCGATGGCGTTTCAGCCGACCAACGGCTTCGGACAGGCGGCGGCGATCCTCGTCGGGCAATCCATCGGCTCCGCCGACATCCCGCGGGCGCGGCGCACCGTACGCAGCGCCACGGGCGTGATCTTCGGCTACCTCTCGCTGATCGCGCTGTTCTTCGTCTTTTATCCGGATCCGGCGCTCCGGCTGTTCAATCTGCATTCGGCTGAGGTGGAACGGCTCACCCGTTTCATGCTCCGTTTCTGCGCCGCGTACATCTTCTTCGACGGCATGAGCATCCTCTACGGCTACGCGATCAAGGGTGCAGGCGACACCAAGGTCGCCATGTGGATCGGCATCTCCTGCGCCTGGATCGCCTATGTGCTGCCGTGTGCGGCGGCGTTCGCTTACTACAACTCGGCGGCGGTGATCCGGGAACTGGGAGTCGTCTCCGCGCAGAATCGCTGCCTGTGGGCGATGTGGATCATCTGCGACTTCTACATCTTCTGCTGCGGGGCGCTCATGCTGTGGCGCTACCTCTCCGGCAAGTGGACAAAAATGCGCGTCATCGAACGCGGAACCCCCTCCCCCGCGACCGAATAAGCCCTCGCCTCGGGGAGCGAAAACGGATTTTTTACGACGTTTTCGGATTATTTGCTTGCATAATTGCGACAGCGAAGTATCTTATATAGAGTGTAATCCATTGGTTGTGATCCGGTGTCCGGTTTTGGAGACGGCGGCAGTAGCCGTTTTGTCCGCCGGACACCGAGTTCGAAGATCGCAATGGCGGTTCCGGAAATCCGACCGGGCCGCCACGATTGATTTTCAGTCGCCCGTAAAGATCGGATCCATTCAGGAACAGGACGGTATGATAAGAACCACGATCGTCGGAGCGGCGGGCCGCATGGGCCGTCGGCTGGTCGCCAATATCATGGAAAACCCGGAGTTCACACTCGTGGGCGCCATCGAATACGCGGGCTCTCCGCTGCTGGGCGCCGACGCCGGAGAACTTGCCGGATGCGGCAAGGCGGGCGTTCCGGTGACTGCCGATCTCGCCGCCGCGCTGAAGAATACCGACGTGATGATCTGCTTCACCAACGCCGGGGCCTTCGAATGTGCCGAACTGGCGGTCCGGAATCATGTCGCCGCGGTCCTCGGCACCACGACGATCACCGCCGACGAACGCGCCAAAATGCGCGAATTCGCCGCCGCGGGCGCCAAACTCGTCGTCGCCGGAAACATGAGCGTCGGCGTGAATCTGCTTTACAAACTCGTCGCCGAAGCCACCCGTACGCTGGGCGAGGCTTACGACGTCGAGATCGTCGAAATGCACCACAACCAGAAAAAGGACGCCCCCTCCGGCACCGCCGCGCGTCTGGCGGAGGTCGTCTGCGAAACGCGCAACTGGGATCCCGCCGAAGTCCTCAAGTACGGTCGCAGCGGCGTGATCGGCGAGCGTCCCCGTCGCGAGATCGGCATGCACTCGCTGCGCGGCGGCGATGTGGTCGGCGACCACACGGTGGTCTTCTCGGTCGCCGGAGAACGCGTCGAACTCACGCACAAGGCGTCGAGCCGCGACACCTTTGCCCGCGGCGCGCTCCGGGCGGCGCAGTTCCTCATGGACGCCGCCCCCGGATACTACGACATGCAGGACGTTCTGGGTCTGAAGTGATTTGAAGCGCTGGGAGATTACTTCACATGAGCCGTAGAGAGGATCTGCAAAAACTTATTCTGCGCCGTCTGCTTTTTTACGGACGGACGACCCGCCCCGAACTCGTTGCCCTGACCGGCAGCCGCGCCGCCACCGTCTTCGAGGCGATCGACGCGCTGAAGGAGACCGGGCTCGTCGTCGAACCGGAGCGCCACGGCAAAAAAACCGGCCGCCGCGCCCCCGAACTCGACTGCAACCGCGAATACGCCTGCTTCGCCGGAGTCGACCTCCAGATCGACGGCATCATCGGTGTCGTCACCGACAGCCGCGGCGACACCGTCGAACAGTACGAGGAGCAGCTCGCCTCTCCCCGCCGTACACTCGAAGATGCGCGCGCCGAGATCCTGCGCTGTCTGGCGGCGCTGCGCCAGCGCGTCGGCGACAAGTGGCAGCTGGTGCGGGGAGTCGGTTTCGCCGATCCCGGTCTGGTGGACACCGACCGGGGGATCTCCATCCGCGCCGTCAACGTGCCGGGATGGGAGAATCTCGCCACCGGCGAGTGGCTTACCAAAGCGAGCGGTGTGCCGGTCGGCGTCTGGCCGGAGCAGATGGTCAAGACCCGAATGGAGTACATCACCCGGCTGCCCGACGCGCCGGAAAGTCTGTTCCACCTCGGGATGGCGGGAGGCATCGGCGGCGGCTTCATCAAGGGCGGCAGACTCTTCGTCGGCTCGACCTATCAGGGAATGGAGATCGGTCACGTCGTGATCGACCCCAACGGCTCGATCTGCTCCTGCGGCAACCGGGGCTGTCTGGAGGCGTTCGCCGGCCGACAGGGAATATTGAATCTGGTGCGGCGGGCGCTCCGCAACGGCGTCGACACCGAATTGACGGAGGAAAACTTCACCATCCGCAAGTTCGTGGAATGCTCGCACCGCGACAAGGCGGCGCGGATCATCGCCGACGAAGTTGCCGAAAGCATCGGCAACGCGCTGGCGACGGTAGTCGCCCTGCTCAACCCGGAGATGATCGTATTGAGCGGTGAACTCTCGGGCATGGGCGACCTGCTGCTTGACGCGGTACACCGTTCGCTCGACCTCAACTGTTTCGCCGGGGCCGTCCGCAAACTGAAACTGGAGATATCGACGCTGGAAGCAAGCGATACCGCGCGCGGCGCGGCGATCATGATGCGCGACCGCGTTTTCGGCATCGAAGAGTAAGGATCCACCCGGTAAAACGCATTGCTTCGCGACGGTTCCGGGAGCGATTTTTAATGGACGAACCAAGCACCACCCCCATCCGCATACAGGAACGTGACGGACGGGTCACCCAGTTCAATGTCATGGAACTGCAGACCCGGCTGATCGGGGCGTTTCTCGCCTCCGGGCGGCGCGACGCCAGTTATCTGGCGGAGGAGATCGCACTGGCGGTCGAATACACCTTGTCCCGCCTGCCGCGCCCGGAGCCGCTCTTCGCTCGCGGCGAACTGGAGGCGGCGGTGATCCGCCTGCTCGAAGAGACGAGCCTGCCCGAAGTCGCTCGCGTCTTCCGCAAGGGCGGAGCGGTGGAGACCACCACCCGCATCACCGCCGACAAGGGGACGCTGCGGGAACTGCTGCGCCGTTTCTTCTGCGGCTCCGATGACCGACGCTTCGAGCGTCTGCTGGAGATCGTGCTGGACGCGGCAAAAAAACTGGACATCGCCGACGCCTCGCCGCACCTGTGGCTGGAACTCGCCCGCCACTACGACGCCTTGCTGGAACCGGAGCCCGGCGACACCGCAGCCGCGCCGTTGCCGCTCGTGACGCTCACCCGCGACGAACTGCGGGAACTGCTGCCTGAAACGGCGAAAGCGTGGAGCGACGCCGGGATCTTACGGATCAACGGCGTCACGAGCCTGTTTCCGTGCATACACTTCTTTTTCATGATCAGCGATTTCGCCCGTTATCACCGCCTATCCGTTCCGGTCACCGAACTGGAGATCGAGCCTCTGCTCTATCAGGTGGGAACGGTCTTCGAGGAGATCCGCAGGCGCATCGAAAAGCGCCTCGACAGCACCGCACCGCTGCCGTGTCTACTGGATATTCCCGACATGTTCGACTTCATCACCGACTGTGCCGGCGGCGCGAGGATCGGCTCGGAGAGCCTCGCCGTGGAACTGGCGGGAACGATCAAGTCCGGATTGTCGTGCGACCTTTACAAACTTTCACTCGGATAGGATATATGAACATGCAAGAAGAAATCAGAACTATCATCGCGGAACTCGGCGAAGATCCCGACCGCGAGGGACTGCTCAAAACCCCGGAGCGGGTGGAAAAAAGCCTCGCGTTCCTCACTCGCGGCTATCATCAGACGCTGGAAGAGGTCGTCAACGGCGCGCTCTTCGAAGCGGAATCCGACGACATGGTGATCGTCCGCGACATCGAGTTTTTCAGCATGTGCGAGCACCACATGCTGCCGTTCTTCGGCAAGTGCCACGTCGGATATATCCCCAAGGGAAAGATCATCGGCGTCAGCAAGATCGCGCGGATCGTCGAGATGTTCTCGCGGCGGCTGCAGATCCAGGAGCGGCTGACCATGGAGATCTCGCACGCCATCTACGACATCCTCGGCGCGGAAGGCGTCGGCGTCGTGATGGAGGCGCAGCACCTGTGCATGAAGATGCGTGGCGTCGAAAAGCAGAACTCCATCATGACGACGAGTTCCATGCTCGGCAGTTTCCGCCGCGAACTTGCCACCCGCAACGAATTCACGCGTCTGATCCGATGAAGGCGCTGGTGCAGCGGGTGACGTTCGCTCGCGTCACAGTCGCCGGTCAGACCGTGGGCGAGATCGGCAACGGTCTGCTGATCCTGCTCGGGATCGGGGCGAACGACACCGTCAGGGAGGCGGAATTCGTTGCCGACAAATGTGCCAATTTGCGGATATTCGAAGACGATGCCGGTAAAATGAACCGCTCGCTGCTCGACACCGGCGGAGCGGCGCTGGTGATCTCGCAATTCACCTTGTACGGCGACGCTTCGCACGGGCGGCGCCCGTCGTTTTCGTCCGCCGCGCCGCCGGAACTCGCGGAGCCGCTGTATCTGAAGTTCGTCGAACTGATGAAAAACGCGGGAGTCCCGGTCGCCACCGGGCGCTTCCGCGCGGAAATGCGGGTCGAACTCTGCAACGACGGCCCGGTCACGATCATGGTGGAAAGCCGATGAGCGAAGAACGGTTCGACATCTACGACGAGGCGGGGAACCGGATCGGCACCGCCCCGCGCCGCGAGTGCCACGGCAACCCGAAACTTTTGCACCACACCGCGCATGTGGTGGTGTTCCACCCCGAAACGGGGGCGATCCTGCTGCAGAAGCGCTCGATGGTGAAAGACATCCAGCCGGGCAAGTGGGATACCGCTGTCGGCGGACACCTCGCGCTCGGCGAGGATTACGATGCCGGAGCGCGGCGGGAACTCGCGGAGGAACTCGGCGTCACCGCCGAAGTCGAATTGACGTGGCTCTTCGACAGCAAGATCCGCAATGCGATCGAATCCGAGGACGTGCGGGTCTTCGCTCTGCGGCAGGCGGCGGGCTTCACCTTCCAAACGAGCGAGATCGACGCAATCCGCTTTTGGACCGCGAACGAACTCTTCGACGCCGAAAACCGCCGCGGCTTCACCCCCAATTTGTGCGCCGAACTCGACGAACTGCGCCAACGCGGTCTGATCTGATTTGCCCGAATGGGCGGATGGCACCGTCAGCCGAACAGCAGTTCCGCAAGATGCCGGGCCGCCGCGCCGCCAAGTTTCAACCCCTCGTGGCAATAGTGACAATAACAGATCACCTGGGATGAACCGAACTGGCGGCAATGCGCCTCCATAAGTTCGCGCTGACGCTCCGGCGAGTGGGGCAAAAACAATCCCGGGGCATTTTCCACAAAACGGCGCGGCGCCAATTTGAGATTGCGGGGCGGCGCCGGACGATACAGGGATATCCCGCAAAAACGCGTCCGTTCCCGGGACTCCGCCGGTTCCATGATGCGGAAATTCATCCTCTCCAACAACCGACGAACCGCCGACTGCTCGTCTTGACGGTCATACGCCCGCCAGCAGTCCTGCACATAGACCGCGGCACCGTGAAAATCCGGATAAACGAAGTCCCGGTCGGAAAGCACAAGTTCCCACAGGGACTTCACGACCACTTCCGGCTTGGTCTCCTCCAGCACCGCGGAGCAGTTGTGGCAAAGGGAGTACACCGTATCCCCGGCGGCAAAATCTCCGCAGTCCGGCAGGGCGCTCCATTCGCCGCGATACGCCTCCGGCATCCGGTCGGTGAACTCCTGAAGTTTGTACCGGGGCACGCAGCAACGCACGATGCGGAACCCGAAGCGCGCCGCGATATAGTCTCGGATCTTCCGGCTCAACTCCGGATAACCGGCGGTGAATACGCAACTCGCAATATAATAACGGTTGCTCATATACGCCCGGTTTAGATGCCGATCGCGTTTTCCAAGTAACCGCGCAGCTGGGTCACGTTGACGCGCTCCTGCTGCATGGTGTCGCGGTTGCGCACCGTCACGGCGTTGTCGTTGCACGAATCGAAGTCGAAGGTCACGCAGTACGGTGTGCCGATCTCGTCCTGACGGCGGTAGCGCTTGCCGATGCTGCCCGTTTCGTCGTATTCGGAGCGGAAGAAGCGGTCAATATCCTTGTAGAGCGCATACGCCTGCTCCTTGAGTTTCTTCGACTGCGGCAGCACCGCGACCTGGATCGGCGCCACCAGCGGGGGCAGATGCAGCACCACGCGGATGTCCTCGTCCATGCCCTCCTTCTTGGTCGCCGCCTTCTCCTCGTCGTAGGCGCGGCCGAGCAGCGCCAGCATGGTGCGGTCGAGACCGACACTGGTCTCGATGCAGGTCGGCATCAGTTTGCGCTGGTTGTCGTGGTCGACGTACTGCAGATCGACGCCGGAAAATTCGCTGTGGCGGCTCAGATCCCAAGTGCCGCGGTGGTGGACACCCTCCAGTTCGCCCCAGCCGAAGGGGAACTTGACCTCGATGTCGATCGCCGCCTTGGCGTAATGGGCGAGCTTTTCATGGACATAGATGCGCATGAAGTCGTCGGTGAAGCCGAGTTTTTCGCGGTAATACTTGATACGCTGGGCCTTCCAGTACTCGAACCACTCCATGCCCTCTTCGCCGTCGCAGAAGAACTCCATCTCCATCTGGGTGAACTCGCGGCTGCGGAAGGTGAAGTTGCGCGGATTGATCTCGTTGCGGAACGCCTTGCCGATCTGCGCGATGCCGAAGGGCAGTTTCTGGCGGGTCGCCACGCGGACGCTCTGGAAGTCGACGAAGATCGGCTGGCAGGTCTCGGCGCGCAGGTACGCCACATGCTCGTCGTCGAAGACGGGACCGACAAAGGTCTTCATCATCAAATTGAATTCGCGCGGCTCGGTAAGTTCCTTCGAGCCGCAGTTCGGGCAGGTGGTCGGATCCTCCATCTGATCGACGCGGTAGCGCGATTTGCACTTCTTGCAGTCGGTCATGAGGTCGCTGAACTGGTCGAGGTGACCGGAGGCTTTCCAGATCGTCGGATTGGCGATGATGGTGGAGTCCAAGCCCTCGACGTTGTCGCGGGTCTCGACCATCTCGTGCCACCACAGATTTTCGATGGCGCGTTTCATCCGCGAACCGTAGGGGCCGTAGTCCCAGAAACCGTTGAAGCCGCCGTAGATCTCCGAACTGGGGAAGACGAAGCCGCGACGTTTGCACAAACTTACCAATTTGTCCATCAATTCAGTGTTGCCGGTGTATTCGGACATTTTCACTCCTTTACAAGAACTTGTGTTAAAACGACAAACAGTTATCTAATATAGCCCGCGGGAGGCGTTTTTACAACCTCACGCCCCGGGCGGCTTGAATTTTGGGATCCGGCGGGGTATGTTAATCCGCGATATAACGAAAAATCCATATCGAACCGAACAAACGGACGTTTTAACGAACCCATGACCGTCCCCGTGTACTTCGCCGCCGCCCCGGACTACCGGGAGGAGCACCTCGCCCCGGCGCTCGACGCGGTGCTGACGCCGCTGGTCGCCGATCTGGGCGGAGCGGCGGGTCGGCGTTTCATGCTGAAGCCCAATCTGCTGTCGTACCGCCGGCCGGAGGATGTCGCCTGCACCCACCCTGCCGTCATACTCGGATGTGCGAAGTGGCTGCTGGCTCACGACGCGGCGCAGGTGACGGTGATCGAAAATCCCGGAACGCAGGATACGCCGTCGATCCTCCGGGCGATGGGGATATACGACGAACTTGTTTCGCTCGGCGTCGGCATCGCCAACTGCGGCCGCTACGAGCAGATCGAACTGCCGCCCGAGGCGAAGTGCCGCCGCATGGAACTGGCGACCGAATTCCGGGACTTCGACGCGGTAGTGAATCTCTCCAAGGCCAAGACCCACGCAATGATGGCGCTGACGCTCGGCGTCAAAAACCTCTTCGGGCTGGTCCGGGGCAGCGAACGGCTGGCGTGGCATCTCGCGGCGGGGCACAGTTACCCGCGCTTCGCGGATCTGCTGATCGACATCGCACTGACGGTCAGACCGCGGATCAATATCGCCGACGCGATACTGTGTATGGAGGGCAACGGCCCCGGCAGCGGCGAGCCGACCTTCCGCGGGTTCCTCGCGGGGGCGGAAACGCCGTTCGCGCTGGATGCCCGGCTGCTGCCGATGCTGGGCGGCGGCGACTGCCCGCAGCTGGAGCGGATGCGGGAGCGCGGCTTGCTGCCCGAAACCTCCGACGCCTCCCCTGCCCCGAATTGTCCGCCGCTGCGTCCGCCGGAGCGGGAAAACGCCCTCGACCTGAGCCGGTACGTGCCGCATTTTGCCGCGCGGTGGTTGAAAAAGGCGCTCGTATCGCACCCCGAGGTGGATCCGCGGCGCTGCATCGGCTGCGGGGTCTGCGCGAGGGTCTGCCCGCCCAAGACGTTGACGCTCCGGGAAAAACTCCCGGCGTTCGACCGCCGGACCTGCATCCGGTGCTACTGTTGTCAGGAGCACTGTCCGCAAGGGGCAATCACCGCTCACCGGACGCTGATGATGAAGGTCGCCGGGCGCTTGGAGGGGATGCTGCGCCGCCTTGCCGGAGCACTCGCCCGACGGCATGGGGATCGAACTTCCACAAAGTGATAAATAAGGGATCGATCAAATGAAATTCCGCATGGTTCACAACAATCTCAATGTCCTCGACCTCGAAAAGAGCCTCAAGTTCTACGCCGACGCTTTCGACCTGAAGGAGGTCCGGCGCATCGACGCCAAGGACGGCAGTTTCACCATCGTGTACCTTGAGGATGGCGGCAGCGCCCATCAGCTCGAATTGACATGGATGCGCGACATGGATCGTCCGTACGATCTGGGCGACAACGAATTTCACCTCGCTTTCCGAGTCGACGACTATGAAGCCGCCCACGCCCGTCACGAAAAGATGGGGTGCATCTGCTATGAAAACCCGGCGATGGGTATCTACTTCGTGACCGACCCGGACGGCTACTGGCTGGAAGTCCTGCCGGAAAAGCGGCAGCGTGACATATAGCCGACCATTGGTAGAGGTTCAGTATGGCGGGATATTATTTGGCGTCCGTGTGCGGCGTGCTGATGTTGTCCGTTGCGAGCGGATGTGCGACGGCACAGGAAAAAACTCCGCCCGATCCGCCTTCGCTGGAGGAGCGAAGTTCAATGCGCACCATGTTGACGATACGCGGTCAACAGATCCGCGAGTTCGTGACGCCGCGCCCGCATCCTCAAACTTGCGGCGGCGCGAAATAGAGTTTTTCCGCCGTCCCGCCGAGTATCCGCGCCAGTTCCGGGGCGGAAAACACGCCGCTGTCGGCCAAACAGGAGTACAACGCACGGTAATCAGACCGGCATAGTGTTCCCGGCAGGTCGCTGCCCCACATCATATGGTCGGCCCCGGCGAGATCGACCAGACGCCGGAGATACGCCTGCGATCCCGGATACGGATATTCCTCGTCGCCGGAAACGAGGTTGGAAACATCGAAGTAACAATTCGCTCCGGCGACCGCTTCGAGCATCCGCAGCCGCATGTCGTTGCAGCCGTCGGCACAGGGGAAGAGCGCGTGAGCGACGACCATACGCAACCCCGGATAACACCTCATGACCTGAGCGATCGTATCGGTGCGCCAGTTGACGTCGCCTCGCGGACCGGTATCCACCACCACGGTGACGCCGCGCCGCTGCGCCCACTCCCAAACCGGGTCGAAGCGCGGTGAGGTCAGGGACAATTCGGGGTGGATGCCGGAAAGTCCCCACCTTTCGCTGATCTCGAACTTCACGATCCGGTAGTTCAATTCATCGGTGAAGTGCCGAAACAACTCCATCGCCTGCCTAGCGTAGGGGTCGAACGCACAGGCGCCGACGAACTTATCCGGGTACGTCTTGACGACTTCCGCGACGTAAGTATTCTGGAAACCGTAATTCGGAGCCTGCAGCAGCACCGCTTTGTCGACGGCGTTTTCCCGCATCAGTGTCAGCAGGGTTTCCGCGAGAAATCCGCGATCGCCGTACCGTCTCGGGAAAAAACGCTCCACCGCGCCGTCCGGCCATTGGAGCAGACCGCCGCCGAGCGCCCTGCCCTCTCCGCGCGGACCGCAGGGGCGCAAAGTTTCGTAAATGTGTGCGTGTGCGTCAATGATCATCCGATACTCCCGACTTTACGATAAAACATACACCGGATCGGTCAAAAGTCAACTTTGATTTTTACAAAAAAACGCCCGGCGGAGCAACTCCATCGGGCGGTCGGTTCGGCTAAAAGAGAAACGGTGATTACTCGCCCATTTCCTCCAGCGCGGCCTTGCGGCTCAGGCGGATCTTGCCGGACGGGTCGATGTCGATCACCTTGACCGTGACCAACTGGCCTTCCTCGCAGATGTCGGTGACTTTGTTCACGCGGTAGTTCGCCATCTCGGAGATGTGGAGCAGACCGTCCACGCCGGGCATGATCTCGACGAACGCGCCGAAGTCGCGGATCGTGACCACCTTGCCGCGGTAGATCTTGCCGACCTCCGGCTCGGCGGTGCAGGCAAGAACCCGCTGTTTGGCGGCTTCGAGCTGGTCGAGGTTGGAGGCCATGATCTTGACGCTGCCATCCTCTTCGATGTCGATGGAGGCGAGCGTTTCGTCGGTGATGGCGCGGATGTTCTTGCCGCCGGGGCCGATGAGGGCACCGATCTTCTCGGGGTTGATGTGGATGACTTCCAGCCGCGGGGCGCGCGAACTGATCTCGGCGCGCGGCTTGGCGATGCAGGCTTCGATCACGTCGAGGATCTTGAGCCGCGCGACGCGGTTGCGCTCCATCGCCTCGCAGAGCAGGTCGATCGGAATGCCGGGCAACTTCAGGTCGAGCTGGAATCCGGTGATGCCGTCACGAGTGCCGCAGACCTTGAAGTCCATATCGCCGAAGTGGTCCTCGGCGCCGAGGATGTCGGTGAGCAGCAGACGCTCGCCGTTGTCGCCGGTGACCAGTCCACAGGAGATGCCCGCCACCGGAGCGGAGATCGGCACGCCGGCGTCCATCAGCGCCAGCGTCGCGCCGCAGACCGACGCCATCGACGTGGAGCCGTTGGAACTCATGATCTCGGAGACGCAGCGGATGACGTACGGGAAATCCTTGGGCACTACCTTGGAGACGGAGCGCTCCGCCAGATTGCCGTGGCCGATCTCGCGGCGGCCGGGACCGGCGATCCGGCCGACTTCGCCGACGCTGAAGTTCGGAAAGTTGTAGTGCAGATAGAAACGTTTGATCTCGACGCCGCTCTCGCTGGTGAGGTCGTCGGCTTCCTGGGCGTCCTTTTCGTTGCCCAGCGTGGCGATGACCAGTGCCTGTGTCTCGCCGCGCGAGAAGAGCGCGCTGCCGTGGACGACCGGCAGCACGGCGACCTCCGCCGAAAGCGGGCGGATGTCGGTGACGGAGCGGCCGTCGGGGCGGAAGTGCTTTTCGAGGATGATCCGGCGGGTCACGTCGCGGACGAGGTCGTCGAAGCCCTTGACGGTCTCAAGCGCGAAGTCGCCGTCGCTCATATCCGCGAAGTCGGCGCGGATCGCGGCGCGGGCGTCGCTCAGGAGCGCGTCGAGCGCGTTGAGGCGGTCCTCCTTGCCGGGGACGGTGCAGGCGCCCTCGATGCGGTCGGCGCAGAACTTCTCGATCGCCGCCTGAAGCGCTTCGGGGACGAGGTAGAGTTTGTAGTCCTTCTTGGCGCGTCCGGCGCGCTTGGCGAGTTCGATCTGCGCCGCGCACTGCTTCTTGACCGCCTCGTTGGCGAGGTACATCGCTTCGCGCATCTCGGCCTCGCTCACGAACTCCGCCTCGCCCTCGATCATGATGACCTGATCCGGACGCCCGGCGTAGATAAGTTCCAGCTGGCTCTTCGCCATCTCGGCCCGGGTCGGGTTCACGACGAACTTGCCGTCGACCTTGCCGACGCGCACCGCGCCGATGGGGCCTTCGAAGGGCAGATCCGAGAGCATCAGACTCGCGCTCGCACCGACCATCGCCAGCACATCCGGTTCGTTCACGCCGTCGGCGCTGAGCAGCAGGCACTGCACCTGCACTTCGTCAAAGAAGCCCTTGGGGAAGAGCGGCCGGATCGGGCGGTCGATCATGCGGCAGGTGAGGATCTCCTTCGTCGAGGGGCGTCCTTCGCGCTTGATGTATCCGCCGGGGAACTTGCCAGCCGCGCTGTACTTTTCGCGGTAGTCGACCTGCAGCGGGAAGAAGTCGGTGCCCTCGCGGGGCGCGCCGGAGCACGCCGCCGCCAGCACCACCGTGTCGCCCAGACGGACCACGCAGCTGCCGTTGGCGAGTTTGGCGACCTTGCCGGTCGAGATCTCCATGTTTCTCGAACCGTCGAACTCAAAGACGATCTTTTCTTCAGCCATGATGATAAATCCTTTTTGGTTATGGCTTTGAAGTCGTCGGGGAGCGGTGAATGGCATTTTGCCAAGAGCCGGAAAGACACACCGCTCAACGGCAGTGCGAAAAAACGGCGGAGCGCTGGGAAACGCTCTCCGCGGTATGTTCCGGAAGGTCGCGGCTGAATCGCGGAATCCCGGTATCAACCTCCGCCGAAGCGCGCTTATGCGCCTCCCGGGGGCTGATAGCGACCGAATTCCACGTCGAACGGCCGAAACCGCACCCTTGTACAAAAAGCGTACCGTACCCCGGCAACACTTTTATAATACTATAATATAATACGTCGCAAACGGTTTTTCAAGAGCGTTCCCAAAGCCGCGCCTCGGGATGCTGATGACGGAACCAGGTGCGCTGGCGGCGGGCGAACTGCCAGGTGGCGGTGACGAGGCGCTGTTCCAGTTCGACGCGGTCGAAGCGATTTTGCAGATACTCGCCGATGATCCGGTAGCCGAGCGCCTGATGCGCGGTCGGGGTGTCGAAGAGTCCGGCGGCGATGGCGCGCCGCGCCTCGTCGATCCATCCGGCGTCGAGCATGGCGCGGGCGCGACTGGCGATCCGCGCTTTCAGTTCCTCGGCGGGGGGATCGAGCCGCCACGCCTCGACCGCGTAGCGCAGTTTGGGCTTCACCGCGCCCTGAAGCTCCAGCAGCGACCGCCCGGTGACGAGGCGCACCTCGAGCGCCCGTATCAGCCGGCGGCGGCAGTTGGAAAACTTGGCGAGCGCGGCGGGGTCGAGTTCGCGCATCCGGGCGTGGAGCGCCGATTCTCCGGCGGGGGAGTCGTATTCGCGGTCGAGTTCGGCGCGCAGAGCGGGATCGTTCGGCAGGTCGTCCAAACCGTAGAGCAGCGAGCGCAGGTACAACCCCGTCCCGCCCGCGAGGATCGGCAGTTTGCCGCGCGCGACGATATCGGCGATGGCGGCGTCGGCGCGCGCGCAGAACGAAAAGACCTCCTGCCGCTCATGGATGTCCATGATCCCGACGAGGTGGTGCGGAATGCGCCGCCGTTCCTCCGCAGTCGGCTGGGCGGTGCCGATCTCCAAGCCGCGGTAGATCTGCATCGAGTCGATAGAGACGATCTCGCCGTTGCGCCGTTCCGCCCATTCGAGCGCGAGCGCGCTCTTGCCGGAGGCGGTGGGTCCCATGATGACGACGATATCGTTCACAGCGCCTCCGCGATGAATATCCGGCAGTTGGGAGTTTCGGCGACCGGGCGCAGTCTCCGCCGGAACCGCTTTTCGACGACCCCGGGCGCTTCGTCGCGCCGCAGCACCGCCGCGGCCCCGACGGGGAGTTCCGCAACCTGCCCGCGCGGACCGTCGAAGCGGTATTCGGCGCGGTTGCCGCGGGTCAGATGGTAGAACATGATCGCCCACGGGTCGGAGAGGAAACTCATATACACCGTGGTCGCCGGGAGTTTTTCCAACGCCTCGGCGACGGCGAGCGGGGTATGCTCCGACCGCAGATAGTATCCGTAAAAGAAGTCGTCGCCCAAGTCGCCGCCGACGCGGGGCGACAGTGCCTGTCGGATCGGCGCGAGGTGCCATATCCAGCCGGAAAGTATCAGCATGACGAACAGCAGCGCCAAAGTCAACCGGCGGGCGATCCTCAAGGACGGGCGGCAATACCACAGCCGAACCAGGCCATGCCGCAACGCCCCGGCGACGGTGAGCGCGAGGAGCGGCAAGAGCGGGAAATACACCCGCGGGAACGGCGCGACCGCAAAGACCAGCGCGGCGGGTATCGGCAGCAGCCAGAGCGCGGCGCGCCACAAACGCCGCCACTGCCGCCGCCGCACCGTCCGCAGCCAATCCGCCGGGATCAGCAGCAACAGCGCCCCGAACGCGGCGGCGAACGCGACCCCGACGGCGGCGAGCGCGGCGGCACGGTCGTGCCACCCCTCCCCCAACCGGGCGACGGTCATGAAGTTGCGCCAGATCGGCAGATAGGCGAGCATCAGCGCGGCAGGCGGAGTCAGCGCCAAAACGTAAAATGCCCGCTTCCGCCAGAACTTCGCGCCGCACAAGGGGAGCGCGAAGAGCACCGCTCCCGCGAGCGCGGCGAGATCGCTCGGCACCGTCAGCACCGCGCCGAGCGCGGCGACCAAATATTTGACCGCGGACCTGAGCCGGGGAGCGGCGGCGACTTCCAGCGCGCACCCCGCCGCCCACGCGGAAAACAGCGCGCCCGGCATGTAGCCGCGTACCGCGGTGGCGTAGACGAGAAACGGCGGCGACACGGCGAGCATCGTGAGCGCGAACGCCAGCGGGATCGCTCCGCACAGGCGGCGGAAACGACCGCTCAAATAGACGAGCAGCGCGACCGCGAAGCCGAGCGACGGCAGACGCAGCCACCAATCCGGCGCCAGACCGGGCGGCAGAAGTTTCAGCCAGTAGTGCAGAAAAATGGTGTAGAGCAGGTGGTTGTTCGGGATGACGTAGGCGCGGTAGATGTCGAGCGGGGAATCGAGACAGGCGAAGTTCAACACGGTCAGCGCTTCGTCGAACCACAACTGGCGCGCGAGATACGCGGGGACCGCCGGCAGCAGCGCCGCCACCGGAAACCATCGGCAGAGCCGGATCGTCTTCCAGGCGTTCATCGCGTCCCCTCCCCCCCGCAGAAAACAAACGACCAGTCAGGCGGCAGGCGCCCGACCGGTCGTACACAAACGGTTTGGCCGTATCTTAGAGGGAGATCGCCTCGACCGGGCACTCGCCGACGCAGGCGCCGCACTCGATGCAATCGGACTCCTTGACCTGCGCCTTGCCATCGACCATCTCGATCGCGGTCACGGGGCAAGTACCGACGCAAGTTTCGCAGGAAACGCACTTTTCTTTGTCAACTTTCGCAGCCATTTCAACAAATCTCCTTGTGTTTTGAGCGCCGGGAGCAAAAACGACCATGCACCCGGCGCGTCATAATATAGCCCACTACGCCAAAAATTCAAGCGCGGCGCAGTGCGGTCGGTCACGCTTTACCGGCGGGGGAAGCCTCCGATGTCGGCGGCTCATCCAGCGACCGGCGGCGTTTCCGCCATGACAGTACGAACATGATCAACCAGAGCGGACAGCCGCCGAGAATGCCCGCCAAGCTGAAACAGCGGCGGTTCCATCCGGCGGCCCTTCCCGAATAACGCACGAGCCACCAACAGGGCGCCGCGACAGTAACCTCCGCATCGTCGGTGAAGAATTTGGTCGCGGCCAAATTTTCCGGACAATAATACAGATAGTTCAAATATCCCAGATCCCAGCACAAAAACCGGACGGTAAAAAAATCGCCGCCGCACAATACCGGAGCATTGATGACCGTCCGTGCCGGATCCGCCTCCACGATCATGGTCGGCCTCCGCATAAGTTCCCGCAAAGCGGACGCGGACTTCGGGGCATTCAGAGCCGCGACCGCCGTTTCGGGTGCGCAGTACACCCGTTGGAGTTCCGGCCAATTTTTCACAACATAACATACGCTGAGGGCGCAAAGTGCAAATACCGTCAGCCACAGACCGTAAAACCTCCGCGCGCTGCGCGACCGACACGCCATCGTCGCCAGCGGGAACAGCCATGCGGTGCCGATCGCAAATCCCAACAACACGCCGAGGGGAAGGCGGATGCCCGGGGCATCGGTCTCTGTCTCGGCTTCGGTTTCCGTTCTGTTGCTTCTATTGCCTTTTTCAATGGCCACGCGCATATCTCCATTCCACGAACTGATCGTATAATGCCCGGGATTGATCGGACAAGTAAATTTTTCCCCTGTAAGTTTGCACACCAGATTCAAGGGGTGGGGCGGTTCATGAAAATCCCATCTCGTGAAACGCAACCACATGTTGCCTTTATAATCATCATAAAGGCAGAAGAATTGGCCGTCCGCGAAAGCCGGAAACTGTTTTTTCACCCCGGCACGATTATTCATCCGCGCCTGACTCCAGTCGTAAAACGCTTTCAGACCGCCGTTTCTTTCGAGGTGAAACATGAAAGCTTCGTTTATACAGTACCGGGGCGGAAATCTAACCATTTCCCAACCGAACAGCTGCAGCATCATGCCGCAAAAGACTCCGCCAAAGACCGTGGCAAGGATATACTGCACACCAAAGGGATTTTTACTTCGCAACATCATGATCCCGGCGAAAAAAGGCAAGCCGAGCAGCGACAATCCGCTAATCAGGGACACGATCTCGAGAATATGCACCAACATCATCGACTCCTTTCTTCCGCCGCGCGGCGGAGTTCCTTGAGCAGTGCGGAGGCGTGGCGGAGCGACGATTCGCCGCCGCCCAGCATCCTGGCGAGTTCCGCGCGCACGTCGTCCAAGCGGCGCACCGCCGAATAGGTCCGCCCGTGTTCGGTGTGCTTTTCGGCGAGGAAGTGCGCGTCGGCGCGCGCCGCCACCTGCACCAAATGGGAAATGCACAGGATCTGCCGATGTTTGCCGAGCGCGCGCAGTTCCTCGCCGACCCGGTTCGCGGTCTCGCCGCCGATGTTCATGTCGATCTCGTCGAAGACCACGGTCGCGACCGAATCGGCATCGGCGAGCACGGTCTTCATCGCCAGCATCACCCGCGAGAGTTCGCCGCTGCTGGCGATCCGGCGCAGCGGGCGCATCTCCTCGCCCACATTCGCGGAGAACCAGATCTCGAGTCTGTCCATGCCGGTGGCTCCCGCCGGGACCTCCTCGAAGCGCGCCTCCAGCCGGCAGCCGTTGAAGCCGATGAGCTCCAGTTTGGCGCGGCATTTGTCGAGGAAGTCGTCGGCGCACCGACGGCGCGCGGCGGAAAGTTCGCGGGCGGCGAGCGAAAGTTTGTCCTCCAGCGCCTTGCGCTTCGCCGCGAAGTCGCGCCGCGCCTGCGCCGCGTCGTCCACGGCGCGCAACCGCCGCCGCCCCTCATCCAATGCGTCCAGCACCTGTTCGAGCGCGGGCCCGTAGCGGCGCTTCAAGGTGTACAGTTCTTCCAGCCGCGCCTCGATCGCGGCGAGTTCCTCGGGGTCGAGATCGACCTTGTCGGCGAGCGCCGAAACGTCGCGCGAAAGTTCCGTGACCGCGTCCTGAATGTCCATGCTCTTACGCAGCAGCTGCTCTACCAGGCAAGAGTCGATGCGCTCCAATTCGCTAAGGCGATGGTGTACCGTGCCCAGTTGATCCGCGACCGACCATTCGCCCTCGGAGAGCAGTTGCGAAAGTTCGGCGGCGCACGCCAGCACCTGCTGCGAGTTGGCGGCGAGGCGGTGCTTCCCCGCCAGTTCCTCGTCCTCGCCGGGGGCGGGGTTGCAGAGTTCGATCTCCTCGACCATCAGCCGCAGCCGGTCGGCGGCGCTGTCGTCGGGGAGGTTCGCTTCGAAGGCGGCGCGCTCCTTTTCGAGCGCGGCGAGTTCGGCGCAGAGCGCGGCACATCCCCGCCGCGCCTCCTCCAAGTGCCCGAAGCGGTCCAAGAGTTCCAGCTGCCGCGCGGGGACGAGCAACGAAAGTTGGTCGTTCACACCGTGAAAGTCGATCAGTTCCGCGCCGACGGCGGCGAGGAGTTTCGCCCCGACCGGAGTGTCGGCGATGAAGTTGCGTGTGCTGGCTGCGGTCATCACCCGGCGCAGCGCGAGTTCGCCCGCTCCGGGATCGAAAGGAACGCCAGCCGCCTCCAGCAGCGCCCCGACGCGCGCCGAGGTCTCCTCCGACAACGTGAAGATGCCGCTCACGGTGCAGCGGCTCGCCCCGGAACGCAGCGCTCCCCGGTCGGTGCGCCCGCCGATCAGGAACTCCAGCGCCCCCATCATGATCGACTTGCCCGCGCCGGATTCGCCGGTAACGACGTTGAAACCGGGCGAGAACTCCAGTTCTTCACGCTCGATCAGCGCATAGTTGTCGATTTTGAGATAACTCAGCATCCGTCGGATCTCAGCACTTCCAGCGCGAGCAGCAGCGCCTTGGCGACCGCCCGCTGGCGGATCGCGTCGCGCTCGCCGCGGAACCGGAATTCGCGCACCTCGCATTTGCCGTTCAGATACGCCGCGACGTAGACCAGCCCCACCGGTTTTTCCGCCGAGCCGCCGCCGGGACCGGCGATGCCGGTGGTGGCGACGGAGCAGTCGGTGTGGAGACGGGCGGCGACGCCGCGCGCCATCGCTTCGGCGGTCTCCGCGCTCACGGCGCCGAAGTGTTCCAAAGTCGTGGCGGGCACGTCCAAAAGTTCGTGCTTCACCATGTTGTCATAAGCGATGACGCCCCCCATGAAGGCGGCGGAGGCGCCCGGGACGTCGACGACCGCCGACGCGATCATGCCGCCGGTGCAGGACTCCGCCGCGCTGAAGGTCAGATTGCGCGTGCGCAGGCATTTGACAAGGTAAGGCGCGAGCGAGAACTCCCCCTCCGGCAGTGCGGCGTCGCCGAGCGCGGCGCGGATCACGCCGAACTTGCGGTCGGCTTCGGCGGGGTCGGAGTCGCAAACGTAGACGCGCGTTCCCTCGAAACTCGCGGTGTAGGCGAGCGCCGGATCGGCTCCGCCGAGCGCCTGTTCGACGAGGCGCGACGCGAAGGACTCCCCTACCCCGGCGGCGAGAAAACCGCGAACGTGATCCGTGGCTCCGGCGAGTTCCAGCAGCCGGTCGGCGAGGTAGTCGCGCACCATCGGCACGAACTCCGTCGGCGGACCGGGCAGCAGAAAAATGTGCCGCATCCGGTGGTCGTAGACGCCGGAAAACTCGATGCCGCTCGCGGAGCCGTTCGGGTTCGGGATCGCCGATCCGCCCTCGGGAAGCATCGCCTGTTTGTACTGATTCTTCGGGCAGCGCCCCTGATGCAGACGCGCCCAGAACTCGTCGACCTTGGCGGTCAATTCCGCGTCCTGATGGAGTTCCAGACCGAAGAAACGCGCCGCGCAGGGCAGCGTCAGGTCGTCGGCGGTGGGCCCCAGCCCCCCGATGAAGACCACGCAATCCGAGAGTTTCAGCGACTCCGCGAGGGCGGAGTAAAGATCCTCCGCCCGGTCGCCGACGGTGAACGCCGCGTCGACCTTCGCTCCGCGCGCCGTGAGCGCCTTGCCCAGCGCCGCGAGGTTGGTGTTGACCGTACTGCCGCGCAACAGTTCGGTGCCGGTGCAGATGACTGATATACCCATGATGACCCGTTGCCTTTGTCTTGCCGGACCGGCCGTCCGCGCGCTCTTTTTTACTTGACCTTGAGGCGGCGGAAGTTCTTCTTGCCCGCGCGCAGGATCGGTGCGGAAGCCAAGTCCGCCGCCCCCAGCGCCGTCGTCGGATCGGCCACCTTGACGTCGTCCAGCGACACCGCGTTGCCCTGGATCAGCCGGCGGCCGTCGCTGTTGCTCTTGCAGAATCCGCACAGCACCAGCAGGCGCGACACCAGGATCTTCCCCTCGGGGGCCGCCGCGAACTCCGCCGCGTCGATCGCGAGTTCTGGCACGTCCGCCTGCGCCGGGGAGACCTTGCCGATGAAACTCGTGGTCGCCAGTTTCAGTTCGGGATCCGCGAAGCCGAAGCGAGTGCCCGCCGCCGCGAACGCCTCTTTCGCCGCCGCTTCGCCGTGCGCCAGCGCAGTCGCCTCGGCCGCGAGGATCTCCTTCGCCCGGTTGATGTTCTTATCCACCAGCAGATCGATCTCGTTCAGCGGCAGCGTCGTGAAGTAGCGCATCAGTTTGGCGACCTGCGAATCGTCGCAGTTCCGCCAGAACTGGTAGTAGTCGAAGATGCTCGTCCGGTTCACGTCGAGCCAAACGTTCTTGCCGCCCGCCGTCTTGCCGAACTTCTTGCCGTTCGCATCCAGCAGCAGCGGGATCGTCATCGCCTGCACCGTGTCGCCGCACTTGCGCCGCACAAGTTCCGTGCCCGCGACCATGTTGCCCCACTGATCCTGACCGCCCATCTGGAGTTCGCACCCGAGTTCCTTGTGCAGCGTCCAGAAGTCGTACGCCTGAAGGATCGAGTAGTTGAACTCGAGGAACGACAGACCGTTCTCAAGGCGCATCTTCACCGACTCCTGCGTCAGCATCCGGTTGACGCTGAAGATCGTACCCACCTCGCGCAGCATGTCGATGTAGCCGATCTTGCAGAGCCAGTCCGCGTTGTTCACGAAAAACGCCGAGTTGTTTTCGACCTTGATGAAGCGCGACAACTGCCGTTTCAGCGACTCCGCGTTCGCGTTGATCTCCTCGATCGTCATCATCGGGCGCGCCGTGAGTTTGCCCGACGGGTCCCCGATGCGCGCCGTGGCTCCGCCCACCAGCACGATCGGCACATGCCCGGCGCGCTGCAGCAGCCGCATCGCCATCACCGGCAGCAGATGCCCAACATGCAGACTGCTCCCCGTCGGGTCGAAGCCCACATAGAAGCGCACGCCCTTTTTATCGTTCAGAAGTTTGCGCAGTTCAGCCTCGTCCGTGCCCTGAAAACAGAAGCCCCGGCTTTTGAGTTCTTCAAAGACGCCCATTTCAGACATTCCCTTTTATGTTGATCTACCGAAAATATTTGCCCGTCAATGCCCGACCGTGTGCGGCGGCAGCGGCAGTTTGCGCCACGTCAAGTGCGTTACCGTTTTGCCTTCGGCGAGCCATTTGAGTTCGAAATCGCTCTTCACATCCGCCAGATCCGCCGCGCCCTCCGGCGCCGGGGCGAACAATCCGCTCGCCGTCATCACCTCGTTGACCGCCCGGCAATAGTTCGCGTCGTCGCTCGAAAAGTGAAAGATACCCTCCGGCTTCAGCACCCGGTGCAACGCCGCCGTAAAATCGCTCGCCAGCAGCCGATGCCCCCGGTGCCGCCCCTTCGGCCACGGATCGGGACACAGGAGATGCAGACGATCCAGCGAGGCATCCGGCAGCATCCGCCCGATCAGCATCCGCGCCTCGACCCGCAACACCTCCCAGTTGTCGGAGCCGCTGCGCTCCAGACGGCGAACCACCTTGCGAAGCCGCCCCAGCATCACGTCCGCGGCGAGGATGCGCCGCTCGGGATAACGCCCCGCCAGCGCCGCCGTGAACGAGCCGGAGCCGCAACCCATGTCGAGTTCGCAGACCGTCGCCGGATCGAGCGGCAGTACGCAATACTCCCGCGACAACAACCGGATCCTAGCATCTTCGCCGTGCATCGTGAAGCCGCCTTCCCTATACCGCGTCGCGGTTCTTCGCCCAGTCGCGGAGCGCGTTGCCGGTTTTGGCGCCCGCCTCGCCCAGCAGCGACTGGACGAACAGCCGGAAGTACCCCGTCAGCGCCTCCTTGAAGACGCCGAGGTTGGTGATCCGCTCCGCAAAGCGTTCCTCCTCGTCCATCTCCTCGCCCTCGGGCAGCCGCAGCGACGAAAAGGCGAACTTGTCGGCATCGAACGAACCGCTCCAGACCTGCTCGCCACGAGTCAGCGTCAACTTCGCCTTGCGCAGTTTCTTGCCGACCGCGACCGCGGCCTTCGCCTCGGCGCTCCGCAGCGGGCTGTCGCCCTTCTTCAGATCCGCCTCGCCCGCGCCGCGCTCGTCGCCCGCGCCCGCGAAGACCAGCGGCGCCTCGATCATCAGGTCGAACTCGCCGTAATGCTCGAGTTCCAGTTTGCCCACCGTTTCGCCGTAGTACCACAGGAACATCAGGAAATCCCGTCCCGTCTGCGGCTCGGTAACCGGGTTGTCGCCGATGCACAGCGGCGGAAGCGCCGTTTCGTTGGTGTGAAACTCGCGGTCGAGGATCGTCCCCAAGGTGAACGGCAGCGGTTCGATCTTCGTCGCGTTGTAGAAGTTGTCGATGAACACGTCCAACTGCGTCTGGCTCGTCGCCCCGACGTACAGAAGTTTCTCGTTCGGCTCGATCACCATCGGGATCCCGGAGAGCGTCGGCGGCATCTTGGAGATGTACTTTTCCACCACCTCCTCCTTCAGCTGGCGGCGCACCTTGCCCGAGATGAAATCCTGATCGTTCGCTTTCATATAAGCGTACTCTTCCCGCTTGCAGAGCGCGTTCAGCAGCGCGGTCGGGATCTTGCGCACCGTCTGCCGCAGCATCAGATGGTAACAGCCGCCGCGCTGAGCCGAGGCTTCGTCGATGGTGCTGTCGAGCATGTGGCGACCGGTGACCCAGCCCCATTGCGGCTCGTCCGTCGCCGCGTCCAGCGGACACGCCTTGTGCGCCGCGAACAGCGACGGCAGATCCTTCGGCAGATCCTTCGGCAGTTCAAATATGGAAAACGTGACGGAACCTTTGTCAAAACCCATGATCGGCTTATCCTTACTTATTTGAGGTTATTGTCAGCAATCGGTCTCGGGAGTCCGATTCAGCGGCGCTCCCGGTAGCGGGTCGGATCGGGAACCCCCGCCGCGGCGAATCCGGCGCGCCGCAGCTGGCAGCTCGCGCAATGTCCGCACGCCGCCCCCGTGGGATCGGGATCGTAACAGCTGACGGTGAGCGAATAGTCCACCCCAGCCGAGATGCCGAGTTCGATGATCTCCTTCTTGCCGAGCGACTGCAGCGGAGCGTGCACCCGCCAGTGCCAGTTTTCGTCCACCGCCCGCGTACCGGCATCCACCGCCGCCATGAACGCCGAAATGAATTTCGGCCGGCAGTCCGGATAGCCGGAGTAATCCACGTTGTTGACGCCGATGAAAAGATCGTGCGCCCCCAGCACTTCGCCCCACGCCGCCGCCAGCGACAGAAAGACCAGATTCCGCGCCGGGACGTAGGTGACGGGGATGTTGTCGCACCCCTCCGCCGCCGCGTCCACCGGGACGTCCAGCGAACGGTCGGTCAGCGCCGAGCCGCCCCATTGGCTCAGATCCATATTGAAGACCCGGTGCTCGACCGCTCCCAGCGCCTCCGCGACCCGGTGCGCCGCCGCAAGTTCGCAGCGGTGGCGCTGGCCGTAGTCGAAACTCAACGCATAAACCGAAAATCCCCGACTTTTCGCCAAGGCGAGACAGGTGGCAGAATCGAGTCCGCCGCTCAACAGTACGATCGCTTTCTTATCCATAGCCATACGTTTCAAACGCCGCGCCGGTCGCCCCAGATGATCTTATGCAGCTGCAACTGCAGACGCAACGGCTGGCGGCTTTCCAACACCCATTGCGCCAAAGCGGGGAGATCCACCTTGCCCCACACCGGAGAGATCAGTAGTTCGCACCCCGCTTCGGCGAGGCGGAATTTGCTTACCACCGCCATGGCGTATTCGAAGTCCAGACGGGAGCCGACGACGAATTTGACCTCGTCGCCGCCGCCCAGAAGTTCGTAATTGTGCTCGCAGCCGCGCTCCGCCATCCCCGACGACGGCAGTTTGCAGTCGACGATGCGGTGAACGCCCGCCGGCACGGCGTCGAGCGGGATGGTACCGTTGGTCTCCAGCAGCACCTCGAAACCGGCATTCAGCAGACGGCGGCACAGAAGCGGAGTTTCGCTCTGCTCCATCGGTTCGCCGCCGGTGACTTCGACGAGTTTCAACTGCGATTGGCGCGCCAACTGCAACAGTTCCGAAAGCGTGTGCTCCCGCCCCGGCGCCTTGGCGTACTCGGTGTCGCAGTAACTGCAGGCGCAGGAACACCCCGCCAGTCGGATGAAAAAACACGGGCGTCCGGCAAAGGTGGACTCGCCCTGAATGCTGGAAAACGTTTCACAGACCGCGAGCATCAAGGACTATTCCGAATAGGTCACGGCGGAGTTTTCGGATTCGCCGATCCGCACCCACGTCACCCGGATGCCGTCGCCGTTGAGCTGTTCGGCCAACTTGCGGTAGATGTGCCGCGCCAGCACTTCGCTGGTGGGGTTGATCGCCTGAAACTCCGGCAGTTCCGAAAGATTGTGGTGGTCGAACCTGGCGAGCAGGGCGTCGAGCGCCGCCTTGAGCTGCTTGAAGTCCAAGGCGATACCGATATCGTTCAACTTTTCCGCCGCTACATTCACGACCACCGAATAGTTATGACCGTGAAGATTGCGGCAGTCGCCCTCATAGCCCTTCAACTGATGCGCCGCCGAAAAAGTGTGCCGGATTTCCACATCGAACATCGTATGTACTCCTTACTTTTGATTGCTTCAATTGGTAAATATAGCACAAAAACGGCGTTAAATCAACGTTGCGGAAACTCCCCCGCCGCGAAGTTTCAGAGTTTCAGGTCGTCGAGCGCCGACCACACTCCGGAGCCCCGGTCGGTACGCGGCGCGCAGGAACATTTTTCCCGGTTCAGATCGGCACCGCACCCCGGACACAGTCCCCGGCAATCCTCGCGGCAGACGAGGTTCATCGGCAGCGCCAACGTGATCTCGGTGCGTATATCTTCGGAGATGTCGCAGAGTTCGGTGTGCGGCGGGATCTCCACGAACAGCCGGAACTCTTCCGTGCTGACTTCGCGCGTCACCGCGGCGAGACAGCGCCCGCATTCGCCGGCGATCGTGACCTGGACCTGCCCCGACACCAGCGCCCCGCCCGAGATCTTGGAGACATCCAGCGCGTAGGACACCTCAGACGCCACCGTGAACGGTTCGGCCCCCGTGAGGACGATGAACTCCGGCGGTTCGGAGCCCTCCAGACGGATATCTTCCTTTTCCAGCCGCGACAGCGAAAACGCGATCATCTTCAATCCTTTCCGGCGATGGCGACTTGCTCCTGCGGCAGTTCGGTCAGGAACCGGTTCAGCGCATCGACCGTCTTTTCAAAATTCCGGCGCTCCTCGGCCGGACGCGTGGCGAAGAAAGCCTCCACCCGCCGCATGTAGGAGCGCTCATTGGCGCGGAACAACTCGAACCACTTCTTCTGCAGCGTGATCTCCACGGCGCGGCGGTCGACCTCGCTGTGGCGGCGCTCCAGAATGCCCCGGCGCACCAGCGTTTCGACCATCTCGGAGGCGGTGGCGGGCGTGACCTCCAACTCGGCGGCGAGCCGTTTGAGCGGGATTCCGCCGCCGGAATCGCGCGTCAGCGAGTAGAGGCTCTTCAACAGCATCAGCTGATTGAGAGAAAAACGCGCGAAACCGGTCTTCAGATCGCGCAGCGCCCCGCCGCGGATATTGCGCGGCAGTATGAACAGTTTTTCCCACAACTGCGGCGAATTGCCCATGATCCCATCCTTTCAGGTCACAAAATTATTTGCACCTCCTAAATAATGTATCATCCTTTTTTATCCGGGTCAAGTCGCAAAGCGATAAAATTGACTTGCAAATACGTGCGAGCGGGGTATATTTTCCACGAGCGATACGCAAAAGAGCCAACCTTCAAGCGAGAGAGCACAACATGCAGAGTCTGATCGTCAGGGGCCGTCGGGAGATCCGCGGCGAAGTCACCGTGAGCGGCAACAAAAACGCGGCACTGCCGATGATCGCGGCGCTGCTGCTGACCGACGAGGAGGTGATCCTCCACAACGTCCCCGACATACTCGACGTGCACACCATGCTCGACATCGCCGGAGAACTCGGCGCGGAGTTCACCTTCGAACACAACACTTTGCGTTTCAAATGCCCGAAGATACGGATGACGTCGATCCCGAAGCAGCTCTGCTCGCGCAACCGCACCAGCATCCTCTTCGCCGCGCCGCTGCTGGCGCGCTGCGGAGAGGCGGAACTGTATCCCCCGGGCGGCGACGTGATCGGCCGCCGCCGTCTGGACGGGCACTTCTACGGCCTGCGGAGCCTCGGCGCTCAAATGTCGGGCGAACTCACCTATCGCTTCGAGGCTCCGCGGGGGCTCTCCGGACGCGAACTCTTCCTCGACGAGGCCAGCGTGACGGCGACCGAGCAGATCCTCGTCGCCGCCGCGACCGCGAAGGGCACGACCGTACTTTACAACGCCGCCTGCGAACCGCACGTCAAGGATCTCGCCGATCTGCTCAACGCCATGGGCGCCAAGATCTCCGGCGCCGGGAGCAACACCGTGACCGTCGAGGGGGCGGAAAAACTTCACGGCTGCGAATACACCGTCGTCGGCGACCACATCGAGGCGGGGAGTTTCCTCGCGCTCGCCGCCGCCGCCGGGGGCGAAGTCACCGTCCGCGGCACGACGGTGCGCCATTACTGGATGCTACGCCGGGTCTTCGAGCGGCTGGGGGTGCGGATCAAACTGTACTCCGACCGCATCTTTCTGCCGGGCGGTCAGACGCCGGAAATCGAGAGCGACTTCGGCGGACACATCCCGCAGATCTCCGACGGTCCGTGGCCGCAGTACCCGTCGGATATGATGAGCTGCACCATCGTCGCCGCTACGCAGTGCATGGGGACGGTGATGTTCTTCGAGAAGATGTTCGAGAGCCGCATCTACTTCGCGGACCGGCTTATAAGCATGGGGGCGAACGCGATCGTCTGCGACCCGCACCGGGTGGTCATCACGGGCAAGGCGATGCTGCACGCGGTGGAGATGTCCAGCCCGGACATCCGCGCCGGGATGGCGATGGTGATCGCCGCCTGCTGCGCCACGGGAGAGAGCACGATCAATCAGGCGGAGATGATCTACCGGGGATACGAACGCCTGCCGGAAAAACTCGCCGCGCTCGGCGCCGACATCATCCCCGTCACGCGGTAACCCGTCCTACGGTTCCGATTTGCAAGTCGTTTCGATGACGTTATCAACCCGATCATCGAAACTTGCGTAACCGGCAACCGGAGCGAAAAAATTGATACCGTTATCAAGCGCGGAAAAATGAGCATTCCCGCATTTTATCTTTGCCTGCTGCGGCGGCGGCAATTCGACGAGCCGGTCGGTGCCCTTTGTTTCGACTACAAAAAAAAGACGTTTCGTCCCCTCCCGTTCGACGAGCACGGCCCAATCCGGATTGTAAGTGCCGAGCGGGGTCGGGATTTTGAACCAATCCGGAAGTTTTGCAAAGACTTTAACATCTTCATCGGCATCCAATTTTTTCGCAAATTCTCGTTCTATATCAGAGTCGTAAACTGTGTAATCATATAGACCGTTTCGCGGGGTCTCGATCATATTTCGGTCGATATATCCGATCAGTTCCTTGCTTTTAAATAGTTCTTGCGCCCAAATGTCGCCATCACCGAGTCTGTGGTATTTTATGCCGTCCACCAGGTGTCGACTCATTACCTCTCTTATGATTTTCAGCGCTCCCTCAATGAACATCTGCGGATTTTTCCTGAAATCCCCCAAGCGACCGGAACGGATCAACATCTCGGCGATGGTTCTTCGAGTCAGATTGGTCTCGTTCTGCAGATAGCCGACCACGTCCGGCAAAGGAAAATCCTCCAATGCCAATATAGAGGTACTGTTGTTCTCGTCGGTGATGGTCACGCCTCCAGGAGTAACATTCACGTTCCCCTTGCCGAATATATATTTGGGATAAACCACAACCAATTTGTTTTCGTCCGCCAGATGCTTTGCGCATTCCTCAAGAATTGCCTCTCCGTCGAACTCCACACGATAGGTGGTCTTATACTTGATTTTATCCCACAACTCCTTGAATTCCGGGGAAAGATAGCGTTTCTTGTTCAGTCGTACCGGTCTAGCGTCATCACGGTTTTTGACATTCAGATTGCCGGATATTTTCTTCAACACGGCGGATATCAATGAGGCGTGACCTGCGACTTCGTCCGGGTAAGAGATCGTATCGTCACGCAGGGCGGTTTTCAGAGAATTTTGCACGATACCACCGACTGAAATATAATGGTTGGCCACGAGGAAGTCGAATATTCGCTTCGACTTTTCCAGGCCAAGATATTCCGATCGCCCTTCGTCATTGCGGATGGAGATATTGGCAAACGTATGCTCCTCCACCAAGCCGAATTTTATATCCTCTTCTTCCTCGATTTCGCGCTGAAGATTCGCTGCAAAATCCCGGAACGATTCATTCGCCATGACAGTCAGCGTGTTGACATCGAATCCTGGAACCCGATCCCCCTGCTGATTGACACAGATACGAAGTCCGCGACCTATCATTTGGCGGCGGCGCATATCGCTGGTCGCCTCGTTCAAAGTGCAGATCTGAAAAACATTGGGGTTGTCCCAGCCTTCTTTCAGGGCGGAATGTGAAAAGATGAATTCGACGGGAGAATCAAAAGAGAGCAGCAACGTCTTATTCTTCATGATAAGTTGATAGCCGCGCTCCGCGTTGTCACGCCCGGATTTATTTGTCTCGGAGGTATTAACCATTTTCCCTTTTTGATCGATGGAAAAATATCCGTCGTGGACTTTTCGGGGCAGAGTGTCGATATCCGCGTTGCGAAACAATGTGTCGTACCTCGGTTTGCGGATAAGATCGGCGTATTCCTCCTCGAACCATTGCGCGTATTTGCCTTTTACCGGATTACCGTCAGCATCGTATCGCCGATAGTTGTCCACCCGGTCAATGAAGAACAGACTCAGCACCTTGATGCCTTGGGAACAAAGTTGCATTTGCCGATCCAGATGCTCTTCGATGGTTTTCCGTATCTGCAAGCGCCGAATGGCGTCATCGTCCGCACCTCCGACAGACTGATTGATGCGCAGCGGTTCCGCCCGGTTCAAAAAAAGGATGTACTCGTCATTTTCCCTGCAACTGACATCGTCGACCTGCCAACCATCATATATTCCGCGTCGACCGGATTTTTGGAACAGCGTGTCCCCCACCTTGACCGTGACCGTTTTCCGCGTGACCGCCCCGGAGGAAGACAAGGCATCCAATTCGACCCTGGCGTAAACAACTCCGTCCCGATTGCCGGTCGAGACCAATCGCACATATGCACTGTTGTGGCTGTTTTTTACATCGATTCCGGCGACGACGATCTGTTTTACCAGTTTTTGGTCGTACGCGTCGATGGAGTCGAGCTTGTACATCATGCAGTAGCGGTCCTGCCTGCGATGGGTCGCAGAATAACGCAGGGTGCAGAGCGCGTCCAGATAACCTAACGCCTCCTTCGCCTTGTCGGTATTGTCCACACTCTGTGGCTCGTCGATAATGACTACCGGATGGCAGGAAGCAATAAAGTCGATAGGTTTTCCCAGCATCCGGTCATGATACCGATGAATGATATTCGCCTTGGTTTCCTCGCTCGGGTTGTCGGAAACCTTGCGAAAGGCGTCGATATTGATTATCATGATCTGGATATCGCTTGCGACCGCGAAGTTCCGCACCTGATTCAACTTGCCCGAGTCATAAATGAAATAATCGAAGGGGATGTTGTTGTACTGCGCCTTGAAGTGACCGCTCATCAAATCGAGTGAATTTTTTACGCCCTCTTTGATGGCAATGCTCGGCACAACAATAATGAATTTTGTCCAGCCGTAAAGCCGGTTCATTTCAAAGATCGTCCGCAGGTAGACATAGGTCTTGCCGGTCCCGGTCTCCATCCAAATACTGAAATTCATAGTCCGCACCATGTCGGCCTCGGACTGCGCCAGTCCGTTGCGGAGCTGGACGGCATGTACATTTGCAAGTATTTCTTCCGGCAAAAGCCGCAGTTGATTTGAGCAGTTCTTGGCATTGCCGAAATTCAGTTCTCCATTCGGAACGGAAAAATCTCCGGTACAGATTTTCTGCCCGTTAAAAATATCGGTTATCGCCCGAATGGCGTCCTGCTGAAAACCGAGATCGGCGTCGAATTTCAAGCCGTTCATCGTTGTGAGCCTCCATCAGATGGTTCGAATGGCTTTTTCTTCAACCCCCGCCTGCTTGAGTATCTGGATCGCGTTGGTCTTCGTCACGTCGTTGAAACCGCTGTCGCGGAAGACAACCTGCATCGGAACAACTGGGGCATACTCGTCTCGGAGTTTTACGATCTCCTCGGCAACCGACTGCGGGATCGCAGTATCAAGACAGATCGCCAACGCACCGTCGCCGACGATGTAGACGGTGTTGTCGCCGAACTTCCGCTCGTCTATCGGCAGTGTCGGCGGCAGATTGCATTTCAGCAGCACCTCGTACAGCAGGTCTTTGACACTTCGATCGGCGAGCACGTTGTTTACCGCGTCGATCAGGCTTTGCTCCAACTCTTCCGCGCGGGGGTTCCACGGCACGAGATTGCTGGTGTCGAGTTTGAACACCTTGAAGCCAATGTCCCCGGCGAACTGCGGATTCTCCTCTCTTATCTTCTTTGCCGCCCGGCGGATTCGCTCCTTGCCGATCTCCGCAACTGTAAAAAAGCCATCATTAAACGCAATCTGATTTTCATTTTTTGGAATCCGAACACCGTCTTTAATTGCAAATGTTGGTTCCGGTAATTGGACCATAATAAAATGTATGTTCGTTGAGTCTAAACTATTTTTCCGCAAAACAGCCGCTGCCATAGAAGCTGATCCAGAGAAAAAATCCAACACCACATCGCCTTGTGTACACGCAAAATCTATAAGTCTTGCCATTAGATCACATGATTTCGGCGTATCAAAATATTTTTTCCCCATACATTTTTTTAACTGGGAACTGCCATTCGGTTTTAAGTCTATCCATAAATCACTGGCGAGTTTATTATCGGTCGGGTGAATATAGTGTTCCGGTTTACCTTTTGTCGAAAGGCGCAATAAATCAATTTTTATGCCCTTTTTATTTTCCTCTCGTTGTACCCATGCATCTATATCCTGTTGTGATGGATTACCGCCTATTTCGCCGAGCATTTTTTCATAATTTTCTTTAGCTCTGCAACTTCGCTCTTGCGCCCAACGCCACTGTCCAGAGGACGGTTTAATTCCAAACAGCGAATACCTCATTGATGGACGATCAGTCCCGCGCCAGTGATTGTTCCAGCCACCCAAAATTTCGCAATCATCATCGCTATCGTCAGTCAACACTGTGTTGGGAACATAAAATTTTTCAAAGCGTTGTGAAGCGTTTTTTGAATAAAATAGGAGATATTCGTGTCCCCTATTCAGCGAATCGATAGTATCAAACTGCTCTTGAACGCTTTTGATGCCTCGCCTTATGGTTATAATATTCTTAAATGCTTCTTCTCCAAAGACATCATTCATCAGAAACGTGAGATTATGCAATTCTTCTTTACCGATAGAAATAAAAATCACGCCGTCATCGGCAAGCAAATTGCGGGCAAGGATCAAACGGGGGTACATCATATTCAGCCAGTCGGTGTGATAACGCCCGCTGGTTTCAGGATTGGCGCGAGTGGATTTGCCATCGCCATCGGTTTGGCCGGTAAGCGCCTTGTAGTTGGCGAGCGAACTCCGGTAGTTGTCCGGGTAGACGAAATCCTTGCCGGTGTTGTACGGCGGGTCGATGTATATCATCTTGATCCGCTTGTGATACGCACCCTGCAATAATTTCAGGACTTCGAGATTATCACCTTCGATATAGAGGTTGTCGCTGTCGAACTTGCCTGGGGTTCCGTCCCTGCCGCTGCTTTCCGCCTCGCAGGGGCGCAGCGTACCCATCGACGGGACGCGGGCAAAGGCCCGCGCCGCCTCTTTGCCGTTCCAAGTGAATTTGTAGTATTCCTGACGCTCCTCGATCTCATCGCCGAGGAGTGTTTTCAATATTTCAAAATCGACCTTCCCTTCCGTGACCGCTTCGGGAAACAACTTTTTCAATTCCGCGATATTCTCGGTGATCAGATTCCGCGACTTGCCGTCCATCGGCTGCATTGTACCACCTCCCGTGACAGACTGTCAATCATTGACCGCGAAAATCCGCTTTGTCAGTTCAGAGTGCCGGGAGGGCGCGGTTTATGTAAAGAGAAAGGCAAAAAGGAACCGAACGCTTCCAAGCACCACGTTGCAGGCCCCGCCAAGAGCCGTCTCGAAAATACAAGAAAGCGTCCGGCAAGATACTGTGGGCACAGTTATCCTACCGGATACATTTCATCACTTTCGAGACAAACTACATTAATTAAACTTGGCGGGTTTGCAACGTGTTTGCTGAAATGATATAACGGTTTTCAAACAGCCTCGGCATAATGCCGACGCTATAATTTATCATTGGCGATGGCAAATTACAAGCAGGATAGTGATCGTCGGGCAGTTGAACCCGATCCGGCTGCGCCGTACGGGCCACACCGCGGCTGGGCGAACGCAAGATACGGATATGTGCGAAGTTGCAAGGGGGGCAATTTGGCGGCGGTCATGCGGCATGATACGGCAGCCGGCGGGGCCGTGACGTGATCCGTAATATTCCGTTCCCTCCGTAAACATCCGTAAGCATCCGTATTACGCCGGCGCAAGCGGCGGTCAGCGGAAGGGGCGAGCGGCGGAGGAACGATGCCGTGAACGGGTATTGGCATAAACCAATTCCCGTCGCCGACAATAGGAGACGCGAGCGGCGTTGCCGTCAGGCATAAGAGTGTTTTACCGCTCGGCGGCGGCCGCCGCCTTCTTCCGGGCGCGGATCTTGCGCACCAGATAACGGGCGGAAACGATCTTCGGTTTGCCGTTCTTATCGGCGATCACCGCCTTGTAACCGAGTTTCGCCTTGCGCTCCATCTCGGCATCGATCGCTTCCTGCATACATTCGATGATCTTCCGCATCTCATCAGACATTTTTGCAGAACTCCACTATCTTCGAATAAGTTTTGTGATCGATTATCTCCACCATACCGCCGCCCTTGACCGCTTCGAAAATCGACGTCGCCTCTCCGTTTTCATTATTGAAGCAAAAGGTCCGGTCGCAAATATCGGCGTACAGAAACAGATTCTTTATGCTCCGCGGATAACGGCGGACAATATCCACGGAAGGAATGTCACGACCGCCCTGCCGGAAAGCGTGGTTTCAAAAGCGAATGTTTCCCGCAACGCGATTTTCCGCGTCAGAAACTGCAAAAAAATTTTGCTCGCCTGAATCAAGCCGGCATCGAAATCAAGCGGAGAGATCCCGCGGGCGATCTCATCGGCATTGATGAAATTCCTGCAAGAGACGATGTGCGGCAGATAACGAAGCGCAAAAGTCGTCTTGCCGGCGCCGTTAGGACCGACGACGATATAGCATACCGGAGGGGTGTCCGCACTCATCTTTCAATATGTTCCAGTGTCGAAAGTCAACGCAATATAGCATTTTTCCGTATTTTTTCAAGTCGGAAGCGTAAATATCCTGAAGGGTGCGATACAAGTCGGTCAGCGGAAGGGGCGAGAGGCGGATTCCGCCGCGGGGCGCGCGGCTTCAAGCCAGCGCTCGAACTCGGCAAAGGTGCAGAGCAGCGACGCGCGGCCGCGGTATTCGGCGGCGAAGCCCCTCCCCTTCAGGTAATCGTGGATGATCTTCCGCGCCTGACGCAAGGCGCTTTTTTCGCCGTACAGTTCGACCATCTCGGCAACATGGGTGCGTACTTCCTGTCTCCACTCGTCCAAGGTCGGCGGCGGCGCTCCGTTCAGGAGTTCGCCGAAGATCCACGGGTTGCCCATCGCCCCCTGCGCGACCATGATCCGCGAACAGCCGCTGTCGCGGCGCAACTCGTCGTAAGTCGCGCGGTCGCGGACTCCTCCGTTCGCGATGACGGGCACTCCGTACGGAGCCACCGCTTCGCGCACGGCGGCGATGATATCCGCGCGCACCGGTCCCGAATAGAAATCCTCAAGCGTCCGCCCGTGGACGGTCAGCGCCCGCGCCCCGAGTTCCGCCAGCCCGACGGCGAGTTCCACCGTCGGCGCGGGGGTGTCGTGGGTCAGGATGCGGAACTTGGCGGTCACGGGAAAGCGGCTGTAACGCGTCAGCAGTTCGAAGCACTTGAGCGCCGCGTCGATGCGCCGCCCCAACGCCGCCCCCGCGCCTTTTTTGACCACCTTGGCGACGGGACAGCCCAAGTTGAAGTCCAGCAGCGAAAACTCCCGGGCGTTGAGTTCCTCGCACGAGCGTTTCAGCCACTCGGGTTCCGCGCCGACCACCTGCACGCCGAGGAACTCCTCCTCGGGGCCCCGCTCCGCCAGCGCCAGCCCCCGCTCCGGCGTGTGCGCCAGACTGGCGGCATCCACCATCTCGGCGAAGGCGAAAAAGCCGCCGTGCCGCCGCGCGGAACGGCGGTACGCGAGATCGGTGAAGCCGGAAAGCGGCGCCAGTATCAGCGCGTTTTCCGGGTATATCGTTTCGGCGTTCATGCGTATTTGATCATCATATCCTGAAGTTTGCGGAGCGCGCGGTTCTGCAGCTGACGCACCCGTTCGTTGGAACAGTGAAGTTCCGCGCCGACCTCGTCCAAGGTCCGCACCGCCTCGCCGTCCAGACCGAAGCGCATCCGCAGTATCTGCCGCTCCCGGGGGGTCAGTTTGTCCAGGAGTTTCAGAAGCTGTTCGATCTCCTCGACCCGGATCAGCATCTGATCCGGGGTCTCGGATTCGTTGTCCGGCATGAGGTTCAACAACTCCGTCCCCTCGGCGGAGTCGTCGCCGTGCACCTGCGCGTTGAGCGACTGCATGTCCACCTGGCGCTGGTCCCGGAGCCGCTGGATCGTGACCAGCGGCAGTTTCGCCTCCGCCGCCACCTCCTCGTCGGTGGGCGTCCGCCCCAATTTCGACGTGAGATTGCGCACCGCCCGCCGGATGCGGTTGCTGTTGAGTTGAGTTCCGATCGGGACCCGCACGGTCGTCGCATGGTCGGCGATCGCCTGCCGGATCGCCTGCTTGATCCACCATGCGCTGTAGGTGCTGAACCGTGCCCCGCGCGAGGCGTCGAAACGCTCCGCCGCGGTGATGAGCCCGCGATTGCCCTCCGAGACCAGATCGTCCCACGCCAGACCGCGACCGAGAAAATCGTTGGCGATCTTCAGCACCAAACGAAGGTTCTCTTCGATCAGGGCATCGACTTGCGATTGGGAATTGCGCTCCTCTACGCTATCCGTCCTCATAAGTTCTCCTCATTATTCGGTTGTTACCGGATCGCACCGCCCTCCTCAAAGCGGCGCGCGCCGTATCTTTTTAATATGGCACGCAATGAGAAAAAGTCAAATTTTTTCCACTCCTATACGGTAGGGGATGGATTCGAGAAAGACCCGCCCGTAACTTTTGGCGACGATCCGGCGGTCCAGCACCACCACCATGCCCCGGTCGGAGCGGTTGCGGATCAGCCGCCCCACCCCCTGCCGGAACTTCAGCACCGCCTCGGGCAGACTGTACTCGGCGAAGGGACTTTTGCCCGCCATGCGGATCCGCTCCTCGCGGGCGGCGATCAGAGGGTGTCCGTACTGGGCGAACGGGAGTTTGGTGATGATGACGTTGCTCAGCGACTCGCCCGGGACGTCGACCCCGGTCCAGAAACTGTCGGTGCCGAACAATACCGACGACACGTCCTCGCGGAAGGTGCGGATCAGCTGCCCGCGGTGCATCTCCTCGCCCTGCACGAGCAGCCGCCAGTTGCGCAGTTCGAAGCGGGTCCGCAGCGCGGCGGCGCAGTACCGGAGTGACTGGTAGTTGGTGAAGAGCACGAAGGCGCGCCCCCGCGACATCTCGACGTAGTGGAATATCTCCTCCGCCAGCGCCGCGTTGAACCCCTCCCCCGACGGATCGGGCATGTCGCGCGGAATGTACAGCACCGCCTGATCGGGGGAAAAGGGCGAATCCAGCAGCAGCGTACGCCCCGCGAAGCCGGTGCGCGAGATGAAGTAGTCGAAACTCCGCCGCACCGCCAGCGTGGCGCTGCACAGCACCACGGGGAAGTCCTGCTCGAAGAGCAGCGGCCGCAGCAGTTCCGCGATGTTGAGCGGCGAAGCGTGGAGCGTCACCGCCGAGCGGTCGAATTCGGCGTAGTAGACCGCCTCGGGCAGCGTACGCCGGGTCACGGCGTCGATGCCGTCGACGAACGATCGGCAGCGCTCCAGATGGGCGCCGAGTTCGGTTTTGAGCGCGGCGTCCTCCTCGTCCTCCGCCGCCTCGGAGAGTCCGGCGGCGAGTTTCAACAGCGCCGGGCTGAGCGTGTTGGGGAAAGCGGCGTCCTCGGGCAGACGGCAGGCGCTCTCGTTTTTGCGGGCGAGCCAGTTTTCATAGGGGGCGAAGAAGGCGTAAGCCTCGTCCCGCGCCGCCGCCGCCAAATTCCGCAACTCGGGGAACGCGCTCCCCGAACGCATCAGCAGACCGCGCGCGCTGTCGGGATTGTACAACCGCTGGAGTTCCCCCACCACCGCCAGCCGCGACAGATGCACCCCCAAGTGCTCGGCGGCGTTGCTCTCCAAGGTGTGCGCTTCGTCGATCAGCAGCGCGCCGTAGTCCGGCAGCAGACCGCCGCCGCCCTCCTGACGCATCGCGAGGTCGGTGAACAAGAGCGCGTGGTTGGCGACGATGATATCCGCGTCCTCCCACTCCCGGCGCGCCCGGTAGTAGAAGCAGTTGCGGAAGAACGGACACTTGTTCCCGGCGCAGTTGCCGATCTCGCTGCACACCATCGACCATACGGTGGGGTCGATGCTGAAGCCGAGACCGTCGCGCGTCCCCTCCCCCTCGCCGGAGTTGAGGAACTTTTCCAGCCGGGCGAGGTCCATGACCAGCGACGGCGTCGGCAGCAGCGCGTCGCGCTCGGCGCCCGAGAGCAGCGAAAACCTGCGGCGGCACAGATAGTTGCGCCGCCCCTTGGCAAGCACCGCCTTGAACTTCAAGCCGAGGATCCGGCCGAGCAGCGGCAGATCGCGCTCGATCAGCTGCTCCTGCAAGGTGATCGTCTCGGTCGAGACCACCGCCGGACGGCGCGCCGTCTGCGCCCGGTAGATCAGCGGCACCAGATAGGCGAAACTCTTGCCGACTCCGGTCGGCGCTTCGACGCAGAGGTTCGCCCCGTCGCGCAACGCCTCGGCGACGCCGAGCGCCATCGCCCGCTGCTGCGGACGGTACTCGTAGAGCCGCCCCTCGCTCCGCGCCGACTCGGCGAGCATGCCCTCCTCGGCAAAGACCGCTTCGCACGCTTCGACGATCCCCGGCGACACCGGAGCGTCCGGCTCGTAGTCGACCGAAATATCCTCCAGCGTGATGTCAACGTCGATATCGTCCGGCGAAAAATCGCTGTCGGCAGCGTCAAGTTTCATCGGTTCTTACCCTTGAGGAGCGCTTCGATGCGTTCCCCCTCTTTTGCCAGCACCGCGTCGGGCAGTCCGAAGCCCTCGCCGAAGGCGACGAGCAGCCGCGTCGTATACCCGGCGATATCGCCGCCGACATCCGCGGCGCTGCGGGCGATCCGACTTCCGATCCGCGGCTGCAGAGCCGGAAAGACGCGGCCCTCCGACCGGATGACCGTACCGGAGAGTTCCGACGCCTCTACCGCAATGTCGAGGATCGCCCTGTCCATGCCGAGTTCCCGGTAGTAGCGGCTCACGAAACGGCAGAACGCCGCCAGTTTTTCCGCCAGCGCCGGGGTGGGCAGTTCCGCTCCCGGAGTCGGAAAATACTCCGCCAGATATATCCACGGCTGCCGGAACAACTGGAACATGCGCGGATCTTGACGGTCGAGATAACGCAGCGCCATATTGCCGGAGTTCGCTCCCCGCACCTCGCGGGCGGCGATGAACGCGCCGCCGTCATCCGAAGCGGCGGCGGCACCGGCGGCGCGGATCCGGTCGACGGGCAGTTCCGCACCGCCCGAAAGCGAAACCGTGAACTGCAGCAGCACCGCCGGTTCGCCGGGACGCGGCTGGCGGCGGCGGCGGAAATAGGCGAGCGACGAAGCGAAAAAGTCCTCCGCGCGGATCTCCTCCGATTCGCGCGGTTCGTCGGCGGACGCGTCCAGAGTCCGCGTTTCGTAGAGGATGCCGCGCAGCATCTTCGCCAGCAGTTCCCGCTGGTTGCGCAGTGCCCGCTGGATCAGCCGGTGCATCTCCAGCGCCCGGTGCGCCGGACGGCTGGAGGCGTCGCGCGTCCGGATATAAAAGACCCCGGATTGCAGTTCGTTTTCGACGCTCCGGGTGCAGACGTGCGGCAGCGTGGTGAACGGACGCACCACAAATACCGCGTAGCGCTTGCCCCGCACCAGCGGACGCTCCAGCGAAAAGTCGATCGGCGGTTCGACGCAGGCGTTGATGTACGCACCGACGGCGGTCGGATCGAAAGAGCGCGTCTCCTCCTCGGTCAGCCCGGTGTAGTCGCAGGGGCAGCCGGAACTGTCCTCGCCGACCCCGACCACCAGTACGCCGCCGTGTGTGTTGGCGAACGCGGCGAGGTGACGGATGAATTTGCCGCGCGCCGCGGCGCTCATGGCGCTCCACGACTGGTGCGCCTTGTAGTCGAGCGTATCCGACTCCACCTGCCGATAAATCAGTTCCTCGAAATCCATGATGCCCACGACCGCGCTTGCCCCGAAAACTATTCCTGACGGATGCCGCAGACGACGGCGTCGTAGATGAAATGCTGGCAGTTGTCGCAGGTGGCGACATCGCCCCGGCGGAGCAGATTCAGGGTCTGGGGAGTGACCTTGAGATGGCAGTTGCCGCAGATCCCGTTTTCCACCTCGACCACCGGAGTCGACGGCGTCCGCCCGCCGAGCAGGACGTTGTACTGCCGCAGCGTGTCGGCGTCGATCTCGTGCAGGAACTCCGGACGCGCCGCCTGCAGTTTGGCGATCTCCTTTTTGACCTCGCCGGAAAAGGCTAACAACTCGTCGAACTCCGCCTTCAGCGCGGCAGTGGCGGCGGCGTTGTCGGAGGCGACTTTGGCGGCGCTCTTCCGCGCGGCGTCGAGATCGTCCATCAGCAGGATCGTCCGCTCCTCGAGTTCCCCAATCTTCAGCTTGTTCTGTTCGATCGCCGCGAGCATCGCCTGATACTCCTTGTTGTTCTTGACCAGCGCCGACTGCTGCTGCAGTTTGAGGTTCTCCCGCTGCAGCGACTCAATGCCGGATTCGCCGGATCTGACCGCCAGTTCCACCTTGCGCGCGGCATCCTGCGCCGCCTTGGTCGCCGCCGCGAGCGCATCGCGTTTGGCGACCATGTCGCTCATCTCGCGGGGCAGCAGCCGCAGTCGCGCCTCCAGATCGCGCAGTCGGAGATCGATCTCCTGAAGTTTCAGCAGTTTTTCCAGCCATACGACCGCCATATCGCCACCTCTTACCCTTATTTCATATCGAAAAGACCGTTGTCTTCCGTCGCCCGCTTGAAGCCGAGTTTCGACCACGCCCGCGGCGTGGCGACCCGGCCTTTGCTGGTGCGCGTCAAATAGCCGCGCTGGATCAGGAACGGCTCGTAGACCTCCTCGATGGAGTCCTCCTCCTCGCCGACCGATACCGCGATGTTCTTGAGCCCCACCGGGCCGCCGTTGAAGTTCGAGATAATGACTTCGAGGATGCGCAGGTCCATCTCGTCCAGACCGTCGCGGTCGATCTGCAGCATCTCCAGCGCCGCCGCCGCCACCGGGCCGGTGATCACCGAATCCGCCTTGATCTGCGCGTAGTCGCGCGCCCGGCGCAGCAGGTTGTTCGCGATACGCGGGGTCCCGCGGCAGCGCGAAGCGATCTCCTCGGCGCCGGGATCCTCCAGCTCCACGCCGAGTATCCCCGCCGAACGCTTGAGAATGTCGATCAGGCTCGGCGTGTCGTAGTAGTCGAGCCGCATGTTCAACCCGAAGCGCGCCCGCAGCGGCGCCGAGATCATCCCCTGCCGCGTCGTCGCGCCGATCAGCGTGAAGCGCGGCACGTTGAGCCGCACCGAACGCGCCCCCGCCCCCTGCTCCAGCATGATGTCGATGAAGAAATCCTCCATCGCGCTGTACAGGTACTCCTCGACCGTGGCGCTGAGGCGGTGGATCTCGTCGATGAAGAGCACGTCGCCCGGTTCGAGCGAAGTCAGCAGCCCGGCGAGATCTCCGGGCTTCTCGATCGCCGGCCCACTGGAACTTTTGAGTTTGGTGCCGCGCTCGTTGGCGATGATGTAGGCAAGCGTGGTCTTGCCCAGTCCGGGGGGGCCGCAAAGCAATATGTGATCCAGCGCTTCGTCGCGCTCCTTGGCGGCGCGGACGAAGAGTTCCAGCTGCTCCTTGACCCGATCCTGCCCCGGAAACTCGGCGAACGTCGGCGGACGAAGCGTGTTTTCCTTGGCGGGATCGCGCCGGTTCAGCGTCGAGGTTATGAAACGTTCTTCCATTTTCGCTTGTTTTTGACGTGTGGAGGTGTTATTTTATCTCTATGACGTTTGGTCGCGTTATTAAGGTAGCGCGGAGAGCGGAAATTTCCACAGGGAACCGAAAATTTTTGTACTTTTTATTCAACAGTCGACCCGGAGACGGTCGAAAATCGAGAAAGGACGTAAAAATGTTTGATGTTGCCATGGCGAAGAAGGCGGCGAACACCGTGCGGGTGCTTTCCGCCGAAGCGATCCAGAAGGCGAAATCCGGTCACCCCGGCATGCCGCTCGGCTGTGCCGACTACGCGATCACCTTGTGGAGCAAATATCTGCGCCACAATCCCGCCAACCCCGAGTGGTTCGGCCGCGACCGCTTCATCCTCTCCGCCGGCCACGGCTCGATGCTGATCTACAGCCTGCTGCACCTCTTCAACTACGGGCTGGACATGGAGGAACTCAAGAACTTCCGCCAGTGGGGCAGCCTGACGCCGGGACATCCCGAATTCGGTCACACCCGCGGCGTGGACATCACCACCGGTCCTCTGGGCAGCGGATTCTCCTCGGCGGTCGGCATGGCGATCGCCAAGCGCCGTTTCGCCGCCGCCACCGGACTGGACAAGAGCGGTTTCTTCGATCCCAAGGTCTTCGTCATCAGCGGCGACGGCTGCATGATGGAAGGCTGCACCAGTGAAGCGGCGTCCCTCGCCGGACACCTGAAACTCGACGAACTCGTGGTCTTCTACGACGACAACAGCATCTCGATCGAGGGCAGCACCGGCATCGCATTCACCGAGGATGTCGCCAAGCGCTTCGAGGCCTACAACTGGCGCGTGCTGCGCATCGCCAACGCCAACGACGTCGCCCAGTGCGACGCCGCGCTCGCCGAAGCGGTCAAATCCGACGGCCGTCCGACGATCATCATCGGCAAGACCCAGATCGGTTTCGGCGCGCCCAACAAGCAGGGCAAGGCGAGCGCCCACGGCGAGCCGCTCGGCGACGAGGAACTCGCCGCGCTGAAAAAGAACCTCGACTGGCAGGAAGAGCCCTTCACCGTTCCCGCCGACGTCCGCGCATTCTGCGACGCCCGCGTCGCGGAACTGGGCATCGCCGCCGCCGAGTGGGAAGAAAAGTATCAGGCGTTCCGCAAGGCCGACGCCGAGCGCGCCAAGGTCATCGACAGTTTCCTAAACCAGACCGTTCCCGCGAACATCGCCGAGGAACTCCTCAAGGCGGCGCCGCTGGACAAGCCGGTCGCCTCCCGCGCCAGCAGCGGCGCGGTGCTGCAGCGCGCCGCGCAGCTGATACCGGCGCTCTTCGGCGGCTCCGCCGACCTCGCGCCCTCCAACAAGAGCGACGTCAAGGGCGGCGGCGACTTCACGGCGGAAAATCCGCTGGGGCGCAATTTGCACTTCGGCGTGCGCGAACTCGCGATGGGCCTCGCCGGCAACGGCATGGCGCTGAGCGGTTTCTCTATCCCGTACACCGCGACGTTCTTCGTCTTCTCGGATTACCTGAAGCCGGCGATCCGGCTGGCGGCGATCCAGAAACTGCATGAGATCTACATCTTCACGCACGACTCCTTCTACGTCGGCGAGGACGGCCCGACCCACGAGCCGATTGAGCAGATCGCGATGCTCCGCACCATCCCCGGCGTCACGGTGATTCGCCCCGCCGAGGCGCACGAAGTGGCGCAGGCGTGGGCGACCGCGCTGCAGGCCGAGGGTCCGGTAGCGCTGCTGCTCACCCGTCAGGATCTGCGGCCGTACAGCGAGGAGATCGCCAAGAAAGTCGACGTCTCGAAAGGCGCGTTCGTGGTCAGCGACGACGAGGATTTCGACCTCATCATGATCGCCACCGGCAGCGAGGTCAATCTGGCGCTCGACGCGGCGGAACTGCTGCGCAAGAAGGATATCCGCGTCCGCGTCGTCTCGATGCCGTCGCAGGAACTCTTCCTCGAGCAGGACTACGACTATCAGGACAGCGTGCTGCCGCCGGATTCCGACGCGGCGATCGTCTCGATCGAAGCCGGGACCACCTACGGCTGGCATCGCTTCGTCGGCATCGACGGACTGGCGATCGGCCTCGACCACTTCGGCGCGTCGGCTCCGTATAAGAAACTCGCGCAGGAGTTCGGGTTCACCCCCGAGGCGATCGTCGAGGACATCCTCGACTACTTCAGCTGCGACTGCGAAGACGACGACTGCGACTGCGGCTGCCATCACGAGGACAAGTAAGCAAGTGCCCCTTGCATCACACGGAAGTTCCCGGTCGGTCCGGGGCTTCCGTTTTTTTCCGCCAAACCGTAAATGCCATAAGGAGTAATACCATGTCCGGCATCTTCAAAGCCTACGACATCCGCGGAGTGTATCCCGTCGATCTCAACGAGACGCTCGCCGAAGCCATCGGTCGCGCCTACATCGAATTCACCGGGGCCCGCAAGGTCGTGATCGGGCGCGATATGCGTCCGCATTCGGAACCGCTCTTTTCCGCGCTGTGCCGCGGCATCACCGGACAGGGCGCCGACGTCATCGATCTCGGTCTGTGTTCGACGCCCCAGAGTTACTTCGCCAACGGCAAACTCCGCGCCGACGGCGGCATCATGATCACCGCCAGCCACAACCCCGGCGAGTGGAACGGCTTCAAACTCTGCCGCGCCAACGCGGTGCCGATCTCCGGCGTCACCGGCATCGCCGACATCCAGCGCATCGTCGAGACCAAGGCGTGGAAGCAAACCGACCGGACGGGCAGCGTCACCAAGTACGACATCGGACCGGAGTACGGGGAGTTCCTGCGCTCCTTTGCGACCATGGACCGCAAACTCAAGGTCGTCGTCGACTACGCGAACGCGATGGGATTGTACGAGATCGCCGGGATCCGCGAACTCTTCGACATCGTGCCCATGTACGACACGCTCGACGGGACCTTCCCGAACCACGCGGCGAATCCGCTGCAGACCGACACGCTCGACGCCATCCGCGCCAAGGTCAAGGCGGCGGGGGCCGACTTCGGCGCCGCTTTCGACGGTGACGCCGACCGCTGCGGCTTCATCGACGATCAGGGGAACATCATCCCGATGGACCTCTTCACCGCGCTGATCGCGCAGGACATCCTCTCGCACGGTCCGGCGACGATCTTCTACGACCTGCGCAGCAGCCGCGCGGTACGCGAATGTATCGCCGAAAACGGCGGCAAGCCGATGATGAGCCGCGTCGGGCACGCCTTCATCAAAACCCAGATGCGCGAAAACGACGCGGTCTTCGCGGGGGAACTCTCCGGTCACTACTACTTCAAGCAGAACTACACCGCCGAATCGCAGGGCATGGCGATGATCATGCTGGCGAACCTGATCTGCCGCAAGAACAAGCCGGTGCACGAACTCGTCGCGCCGCTGCGCAAATACTGTTCGAGCGGCGAGATCAATTCGCGGGTCGCGGAGGTGAAACCGATACTCGACGCCATCCGCAAAAAGTACGCCGACGGCAATTTGTACGAACTCGACGGCGTCAGCAGCGAGTATCCCGACTGGTGGTTCAACGTCCGCGCCAGCAACACCGAACCGCTGCTGCGGCTGATCGTCGAAGCCGACACGCCGGAAAAGATGGCGGCCAAGCGCGACGAACTGCTGAAGATCATCCGCGGTTGAATACGATACCCGGCCGGCTCCGCTGCGGCGCGAGCCGGTTTTTTTATGGAAGGGACAAAACGATGAGTTTCTCGTCGGTACGTTCGGCGCTGGACGCCGCGCTCGCCAAATACCATATTCTGATCGCGGTGCATCGCGGGTGCTCCGGCGGAACGATCGTGGAAAACACCGTCAACGGCCTCAAAACCGCGTGGAAAATGGGCGCCGACATGGCGGAAACGGATGTGTTTTCCAGCACCGACGGAGTGCTGTACATCACCCACGACAACATGGAGCCGCACCTCTTCTTCACCACGCGCAACGTCAAGGAGATGAGTTCCGCCGAGATCGACGCGCTCGAATTCCGCAACAACGTTACCCAGCCCTGCGGGCACGTCGAAAAACTGGCGGAGGCGCTGGAAAAACTCCGGGGCGGCAAACTCGTCAACATCGACCGGGCGTGGCGCTGGTGGGGTCCCGTCCTCGCGGAACTCGCCCGACATGACATGGCGGAGCAGCTTCTGCTCAAAAGTCCGCCCGACGCGGAGTACCTCGCCGCGCTGGAAAACTCCCCCATTCCCTTTATGTACATGCCGATCGTGAAGACGATGGAGCAGTTCGCGATGCTGCGCGCGTGGCGGAAACGCATCAACATCGTCGGCTACGAATTGATCTTCGACGAACTCACCCACCCGCTGGTCGCCCCAGCCATCATGCGCGAGATCGCCGATTCGGGCGCCTTCGCGTGGGTCAACACGATCAGCATGGGGAAAAAGTACCGCATTTCCGGCGGCTTGGAAGACACTCCGGCGGTGCTCGAAGATCCCGATTTGAACTGGGGGACCCATGCCCGGCTGGGCTTCCGGGTATTTCAGACCGACTGGCCGGTGCTGTTGCGCGAGTACCTCGAATCGGCGGGCTTCCGTCCGCCGCGCTGATCGCGCATATGGGGGTTGCAAAATCCGCGCATCAATGCTAAATTATATGATATTTTCGGGGTTTTATTCATAATTTGCGCCTCCGGGCGCAGAGTAAAGGAAGGGGCTTCCGGGGGGTATGAAAAGTTTTTTTACATTTTGGGGGATGTTTCTCGCCGTCGCCGTCTTCGCGGAACCGCTGAAGATCGGCTGGGCGACCGCCGACATCAGCACCGACAAACCGATTTTCATGCAGGGGACGTCGCTGGAACGGCAATCGCAGGGGTTGCGGGATCCGCTGATGACGACAGCTCTTGTCATCGACAACGGCAAGGACTGCGTGATTTTCAATTCGTGGGACACCTGCTGCATCCTCGGCTTCATGGCGAAGCGCGTCCGTGCCGCCGTCGCGAAGAAATGCCCGGAAATACCGGTCGAAAAGATCATCTTCAACGCCACCCATACCCACAACGGTCCCGCGTTGATGCTCAAATACAAAGACAAAATCAGCAATGCCTACCGCGAAGATCTGATCGGAAAGGTCTCCGACACCATAGTCAGCGCCTGGAACGCCCGCAAGCCCGGTAAGATCGGCTACGGATACGACTTCGCGGTGATCGGCTTCAGCCGCCGCCCGGTGTACTTCGACGACACCTCCAAGCGCCCGCTGCCCAAGGGCAGATACAAGATCACCGGATTGGGCGAAGGCAAGGGCTTCGCCAAACTGCACGGCAACAGCAACGATCCCATGTTCAGCCATATGGAAGCCGCTCCGGATCCGTTCGTGAACTTCCTCTTCACTTACGACATGAACGACAAACTCACCGGAGTCGTCTTCAACGCCGCCATGCCGTCGCAGGCATCGCTCGGCGATATGAAACTCACCTCCGATTACTGGCACAACGTGCGCTGCGAACTCAAAAAAGAGTATGGCGACAGCGTATATATGTTGCCGCAGTGCGCCGCCGCGGGCGACCTCACCTACAGGATCCCCTACTACAATAAGGCCACCGACCGCAAACACCAGCTGCTTTTCGGACGCAAGCGGAATTACGTCGGCGAGTTTTCCCGCATCCGCATCGCCGAACAGCTGATGGCGGCGTTCCACCGTACGCTCCCGTGGGCGAGCAAGGAACTTTACGGCGACCTGCCGATCGAGCATATAAACACGACGTTGCGCCTCAAACGCTTCAACGCCTCGGCGGAAGACATCGCCCGAGCCAAGTCGCACATCAAGCAGCTCAAAGCGATCCAGGCCGCTCCGCCGTGGCCCGCCGACAAGCCGCCCAAGGACTGGAAGCGGCGGCTTGAGAGTTCGCTGTGGCGCAATCAGCGGGTGATCGACCTCCCCGCCGCTGTCGAAAAGAAGCCGACGTGGGCGTCGGAGTTCCATGTGCTGCGTATCGGCGACATCGCTTTCGTTTCGGAGCGCTACGAACTTTACACCGACTTCGGTCAGCGCATCCAGGCGCGCAGTCCGTTCACCCAGACCTTCACCATCCAATGCTGTACCGGAGGTCCGGATGACATGTTCACCACCAACCACTACCTCGCCACCGCCCGCGCCGTCGCCAACGGCGGTTATCAGGCCAACGTTTTCGACAACGCCAACGCCCCCTCCCCCGAAGGCGGGCAACAGATGGTCGATACCGCGGTCCGGCTGCTCCGCAAACTCAAGAGCGGCGATGCCAAACCCGCCGCTCCCCCGACAAAATAAACGACTGAACACACCACATATAAAACAGGAGAAAACGAAATCATGAAGAAACAACTTTTCCTGATCGCGGCGGCGAGTTTGTGCATCACCGTGTTCGCCGCTCCGCTCAAGATCGGCTGGGCGACCGCGGACGCCAGCACCGACCGGCCGATATTCCTGCAGGGACTGAACCACCGCCGCGTCTCGCAGGGGCTGCGCGATCCCATCACCATCACCGCGCTCGTGATCGACAACGGCGAGGACTTCGTGGTCTTCAACTCATGGGATACTAGCTGCATCTTCGGTACGGTCGCCAAGCGCGTCCGCGCCGGAGTCGCCCAGAAACTCCCCGGCTTCCCGGTCGAAAAGATCATCTTCAACGCCATCCACACCCACACCGGACCCTCCACCGGTCCCGGATATGACGATCCCGAGTCCATCAACTACCGCAACATGTTCATCGACAAAGCGGTCGATACCATCGTGAATGCATGGAACAACCGCAAGCCGGGCAAGATCGGCTACGGCTACGACTTCGCGGTGACGGCGTTCAGCCGCCGTCCGGTGTACTTCGACGACCTCCGCAAGCGCCCCGCGAAAGACGGCGGACCCAAAACGCCCGGTCTCAGCCCGGACGTCCACGCGAAACTCCACGGCGACAGCAACGATCCCATGTTCAGCCACATGGAAGCCGCTCCGGATCCGTTCGTGAACTTCCTCTTCACCTACGACATGAACGACAAACTCACCGGGCTGATCTTCAACGTCGCGTTCCCGTCGCAGATATCCATCAAGGATATGAAACTCGGCTCCGACTGCTGGAGCGACATCCGCCGCGAACTCAAAAAGGAGTTCGGCGACCACATCTATCTGCTGCCGCAGTGCGCCGCCGCGGGCGACCTCACCTACAAGATCCCCTACTACGACAAGGCCACCGCGCGCAAACACCGGCTGCGCTACGGCCGCCCCGAGGCGTTCCCCGGCGAGTTCGAGCGCAAACGCTGCACCGAGCAGATGATGGCGGCGTTCCACCGTACGCTCCCATGGGCGAGCCGCGACCTCCACAGCGACCTGCCGCTGCGTCACATCAACACCACCTTGCACCTCAAGCGCTTCTACGCCACCGAGGAACAGGTCGCCGAAGCGAAGGAGAACCTCAAGAAACTCGCGGAAATGAAGAAGAACCCGCCGGATGCCACCCCGGAACTGCGCAAGGCCCGGCTCCAGCGCATCAAAAGCGCCGAAGGGATATGCCGCCGGATCATCAATCTCAACGACAGCATCAAAAAGAAGCCGACGTGGGCGATGGAGTTCCATGTGCTGCGCATCGGCGAAGTAGCGTTCGTCTCGGAACGCTACGAACTTTACACCGACTTCGGTCAGCGCATCCAGGCGCGCAGTCCGTTCACCCAGACCTTCACCGTCCAGCTCTCCGCCGGGCTGCCCGACCTGCCGGGCTTCGTCGGGGCGTACCTGCCGACGGCGCGTTCGCTGCCGAACGGCGGTTATCAGTCGCACCCGATAAACAACTACAACTCCCCCTCCCCCGAGGGCGGGCAGCAGATAGTCGACGAAGCGGTGCGGCTGCTCTACGAACTCAAGAAGGACGACGCCAAATCCGCCGCCCCCGCGGCGAAGTGAACGATGTCGGGAGGAATCATGAATACACGAGATCTGCTCTTTACGGCGGCGCTCGGCGCCGCCCTGACCGCGAGCGCCGACACCAGTTGGCTGATCCGTCCCTACGCCTCGGCATCCGGGAGGACCCAACTGTTCGCCTCCCGCGCCGACAAGCCGCGCCCGCTGGCGGTGCGCGCCGTACTGCCCCCCAAGGGCAAGGGGTACAAGAGCCTCCGCTTCGGGGACAAAAGCGGCTTCACCTACGCCGGGATCAACGAATTCGGCGTCGCCGCGACTTTCAGCGGGGCGGGGCCTACCGGTGACAAGCCGAACGCACCCAAAAAAGGCGAGCGTCTCTATCCGGGCAACGCGGCGGTGGATCTGGTACTGCGCAGCAGCAAAAGCGCCAAACAGGGCGTCGAGGCGTTGCGCAAAGTCGCCCGCCGGGGACTCATCGAGCACAGCATGATCATCCTCATCGCCGACGCGAAACAGGCGTTCGTCGTGGAAGCGGCGGCGCGTCACATAGCCGTCTACGAGTTGAGCCTCGCCTACACCGTACACACCCACCAGTGGAAACTCCCCGGCATGGAGGACGCCTCGATGCGCATTCCGATCGGCGAGAACACCAACGCCCAGCGCGAATGGGTCGCCGCCACCGGACTTGCCAAAGCGCGGAAAAACGACCGCAAGATATCGGTGGCGGAAGCGATCGCGGTGTCGCGCCTCAACCCCGCCGACGTGAAACGGGAGGGCATCCGCAGCGCACCGAGCGGAGACGCCGCGCTTGACGCCTGTCTCTTCGAGATCGACCCCAAATATCCGGGGATGTTGAGTTGCGTCTATGCGGCGATCGGTCCGCAGCGCCACACGGTCTATCTGCCGATACCGCTGGCGGCGCTCGGCGCGTTGCCCGCGGAACTCGCCGACGCGCAGTGGGCGGAGTTCGGCAATTCGCTGCGTAAGAAAAGTTCGCCGGACGCCCCGGTCGCAAGCGAGATCATCGACCTCGAAAAGTGCCTGTATCAGGAATTGAACGACATCCGCTTCAAGGCGGCGCAGCTGCTCGCGGAGAAGAAAACCGCCGAGGCGCGGCAGCTTCTGATCGACATGCTGCAGCGGCAGAGTCAGGAAGTGCTGAAATTCATGCGCGAACGCCGGTAAACCCACGATCCGCTCCGGATGTCGGGCGCTCCCGTTTGGGGCGCCCGTTTTTTTGTCCCGTCCTCGGGGCAAAAAAACCACCGGCTTAGCCGGTGAGTAGCCGAAATCTTCAGATTCAAGCGAGACGAAAAAGCCTCCAGTGGTTATAGTAACGAAAGGCTCGCCAGCCATCGTCACAAACAACCGAGGAGGCCGTAATGAAAGAACCGGTACAAAGTTTATCACACAGTAAGTGGAATTGCAAGTACCATATTGTATTTGCCCCGAA